>Ga0335069_10011566_pt1 | contig 12436 bp, 12 predicted proteins | sample Lox_Sample_11_FD_206714 | JGI IMG/M metagenome (GOLD analysis project Ga0335069, IMG submission 206714) | Soil microbial communities from Loxahatchee National Wildlife Refuge, Florida, United States - Lox_Sample_1.1 | ecosystem: Environmental > Terrestrial > Soil > Wetlands | place: USA...
GCCAAAAGACGCGATTATGAGGAATGGGAGCCGCGCCCAGAACAGAGTACGATCCGGACCGTTTTGGATGATAATGTTGTTGCCGATCCCCCATTCCGGTTGTGTCTCGCGCGGCACGGCGCCACGAATAAACGCATCGGTTTCAGGAGTGCGAGGCCAGCGGATTCCGCCGAGCAGCAGCGAAATCCCGCTCAATTCTTTTAGGAACGGCGGATGCTGCAGGTTGCCGCGAAAAACGCCAGTGGAGACGTAAGACAAGCCGGACGCGATATGCGGCGGCTCGTCGGAGCTCGGGCTTTTCAACAGACTTTCCGAGAGAGCCGCTAAGAAAAATGCCAACGCCAGAACGGTTGCGATCGCCGCAAATACAGGCCGCCCGCGATTTGCGGCGCGTCCATTCGGGGCGACAACCGGCGAAGCTTCCGTTCGAAGTTGCTTCACTGAGTTTCATTGTAAGTTGCGCAGCGTTGTAGACTCCAGATATGGTGGGTCCTGCAGCGGCAATTGCGTTGGTGCTTGCTTTCCAGGGAGCTTCGTTTCGTACTTCTACGCGCCTGGTTCAGGTTAATGTCGTGGTCCTCGATAAGCGTGGTGCCGCCGCGGATTTAAAGAAAACAGGCGGAATTCGCAAAGAAACGATCGAAGTGTTCCTGGCGCGACAGGGCGCTACAGGCAACGTTCTCGACCAATCCCACAACGTGCTCAATCTGTCTCACAACGGCGAACAATACGCCGCGTACTTGAAGCCGGGCGGATTCTTCGGGCAAAATGCTCAGGCGAAGGATGCCGAAACAGCGCTTCGAATTCTTACAGCCGATCCAGTGAACGCTACGAACGGCGGATTGACTATTCCCGTATCGAATGTGAAATAGACGAATGGACCCCATCACGCTGCTGGTGATCGCCGATCCGACTGGGCGGCACCTCCATCTTCTGGAATATCTGCCGGAGCCGATCAACATCATGGTGGGGAACGACCCGGAATTCCTCAAGAAACATGCGCCGGGCGCCGACGTGATCCTGAATGGCGGGCCCGGCGGAAAATTGCTGCGCGAGGTTTTCCCACATGCGAAACGCGTGCGCTGGGTGCACACGTTGTCGGCGGGTGTTGACAAGATCCTGTGGCCGGAGCTGATCGATAGCCCGGTGCCGCTGACCAACGCACGCGGCATCTACAAGGAATCGCTGGCCGAATTCACAATAGCCGCGATTCTGTTCTTCGCCAAAGATCTACGCCGGCTGGTCCGGAGCCAGGAAGCGGGGGCCTGGGATCAGTTCGATGTTCTCTTTGTCCGGGGCAAAACGCTGGGAGTAGTTGGTTACGGCGAGATCGGTAGGGAGTGCGCGCGACTGTCGGAAGCTCTCGGCATGAACGTACGCGCCGTTCGACGGAAGGGCAGGTCGACTGGGGAATTGCGCGACGTGCTCGCTGCATCCGACTACGTCGTGCTCTCGACACCGCTCACCAGCGAAACTCGCGGCATGATTGACGCGGAAGAATTGACCGCGATGAAGTCTTCCGCGGTGATAATCAACGTTGGCCGTGGTCCCGTAATTGTAGAATCGGCTTTGATTGCAGCTCTTTCAGAAAAGCGGATTCGAGGGGCTGCGCTCGACGTTTTTGATGTCGAGCCGCTACCCGACGGTCATCCGTTTTATAAACTCGACAATGTGCTTCTTTCGCCGCACTCGGCCGATCACACCGTGGGCTGGGAGGAACTGGCGCTGCGCGGATTTTTGAAGAATTACGAGAGGTTCTCAAAAGGAGAGCCGCTCGAAGACGTTGTTGACAAGAAAGCCGGGTATTGAGATGAGACGATCGCTTTTTCTGTTATTACTTACCGTTACCGGGTTCGCGCAAAGCTACCGGCCCACGCCGGAAAACATGAAGGCGCGGCAGTGGTTTCAAGACAACAAATTCGGGCTATTCATCCACTGGGGCGTCTACAGCGTTATGGGCAAGGGCGAGTGGGTAATGAACAACGACAAGATCACCGTCGCGGATTACGAGAAGCTTCCGTCGCAATTCAATCCCACAGAGTTCGACGCTGCCGAGTGGGTCACAATCGCCAAAGATGCCGGGATGCGGTACATCACCATCACCAGCAAACATCACGATGGCTTCGCGATGTGGGGTACCAAGCAAAGCGATTGGGATATCGTCGATCGCACGCCATATCACAAGGACGTACTGAAGATGTTGGCAGATGAGTGCCACCGGCAAGGCGTGAAGCTGTTCTTCTACCATTCACAGCTCGACTGGCACAATCCGGACTATTTTCCTCGTGGCCGGACCGGACTCACTGCCGGAAGATCCGAAAGCGGTGACTGGTACAAGTACCTCGACTACATGGATGGGCAGCTTCGCGAGCTGTTGACCAACTATGGCGAGATCGGCGGCATCTGGTTCGATGGTATGTGGGATCGGCCGGAAGCGGACTGGCGCCTGGCTAAGACATACGGCTTGATTCACAGCCTGCAACCGGCGGCATTGGTCGGCAGCAACCATCATTTGAAGCCATTCGATGGCGAGGATTTTCAGATGTTCGAGCGGGACCTGCCGGGCGGACACACTGCCGATTTCAACGCCAAGTCCGAAATCGGATCATTACCTTTGGAAACCTGCGACACCATGAACGGGGCCTGGGGATACAACAGCAGCGACAAGCGATTCAAGACACCGGCGCAATTGATTCAGTATCTGGTGAAGGCGGCGGGCAATAACGCGAATTTCCTGCTCAATGTCGGGCCGATGCCAAACGGGAAAATTCAACCGGAGTTTGTCGAGCGCCTGCATGCGATGGGCGAATGGCTGCGGACCAATGGAGATTCCGTGTATGGAACGCGCGGTGGTCCAGTGAGTCCGAGGCCTTGGGGCGTGACTACGCAGAAGGGTTCGAAGATCTATGTTCATGTGCTGGATTGGAAGGATACGTTGCTGGCACTACCCAAACTAGCGAATGTAAAAAGGGCGACGCTGCTGGCGAATGGAATGAAGGTCGAGGTGCGGCAGGTGGAGGATGGCACTTTGTTGAAACTACCGGAGTGGAGGGATCCGGCGGATACTGTGATCCTTTTGACCGCGGATGAACACTGATGAACGCTGATATCGGAATTTCAGACATTCAGGCGGCGGCTGAGAGGATCAAATGTATTGCGCATCGTACGCCCGTGTTTACTTCTCGGACGTTCGACGCCCTGACGGGCGCCTCGGCCTTTTTTAAATGCGAAAACTTTCAGAGGGGTGGCGCGTTCAAGATTCGCGGTGCGGCTAACTTCATCTATTCGATTCTCAAGGACCAATTGCCACGGGGCGTGGTTAGTTTCTCTTCGGGGAATCACGCGCAGGCAGTGGCGATCGCGGCGGCTTCGGTGGGGATTCCGGCGACTATCGTTATGCCCCAGGATGCACCCAAGGCCAAGCTCGCCGCGACGCGTGGCTATGGCGCAAAGGTTGTCACTTACGATCGGATGAAGGATGATCGCGAAGCAATCGGGCGCAAGATTTCTGAGGAAACTGGTGCTACTGTTGTGCCGCCCTTCGATCATCCCTGGACGATTGCCGGGCAGGGTACGGCGGCGCTCGAGTTGCTTAGCGAAGTGCCGGATCTAGACGCGCTCGTTGTTTGTATCGGCGGCGGCGGGCTGATTTCCGGTTGCTCGATCGCGGCCAAGGCGCTGCGGCCGCAGATTCGAATCTTCGGCGTGGAGCCTGCCGACGGAAATGATACCTATCTGTCCTTCCGCTCGGGATCTCGGGTTCAGATTCCGACGCCGACGACGATCGCCGATGGCCTGCGCTCGCAAATGCCCGGAGCGATCACGTTTCCGATCGTGCAGAAGAACGTCGAAGATATTGTTCTGGTAAGCGACGCGGAGATTCGCGAGACGATGAAGTTTCTGTTGACGCGAATGAAGATTGTTGTCGAGCCGAGTGGCGCGGTGCCGGCTACGGCGCTATTTCATCACAAGCTCCCAGCAGGTCTGGGTAAAGTCGGCGCGATTGTATCAGGCGGGAACGTGGACCTGGAGTTCCTCCAGACTATTGGGAATTGATTCCGCGGTTGTGATGAACGCAAAATAATCGACCTGCACTTTCGTCTTAGCCGGAATCCAGCGGTAGCCCGGGACTCCGAACAGCGAATGACGATCGATCATCTTCCGCCGGCTTTCGGGGACTGGAGACGCGCCGAATTCCATGCCGCGCGTCAGCGTCCGGCCGTTCCAAGGCGGTTGTTTGCGGCTGTAGTTTTCTTCCCAGAGGCCGAGCCAGGGGAAATCGGAGCGTTTCCAAACGTAGCCGAATAACACTTTGCTTTTTGGCGAGTAGGTGAAGAAGAATGCACGATCGAGATGCGGATCCATCAAGACCGAATCGTAGCCGCCTGATTCCGGAGCGCTCGTGTAGACCTGAAGGTCACGGTTTGGCGCCGCGGTGGGCCAATCGAACGTCTTTTGATCGCTGAGAGTATGCCCTTTGGTGCCGGGAGCGCGGAATTGCGTCACGCCCTTCTCCAGGAACGGCGGGCCGAGTGTCGCGTGCTGTGTCCAGGCGATCGGGCGATCGAAAATGCTCACGTTTTCAACAGTTTCGCTGATTAGAACCTTCTGCCGATCCAGACGAATGCGGCGTTCGAATTGGAGCTGAGCAGCGGGCAGCGAGCAGGTGGCGGTGAGCTCGTGGCCATTCGATGAAATCTTGTAGGACGCGATGGACGCTTCGCCGTGCACGGTCATGCCGGCGGCGGCTTCTTCGGGCGATGGCGAGCCAAAAGTATCCAGACACAGATTGTGCCCCATAATGCCGGACAGCAGTTTGCTTTCAGAATCGGCGCCGTATTCCGGATGCTTGGCCAAACCGTAGGTGGAAGGTTCGATTGAGGGCCACGGTGGAATCCACAGCGGATTGATGCCGCTCACCTTGTGTAGAATTTCGGCGATGTGACCGCCTTCTTCGGTCACCGTCAGCCGAATGGCGTCGTTCTCAATCTGGACTGCGCGGCGGTTGTGAAACGTCGCCGTCGCCACTTACAAGACCTTTTTCTTGGCGGCGATTGACCGCGAATAACTTGATTGAGCAGCGGCCAGGTTAGCAGCCATCTGCTGCGGCGTGACGTTGCGGCCGAGTGTGTCGATTTCCTTGAAGTAAACACGCCGTTCCTGATCCATGCACATGTTCGAAAGCATCACGGCGGTTGAATCGCGGAGGCCGACTTCAATGTCCGCCTTCGGATGCCCGCCGGTATGGCAATCGTTGAAGAAGCTTTCGAGTTCCGCTTCCACAGGGTTGCGATCTTCGTCGTCGGCCATGACGCCTTTGGTGTAAAGCCAGCGCTGCGCAAATTTCTTTTCACGCTGGAGGAAGGAATCGTTGCCATCAATCTTCAGTTGATCGGTAGCCATGATGATCGGCAAACCTCGCTGGGCGTTGCCGAGCGCATAGCTCGCGCCTGCCGCAGTCGATTTCGATTTACCATCGGCCTTCTCCGCGGTCACCTTGACCGGCTCGCGATACCACATTGCGGTGGGCATCGTGGATTCGCCATCGCCGACGGTGATTTCGAGCGCGCCACCAGTACCCATGATCAGCTCGCCAAACTCGGGCCGTGTGCCCTGCAAGAACGGGAGATGGACGTTGGTGGAAATGGCGCTGTAGATCATCTTACGGCCGTTCGGATATTTGTAGATGAGCTGAATGTTGTCGAAAACATCGCGGCCGTCTTTCCAGGTGTCCAGGCCGCCGACGCCGATAACGAATTCGGGCGAACCGCCGAATATCCAGTCGGCGATGTCGACCTGGTGAGAAGCAAGCTCAGCAGCCAGGCCGCCGGAATAGTCGCGATAGAGCCGCCAGTTGAAGCCGTTCATCACCCAGCCGGGGTTGCGATGCCACATAGCTTCGATGTGGGTAACGTCGCCGAGGACACCCTTGTCGACAAGTTCCTTAGCGAGTTGATAGAACTTGCTATAGCGGCGCTGCAGGCCCACCTGGAGGACCTGCTTGGGATGTTCAGCGGCGAGCGCACGAAGCGCGTGAACCTCTTCCGGTTTGAATACCAGGCTCTTCTCGCAAAAAGTGTGCTTGCCCGCATCGAGAGAGTCCTTAGTGACCTGGAAGTGTTCAAACAGCGGTACTGCGACGACCACCGCTTCGACGTTCTTGTCGGCAAGAAGTTCCCGATAGTCCTTGTATTTTGCGGGACTCGTGCCGATCGTCGCGGCGGCCTTGTCCATTTTTCCGTCATCGAGATCGCAGACCGCGGCGCAATGCCCGTTATCGACTTTCGTCAAGTGCTTGAGGAGGTAGCCACCACGTCCACCTACACCGATCACACCGAACTTCATCTGGTCCGAGGCGGCGCGGACTTTCAAAATGGCGGGGGCGGCTTGCAGTTCAGCGACCGCTGCGGCGGCGGTGGCGACAGTAGCGGCTTTCACGACGTCCCGGCGGGTAGGGTTCGTGTTTTCGGGCATAGCACTCCTTCTAAATCACGAGTCTAGCAGGTTGGTCAAACCTCCGGTTTGGACTGAGCAAGCCTGAAATTGCGTGCATAAATCGAAATGACTCGGCGCGCTTCGCTTTGCGCCTGCGCAAGCCGGAGGCTTACGCCACCACGTACTCCCGAACGTTCGGGAAAATGGTGGGATTAAGCCTTTGGCTTGTCCGGGCGCCATGCGAAGCACGCAGTCGTCTCCTCCCGATTTTTTCCACAGCTTCGGAGACATGCGCTACTTAGCGATCGCCACATCGTAGGCGGCTCGGGCGATGCGGGCGACCACGGAATCGCGGACTTCATCGCTGGCAGTGCAATCCGTCAGAAAAATGGCGATGGCCAAGCGTCGGCCATCGGGAAGCGTGATCAAGCCGATGTCGTTGGTGGCGGCGTCGGAGGTGCCGGGTTTGTGCATGACGATGGTTCCGGCCGGAAGGGCGCCTTTGATTCGCTTCGGCGCGCGACTCGTGTCGCGCATCCAGTCGAGCACGAGCTGCGTATGTTCTGCCGAAAGGGCCGAGTTGGCGCTCAGGCGCTGTAACAGTTGGACTGCGCCGGCGGGTTCAAACCAGTTTCGGTACTGGAGCCTTTCGTCATGGTGGAGTGCTGCTTCGCTGTCCTGAAGATGAAAACCGCGAATTCCGAGGGATCGAACATAGCCTTCCACGACCTTCGGGCCGCCAACGGTTCTCAGCACGATATCAGCGGCGACGTTATCGCTGACCGAAACGGCCATGCGTAGGAATTCGCGAAGAGGAAGGTCGACCTCGCCTTCGGGGTATTTCTCCTGGAGCGGGCTATAGGTGCGTGGAAGGATGCGGTCGCTCGAGCGGAAGCGGATGGTCTGATCGAGGGATAGCCGACCGTGCTCCCCTTGTGAGAGCGCGGCGACAGCAAGGGGGAGCTTGAACACGGACTGCATCGGTGGATGTGCCTGGGGATTCAGGTCGCACTTCAAGGTTGTCCCCGGAAGCGAGCATGCGACCGAGACTTTACCATGAGCCTCAGCAGCGATGGCGGAGATCTGACGCTGGAGTGCAGTTTGCGCTGGAGCGTACAAAGGGAGGACGAACACAATGATAGCCAGACGCATCGAACCCATATTCTGCCAGTTGTTGGCCGTTTTTTCCAATCCTTGAACCGCCTCACGCCGCTAACATGGACCTATGAAAATTACTCCGATTCTGATGGTCGATGCGATCGAACCTTCGCTGAAATTCTGGGTGGATAAGCTCGGGTTTGAGAAGACGGTGGAAGTACCGGAAGGCGACAAGCTGGGCTTTGTGATCCTGCAGAAAGACGGCACTGAAATAATGCTGCAGTCACGCGAGAGCGTCAAGAAGGATGCGGGTCCTGCCGCCGAGGCAGTTCTTTCGCAAGGCGCGAGTTTGTACATCGAAGTGGACGATTTTTCGGATGCCTTGAAGCGTGTACACGGGTCCGATGTCCTGGTTCCCGAGCGGACGACGTTCTATGGAATGCGAGAGATTTTCGTGCGCGAGCCGGGTCGGCATGTGGTGGGGTTTGCAGCCAAGGCCAGCTAATCGTCCCCGGCCCGAGCCTCCACCACGTAAATACTCGGCCTGGAATAATTTTCGGTCGTTTGCGTGCTCGAGGTACAGCTATAATGCTGTGAAATCAATAAGAAACGCCGCGGCACTGCGATTGCCATCATGCTTAAGCAGGGGATATGCGATTTCTGCTGTTGGCGATCGTAACGGGGTGTTGGGCGGAGGCTCCAACGCCGAGTCCGACCGAGATTGTTCAGCGTTCCGTGGAGACCATCGAGGCAGACTGGAAGCAGGCCCCGAACTACTCTTTCGTCGAGCGCGACATTGTGAGTAAGCGGCGATCGGCGCCTACGGTCAAGACGTACGAGGTGCTGATGATCGACGGTTCACAGTACAACCGCCTAACTGCGGTGGATGACAAACCGCTCTCGCCTGGGGAACAAGCGGAAGAAGAGCAGAAACTGCACGCCGAGATCGAGCGCCGGCAGCATGAGTCGGACCGGGAAAGAGAGCGGCGCGTTTCGAAGTATCAGAAGGAGCGTGAACATGACCATGCCTTGCTGCTTGACATGATCAGCGCCTTCGACTTTCAGCTTGTGGGCAGCGAGAACATAAGTGGACACGATTGCTGGGTTATGGATGCAAACCCGAAGGCAGGATATCGGCCGCCCAATCGCGACGCAAAGGTTCTGGTCGGCATGCGCGGGAGGCTCTGGGTGGACAAGAGCCAATATCAATGGGTTCGCGTAAAGGCGCAGGTCTTTAAGCCGGTCAGCTTCTTTGGCTTTATGGCCAAAGTCGGGCCGGGAACACGCTTCCTTCTGGAACAGGCCCCAGTTACAGATAGCATTTGGCTTCCAACCCGCTTCAACGTTCAAGTAAGAGCATCGGCTTTGGGCTTCATCGACGAGGATTCCACCGACGATGAAACATACCACAGCTACAAGCCGATGCCGACAGCCAACGCTCTGCTCGCGAGTCACTGAGCGTCGAAGTACTTCCTCGCACGAAGAAAAACAGCTTTGAACATTTTATGCGTCAGCTTGCCGGTGGAGGTGTTCTGCTGGCTGGGATGGTAGGAGCTGATCAGGAGCGAATGTCCCGGACCGGTGTGGTGCGCTTTGTTATGGGCGAACACGAAAGCGGATCGACGTTCGATCTTGCCTTGATCGCGCAAAATGCCGAGGTAAACATCGAAAGCGATTCGGCCAAGAGCGACAATCGCGCGCACATTCTTTAAAGCGGCCAATTCGCGCTCAAGGTACGGCCGGCAAGTGCGAATTTCCTGCGGGAGCGGCTTGTTGTCCGGCGGGGCGCAGCGGACTGAGGCGCCGATATAGCAGTCGGATAGCGTGAGTCCATCATCGATCGAAAGGCTAGTCGGCTGGGACGCAAAGCCCGTTTCGTGCAAGACTCGGTAAAGGAACTCGCCGGATTTATCTCCTGTGAATGGCCTTCCGGTTCGGTTGGCGCCATGCGCGCCCGGCGCCAGTCCGATCAGGTACAAACGCGCGTTCGGATCGCCGAAACCGGGAACAGGCTTCGCCCAGTAATCCCAATCGCGATAAGCACGGCGGCGGACGCGAGCGACGTCAGCCAAATACTGGACCAGGCGCGGGCATTTCTTGCACGTAATGATCTCCTGGTTCAGGACGTCCAGGGCGTGCATCAGCCTACTATGCTACCTGGAAAGTTCAACGCGCATGTTTTCGAGCGAGCTATCGAGCGGGGAAGTCTCTACCGCGACTTTGTTTTGGATGGTGCTGATGAAGAGCGGCACGAGTTCCGGATCGCGCCAGCCGCGGCGGACTTCTTCGTCCATTACTCCGAAAGCCTCGTCGCGCGTGAGCGCTAGTTTATAGGGCCGCTCGGTGACCAGAGCGTCGTAAATGTCGGCTACCTGAAGAATGCGCGCCAGCAGCGGGATTTCTTCACCAGCCAGACCGTCGGGGTAGCCGGAACCATCCCAGCGCTCGTGATGATTGCGGATGATCGGAAGCACAGGTCCAAGAGTGCGCATCGGCTTACAGATTTCTTCGCCTCGAACGGGATGGCTGCGCATGACCTTCCACTCGTCCTCCGTCAGCAGACCTTGCTTGAAGAGAATCGAATCGGGAATACAGATTTTGCCGATATCGTGCATGTAGCCGCCGCGAAACAGGGCGGTGAGGTCGGAGTTGGGCAAGCCAAGGGCTTCGCCGAGCATTACGGAGGCCGATGCCAGGCGCTGGCAGTGCTGGCCGGTGAAATGGTCGCGATGCTCGACTGCTTGCGCGAGGGCAAAGAGGATGGTTTCAGCCTCTTCAAGAGAGTCGATCAAGGCCTTGTTGCGAAGCATCGCGCGAACACGGGTTCGAACTACCGCCGGATGCAGGGGCTTGATCAGGAATTCGTCCGCACCGGAGGAGATCCCCGCGATCTCGTTCTCGATGCCTTGGACGCTGGTGATCATTAGGACCGGCGTGAGCTGAGTAAGCCGATTCGCCTTCATCCAACGGCACAGTTCCGGACCGCTCATTTCTGGGAGCATCAGATCCAGGATCACTAGGTCTATTCGCTGCGATTGCAGCATGGACATGGCTTCGGAAGCTCTGCGGGCTTCGAGAATCCGGTAAGGGGCAGTCTTGAATATTGCCTTCAACAAGCGCCGATTGATCTCTTCTCCGTCAACGATCAGGACGACAGAGGAACGAACTGCGGACTCTTGTGCCGCCAGGAAGGGATCAGCCGTATGATGCGCGTCAAACGCAGTCGACGGGGTGACAGTTTGCTTGGGCAGCATTGGCGCTGAGGACCGAGATGCTGAAGTCCTTAATGAGTCTATCGTCGGAAACGGCCAAAGGTTTAATGAATTTAGCCTGTTTTGAACACCTGAAGTGTTTGAAAAACTGGATCTTAGCGCTTGGGAAGTCTAGCCAGGATGTCAGTCACGTACTTCATTGTTTCCGGAATAGACGGTACACCGCCCTCCTGGTCAACGCGGTTCGCACCGGCGTTATAGGCCGAGAGCGTCAGCTTTACGTCATTGTTGTACTTCGCCAGGAGTTGTTTGAGAAGCTTGGTACCGGCTTCGATGTTCTGTCTAGGGTCAAAGGGGTCCTTGACGTCGAAGTGGGCGGCGGTAGCGGGCATGAGTTGCATTAGCCCTTGGGCTCCTTTAGAGGACACGGCGCAGGGCCGATTCCCTGATTCCTCCCCGATAACAGCGCGGATCAGATCCGGTTTCACCCCTTCGCGCTGCGAGCTTTCATCGATTAGCTTGTCCAACTCTTCCGGCCGCATCGGATCGCACGGCGGCGGAATGGCCGCGGATGGTAATGTTTCGATCCAAGGCACGGCAAAGAAGCTGTTGGGCGGCTGAGCGGGCTTGCCGGTGATCGACGTCACTTGCTTGAGAATGGAGGCGCGCTGTTTCACAATCGCAGCTTCCTGGGATTCTTGCAGGCTCTGCGACCACGCTGAAAGAGCGACCGTCGCGCCGATGAAAAGCCATCGCATCTAGGTATTCATCGACGAAAATCGGCCAATGCTGAATATTCCTTGGCGGTATAGTAAAGCTTCATATGAAGATCATCTCGGAGGCGCCGTGTAGGGTCGACCTGGCAGGTGGCACTCTCGACATCTGGCCCCTTTATCTGTACCATCCCGGGGCGGTCACGCTCAATTTTGCCGTCGACCGCTGGACGCGCTGCATCGTGCAGACGCATAACTCAAAGGAAATACGGCTGCGTTCGGGAGATCTGGAAGCTGAGGAGGCGTTCGCCGATATCGACGAACTTTGTGCTGCCGTCCAGCCCCGATTGCCGCTGGTGACCTATGTACTTCGCTTTTTTCAGCCGCGAACAGGGCTCCTGGTTCATACGGATTCGGAAGCTCCGGCAGGCGCGGGAATATCAGGTTCTTCGGCGTTGATTATCGCGGTAGCAAGCGCTCTAAACCGCCTGACCGCGGCGCGCTACAGCCTCGAAAAGCTTCGCGAGATCGCGCAAAATGTGGAGGCGCAGATTATTCGCGTGCCGACAGGCGCGCAAGATTATTATCCGGCGATGTACGGGTGTGTGAGCGCAATCGAGCTAGGCGCTGGCGGAATCCACCGGGTAGAAATTCCTGTGGATATCGAGGATTTCAATGAGCGTATTGTGCTCGCTTATACAGGTGTGCCGCGGAACTCGGGAATCAATAACTGGGAAGTGACCAAAGCCTACATTGATGGGAATCGCGAGGTGCGCCGGAATTTCGAACAGATCACCGCAATTGCTTGCGCAATGCGATCGGCGTTAGAAAAAGCGAATTGGAAAGAGGTTGGGCGGCTTCTGCGCGAGGAATGGTCGCACCGTCGCAAGAACGCTCCGGGGATTTCGACGCCGGAGATCGATGAACTGGTGACCGTAACGCGTCGAGCGGGCACGCTCGGCGCGAAGGTATGTGGGG
>Ga0335069_10011567_pt1 | contig 12435 bp, 16 predicted proteins | sample Lox_Sample_11_FD_206714 | JGI IMG/M metagenome (GOLD analysis project Ga0335069, IMG submission 206714) | Soil microbial communities from Loxahatchee National Wildlife Refuge, Florida, United States - Lox_Sample_1.1 | ecosystem: Environmental > Terrestrial > Soil > Wetlands | place: USA...
TTCTCACCTCGCCAGTCCGGCTCTTGCCGTGACAACGAGTCCCTGCCCCTTGCTCGTGAGCTCGCACCAGCTTTGGGGGAGGTCGAGCTGGGCGCCATCGAGCGACTTGCCTCCTCGAACCATGTGCTGGTACGTGGCTTCCTCGCGTTAAGGGATGTTCTCGAGACAGCAGGAAACGCTGCCGGGGTGGAGTGGATTAACGAGTCGATTCATCGAGAACAGTTACGTATCGATCACGCGCTGAGCTACTTGAGTGCCATATGCGAAACCTTGGCACAGCGGGGATGCCAGGTGACGGTGATCAAGTCTCTCGACCACCTGCCCGACTTGGGCAGCGACCTGGATCTTTATAGTGACGCGGATCCCGCAGCCATCATAGAAACCATGAAACAGGCATTTGACGCTACCCAGGCGGATCGTAGTTGGGGGGATCGTCTGGCAAATAAATGGAATTTCATCGTACCCGGATTGCCGGAGTTGGTGGAAATTCATGTGGGTCGCCTTGGGCAAACGGGTGAGCAGACTGCTGCAATCACGCAATCGGTGACAGGGCGTGCGCAAGTGATTGAGACTGGTGAGCATCACTTTCGAGTGGCAGCCGCTGAGGATCGGATTGTCATCAGCACACTCCAAAGAATGTATCGCCATTTCTATATCCGGCTGTGTGACGTCGCCGACAATTGCAGGTTGCTCGATGATCGGAGGGTCGATTTCGAGTACCTGGAATTGTTAGGCCAGAATTCCGGGCTTTGGGAAGGGATTGCCACTTACCTTGTGATCATTTCTCAGTACGTAGAGGAATATCGAAAACAAGGAGTGCCGCTACCGGAGCGGGTTATTCGGTCCGCGAAGTTCGGGACGAGCCAGGTACATTTCCGGAAAGACTTTTTGCGGGTTTCGATTCTGCCCCATTCCATCAAGCTCTATGCCCGCGAACTCAAAAGTTTTCTGATGAAGGGCGACCTGCGCAACGGACTAAGGCTTTCTCTGCTTCCCTGCCTGGCAACCGCGGCTGCCTTAGAGCAGAAAATCACCGGCAGCGACAAAGGTATCTGGTAAGTCAAGGATATATACAGCCTTTGACGGATTGCTGGAGTGGTTCAACTCCCCTACCGTTTAGTAGCGAGCGAGGCAGAGTACTGCTAAGCCGTTACGGGCCGACGCAGATCGCTTGGAGACACTAGTGGTTCACATTCTGTTAGTAGACGACAACCCGGCTGTACGCCGATATTTGCGGGCAATCCTGGAGCAGCAAGTAGGATGGCAGGTCAGCGCGGAGGCAAAAACCGGGGCAGAAGCGCTGCATAAGGTTTTGGAAGCGCAGCCTGATCTTATTTTGCTGGACTATCAAATGCCCGACCTGAACGGCGTCGACGTAGCCAGGCAAATTCGCGAGATGTTTCCCAATATCCCGATCTTGATGGTCACGTTGCACCTTTCGCGTCAGTTGGCCGATGCGGCCCGTGCGGCCGGCGTCCGTGGAGCTTGCGCGAAACAGGATATAGGGTCAGTAGTAGAGGCAGTCGAAGTGCTATTGCGAGAGCAGACCTATTTCCCGGCACAAACCGCGGGATAGGCTCAACCCAGCCCTCCCGGCAAGTTTCGACGCAAATACAGGAATTCCTGTATTGGTCGTAAGCGCCTCTGAAATTAGGCTTTTGCAGTTGTCGAGGAGAGTTTTGTCTGGGAAGCGGAGTCTGGAGTTTGCGGTTGGGGCAAGCAATCCGAAGGTCATGGAAAGAGTTGGGCTAGAATGGCGAATTGTCATGTCGACTCCGCCCCGAGGACCAGTAACACAATGACCATTCGCATCTTGCTGGTAGATGACCATCCGATTGTGCGGCAGGGACTTAAGACCCTGCTGGAAGGACGAAGTGGGTGGGAAGTTGTCGGAGAAGCGAGTGATGGTGCCGAAGCCGTTGAGAAGGCACAGCATCTCAAACCGGATGTAATGGTTTTGGATGTGACCATGCCTCGTATGAACGGCCTGGAAGCCTGCAGGTTGCTCCGGCGGCAATCACCGCAACTGGAGATCCTTTTCGTAACGCAACATGACTCCCCGCAGATGATGCGCGAAGCGCTCGATGCGGGCGCGCGTGGATACGTCGTCAAATCGAATGCGGCGCGCGATTTGCTGGAAGCGGTGGAGGCCGTCAGCCAACACCGAGTTTTTACGGCGCTCAACGGCCGGGATTCGGCTGCTGTTCGCTAACTGTAAACAGAAATCTTGGGGTCCACCTTTGATCCGTGGGGTGTATCAATGAAATTAAGAATATTGTTAGCCGATGATCACGAAATCGTGCGCCGCGGTTTGCGCGCGCTTCTGGAAAAACATGAAGGATGGGAAGTTTGCGGCGAAGCCAGCGACGGCCGTGAAGCCGTGGAGAAAGCGCTGCAACTGAAGCCGGATGTCGTGATTCTCGACATCGGCATGCCCTTACTGAACGGACTCGACACTACAAGGCAGCTGCTGCAGCACGATCCGCACTTCAAAGTGATCGTACTGACCATCACCGATTCCGACCAGGTGATCCGGGAAGCCCTGGACGCCGGCGCTCGCGGCTTCGTCCTGAAGTCGGATGCGGCTCGGGACCTGGTGTCGGCAGTGGAGGCTTTGCAGAACAAGCGCATGTTCTTCACGCCACGCGTGAACGATCTTGTGCTGGCCGGTTTCCTGGAGAAGGGAAATACGGTTTCCCGAAACGAAGCTCCAAAACTGCCAACCCTGACCGCCCGTGAGCGGGAGATCACCCAGTTGCTGGCGGAGGGTAACAGTTCGAAGGAAGTTGCCTCGCTACTCAACCTCAGCACCAAGACAGTTGAGACTCACCGAAGCAACATCATGCGGAAGCTGAGTTTCCATTCGATTCGCGATCTGGTTGTATACGCGATTAAGAACAACCTGATCCAGATTGAAATCCCACCACCGCCCAAGGCCCCGACTGGACCCACGGCAGCATAAAGACTTGCGTCAGCACTTCTTTCAACGAACGGCCTCGCCCGGATAGTATCCGGTGCGAGTCCGTACGGTCAGATGTCCATAACCGGGGGCGTGGGCTTCCACCTGAAGGCGTTGATACTGATTATAGGGCGCTGACTCGGGCGGACGGAATGCCAGGGTGTACTGGCTTCGTATGTCGTGCGCTACGGTGCGGGTGATTTCATCTACTTCATCAAGGCTCTGTGGGAAGTAAGCGACGCCGCCTGTTGACGTCGCGAGAGCTTGGAGAGCCTGGCGTCCGCTCCGTGATAAGCCGTCCGTCAGACCGATCGCATACACCGTCATTCCCTTGTTCGGCTGCAACTTTCTAAGGGCTTCTTCCAGGGTCTCTCGACTCATGTTGTCCTGGCCGTCTGTGATCACGAGGAGCACACGCTTAGTAAGGCGGGGATTGTTGCGCAAGTGCACCGCCGATGCCACGACCGCATCGTAGAGCGCCGTGCTACCCCTGGAGGACACCTGGCGCAGCGCCGCTTGCAGCAAATTGGCGTCAGAGGTGAAATCTTGGTCCAGATAAGGGGTTTGACCGAAATTAACCACGAAGGCCTCGTCTTGAGGATTGCTGGCGCGGATCAGGTTCATGACCGCCTGATTCACCTTGGTCCGCTTGTCCCGCATGGAACCAGAGTTGTCGATGACAATACCCAGCGCGACTGGCACGTCCTCCCGGCGGAACGATGTAATGACTTCGGGTGTCCCGTTCTGAAAAATCGAGAACGCGTTGCGATCCAGTTGCGTGATCAAGTGCCCTGCATCATCGACGACCGTGGCATGAAGGACGACCTCCTGCACTTCCTTCTTGAACACGAATCGGCCCGCCTCTTCTCCGGTTGACTGCTGGATGGAAGGAGAGGCATTGGAGGGCTGTGCGGTCGACGGATTCTCCCGATTCGCGCCCGGCGTGGGCGAGGTTGGGGCTGGGGTCGTTGTGATCGGAGCTTGAGTCGTGCGTGGGGGAAGCTGAGGTTCATCCTGAGCTCCGGCGAAACAAGCGATCAGCGCGACAAGCAATGTGGCCAGTCCCCAGCGGAGAGTAGAGCCAGACAGGCGCATGTAGAAAGCCTCCACGAAGAGGTTTCGATGCAGAACGCGGGAAAAACGGTCGCTACCTAAATCACCCTACCTTTCCTCGAGTGAACCCTGTAGTCAGAAAGATCCGAACGTGGAGGACGAAGAAATTACACGCTCGCGAATTCGCCCGTAATTAAACATGCTTTTCAAACGGAATGAGATCGGCGTCTGGCAACGGACTTGCAGCCCAGATCCTCGACAACCGATTGGTGTGTTTCGCCCTCATAAGTTTCAAGAAGCTGGAATAAGATTTTGACCCTGCGGGAAGGTGCGTCGATGCTGAGGATTCTTATTGCTGATGATCACGAATTGGCCAGGAAGGGCATTCGCTCCCTGCTGGAGAATCGTCCAGGTTGGGACGTGTGCGGAGAGGCTAAAGACGGCCGTGAAGCGGTGGAGCGCGCGGCAGACCTGAAACCGGACATCGTTCTGCTCGACATTGGTATGCCGAATTTGAATGGCCTGGAAGCGGCGAGGCAGATCCTCTCCGCCTCCCCCAACATCGCGATCCTGATTCTCACGATGCACGACTCGGATCAAACCATCCGCGAGGTTCTTCGCGCAGGAGCACGTGGGTTCCTGCTGAAATCCGACGCGGGAACGGATCTGATGGAGGCGGTGGAGGCCCTGCAAACGCAGCGGACCTACTTCAACAATCGCGTCAGTCAGATGGTCTTGGATGGTTACCTTGATCGTGAAGTTCCGGATCGAAGAGGCAGCGATACGGCGAATGACGTTCTAACCACCCGAGAGCGGGAAGTGATTCAGTTGCTGGCAGAGGGGAAGACGAGCAAGGAAGTCGCAGTGACGCTGAACCTAAGCGTAAAAACGGCCGAGACACACCGAACGAACTTGATGCGCAAGCTGGGCCTGCACTCGGTCGCAGATCTCACGCGCTACGCGGTCCGTAACGGGATTGTGCAAGTGTTCTAGCTATCTCTCTGAGTTCTGGATTAAGGCAGGAAATTTGTTTAGCTAAGGATTTTACCGGATAGGGGAATTGTCAGCCGACGCATACGTTCACATTGCTTTCCAATCTGGGGTGACCGAAAGGAAAAACGATGCTCTGGACAATTGCCGTGATACTCCTAGTTCTGTGGTTGCTCGGGATGGTGAGTTCCTACACTCTGGGCGGATTCATACACATTCTGCTCGTTCTCGCCATCATTACCGTGCTGATCCGCCTGATTCAGGGTAGAAATCCCGTTTAGATCTGAAGCTATGGCGGATAGCAGCGGAATTCCTTCACAAACTTTTTGTAAGGCTGGTCATCTGACCTTCGTGGCCGCTGGCTCCTTCGGGGTGCCACGACAGGGACAACCTTGCAAATCATAGGAGATGATCCATGGACAAAGATCGTATAGAAGGCAAAGTCAAGGACGTTGCAGGCCGTGTGCAGCGCCAGGCCGGAGAATGGGCCGATGATCCAGAAACCCAGGTGAAGGGCGCAGCAAAGCAGGCAGAAGGAAAGTTGCAGAATGCCTGGGGTAAGGCCAAGGACAGCGCGAAAAGGGCAGATGACGATGCTGCCGCGTCCCGGCCGGTGCAAAACGTTCCACTAGACGACGAGAACGAGGCAAAATCTCGCCGGTCCGGAACCTAACCACTCGGGCTTGGCGGTTACTGAAATGGTCGCCAAGCCCAAACTCTTTTGCAACCGATGGTCTCTTTAGATCTAAGGCTAGATAACTACCCGGCGGGGGCGGCGCGATATCCTGCGGGTTCTTAAGGCTCCAATTAGATCCGCTAAAAATACTGCAAGGGCGCCAATTCCGAAAGAAGAAGCTAATCCGTTAGCGTGTACGAGCAAGCTCAGCATCCAAAACAACAGGAGAAAAGCGCCCAAAGCCTTCAGCATGGTCCCTCTCTCTTCTCGGGAGCAACATTGCGATCCGCCAGCGTAACCGCGCACTCTTTAATTAAAGGATGGAAGAAGCATCGCCGGAATACAGTGATCCACTCAGGAAGACCACCAAATTTCCGTGTTGCCGTCGAGGAGCTTTCGTCCTTGCTGGGGGATCGGAGGGAGATGGCCGGGGTTCTTCGGCACCAATTGGTATTTTGAGCAGGGTTTATGCCGCCGAGGGCCGCACCGATTTCCTTGCACCTGCGTCCGGAAGGTCCAATCGCACTTCGCAAAGCTCGCCAATTAGACGTCCGGCCCATCGGTAAACGTTGTGTTCTTCGATGGTGCGTCGCATGTGCTGCATCCGTGTCCTTCGCTCGTCCGAATCCATTTCCAGCGCCACACGAATAGCCTCGGCTGTCTGATCGATGTTGTAAGGGTTTACCTGCAGCGCATCCTGCAACTCGCGGGCTGCGCCGGTGAAGATGCTCAGAATCAGGACTCCACTCTCATCCGATCGAGTGGCCACAAACTCCTTGGCGACCAGGTTCATCCCGTCGTGCAGCGCGGTCACCATACACACGTCAGCGGCTTTGTAATAGGGCGTGATCTCGCGATGGCTGTGCTGGCGATTCAGAAGAACAATAGGTCTCCATTTGTCTTTTTGGAAGCGCCAGTTAATCCGTCCCGCCTCGGCTTCGATCTCCGCCTCCAGGTCGTGATACCGCTTTAGATGGCTTCGGCTTGGGGCGCCGATCTGCACAAACGTGAATTTCCCTTCATAGCGAGGATAGGACTCGAGAAAACGTTCGATAGCCAGGAACCGCTCAAGGATGCCCTTGGTGTAGTCGAGTCGGTCTACACCTACACCAAGAAACAAAGCATCAACATCGAGTTCTTTCAGAATCCCTGAACGCAGTTCGGAGGCTTCGGGTGCGCTTCCTTCCGGAGATTCCGGCAGCCCAACGCTAATAGGGAAGGCGCGCACCAGCGTCGTATGATCCCGGCGACGTATGGAAAAATGCTCCCAGTCAGTTCTGGATTCAACTACTCGATCCGCAGTTTGCAGAAAATTGTTGCAATGCGATTGCAGGTGGAAGCCCACAAGGTCCGCGCCTAACAACCCATCTACCAGTTCTTTTTGCCACGGACAGATTCCGAATGCCTCGGCATTCGGCCAGGGAATGTGCCAGAAGATCGCAACTCGGGCATCAGGCCTTCGCTGTTTGATCATTTGTGGCAGTAACGCGAAATGATAGTCCTGTACCAGTAAGATTGGGCTTTCGATGTCCTTCATTTCTTCCAAAGCAGCGTCAGCAAATTTTCGATTCACGGACTGATACTGCTCCCAATCTCTGACCCGAAATATCGGCCGCGTATGTGCGATGTGGCACAGCGGCCAAAGCCCCTCGTTGGAGAAGCCGTAGTAGTAACCTTCTTCCTCCTCCTTGTTAAGCCAGATACGACGCAGGGTGTACCGGGAATCATCCGGCGGAACTCGCAAGCGATCTTTTCTGTCGACCATCTCCCGGTCTGCGCTTCCGCCGCCGTGAGCGATCCAGGTTCCATCACAGGCACAGAGCACGGGTTCCAGAGCGGAAACGAGGCCGCTTGGCGGAACCCGGACCACGATGTCTTTGCCAGAGCGCTCGTGCATGTATGGTTCGCGATTGGAAATGACGAATAGCCGGCCCGTCCCCAGGCGCGACTTCAATTCCACGGCCAGGCGTTCCGCAGTCCACAAAGATTGTCCCGTAACGCGCAGACGCGCTTCCCGCTCGGCAGCGTTGCGGGCAGTATTCAAACTCTCCGCAAAGGTAGCGACCTCTCGGGCCAAGGGACGGAACAGTTCAACATCAGGAACTCCGATGCGGGACAAAGGCATTCGCCCGGTGCGCAGAGCTCTCATCCAGTGCGCGGTGCGGGCGATGGGTCCTTCCATGCTCCAGCGTACGATCAGCAGTGTTGTGAGGGCGATCAGAATGACGTAGGCCAGGGCGCTCAAAAAAGTCTCGCGCCAAATTCTGAGACCCTGTGCCTTGATATACCCGGCATCGTGGACGATCGCGAGTACGCCCAGAAATTGTTCCTGGCCGGACCGGTCTTGGCCACGCAGTGGGAGTACGCAGATATATACCTGGGACTGGTCGAGCGGCTGAAATGCGGTGGTCTCGTCGCCGTCCTTGATAGCTTGCTGTACTACAGGAGGAGCGGCTGACATTCCCGAGGTGAGTGTGTCTGATACCGCGATCGGTCGTCCGGACGGGTCATAGATCGCTAAACCAAGCAAGGTCTCGCGATGCATAAATCTTTGAACTGTTCGATTCAGGTTCCGAGTGGCTCCGCGTTCGATGTCGCGCTCCACATTGCCTGCCAAACTTTCGCCCAGTACCTCGGCCCTGCGTTGCAGGTCCCGCTTCATGTTTCGCTTACCGACCCACACCTGGTAACCAGCAGAGCAGAGCGATACGAATAACACCCCGACGATCAAGGAGACGATCAGTCGAAGACTCAATAAGCGCATACGCTCACCGGAGCAGAGTTCTCCCTAGGCGGCTACGGTGTTCCCTGTAGACGAAGCCGGCGCGGATCGCTTCATCTGAAATTTCATGCGGCCCACACCCCGAGAGAAATCATTCGATGCAGGCAGTGATGGTTTGGCTGCTTAAACCCTGCGGACGTTCGCGGGGTTAACTACAGTTAACACTTTATGTCCCACGAGGCGCCACCAAGTTAAAAGTGCCTGTGAAGATGTAGAAGGTTCCTATTGATCAAAGTACTCACGACAACAAGTGATTCGCATTCAATAAAAAGTGAGTGGCAACAGGATTGCGATGCGAATTTGGTGCTTCGTCTTTCGGAGGAATTATGGTGACAGCTCGAAAGGCGAGTGTTTTCGGCGGTCTGATATTAGCCGTTTCTACTCCCTTCGTCTTGGCTCAGGGACAACAGCCGACGCCAGCTTTCCCTGAGGACCTTCTGGCTTCGTCTACGGATTTGGTTGTTTGGTCCTCCGCTCAAAAGCCAAAACCTGTACCCGAGCCGCTTCCTCCGCCGGACAAAGGAGTGCCTCAGCCGGATCCGCAACAGCCTCCCAGTCCTCAGGCGCCGGAACAGAGCCAGGTTCAAACCTTCACCGGGAAGATCATCAAGACCGGAGATTCTTTCGTCTTGAAGGTGTCGGGCAATACGATATACCAGCTCGATACGCAAAATGGGCTCGGGACCTACGAAGACAAAGATGTAAAAGTCGTCGGCACCCTGGACTCCAATAACAATACGATTCACGTTACGAAGATTGATTTGATCTCCTGAGATGGCTCGTTCAACGAACTCTATGCCTTTTAGGGGTTCAAAAAGCCCGCCGACTGGCGGGCTTTTCGTTTTCAAGTCTTGCTGCCACGGGGGAAATTTCCTCCCACGCTTCCCTAACAAAATTATTACAAGGCCTACAGGAATTACCGTAGTGTGCAATGGGTGGTCTTCCGGTATGTTCATTCGAACCAGCAGCAAGAAGCTGTCCTAAAGCTCTTCCGAAATCACCCCAGAACAATTGGGTTGTGGAGTGCAGTCATGGCCGTACCAGGAACAGCTGCCTACGGAATGTATCCTCGAAGCGCAGCTTTACCCGAGATCGTGTGCTCGTTGAACCGGGAGGGTTTTGCGAAGGAAGACATTTGCCTGGTTCTGTCTCCGCAGCATCCAGCTGCGACCGCGGTGCGCGATGCGAAGATTCAGAATATCGTGCCCGAAAACAGTTCGGCCAGTGTGAAGACAATCGGGTGGTTCTCCGAGTTCGGAGCGGTGATTATTCCGACGATTGGATTCTTTATCCGATCTCAGGCGTATTTCCGCGCCTTGTTGCTGGAGCAGGATTTTCCTTCGTTGTCGCGCGACTGCCGTACGCTCGCAGGCCTGGGCTTTTCAGAAAAGGATGCGAGGCGACTGGGCCACGATTTGTCAGATCTGGGTGCCTTGGTATTCGTATCCTGCGGGGGAACCGATCGAGCCGACTGTGCGAAGGAATTGTTCCGGCGATCCGGCGCCAGCGAAGCTGCCAGCATCGATCATGCAAAGAGCACCGATATAAATATCAAGGGAGCAAAGAACCGGTGCGTTCAGGCCTGACAAACCTATCGCTGAATCCACTCCTCTAACCTTGCGCTAATCGGTACTGCGGTCGAAGCAAACCTCGTGAATAAACTCTTATTATCCGTAGTGGTCCTGGCTATCTCTTTGCTTGACTCCGTTTCAAGGGCGAACAACATGTTCGTTCACGGGGAAGAGCCTCGGGGCGCGGTGTGTTCGCAGGAAGGCGGGAATGGGGCCATCCCTGTTCTCTCCGGCGAAAAGAGCAATCAGTCATTTGCTCCGGCTGAACCTCAATTCCCCGAGCCTCAGACCCAGGATACATTGACGTTCACGGGTGTCGTCGTCCGAGACAGAGCCCAGGTCGTTCTTAAAGATCCGGTTACCAGGGTTGTATATCAGCTCGATGATGCTTCCCGAGCCAAGCCTTATCTGGGAAAGCAGGTCAGAATAGTGGGGAAGCTCGGTATGGACACCAACACGATTCACGTCAGCAGCGTTGAGATTGTGCGGTAGGTACTGTGTTTACCTGATTGAAGGCCGGCACTTCGTCGAGAGTTAATGGTTCTGGGACGCCACACTGCGCGAATACACCGCACGCCAAGAACCAAGAAATATGGAAGAGAGGGCGCAAGTTCCGAACCAGCTACAACCGCCCAGGTTGGCTCGGTTGATTGGATCGTGGCCCTACGTCCTTGTGGCCATTTCGGTCACCGGTCTTGGTTATATCCTGGTGAACGCCTTTCGCTGATTTTCGGATTTTTCAACTGGGCATACAGCGGCAATTTCTTCGAATACGGCATTAGACCGATTTCTTGCAGCCCTGCCTCTGATTACCTTTGTTTGAAACCAAAAATGGAGGCTCTAATGTCGGTTAAAAGATCACTATTACTAGCGGTTGTTGTGGGTTCTGCGAGCTGGGTAGTTGCGCAAAGTGCTCCAGCTGGTGGGAGTACGACTGGGGCTGCGGGTCAGACTTCCACCCCAGGCTCGCCGGCGACACCGCAAGCGGGTACGGCAACGCCGCCAGCCGGGACGGCGACGCCTCCGGCAAGCACGGCGACCCCGCCGGTCGGGACGACGTCCCCGCAGACTCAGACGACCCCGAGCACAACAACGCCAAGCACGACAACACCGAGCACCACTACTCCGGGTTCAGCAACGACGCCGGGCGGAACGACCCCGAGCACGACATCACCCTCGTCGACGAATCCCGGAACTGCACCAGGCGCACAGCCATCAACGACTACGCCGGGGAACTCGAATTGCGGTACCCTGCCCGGCACGACAAACGGCACGACGAACTCTGGAGCGGGATCGAGCTCGAATACGGGTGGTACTCAAACTACGAACACCAGTCCCGGCATGAACCCGACCCCTGGAACGCCCTGCCCTCCGACGGCGTCGCCAAGTGGAACCACCGGACCCACGACTCCACCGTCCGCACAATAACTTCCGATTGAATTGCTAATGAGAGCCGGGCTTCCATCGCCCGGCTCTTTTTTGCCTTGAAAACATCGAAACCTCAGGAGTGGATTACGGCATCTGATTGCCATGCTCAATCGTGCGACGAAATTTGAACTGCGGACACCGGCCGATCCCATGCCGCCTCCGGTGCAGGAACCCCCCGATCCCCCTGAGAACCCGGACGTCTATCCCGTGCGAGAACCCGACCCGGAAGCTCCCGGCCAAATCTGATGATCCCCGGCGGATCAAGCGGCGTTACGCCGACTCGCGCCGGTTTCCTCTTGCTTAGCTGTAATCTCCAGGTTTTCGTGCTTGATGTCCAGCCTGAGGCGGTTATAGATGCTCATGTATTGATTCGCCACCCACACTAAGGCGAATAGAGCGACGAGATAACCCCTCCATCCGGGGTAGAGCATTTGGAAACGAGTAATGACGAGGAAAATCGCAGCCACGTAGTGGCTGAAACAGTATTCGCACGTAAAGAGGTAAAAGAACTTGCGGCGGGGAATAGTCCGAGCTTGTCTGACCTGCTGTTGACAATACTCTCTTGGTTCGCGAAAGACCTCTTCGTGAGTGATCGTCCACGCGACGCACGCGACGGGGAGCGCGAGCATAAGAAGTTCTGCCATTTGCCGCGACAGTGTTTCAGTCAGAGGATTCATCTTTAAACCCGACCAGAGCGACGAGTTGAGATGCGGACCACCGCCCCCAGGATCGCTGCATTTCGGACCCTACAGCGAAACGCGGATTGTCGCCCGAGTGGGTGCATTGAATACTTTCGATAGAGTGCGCTTGCTGGCAACAGGTGTCCTCGAATGCAGGTAAAACCAGGATGGCTAGAAGGAGGACAAGTGGCACATTACGGAACTCTTCGAGATTTCAAATTTGCGAACGCGAGCGAAGACATTCGCGGCGCACAGCTTTACGGGACAAACGACGACAAGCTGGGCAAGATTGATGA
>Ga0335069_10011568_pt1 | contig 12435 bp, 21 predicted proteins | sample Lox_Sample_11_FD_206714 | JGI IMG/M metagenome (GOLD analysis project Ga0335069, IMG submission 206714) | Soil microbial communities from Loxahatchee National Wildlife Refuge, Florida, United States - Lox_Sample_1.1 | ecosystem: Environmental > Terrestrial > Soil > Wetlands | place: USA...
CAGCAGAAGACCCTGCGGCGGTGCTTGCGGCAATCGGGCCGCCGGGCACATCCGGCCTGTATAAACGGAAACGTCAAGATTTCTCGTAGGCGCGCAAGAAATCGTCCTGGGCAATACGGGCCTGCGCAAGGATCGTCCTCAAAGTGGAAGACTTAATGATCGAATGGTTGGGCATAGTGGTGAGTTTCCGGTGAGCATGCGTGACGGCTGCGGAACGGCCCTGTTACGTTGAGTCAGTCGCCGGAGGCGACTGATGGTGAATTCCAGGTCCAAATCGCCCACACCCGAACCGATCTTACAGTTGCAGCGCCAGTTGGAAGACGTTCGGCGCAGCCGGCCAACTCGGACAAAGTTGCCCGAATCACTCTGGCAGGCGGCGGTCGAGCTGGCGCGACAGTACGGCATCTACCCGGTCGCGCATCCTTTGCGGCTGGACTACGTGGGTTTAAAGAAACGCCTGGGCGGACTCTCCCGGCCGCCGCACGGCCCCAAAGTAGCTGCACCAGCTTTCATTGAAGTGGTGGCGGCGCAACCGGCACAAGAGGGGTGCCTGATTGAGTTCGAGTCTCCGCGAGGGGCTAAGATGCGCATTCATTGGAAAACAACCACCCCGCCCGATTGGACCAACCTGCTGCATGCCTGGCGGGAAGCGCAGAAATGATTCAAGTCACCGCTGCCATGCGAGTTTTGGTGGCGATCGAGCCAGTGGACCTTAGAAAGGGCATCGATGGGCTGGCGCGGTTGTGTCGCGAGAAACTGGCGGCCGACCCTTTCTCCGGTTGCCTGTTCATTTTTCGCAGCCGGCGGGGCACTGCGATAAAGGCGCTCTGCTTTGACGGCCAAGGCTACTGGATGGCGCAAAAACGACTTTCCACCGGCCGTTTCAAATGGTGGCCGGAGGCCAGTGGACCTACTAAATCGCTGGAAAGTTACGAAGCACAGTTGTTAATGGCGGCCGGCGATGTCTCCCGCGTCCGGGCCGCGCCGATGTGGCGCCGGGTGAACGAGTAGCACAAGAGATCGAAAAAAGCATGCCATCCCCCTTGCGTTCCAGAAAAATATAATGCATACTGCTGGCAGATGGCGGAGTTCAGGTATCGCGGCCGGGTTTTCACCAGCGAAGACATCCTTTATATCAGGAGGTTGATCGCTGCGCATCCTGGTGAGAGCCGGCGCAGGCTATCGCAGAAGCTTTGCGAGGCATGGCAGTGGAAACAATCCAACGGTGCGCTACGCGATATGGTGTGCCGTGGCCTGTTGCTGATGCTGGACCGTGCTGGCCAGATTGAGTTACCGGCCGTGAAATTCGTGCCCGCCAACCCGCTGGTGCGGCGTGCACGCCCGGTATCGATGCCCATCGACACAACTCCGCTGGAAGGCCGTATCGACCAGATCGGGCCCTTGCAGGTGGCGCAGGTGCGTCGCACGCCGGAGGAGCGATTGTGCAACAGCCTGCTCGAGCAGTACCACTACTTGCGCTATCAACAACCGGTGGGAGAGCACGCCAAGTATCTGGTATGGACCGCGGGGCGCCCCATCGCGTGCCTGGCCTGGAGTTCGGCGCCACGGCACCTGGGCAGTCGCGACCATTACATCGGCTGGAGCGCCGAGGCACGCCGGCGCAATATCCGGTTCATCGCGTACAACACGCGCTTTCTCATTCTGCCTTGGGTTCGCATCCAAAACCTGGCATCCCACATCCTCGGCCACATGGCGGCGCGGATTTCGGAAGACTGGCAGCAGATGTACGGGCATGCGATTTACTTTCTGGAAACCTTCGTGGATCCCGAGCGATTCCGGGGAACCTGTTACCGCGCGGCGAACTGGGTCTTGCTCGGTAATACCACCGGCCGCGGCAAGCAGTCCAACAGCTATGTGCCGAACCGATCGATCAAGCAGATTTTGGGATACCCGTTGACGAAGCAGTTTCGGGAACTGCTCGGGAGAGTCGCATGACGCCTACCCGCCGCCGTGTGGATGTCGACCTGGAGGAGTTGGACCGAGTTCTGGACGGAGCGCGCGAGTCCCCGCTGAGCGAAGCCGATTGCGAGAAGGTCAAAACCGCGCTACACGCCCTGGCGGCGATGTTCGTACGGCCGCGAAGCACGGAAAAGACGAACGCCGTGCTGCCGAAGTCGGAAGCGCCGGGAGAGAACGCCGGCCCGCAGCCGGATGAGAGTTTGACACCGCCGGCCAAGGGACACGGGCGCAACGGGGCTGAGGCATTCAGTGGCGCACAAAAGATCGACATCCAGCACCAGAACCTGAAGCATGGCGATCGCTGTCCGGATTGCGGGCAAGGCAATGTCTACGGCCAGAAGGAACCGAAGATGCTGGTGCGGGTCGTGGGACAAGCGCCCCTGGCTGCCACGGTGTATTCGCTGGAACGATTGCGCTGCGGCGCTTGCGGGCAGGTGTTCACGGCCCAGGAGCCGGAAGGGGTGGGGCCGGAAAAGTACGATGAGACGGCGACCGCAATGGTGGCGCAGCTCAAGTATGGCAGCGGAGTTCCTTTCAACCGACTCGAACAATTGGAAGCCCACTTGGGCATTCCGTTGCCGGCGACGACGCAGTGGGAAATGGTAGAGGAGGGCGCCGAGTTGATCAAGGCGGCGCGGGATGAACTGATCCGGCAGGCGGCGCAGGACGAAGTGCTCCACAACGATGACACCGGGATGAAGGTGCTCAAAATGAATCGTGAGCCCGGCGACAAGCGCACCGGCACCTTCACCAGCGGTATCGTGTCCACAAAGGGGCAGCGAAAGATTGCACTGTACTTCACCGGGCGACAACATGCGGGAGAGAATCTGGCGGATGTACTGAGACAACGCGCCAGCGAGTTAGGACCGCCGATTCAAATGTGTGACGCGCTGTCATGGAACACTTCGAAGCTATCTGAAGGGGTGGAAGTGATGATTGCGCATTGCCTGGCCCATGGAAGGCGCCAGATAGTGGACGTCGCGGAGAACTTTCCTGCCGAGTGCCGTTACGTGTTGGAGCAACTGGGTGAGGTTTACCGGATTGACGCCATGGCCCGCAATACCGGTCTGAGTCCGCAGGAGCGGCTGCGGTTCCATCAGGAGCATAGCCAGCCGATCATGGACAGATTGCATAAGTGGCTGGAAGCACAGTTGGCAGAACACCAGACGGAGCCGAACTCGGGACTGGGGCAAGCGATTCGTTATCTGCTACGGCATTGGCAGCCGCTGACTCTGTTTCTGCGGCAGGCCGGGGCACCATTGGACAATACTTTGGTCGAAAGAAGTTTGAAACGAGCCGTGCTTCACAGGAAGAATTCTTTGTTCTATCGGACTCTAAATGGAGCTCAGGTGGGCGATCTGTTCATGAGTCTGATTCACACCTGCCAGCTCTGCGGAGTCAACTCGTTCGAGTACCTGACCGAACTACTGCGGCACCGTCGGGAACTGGCTGCCCACCCTGCGTTATGGATGCCCTGGAATTATCGCGATCAACTGCCACCGGCTGACGTATGATGAATCTAGGCTGGCCGAAAAGGATCGACTGCGGCCATGGTTGGGTGACATCCTGAAATGCCCAGAAAACGGGCTTCCCAAAAGGCAAAATCCGGGGACGTTTTTGGCCACGCACGAAAGACGGCGAAAATGTTTCGAGTGGGCCTGTATGCCCGTGTTTCCACGAACGATCAGCAGACCCTCCCCATGCAGAGTCGCGCGATGCGGGAGTATGCTGCCCGGCGGGGCTGGACGATTGCCCTGCAAGTCCGCGAGGTCGGCTCCGGTGCGGCCAAGCGAGAAGCTCGTGAAGAACTGCTGGAGGCAGCACGCCGTCGCGAGATCGATGTGGTGCTGGTGTGGCGGCTGGACCGCTGGGGCCGGTCGGTCACGGATCTGCTGGCGACACTCCAGGAACTGGAGCATCTCGGCGTGGGGTTCGTTTCCCTTACCGAGGCGCTGGACCTGACTACTCCCGCGGGTCGAGCGATGGCGGGGTTGTTGGCCGTCTTCGCCGCTTTCGAAAGGGAGATTCTAGGTGAGCGAACTCGAGCCGGATTGGTCCACGCCCGGCAGAACGGCAAACGTCTGGGCCGGCCAGCGACGGCAGTCGCGCACGCTGCCGAAATCCGGAAACTACATCGCGCCGGTATCGCCAAAGCTGAGATCGCCCGCCGACTCCGGGTTGGGCGTACCTCGGTACGCCGTATTCTGAAAGAGGGAGGCCCGAAATGCTGAAGGCCTGGCATAAAGAGGATGTGTTCAATGCCCTTCAGGCTCGCGGCTGGATGGGGCCAGTCCTTCTGGAGTATCCAAAGGACTGGAGCTACGTCGGCGAAGCGTGGTCTTTCTCTCGCGCAAACTGGATACTAAACCTTTATTTTGTCGCGGACTATGGTACCGGCTTCCACGGCACTGACAGCGTCGAGTCGATCGCGGGGAGGCTGATCGGGGATTCGGGTGAATATGATCTATGGCTCCACCGCACCCGCGACGCGAAATGGAAAGCCTCGGTGATTAAGTGGGCCGATCAAATATCAGCCGACCGTCACGTCGATCAGGTCCCCCAGCTTAACCAGATTCCTTAACGTCCATCGGATTTAGCAAGCGAACGCAGCCTTGCCGAAAGCACACGCATAGTGAGACAATCCGAGCCTCCTGTCCGGCTCCGACGCCGCATGGCAATGTGCTCAGCCTCGCGCACCACCTCGAACCCGAGAGCATGGAACGCGGCGATCACTCTTGACTTTGGGGCATCGACAGGAAACTTGGCCATCAGGCTGGAATGGTCGCCTCCGCGACGAAGGCCTCCAGGAGCGGTGAATCCTCAGGCAGGACTTCAGCGCCAAACGTTTCGATGTGAAAGCGGATGGCGGATTTGACATCGGCGAGGGCCTCCTCGTAGCTGCTGCCTTCGCCCACCACAATCCCCTTCAGGCTAAGAGGATAGGCGATGTAGCCGTCTGCGTGCTTCTCGACAATGATTTTGATTTGCCTCGTCATTTCCCTGTCCGCAGTCTACCATGGCTTGCCGCCAGGCAGGCAGCGACTTGCACGTCACGTCTGACACCACAAGCCCCAACGCTGAACCTCCGCCTGCCAGTCCGCGTTGTCCGGCGCCTCGCTCCCTCAGGAGAAGGAATTGACAGGGGAGGGCACCTGCCGGCCATAGCAACTGTTTAGAGCCCTTACGAGTTCCGACAGACGGATCTGATGGACTTGCGCAAACCACCTTTCTCCCAGCCGATGGCATGAATCCGGATTCTCCCGGTGATGTGCCGCGCAGAGAGGAATCGCCGAGAAGTCTGAGGTTTTCTGTCCCATCCCTCTCGGGCCCAGCGCATGCGTATGGGCGGCTTCGATCACGGCTGCCCCGCAGCTCATCCTGGAACAGACGACACAGGCTAACGTCCGAATCCAGGCCAGATACTCCGGGCATCGATCCGGACCCCGCCGTGGCCGGGATCGTTTCTTGCGCACCGGCACTCTCCGTTGCGGCGGCAAACCCCGCCGCAACGGCGCGCTCCGGCGTAAGGGCACACGTCTCCTAAGCACAATCACCTTCAGTTTCGGTTGGAGGATAAAGCGCCCAGCCCGGGACGCCACTATGGGCATTCTGAGCTGGGCGTTATTTGTTTATGGCGTACGGACGAAGCTCAGGACGGCCGGACCCGCCCGCCGAACTCCTCTTCGCAATGTTTCGAGAAGCTGCAGTGTTTCTGGCTGCAGAGCAAGGACTGCCGGTTCGGGCAATACATTCCCGATCCCATAGCCCTCTGCGCCATGGGATACAGGACCTGGGTGGCCCGGATGTCCGGCTCCTCTACGGTGTAAGCCTGCTGCACGATCTGCACAGTCTGGGTCTTCACCAGGCTGTCGATGCGCACCTCGCCGCTGGCGCCGGGAGTGATCTGCCGGTAGGTGGCTAACTGGAAGGCGTAGTCGGGTGAAACGCACGAAGGCCGGCGGGATGACGTTTTGAAGTCGATCAGCCGCCCTTCCACGTCGAGCACGTCCACCCGGCCCCGGACCGCGACGCCGGCGATCTCGCCCTGCACGTCGAGCTCGACGGCGGCGGGTTCGACCTTCGGGGCGACCTCGTCCATGTACTTCGCGACCAGCCGTTCACCCAGCCGGCGCAAGTCTCCTTGACTCTCGTCGGAGGTGAACTCGGTTTCGGGTACCTGTTCCATCCAGGCTTCCCGAAAAACAGACAGGACGCCAGTGGTTGGCAGGTCTTCCCGCGTTTCGATCTTCTCCCGAAAATTAACTTCGAGGGCCTGGTGGATCGCCAAACCCAGGGCCAGCGAGCTGTTCTTCCGCTCGGGCAATTGCAGTCCGTACTTGAACCACCAGCGCGCCGGGCAATCGAAGAAACAGCGGACCTGGCTGGGGGACAACACGGGAGCCGGATCCGTCTTGGCCGCCACGGCGCCGTTCGTCGCGGGCAATTTCGTGAGCGCCATTTCCGACGCCACGATCAGATCCAGTGACGCACGCTCCTCGACCGGCGCGAGCAGGGGCAACCCCGGAAAGGCAAGCTGCGCCTGAGGGATCACATCCAATGTCAGCGCTGATCCCATGTCACACCTCGCTCCCGCATGGCCTGGATGAACATGGTCAGGCCGATCGCCCGGATGTCTTCGCTCGAGAACTGCAGCGAGTAGTTGCGCATGCGGGCGCGGGACTCGACCCGCTGCGCGATCTCCGCCGCGCCGTTCATGGCCAATTCCATGCAGGTGATGCCGGCGCCGCTGACCGGGACAGGAAGCAGGGTGCCATCGGCGGTAGCCTGGAACTCCAGCGGCGGTTTGGCCGAGGCATGGTCTGTGCTACCATTGCGATGGTTCTGGGTGTTGCTGCTCAGATCAGACGCCGCGGCTTCTGGAGCGTTTCCCGACGAGGCCGGATGCCGCGGTTCCTCTATCCTTCGCACGCGCCACTCGATCCAGCGCTTGTTGTCATCTTTGAGTTCGGCCTTGCAGATCTCAAAGACCTCGCGCGCCCGGATGCCGAGTTCGCGAATCTGTTTCGCCACCACCGGCGGCACGTACATCACCCGATCACCTTCGAGCGTGTACATGATCTGTTCGCCATAGCGTCCTTCCACGCGTTTTCCGTCGTCCCACCGCAGTGCCAATTCCACCGGGGTGTTGGTGTTGAATCGCAGAATTCCGTTTGTCATTGTTGTTCTCCTTCTTCAAGCTCCGGGGGTTCCACAACCAATTCCGGGAATCCTAATTCTGGTTCCGGTTCGGTTTCCGGTTCGTCTCCCCCGAATCCGGACTGCTCGTAGTAGTCCAGGTCGGAGGGAGCGTTCCACATCGAGCACATCGCGTTCTCCTTTCGTGCCGCAAAGCTTTACGACTACTTTTCCTTTCTATGCTATCGTATATCGCTTTACGATAGCAGTCAAGAAGAATATTCTCCGTGAAATCAATAACTTGCTTTCGTGAACCGCTTCACGGTAGCACTTTAGCGTTTAAAATTGCTTTTGTACGATGGCTAAGAAGAATCCCGCCGCCGTGGCCCTTGGAAGATTGGGCGGCAAGAAGGGAGGGCGAAAGGGCGGCAAAGCACGGGCCGAGCGCATGAGCCCAGAGGAGCGCCGAGAGAGCGCCAGAAGAGCATCCGCCGCGCGCATGGAGAAGATCACCCCAAGAGACCGCCAGGAGATCGCCCGCAAAGCCGCCGCAGCCCGCTGGGGAAAGACGAAATAGCCAGGATCGGTCTGCAATCCGGAATGGTGCCCGTCACGTCTTCTTGGGGCATTCGTGTTTTTGGCAACGGCCTCCACCACCAAGACCCACTTGCCGGCCTATACGTAATCTGCGTATAGTAAAGATATGCTCCGCGTCCCGATGACGGTGGTCGAAACGGACCGCCTCCTAAAGGACGTGCGAGACTTGATGCCGGAATCTGAAGCGATGAAGTTAGTGTCATTTCATTGGGGCGAATCCACAAGCTGGCGATGTGGTGCCCGATACCGGCGGTGTGAGGAAGCTTCGATGGCCACTCCCCGGCAGAGGCAAACGTGGCGGCGCACGAGTGATCTACTATTTCCATGGCGAACGGTTACCGATATTCCTGTTGGCAGCTTACGGGAAGAATGAAAAGGCCAACTTGAGCCGAGCCGAGCGCCATGCCATGGCAAAGCTCATCCCCATGTTGGTCCAAGGATATCCGGGCAAACCGGGGAGGAAAGCATGAAACAGAAGGCGCTCAACAGACCGCCGGCCAAGAATCGTCCTACCGTCGGCGAACGCATTATCGAGGGATTGGAGCAGGCGGTGAGATGGACTCATGGCGAGAATGATCGGGTTCGCGTAACATTGGTCCACGTCCCGGCGGTGGACGTGCGCAAGGTGCGGCACAAGATGCGGCTGAGCCAGGCACAGTTTGCTCTAAAATTCGGTTTTCCTCCCGCCACGCTGCGCAACTGGGAGCAGGGGCGGTCTCGCCCGGATGCTCCCACACGCGTCCTGTTGGCTGTAATCGCGGCGCATCCCGAAGCGGTTGAGGACGTACTTGGCAGGGCCAGCTAACGGTTGCTGCGAACTTCCGCCATGCAGATCCGCCGTGCGCCCACGCAGAGCTCATGACCGGGTCGAGACTGCCGACTATTCTACGCTACGAGATCGCCCGCAAGGCCGCGGCGGCCCGCTGGGGCAAGGAGCACTGACACCCACCGAACTGGCCGCAGGCACGGCCATCCCGCAAATGGGTGCACGGCGCTTCAGCCGGGGAAAAGCGTTGGAAGAAGGGGCTTGGGGGCGAAACCTTTTGAAGGTTTCCCTCCCACTGGGCAGCCTATCCTCCCGATCTCTCCCCATACCCAGGAAAATTGTTTTTGCTTTAAAATCAATCGCTTTGCGGTCCTAACCTGCTTATTTTAGCGATCGGACGACACGGAGGCTTTTTGGCGGTCGAATACCCTCGTGGAGGTCTTAATTTTTCATGAAGACTAAGAACGATGTTCGAAACAAACGAGCCTCCCGCGGACGCTGGTCCAAGGGAGCGAGCGGCAACCCGGCCGGCAGACCCGCGGGGAGCCGCAACAAAACAACGTTGTTATTGGAAGCCTTACTCGAAGGCGAAGGTGAAAAACTCACCCGCAAAGCCATCGAAAAAGCCCTGGAAGGCGATTCCCTGGCCCTGCGGCTTTGTCTCGAACGCCTGCTGCCCCCGCGCCGGGACCGGCTGATCAACATGTCACTACCCCCGATTAAAAAAGTTCGGCACGTGGTCCAAGCGTTCGCCGAGGTCACCGCAGCCATCGCGGAAGGCCAGATCACCCCCTGCGAGGGCGAGCAGGTTGCCGGCATTCTGGAGATCCAGCGCCAAATCATCGAAAGCGCCGAAGAAAGCGAAGATTTCGAAACCAGATTGGCCGAAATTGAGAGCTTGCTGAAGCCAGGAGACAAATCATGAATGGGAATCTGAAGAAACGGCTGCGGGCGGTGGAAGATCAGGTTCTCGGCGGAGAAGTTGGCGTGACGTTCGAGGAACTACAGCGGCTCTGGCATCGGTTCCATGCAGGAACCCTAACGCCTCTAGAGAGATTGAAGTGGGCCAGGTTAATTTCCACCTGGTTAGAGTACAGGAAGAAGCTGGAGGAGAAGGCAGCACAGCGAGAGGCGCTGGAGGCCACTACCCCGGCAACTCCGGCCGAGTCTGACCCTCCGGCTCCGCCGACCTGTTCTTCGCCTGTATCAACAGGTGGCGCATCCGACGAGAGCGCTATCGCGGCCCAGCCGAAGAAGGAGCAGCCCGGCGCCTTGCCACCCCCGCCTACCGACGGCCGGGGCACCGAGGACCCACCGATGACCCAACGGGAACGCGAGGAGTTCGACCGCCTGCTCGGCAAGAGTCACTGGCGGATAGTGAACGAAGAAGCCAAGGCCGGCGCGCGAAGCCACGCCAGACCCATTCCCCAGAAAATCCCCTGGGAGGACCCAGACGAGCCTTCGGTACGTAGCAAGATAATGGCCAAGCCCAGTGCCGACGAGATTTTGGGCATTGGGGAATACGCACCCAAACGCCGGAAGAGCATTTCCGGAAGAGCATTTAATGAAGCAGCCGCGGTGACGGATGTCAGAGGGAGCGCCTTGGAAGAGGAGGTGTGGGGGAGAAACCTTTTGAAGGTTTCGCTCCCACAGTCCCGATCCCCAAAACCCACCCCTCCCGACGGCGTCCACCCCCAAGAAACCCAACCTGCCCGGCTTCACCACCGGCCTGGATCACCAACACGCTGGGAACCTGGATGGGCCACGCCGTTGCAGCCAAGAATGGGCAAGGTGAAGACTTGTTCACGTCCAGGCGAAGGCCGCTAAAATGCGGGATTAGCTTGGAAATGCCATTCCCAATGGTTTATGTCATAATAAATGGTATGACCATCAAGGTGGACCGTGCCGGGCGAATAGTCCTTCCTAAACGGGTCCGCGAGCGCCTGCGCATCGAATCCGGCTGCGCGCTGTCGCTCGAAGAGAGTGCAGAGGGAGTCCTGCTGCGGCCCATCCGCCGGCGTGCCTCGCTGATCCTAAAGCGCGGCTTACTGCTGCACCGGGGGGAAGTGGCTAGGGGGTACGATTGGAGCCGTATCGTTGAGGACCAGCGGGAAGAGCGAATTCAGGATGTCTCCAGTCTGTGAAGATCTATTTCGACACCAATGTGCTGGTGGCTGCGGCTTTGGAGAACCATCCGCATCATGGGGCCGCCGGGGCGGCCCTGCGCAAAGTCCAGACCCGGGAGTTCGAGGGTTGGATCAGCGCCCACAGCGTAGCTGAGTTTTACGCCGTGATGACGCGGGCGCCACTGACCCCGCCGGTCTACCCCAGCGAAGCTTGGCAGATTCTGGAACAAAACGTCTTTCCCCATTTCGCAGTGGCCAGCCTTTCGGGAGAAGAGTACCGGGACGTGGTGCGACACTGCGCGCAGGTCGGCTGTGCGGGCGGACGCGTGTACGATGCGCTCCATCTGGCGGCGGCTCGCAAAGCCGATTGCGCGCAGATCTACACTTTCAATCTACGGCACTTTTGCGAACTCGCGCCCGAACTAGCCGATAGCATCCGCACACCGTAAGAACGACGCTGAACTGGGATGGCGATATGACCAGTTTCCGACCAGCGGAAGCCGGGCAGTAATGCGCCCGTTGGAAGAAGGGGTGTGTGGGGAGAACCTTTTGAAGGTTTCGCTCCTACAGGCTCATCCCAAAAACCCAACCAGCCCGGCACCACCGACCTCATCACCAACACGCTGGGAACCTGGATCGGCGCCCTGATGTAACCTCGCTGCGAATGCGCAGTGGGAGCGGCACATGATTGTGAGTACGAAACCAGATCTGTGCTTTGAGGGCACGACCGTACTTTACCGGCCAGCTCCTGCGCACTGTTCCACGGCTGGTGAGCGATGCCGGATTTAACTCGCCTTACGCAACGCATCCTCGACAGCCTCCGGATGGTGCGCAATGACCGCCAGGAGGGTGCGCGCTGGTCCGTCCGGATCGGTGCGGCCTTGTTCCCAGTTCTTGACCGTCGCGGCGGCGAACCCGAACCGTCGAGCGAATTCCGATTGACTCAGCCCCAGGTTCCGCCGAAGCGTTCGCACATCGATGATGGGTCTGCGCTCGACGCTCACCATAGTGACTCGCACCGGAACATTCTCACCGCTGGCCCACGCGATCGCTTGCTTTACGCTGCGAATGAGTCGGTGGCCGGCAGTCGTGTGCTTGTCTGTCGGCGGTTTTTGGGTTTGATTCCGCGTCATCAGGTTTCACTCCTTTTCACGTATCGCGAAACGAGCATCGGAAGCAACCGTTTCAGGCTTCGTTTGTCGGCTTCCGAGAGATTCGCTTTCTCACTCTTGGCGTAGATGTCCAGAAGGAACAGTGGGATCGATGGATTGTAGTAGTAATAAATCACGCGTGCGCCACCCCTTTTGCCGCGTCCTCGGGTTGCCCAGCGGATTTTTCGCACACCGCCGGTTCCGGGGACCAGTTGGCCCGCTTCCGGGTTGGCGCCCAGGTGTGCAACCAGAGTGTGGTGTTGGCCCTCCGTCAGGATCGCCCTGGAGTGGTCCACGAATTCCAAGGTTTCGACCACAGTCATCGGCGGCATCATCGCCATACGTTATTCGATTATACGCTTTTCGCGTATGTAAATCAAGCGCATAAGATTAGGCTGACAGAAATCGTAGCGGGCCACAAGGGCGACACCTTCTGCCGGTAGGTAGGGTCCGCCGCAGGTGTGGAGCCGGCTCTGGCGTCTTAGCTACGCCGGTGCCGCGGCGAGGATGCCTTGAAGCCGGACCAGTGGAGCGATAACCCCCTTAACTTCGTGTCTCAGTCCAAGGGTTCACTTCATTTGAAGGTTTCGCTCCCACTGGCCCAAACTGTCGAGGATGCCACTTACTGATATGCACAGCCGGATCATAAAAGAACCTCTGCTCGGTATCGCTTGCATCG
>Ga0335069_10011570_pt1 | contig 12435 bp, 7 predicted proteins | sample Lox_Sample_11_FD_206714 | JGI IMG/M metagenome (GOLD analysis project Ga0335069, IMG submission 206714) | Soil microbial communities from Loxahatchee National Wildlife Refuge, Florida, United States - Lox_Sample_1.1 | ecosystem: Environmental > Terrestrial > Soil > Wetlands | place: USA: Florida...
TTTTCTCCCCGCAGGCGCCAGCAACCAGACCGATGTCTTCGCCGTTCATGGAGCTGATCCCGAGGTTCTGGCATACGCCATGGCCAAGTACTCGCGCTCCGCCCTTTCCATGCGCGAGTCTCTCAACGAAATCAGCGCCCAGCGCGCCGAACAGTTCCTCAACACCTTTTACTTTCAATACGGCCACCGCTCCATCGCCGATCTGGCCCACATCGCCTTCGCCGTCGAACGCCTCAGCCTCCTCGCTGCCATTGTCCTTGTTGACGAACAGCGCTGGGACGGTCAGGAGCGCTCCACCCGCTACCAGGACTTCCGCAAGTCAGGCTGGTATTTCCCCGATTTCGGGTCCGATTCTGCTTCGGCCCAATTGTACTCCGAGACCATCGAGAGCCTTTTCGCTGCCTACGAGCGCACCACGGTCGCCGTTCACGACGCCCTCCGCGAGCGCGTCGCCCGGCCCGACTCGATGAAGCGCGAAGCCTACGAGCGCACCCTGAAAGCCCGCGCCTTTGACGTCGCCCGTTACCTCCTGCCGCTCGCTACCAATACCTCACTCGGCCAGATCGTCAACGCCCGAACCCTCGAGACGCAGGTCGCCCGTCTTCTTTCCCACCCGATCGCCGAAGTCCGCGACCTCGGCGAAAAACTCCGCGAAGCCGCCACCGGCCCCGCATGGAATGTCAATGCCGCCGCAGGCCGTTCATTTGTTGACAAGCTTACCGACCCCGCCCTTGCCGACGAAGCCGCCGCCCTGCTCACTCGCGAGGTCCGCACCGCCCCCACGCTGGTCAAATACGCCGAACCGAATCAGTATTTGATCCAGACTCGCAGCGATCTTGAGCAGGTTGCGGCTGGACTGCTGAAGGACGTGGCTCCCGCTTCTGCGCCTGTCGTCGATCTTGTGGAGCGCACGGAGACGCTCGAAGTCGAGCTGGCCTCCACACTCATCTATTGGGCCAGCCATCACCCCTATCGCCAGGTGCGCGATCTCGTTGCCTCGCTGCCCGCCGCCCGCGTCAGCGAAATCATCGAGGTTGGCCTTCGTCATCGCGGCAGGCACGACGAGGCTCTCCGCGCCTTCCACGCCGGAGCCGTTCTTCGCTTCGACATCCTCATGGACATCGGCGGCTTCCGCGACATGCACCGTCACCGCCGCTGCGTACAGATCAAGCAGGGCTTTACCGCGCTTCACGGCTACGAGACACCCCACTCCGGCGACGCTGCTGGACTCGAAGAAGCCGGCGTTCTTGCCGACTATCAGACCATTATCGAATCCGCCTACGCCGCCAGTGCGACGATCGCCCGTGGCGCCGCCCCCGAAGCCCCACTCTCGGCGCTCTACCTGCTGCCGCTCGCCACACGCGTGCGCTGCCTCTTCAAGATGGACTTCGCCGAAGCGCAATACATCAGCGAACTTCGCTCCGGCCCTGCAGGTCACTTCAGCTACCGACGCGTCGCATGGGAGATGTACCTCGCCCTCGAACGCCAGCACCCGTCGCTGGCCAGATACATCCGCGCGACAGATTTCACCGAACCCATCGACCTGCTCAAGCGCTGACACGCCGGCCAACGCCGCTAAGTTCCCTTGAGCCGTTCTTACTCCCTGCTTCCTCTCACCCCGTCGCCGCCGTCTGCTCCTCTCCCGCCTTCGGCCTCAGCGCCTCGGCACTCAACTCATTTGCGCGCCTCAGATCAGGAAACATCACAGCCCACGCAGCAGCCACGGCAAGCGCGCCTAGTCCGCCGAATATCGTAGCGCGCACCGCGCCCCACCACTGCGCTGTAAGTCCGCTCTCAAACTCACCCAGTTCATTCGATGCGCCGATGAACAGTGAGTTCACCGCGCTCACCCGTCCTCGCATCTGCGGCGGAGTCGCCAGTTGCAGCAGCGAGCCCCGAATGATCACGCTGATCATGTCGGCGGCGCCGCTAACCGCGAGTGCAACCAGCGACAGCCAGAGACTGCGCGAGAGGCCAAACACCGCAATCGCCGCACCAAAAATGGCGACGCAGGTAAATAGCCGCACTCCAGCTCGTTTTGCAATCGGGAACCGCGCCATCACCAGTGACATCGTCAATGCGCCGATCGCCGGAGCTGCCCGCAGGGCGCCCAGTCCGCGCGGCCCCGTATGCAGAATTTCGTTTGCAAAGATCGGCATCAGCGCGACTGCGCCGCCAAGCAGCACCACAAACAGATCCAGCGAAAACGAACCCAGCAGCAGCGGCGAACTCCGCACATACTGAAACCCCGCCAGCACCACCTTCAGCGAGGCTGCGCGATGTTCCATTCGCCCCGGTCTCACGCTCAGGCTCAGAATGAGCAGCAGAAACCAGACCAGCGTCAGCAGTGTAAAGAGGTAGACGACGCCCGCGCCTTCCAGCGCGCTCTTTGGAAACAGGCGCGCCAGGGGCATCGTAAACAGCACGCCTCCCAGCGCCGGCCCCGTCACGTTTGCGAGCTGGAAAATCGCACCGCCCCACGTTACCGCATTCACAAAATGCTTCTCAGGAACCAGGTGCGGAAGCAGCGCGGAGCTGGCCGGCGCAGAGAACGCTCGCCCCATCCCGATCAGAAACAGCACCGAGTAGATCAGGTAGATATTGCGGGTCCCCGTGCAGGCAAGCAGTGCTAGAGTCCCCGTGCACAGCACCTGCAGGCTGTAGCACAGCAGGATCACCTTTCGCCGGTCGAACCGGTCCGCCACGTGGCCCGCCGGCAGCAGGAAAAACAGCCCTGGAAGAAAGAGCGCCAGGCCGGTATATCCCAGGTCGAGCGCGCGATGCGTGATCGAATACACCTGCCACGCCACGGCGACCGATTGCGCCTCGGCGCCCAGAATCACCGCAACCCGCGCCAGCTGATATCTTCTGAAGTCGCGCGACGCAAACGCCTCCATGCCGCGCCGCGTAGTTCTTGAGGAAGGGGAATCCATCTCCGTTTAGGTTAAATCTTCGCGACCGCATCGCAGACATCCGGCAGTAATCCAGTTCGTTTACTTGGAAACTGGCGCTCGCCGGCCGCGCGGTATTCTGGAAATTGGACCCCTCGTACAACCGTCCCGACGGGAACGAACCCAGCCACTGGGCCGCCGCGGCCGTCACGCTCTGCGGCGTGTGTGCCTTCCTGGAGCTCTACTGTACGCAGCCTCTCCTGCCGCTCCTTGCCCGCCTGTTCCACTCGTCGAAAACCGCAGTCGGCATGACCGTCTCCGCCGCCACGCTTGGCGTTGCCATCTCTGCGCCGGTCTTCGGCGTGCTCACCGAACGTCTAGCGCGCAAGCGCGTCATCGTCTTTTCTATTCTCGGTGTCTCCATTCCCACGCTTCTTGCGGCAGCTTCGAATTCGCTGGCGCAACTGATCTTCTGGCGATTCCTCCAGGGCATCATGATTCCTGGTATTGTCGCCGTCGTGGTCACCTACATCGGAGAGGAATGGCCACCCGACCGGATCGCCCTCATCATGAGCTTCTACGTCAGCGGTACCGCGCTCGGCGGTTTCGTCGGCCGGGTCTCCGCCGGCATTCTGGCCGATCATGTCTCATGGCGCGCCAGCTTCCTTGCTCTAGGTCTGGCATCGCTCGCCGGTGCAGCCGCTGTGGCCGCCTGGCTCCCGCGCGGTCGGCGCCGTCCCGCACCGCAGGTCTCCCCGTCCCTTGCAGATCAGCTGCGGGCGTTGTTTCGCAGCCGGCCTCTCATCGCCACATATGCTGTTGGGTTCAACGTCCTCTTTTCTCTTGTGGGTGTCTTTACCTGGATCACCTTCTACCTAGCAGCGCCACCCTTCTCGCTGTCCACCACGGCGCTGAGTTCTCTCTTTTTTGTCTACCTGATCGGGCTCGTCGTTACCCCGGCAGCCGGGTTGCTCATTACTCGCGTCGGTCTCCGCGCCGGAATCGGCGGCGCGATCTCCTGCTCCATCGCGGGGGTCCTCCTCACGCTCATCCATTCGCTTCCGGTCGTGATCCTCGGGCTCACGATGCTTTCCAGCGGAGTCTTCATCGCCCAGACTGCATCGCAAAGTCATCTCCGCATCGCGGCCCCTTCCGGCGCCCGCGTCACCGCCGCCGGACTGTATCTTACTTGCTACTACCTCGGCGGCACGGCCGCAGGCGTGCTCCCCGGAGCGTTCTGGGCGATAGGAAAGTGGCCTGCCTGTGTCGCTTTCATTGTCGCCATGCAGATCCTGGGACTCTCGATCGCCCTCATTGGATGGGGGCATTCTCCGCGTCCCGCTTCGTCCGTTCCAAGTCCCTAAGTTCCGCATTGTGAAGCATCCCAACAAACCCTGAACCCCCGCGGCTGTCCTGAACATCTATAGATCCGTGGCAATCGCCGGCTTCGCGGAAAGCGAACCGAGCGCCTTGATCGCGCAAGCCGCGTTCCCCGCTACCGAGATCGGAAGCAGCAACAAAGCAAGGAGAGAGTTTTTGCCCGAGTTGCAGACTGCACCCGCGGCGTCCGCCGAAACCCGGCCCAGGGAAATGGTCAACCCAAATCCGGTGGATCACGCGCCATGGAAGCCTCGCGTAAACCCCTGGATCATCGCCGCGACTGTGGCCCTCGCCGCGTTCATGGAGGTCCTTGACACTTCCATCGCCAACGTGGCCCTCCAACACATCGCCGGCAATCTGGGAGCAAGCACCGATCAGGCCACCTGGGTGCTCACCAGCTATCTGGTCGCAAACGCCATTGTTCTTCCCCTGGGTGGCTGGGCCTCGAGCCTGATGGGCCGCCGCAACTTCTTCGTCTTCTGCATCACCATCTTCACCATCGCAAGCTTCCTGTGTGGCGCGGCGCCATCGCTCACGATGTTGCTCTTGTTCCGGGTCATTCAGGGCGCTGGCGGCGGCGGCATGCAGCCCATGGCGCAGGCCATCATGGCCGACTCATTCGAGCCCCACCAGCGCGGACAGGCCTTTGCGCTCTATGGTCTCGTCGCAGTGCTCGCGCCATCGATCGGTCCAACGCTCGGCGGATGGATTACGGACAACTATTCGTGGCGCTGGATATTCTTCATCAACATCCCCGTCGGAATCCTCACGTTCGTTCTTGTCACACGTCTGGTCGAAGACCCACCCTGGATCAAGGCCGATCCGTCAAAGCTTCGCAACATGGACTACCTCGGACTCGCCTTCCTCACCATCTCCATGGGGGGCCTGCAGATCATGCTCGACAAAGGCGAGGAGAACGACTGGTTTGCCTCCGGATTCATTCGCTTCTTCGCATTCCTTTTCGTCGGTGGCATCATCGGGCTGGTGCTTTGGGAGTGGCGCCAGAAGAATCCGCTCATCAATCTCAAGCTGTTTCGCTTTAAGAACTTCGCAATCTGCTGCTTCCTCATGATGCTCGTTGGCGGAGTCCTCAACGCGAACACCGTGCTCCAGCCGCAATTCACGCAGCAGTTGCTCGGCTACAACGCCACCACCGCAGGAATGGCCCTCACCGCCGGCGGAATCGCACTCGTAATCGTGATGCCCATTGCCGGCTTCGCCACCGGCAAGATCTCTGCGCGCACATTGGCCGTCTGCGGATTCGTCATGTTCATCCTCACCTTCCGCTACGCAGCCTACGTCACCACCCTGGATATGAGCTTCGCGCAAGCCTCGTGGCTGCGCGTCATTCAAATGCTTCCTTTGCCCTTCTGCTTCATCTCCATCACCAACGCCGCATATGTCGGCATGCCCAAGGAACAAAGCAACCAGGTTGCCGGGCTCATCAACTTCGTCCGCAACATCGGCGGCAGTATCATGATTGCAATCACCAACGCCCAGGTCACGAGCCGCTCCCTGTGGCACCAGGAACACCTTCAAAACTTCATGCAGTCGGGCTCGAATGCCTTCACACAGCATCGCGAAGCGCTGAACGGCTTCTTGAGCGGAAGTGTCGGTAGCCATAATAGCGGCGGCCTCGCGCTCGCCAGCCTCTACAACCAACTCAACCGGCAGGCGTTGATGCAGGGCTACCAGGACGTCTACATGCAGCTTTCCTGGATGTCGTGCGGCCTCGTCCTGCTCGCCTTCATGCTCAGCAAGAATCGCCCCGGCCAGGGCCCCGGCGCCTCCGCCATGCACTAATTCCAGTTGGTTTTTCAGGTTTCCCATAAGCACCCTTTGAAGGGGCGCGGCTTTAGCCATGCCGTGAATCTGGCGTTCTCCATTGACCTTGTCATCTTTAAGCGCAGCGAAGCGGGTTCGAAGGATCCGCGGTTGTATTTCTGCACGACGTGCCGGGCATCGAGTGCCCCATTCATGACAAGCTTCATCGCGTCATGAGTGGGAAAGAACGCACCTGCTTTTGTTGCGGGATGCGCCGGTGGCCCCTGAAAAGGAAAACGCCAGAGACCTTTCGATCTCTGGCGTCTTCTCGGGTAATCTTGCAGTTCATTCGGATCATGCATCGGCCCGTCAGCCTCTCGTTCAGGTTGCAGGTTACCCTGCTCCCTGACACGTCCCGCTCAACCAGGTTCGCGTCTCTGGGTTGCCCCATACCCCGCGCCCTTTGGCCTCGCGGTCGGCCAATCCTCGGGTTTCCCCTCGTCTCGGCCTTTCAGCTGTGCCGGCGATCGACATTCGAGTTGCCCCGAATCTCGGATGCTTCTGCGTTGCATCGGCTGATTAAGTTCCAGGTTGCCCCGGTTCTCCACGCCTTTGCCCCGCCTCTGATGAGTTCTCGGGTTGCCCCTCAACCTCACCTCCGGCTTTACCGGCGATGGATCGTCGAGTCGCCTCGATTCACACATCCTTCGGCGGTGCCGGTTGTGAAAGCCTCGGGTTGCCCCGCTGCTTATCACCTCCGGTATCGCCGACGATCAGTCTCCAGGTTTCCCCGGATTCTGCATCTTCCGGCACCGACTGATTCTGTTCCCCGGGTCGCCCCGGTTCACGCACCATCCGGTTTGCCATCGTCGAATCTCCGGGTTTCCCCGAATCTTCTTCTCTGGCCCGCCGCTGGACTAACTTCCTGAGTTTCCCCAAAAACCTAGGTCCCTCGGCGTCGCCGCTTGACTCGTCCCCTGGGTTGCCCCAGGTTCTCGTCTCCCGGCTCATCGTCCACGCTCCCTCAGGTTTCCCCTCGCTCGCGTCTACGGTTGGTCGATGATGTATCCCCAGCTGAATCGAACTTTGCATCCTCGGCTTGCGCCGCGGATGAATCTTCGCGTCCAATCGGGTCACGGCATCTGCCAGTCTGACTCTCGACGCACTCTCAATCTCTGCTCTTCATTCACCAGCCGTTGCCGGCTGACAAACTCCCAAACCGAAACCGGTACTTGCGTCTCCTTCCAGTTGACCTATGCAGTTCCGATCAGCTGCAGAATCACCAGCTAGGTAGAGACAGTAGGCCTGATCGATCTGTGGAAGCAAGTGCAAAACCCATGTTAATTCTGTGGATTTCACCAGGGACGGTGCAATCAATTCAAGTTTCTTCCGCAATCTCGCGAATCAGCGAACTCTTCGGCGCAAAACTCTATTTGACCTTCGACCGATAACGATCACTCGTTGCATCTTATGGTGCGCCTGAGTCCGATAAGTTACGCGCAGAACCCAGCAACCATGCGCGGCATTCGAACATTAACTGCGAATCCAGCAGCCTTTTGCCTTTACTTACTCGCTGCGGAGCGCCTGCACCGGATCAACAGACGCCGCGCGCCGAGCAGGCAGCAGGCATCCGGCGGCGCCGATCGCCAGCAGCAGCACGACAGCACCAGCGGCGACTGCGGGATTGTACGGACTTACCTGAAACAGCAGGCTGCCGATCAGACGCCCTGAAGCAAACGACACAGCGACGCCGGCAGCGGTGCCCACGGCCACCGGTATCATGCCGTCACCCAGCACGAGTTTGTAGACATTCGACGCCTGAGCGCCAATCGCCAGCCGCAGGCCGATCTCCCGTTGCCGCTGCAGCACGGAATACGTGACGACCCCGTACACACCCAGACCCGCCAGCAGAAGAGCCGCAACGGCAAACACCAGTAGCAGGTTCATCTCAAACCGAAGATTGCCCACCGAATCAGCAACGATTCCGCCGAGCACACGAACCGTCGGCACCGAGACAGCTGGATCGACACTCCAGACGGCCTTTTGAACTGCAGCCGCCATGCTGGCAGGGTTCAGTGTTGTGCGCACCACCAGGCTTCCCCCCGATTCGGCGCGATACCAGTAGGGAACGTAGATCATCATCGGATCGGGCTTACCCAGCGAGATCACATGGGCGTCCTTCACCACGCCGATTACCGTGAAGAGGTTCTCCTTCGGATGGCTTGGATCGCCCCGCGTGAACTCCTTCCCGATCGGGTTCTTCCCCGGCCAGAGCGTTTTCGCGGTAAGGTCTGAAATTACCGCAAGGTTCTTGCCTTCGTCGCTTGCGCTCAGAGTGCGCCCGGCAATCAGCGGAAGGTGAATCGATTCGAGGTACCCGGGGCTGATCCACCGAAAGTGTTCAATCGGCATCTGCGACTCAAGTCGCGTGTCCCCCACAAGCCTTGCCAGGTCGCCCCACGAATCGCCGCTCAAGGGCGCGACGCTCACCACGCCGCTCGCCTGCGCTCCAGGCAAATGGGAAATCTCGTCGAGCGCGCGCTTGTAAAAAGCGAATCGGCTATCGGTCTTCGGGTAGCCATTTGCTGGTAAATGAATGGTTGCCGTGAGCGTGTGCTCTGCTTCAAACCCACGGTCTACCTCCATCAGCTTCGAAAGGCTCATAACCAGAAGTCCGGTCAGCAGCACCAGCGTTACGCTTGTCGCCACTTCTGTGGCCACCAGCAGGTCCCGCAACCGCCTGGTGCTCCTCGATTCGCTGGCCAGACGGGACTCGCTATGCAGGACCTCGTGCGGTCCAGTCTGTGAACTCATCCATGCGGGAATCATTCCCGCGATGAACATTGCCAGGGCCGCCAGCAGCAGCGCGCAGGCGACACCTGCCCAATCCAGGTGCAGCGGGCCGCGGAAATCCAGCGCCGGCGGCAGATAACCCTGCATGGCCGGAACAATCGCGTTTGCCAATAGAATCCCGAGCCCAGCTCCAGCGAACGCGATCACCACAATCTCGCGTATAGATGCGCGCAGCAGGCTGGCCTGGCTCGCGCCAAGAGCTGCGGCAATCGCCAGTTCGCGCCTGCGGCTCACTGCCCGTGCCAGCAAAAGGTTCGTGATGTTCACGCAGCCCACCAGCAACAGACCCGCCACAGCCGCCAGCAGGATGAGGAGTGGTCTTTGGTTCTCTCCCACCAGCAACTTCTGAAAGGGTGTGAGAACAGCCGCGAGGGTGGCTTTTTCATCCGCGGCCAGCCTTGATGCAATCTCCTGCTCCAGCAAATTCAGCTCTGCATTCGCCTGTCTGGCGGAGACACCCGGCTTCAGCCTTGCCAAGCCGAAGTAGTTGAAATCCCCCATCTCCTCCTGCAGCTGTTCATTCGAGAGTCCCAGCGGCACCAGCCCTTCGGCCAGCTGCGGGCGGGCTCCGCCCGGATTGAAGATCGAGGAACTCGGGTGCGGCAGATGAAACGATCGCGGCATCACGCCGATCACGGTGAACGGGAATCCGTTCAGCGTGATGGTCTTGCCAAGGATGTGCGGATCGCTTTGAAACTCCCTGCGCCAGAGAGCATTCAGCAGGATGATCACGTGTTCATGTCCGCGCCTGTCATCTTCTGCCGTAAACTCGCGGCCAAGCTCGGGCGCGGCTCCTAGCACTTGGAAGATGCCGGGCGTTGAACGCAGCACCGTCACCTGCAGCGGGTGCTCGCCGATCCCAAGCGGATACGACGCCTCGCCCATGATCGCCATCGACTGCACTGTCTTGCTGTGCGCTTGCCAGAACTGAAAATGGTTCGCGTTCATGGCCACCGTCGGATAAGCATCCCGCCATTCCGCGACCTGCTCCTCAATGACGACCAGTTGTTCGGGATTCCGGTACGGCAGCGGTTTCAGCAACACATCGTAGACAAGCGTGAAGATGGCCGTCGTTGCTCCAATTCCTACCGCCAGCGTCAGCAATGCCGTAACAGTGAAACCCGGCGATTTGCTCAGCCGGCGCATAGCAAAACGCAGATCCTGAACCAACATCCGCATCGAGTCCTCCGCAGACACCTCGCCTGTCCTGGGCACTGCAGTTTGCCGGCCAAACAAACTCCCCGCTTAAATGCAGTGTTTTAAATTGCTTGCGCCTCTCGTCCCAAATCTTCCTAGAATCCCCGCCCGAATCCCCCTCAACCCACCGCTCACCGCAGCAAGGAGGGCATTGTCCCCAAGCCCCTTGACCTGTCTACAACTATAGGGTTCACACTGGATTCCGATGTTGCTGATGCAATCGGAGAATGCCATGAGAAAAGCGATCATTCTGCTGCGATTCTGCTATTGGCTCGGTGCGATCCTTGACGCTCGAGCCGCGATCAACCTCACCCTGCTTCGCTTCCGCGAACTGCCCGCCGGAATCCTGGCACAACAAGCCTCACACTCCCTGGGCCCGCAAGCGTTCTGGGCCACCGGCGATGCATACGCGCTCATGTGGGGATGGACAGCGCTCCTTATCTGGGCCGACCGCAAGCCCCTTGAACGCCGCGGCGTCCTCCTGCTCACAGCCGTGCCAGTCATTTTCCTGCTGATGGTGCAGCGCGTCGACCTGTGGCTCAGAGAATGGGACAATTCCAGTCAGAATTCCTTCTGGTTCTTCTTCCTGATCTTCCTGGGAGCGCTCTTCGCGTTCAGCTGCTTCTTCGCGTCGCACACAATTCACGCTCGTTCTGTTCCAGGGGTCTCATCCCCAGACCCCTCGTCCCTGGTTGCTTAGTCCCTCGTTCCCTTTGAGCGATATACTCGCCGAATACGAGGTTACAGATGCGGACTTTGGGTGGCTGTCTCACCGGTTGCCTGGCAAAGCTCGTCCTGTGGACTGCCGTCGGGCTCGCGTTCGCGTGGGCCCTCATCGTTACACTCAACCCGTGGGCGCTCCACATTGGCGGACACCCGACGCCGCTGCTCTACTGGCAAGGGACCGGCACAGTCGTGGCAAAGAGTGGCCACACCTATCCCCTCTACGTCTCGTTCTGGCCGGGGAGGCCCGGCGGATTCCACGGCGGTGGCCGAAGAGAAGGCAAGATCGTAAGCGCTCACCTCTCAGGCACAGGCTGGCTGTGCATCGCACCCGGGCGGGTGGAACGAATGCAGCTGAGCGGTACGATGTACGGCGGATACACGAGCGATGCCGAGAGCCTCCTGGACTTCCGCCTTCTGGAGTGGAGAAAACCCTTCTCGATCAACCCGCCAAATCGCGGCTTCTTCGACGTCGCGGGAAGATGGCACGGCTCGGAGCTTGTGATGGACCGCCCCAACGAACAGGGCATTCGGTTGAAGACCGGCCCGTTTATCGATAATGCAACCGTGACGTTGCACTGGGCCAGTTACGACGACTTCGAATCTGCCTGTCGCAGCATGACAAACATCCAGTAAGCATGGACGAGATGTTTCACCGAATGGTGTGGAGCGGGTTGCGCTAGCTTTATCCGGGCGGAGCGGCTTCTCCTTCCCGCACCGTGTCATCTTTACTGACTATTGCTCTAGCTTTCATTAGGCCTTCAACATTGACGCGAATCCCTCTAATTCAATATCGAAGACCACGCGCTGAAGTTGCATTTTCATAAGCGGAGCTTACTTTATATTCCATACCCATTCTTCTGGATGTTTGATCTTCACCTCAATCTCTTTGGTCTTCTCGTTTGTTTATGGACTAGAGCTTTTACTATGAAAACAGCAACATTCCACAATACAAACGCACCCATAAAAATACCAATTGTGTATAGAAGACCTTCCAGTGCGCTCATGCCGCTGCTCCTCTCAAATGAGGTCTGTCGTTGAATTCCTCTTTCTTGAGCTTCCCCTGCTTCATATGTTTCAGTTACGTCAAGAGCATTATTGAACTCAATTACTAAGCGGCGCGTCTTCTCATCACACCCTACGCCAGAGTCTGCTCCTATCACCTGGCCGAGTGCGCTCATCAATCGCCCAGCAAAAGCAAGTCTTCTCGTTCCCAATGAGGTGTCATCCTGAGCGGAGCGGCTTTCTCCAGCGAAGGGAAGGATACGAGGAAAGCTTTGATAGTCCGTTAATGACGACTCTTGAACGGGTTCTACGCCGAAACCCTCCTTGCGGCGTAAATCCTGCGCACCTCGGTGGTGACGAACATATCACGACAACATTATTTTGTCGTTGAACATCTTTCGCTCATCTGCGAAGTCGTTGTGATCTGCTCCGATCACCTGGCCGGATGCGCTTCTCGATCACCCGAATCAGCGGTTCCACAGATCTCGCTTCTGAGACATGGGAATGAAAGGGTCGACTCCGGGTCCTCCCTAAGTCCCCGCTCACCTTGCCGAAAATTTCACCCCTTCCGTGCACAATGGAATCCGGGCAGAAACCATGCAGCCGCCACCGCGCCAGGCGA
>Ga0335069_10011572_pt1 | contig 12433 bp, 11 predicted proteins | sample Lox_Sample_11_FD_206714 | JGI IMG/M metagenome (GOLD analysis project Ga0335069, IMG submission 206714) | Soil microbial communities from Loxahatchee National Wildlife Refuge, Florida, United States - Lox_Sample_1.1 | ecosystem: Environmental > Terrestrial > Soil > Wetlands | place: USA...
CGACAGGTTGTTTCTTACCCCATCCTAAGGGATAAGCTCCGTCCACTCCCATTACTCGCACACCTTGCCAGCGATGCTGCTTCTCCAGGCGCTTGGCCTGCTCCTGAATGTCCCGCCAGACACTCATGTGACACAGATTGACCCCAAAAACCAATAGGATCGTCGCCACTCCTCTCAAACTCAGACCCAACACCCAACAAATGGCCGCCAGTTTTCGCAGTCGTTCGGTTTGATCATGCCGATCCACCCCTTCGGGATAATATCGAAATGTATGCTGGCACCGGCAACAACGATAGCGGTATACCCTAACAGTTCGATAGCTACTATCTTTTACCGGCTTGACCCCTTGCCCCCAACGTTGAAAGATCTCCCCATCACAATACGGACATCGCTTCGGACGTCCTTCTGTCTCTCGCTTGACTTTTGGCAACTGGAGAAGGACAATTGCCATGGTGAGCTCCTTTTCTATGTGGTTCCGTTAACCTACATAGTGCAAGGAGCTTGCCGTTTCTTCTACTACCCACCATCTTTGTTACAGACACCGTTCAAATTAAACAATTGAGGTGAATGCATTGCCGTCACTGGTCATGCTTCTTTTGTTCCTTCAATCCTTCCATCTTACTTCCTCACAATATCCACCGCCCACTTACTTTCCGGCAGGGGCAGCTCGGGATGCACAGCGTAGGTTTCGGCGACGCCCTGCACCGCGCCCCAGTAGGCTGAAATAAGCGCCACCGGGTCGCCTTCCTTGGCCAAATCGGTGCGCAGGACCTGTGCCATCAGCAGGAACACCTTGCCGGTCAATGAGTAGGGCTTGAGCGCCTTGAAGATGTAGGTGGCCATCTGCCCGAACAGCGCCGGCGGGCGCGCGGCATGCGGGATGTCGCTTCTCAGATTTTTTTAAACCTTCTGCAGGTTGGTGCACGGCACTCCATGAGGCGGCTCGAACGCATGCTTGCCTGCGGCTCGCGTAGACTTATTCGATCTCTGTTCGGTTATCATCATTTTTCCCCCAAGACTAATGGAGCCCTCAAAGGGGCGTGGCGATCCCAGACTTCGTAGGGGCGAGCCGTTGGCCTGCCGGCCTGCCCTGTAAAGGGTAGAGGCTCGCCCGAATCTGTCATTGCGAGAGGTTTGGCGCTTACGCTCCTGTTCTGCCTGCCCTGGTAAGGGTAGGGCTTGCCTTGGTAAGGGTGGGGGTTCCAAACCTCGAAGCAATCTCCACACCTATTTGGAGATCACCTCGCCCTGGCCCCCTCTAAAAAACAAGGTGCAGGCAATCGCTGGCGGCTCGTAATGACAGCTTCCGATTTAGAGGCGGGATCTTAAGAAAATCCTGCTAAAATTGATATCTTGTATTAATAGAATATTTGTTCTATAATATTCATGAGAGGACTGACCATGGATGATCGAGATGTTTCTGTACCTGCACAGGCGGATGGATTACTCGAGGACGCCGGCTATAGCGCTGTTGAAAGTAAGAAACCGAGAAATAATAGAAAAACAACGGGACCACGCCGGAGCACCCCATCTCGATGGCTCCATAAAAAACGTCGCCAGACTCAAGAAATTGATTTCCTAATTCTCCCTCTCCCCGCCGAAGGGAGTGAGGGCGCCGCGAGAGCGCACAAGGTGAAGGCCAGAAGATTCGTTATTCCCCTCTCCCTTAGGGAGAGGGTGCAGGGTGAGGGTGGGAGCCAGAGTGAGAGCGCAGGGTGATGATTCGTTTTTCGTTCCTGATTTAAAAATTCGAAAACGAATGGGCTTATTCAGATGGAGGATATCTTAATGGCTGCAATCGGTTATAAAATGAACAATGTTGAATTAGCGGAATATATTGCAGCGGCTTCACTTCCTCACAATATCCACCACCCACGTGCTCTCCGGCAGCGGCAGCTCGGGATGTACGGCGTAATTTTCGGCGATGCCTTGCACCGCGCCCCAGTAGGCCAGGATCAGCGCCACGGGGTCGCCGGGCTTGATCTGGCCCAGCGCCTGGCCGCGCTGCACCACCGCCACCAGCGGGGTGATGAAATCGAAACTGGCGATCAATTTTTTCACGCCTTCCGGGTTCGAAGCGGTGCGCAGCGCTTGGGCCATCAGCAGGAACATCTTGGCGGTGAAGGAATAGGATTTGAGCGCTTCGAAGATGAAGGTGGTCATCTGCTCGAACAATGCCAGCGGATCGACGCCCTCCACGTTGAAAGCCAGCACGCCCGCCGGGCCGGAAAGGCCGATCTTCACCAGTTCCTCGTAGATCGCTTCCTTCGACTTGAAATAATTGAAGAACAGCCCGATGCTGATGTGCAGGGAGTCGGCGATGTCGCGGATGCGGGTGGCCTCGTACCCGCGACTGATGAACATGTCCAGGCTGCGGTCCAGGATCTGTTTGCGGCGCTCCTCGCGCTGCCGGTCGCGGCTGGTTGGCTGCTTTTCTTCGTCAGGCGTCATTTAAGTCCTTTCGCAACCCGTTGGGCGGCTTCCTTGCCGCTTTGGACGGCGGTACAAATGCCGCCACCCGCCACCGTCCACTGCCCGCACAACACCAGGCCCTTCACGCCCGGCAGGGTCTTGCGGATGTTGGTGGTCAGCGCTTTTGGGGTAGGCTCGAAGCCTTCGAACGAGCCTTTGTACAGGTTGGCCAGGTGCACGTACGAAGCAGGTGTGGCCACGTCGATAACGTCGATGGCATCCTTGAAGCCCGGGATGCGCCGCTCGAGGGCTTCCGCCACGGCGTCGGCAAGGTTCTGTTTTTGTTGCTTGTAGCCGTGTGGATCATGGGCGCGCAGTTCCTGCCAGTAGTCCAACGGCGCTCCCAGCATCACCATCACGCTGCTGCCGCCCTGCGGCGCAGCGGAGGGATCGAAATCGAACGCACGCAGGTGCAGGCTGTGCTGGACGTTATCCGGCGAGGTGCGGATGCCTTCGGGACATTCGTACTGGATCGAGAAAGGGATGCCGAGTTGGCGCTTCAAGCCGAAGGAGACCAGCGTCAGGGGATCGAAGAGCGGCGCGCTTGCGAGCATGCCGTCGAGCTGCTCGTGGTGGAACTTGCCGCCCAGCATGCGCTTGAGCGTGTCGTAGGCGTCGCAGGCGGCCACCACCGCGTCAGCCGGGTGCAGTGTGTCGTTCGAGCGGATGCCGGTGGCTTTGCCGTCTTCGACGACGATCTCGTCCACCCTGGAAAGGAAGTTGATCTGCCCGCCCAAAGCGCGGTATTTGGCTTCCATGCGCTCGATCACCCCCTGGGCGCCGCCCAGCGGATAGCCGGCGTTGCTGCTCATGCGCGTGCCCAGCATCATGATGATGGCTTCGGCCGAAAAATTGGGCGGCATGAGGGCGAAAAGGATGGCGCGCAGCTTCGGGCTCTGGAAGGGTTTGACCAGCTCTTCCATGGTGATGCCCATGTATTTGCGCGCCAGGGGCAGGAAGTTCCGGCTCTCTTTCATGAACTTGACCAGCCCGGGCAAACTGGTGGGGGCACCGGTGGGCATGCGCGAATTGACCATGATCTCCACGTCAGCGCAGAAAGCGTCGATGGCGGCGGCATCCTGCGGGGAAACGGCGTGCAGGAACGCCTTGAATTCTGGAAACTGCATGGGCACGGTGAGCAGCTCGCCGCCGATCTCCATCTGGATGGAGGTGGCGTTGTAGATGGGGGTATCGGCGGTGAGTGCATCGACCTCCCGGTACAGGTCGTTGAACCCGTCGCCCGGCTTGGTGCCCACCATCCAATGAATGCAGCCGTCGAAGCGATAGCCCTTGCGCGTCCAGGCAGTGCACACGCCGCCCGCCCAGGCCGCCAGCTCGAAGATCTCAGTCTGGATGCCGCTCTGCTGCAAGTGGATGCCGGCGCTCAGGCCGGCCAACCCGGCCCCGATGATAATGACTTTCTTAGACATGTTCGTGATCCTTGCCTTTCATAAATATGAACTATTATTCAATGAATTTATGTTCAGTGAAATTATCTCACTTTTATGTGTTTTGTCAAGGCCTGTTTTTGGGTTAGGTCACACCCAACTCGAAGGAGAATCAATAAGCCAATGGTGCAGGGTTGACCCATGATGTGTGATTTCGTTCTCGAATTGCTGCTTGTAATTTAATCTGAACATTATTATAATAAATGTACTTTTGTTCATAATAGATCGTTGCTATGTCTCGGAAACCCGCACTGATCACCCTCTCTAACGAATAACCAGGAGGTATTTATACCTCCTGGTTGTGTTTCATTCGATGTTTTAGCGGTCGTCAGAAATAACCTGGCAATCTAAACGGAGGAGAAACGAGATGAAAAAGAGCATGTGGTTGATCTATTTGGTGTCGTTCATGGGAGTGGCGGGCTTCACGGCTGCCATGCCGATCATGCCGTACTTCGTCAAAGCGATGGGGGGCACCACGCTCGACAACGGCCTGGTGTTGGGACTGACTGCCCTGGTGGCGGTCTTCTCCGGCCCGATAATAGGCTATTACGGTGACCGCATCGGCCGGCGACCGGTGCTGATCGCCAGCATGTTCGGCTTTGTGGCCTGGTACGCCTGTTTCTTCTTCGCCCGGAATATGACGGTCGTTTACATTGGGGCATTCATCGGCGGCATTTTTGCCAGCGGAGCCTTGGCGGTGGCGACGGCTTATGCAACCGACCTGGCCGGGCCGGATAAAGTGGGAGGCCTGATTGCCAACATGCAGGCCTCCCAAATGGTTGGAGCGTTGCTCCCGCCCCTGGCGGCTGGCTTTCTAGCCGAGATCAACACCAACCTGCCCTTTGGGATATTGGGCGCCATCGCCCTGATCATCGGCGTCCTGATGATCCCCTTCCTGGACGAGTCCCTGCCCGCCAGCGATATGGAAAAGGTGAAGGGACAGTCCCTGAGCCCGTTCAGCGCTACGGCCGGGTCTTTCCGCACGATCTTCGGTTACTTCCGCACGCCCATCGGGCCGCTGCTGTTGATCGCTTTCTTGATCGCTTTCCCCACCGGCTTCTTCCAGACGGCATTGCCGTTGCTGACCAAGGCCAATGGCCTGAACAGTGGTCAGACCGGCATCATCATGTCGGCCGGCACGTTCCTGGTCGTCCTGGTCAACGTCTTCGTGGTGGGCTGGCTGATCAAGAAGATCGGCCTGTGGGGCAACATCTTGCTCGGCATGGTGTCGGCGGGGATCATCTACGCCATCTTCCCGATTTGCACATCCTTCTGGATGTTCATGGTGGTCAACCTGTTTCTCTCCTGCCTGACGGCTTCGATGCGCCCGGCGCACATCACCCTGGTGGCCAACAATGCCGTCGCCGGCGACCAATCGGTGGCGCAGGCGGCGTACAACCAGTGGACGGCCATCGGCAATATTTTCGGCCCTCCGTTGAGCGGCTACCTGTTCAGCATTTTTGGCGGCGGAATCACTTTCTGGGTGGCAGCGGTGTTGTTCCTGGCCGGCAGCAGTTATGCTTGGTTTGCCAGCAAGAAATCGGTGTTTAATAAGCCGGCGGCGGCGCCTTCCACCCCGGATTGATGAGAGTACAAGAAAGCGAAATATAACAAAGCGCCAGCCCATTTTAGGGCTGGCGTTGCGATAAAATGAATTACCCTTTGACGAAATAAATAATGGAGACGATCAGGCCAATCCCTACCACGATCCAGCGCAACGTGGCGGGCTTGATGTGACCGGCCAGCCTGCCCCCCAGTGCCCCGCCGATGAGCGCGCCGACAGCCATCACCAGCGCCGCTGACCAAAGCACGTTGCCGGAGAAGATGAAGAAAATGGCTGCGGCAACATTGGTGCTGAGGGCAATGGCCTGCTTGAGAGCGTTCAGATGAGTGAGTGAATCGTCCGTCACCAGCCCTAGCACGGCCAGAATGATGACGCTCATGCCGGCGCCGAAGTAGCCGCCGTAGATGGTGGCCAGGCCAACCGGCAGTGCTTGCCAAAAACCAATGGAGCCTTTAGCCTGGGTCCGTTCGGCGCGACGCGTGACCCAGCGCCGCATGGGGTCCTGCAAAGCCAACAATCCGCAAGCCAATAGAATAAGATAGGGGATCAGGTTCGTGAACAGCTTTTCGCCGGTGTGCAGCAGCAGCACGCCTCCAATGATACCGCCGACCGCGGCAATGGGCAGGAACAGCCACAGGCAACGTTTCTGGTCGCGCAGGTCATCTTTTTGGGCCATGGTGGCGCCGAAATAGCCGGGGCAGAGCGCCACGGTGTTGGTCACATTGGAAACGACCGCCGAGACTCCCACGGCGTTCAGCATGGGGAAAGTGATCAATGTGCCGCCGCCGGCCAGGGCATTGACGAAGCCGGCCGCAATGGCTGCCAGCACCAATAGACCGAAATCAGGAAGAGACAACATAGGCAGGAAATCCTTTAGGTGCTTATTTTACCTTGTTCTGTTTGGCAAATTGGGAATCGGACAAAACCGAACCGGGATTTATCGTCGCGCAACGACGGCCGCGATGTATTATGTTGCCAGGTCGGGATCCACGGCATATGACCACCAGTTATTGGCAATGCCATCCGTCTCTTCGGTGACGTGCGGCAGATGCAGCATCCACCAGCGATGGTGGGCGCGGATGTCGCCGCCGCCCCATTCGGAGCAATTGACCATGCGACCGTCACCGCTCAGATCGGGGAAATGATACCAGGTGTCGCAACGGCTCATCACGTAGGTGGCGTTGCCCCACTGGTAATCTGTCAGGCTGTTAGGAGCATAGTGGACGCTGCCAACCTCGGCTTTGCCGGGGGCGATCAGGTCATAGAGCTCGTAGCGCTGGAACAGGTTGGAATCGGTGGGCACGCTGCGGTAGACGTACTTCATGATGAACTCGACGCGATGTGACATGCTCTCGAGCATTTCACCTACACCGCGCTGATAGCTGAAGCCCATGATAATGAAGCGGCGCGAGAGGGCGTCTGAAACAGTCAATGGCGTGCCATTGCAGAAGAATGCGTCCGGGCCGGCCATCACTGATTCATTGAAGCCTGAGTAGGGCGGACCGAACAGCCAAACCTCGTCGATGGCGCCGCTGTTGATTTTGGCAGGGATGTCGAACTGCGAGAGGATGGGAGCATAATCGACCGTATCCGGGACATGAAAGCCGTTCTGCGCCTGCCAGCATTGCAAGAACTCTGCACAGGTGTAGGCATAACCGTCCGTTTTGGCGGCGAAGCCGTCCACCACATGACGCTCTGCGATATTGAAGATAGCATAGCCGTAACTGCATTCGCGCAGGTCGTCGATGTATTGTGTGACCAGGCTGTCGGGGTCGTTCCATGACATGGTCTCGCTCAAGCGCTTACCGCCGGAATTGGGAACAGTGGGGTTGAAGATGATCAGCATCACCTTGCGTTGCACCGCATTGGGTTGGGTGGGTGGCATCTGCGATGCAGGCGTCGATGGCTGCGGAGCAGTGGTTTGTGCCGGGGAGGTTGGGGCGGTGGGCGCTTGCCCAGTAGGAGTGGCGACCGGTTGGTTGGTCGGGGTGCCGGTTTGGTTCGTTGGAGGCGATGAAGATTGATCCGTTGTGGTGGAAGAAGATGGGGTCGAGGATAGCTGACTGGACGAGAACCACTGGTAGAATACTTTTAATAACTGTGATATGAAATTCAGTAATGCTCCCATAATGTGCCTCGCGGGATAAGTTGCAATAATCGCACCGTTTGGGTGGGTTAAACGAGAACCACCTGCGTGCAAGGGGCAGAGCAGGTGGTCCCACGAAGAAGAGGGATAGTATGTACACAGGGTTGGGCTTGCGACTCAACGCATGTGATTGGCAGGGATAAAGATTTCCTTCGGCAGAGCAATGTTGACCGGCTTGTCTTCCCAGTCCCAGGCATTGATCTCAGCCACCCAGCGATAGGCGGTGAGGTCGAGCTGAATGGGGGAGACCGAAACATACCCAGCGGCCAGGGCGCCGATGTCGGTACCGGGTTCTGGAATGCCGGTGGGGAAGTCGCCAATGATCCAGTAATATGAACGGCCGCGTGGGTCAGCCCGCCGGTCGATGCGGTCATGATAGACCCGCAGTCCCTGGCGTGTGACCTGAACACCCTGGATCTTCTCTTCGGGCAGGAAGGGCACGTTGACGTTGAGCAGAACGTCGGGAGGCAACCCAAAGCGGGTCAGATTCTGTGCGACAAGTTTGGCATACTTAGCCGCCGGAGCGAAATCCGGTGTGCCGTGGAAATTTTCTGGTGAATCCAGCGAAACGGCGATAGCGGGCACGCCCCAAATGGCAGCTTCCATGGCAGCCGTGACGGTGCCGGAATAAGTGACGTCGTGTCCCAGGTTGGCGTTCGGGTTGATCCCGCTCACCACCAGGTCGATTTTGTCAGGCAGAAAGCCGCATACTGCCAGAGCCACACAATCGGAAGGAGCGCCGTCGCAGGCATAGGCGTTGCTGCCATCCGCCAAGGTCACGTCCTTTACGCGCAGCGGGCGGTCGAGGGTCTTCACGTGGCCGGAGGCCGACCAATTGCGGTCAGGTGCTACAATCGAAACTTTACCAAGCGAACGCATTTCCTGTGCCAAGGCTAACAAGCCTGGGGAGGTAACGCCATCGTCATTGGTCACTAATATATGCATTCGAAATTCTCCTAATTCCCGTCGTCCCATTACGGCGGATAATGTCTTTTTCTTTTTATTTGATTGCAGTGTAACAAATGGAGGTTAAGAACAGGCGAAGATTTGTTTATAGTCTTGTCAATAATTCATAATCTATTGTTAACATTGGCACGAATTTTGCACCCGGCGTGATCACGTCTGGTTAAGAAAATAGCCATGTATTCTAACCGTGGCGCAAACACTTGATGCTGTTGCCAACCTTTTCGATGAGATTGCCCTATCTGACCTCTTGACGCGACAGCCCTGTGCGCCTATAATCGGCCCCAAAATGAGTTACAACGCTTCGACCTTACGCGCTCGACGAGAAGCCCCACTTTCATTCCCAGAAAGATGGGCTTTTTTGGTTTCGAGCAGGTAAGACTGAAGTATATAAAACGCCAGGTAACCTAAACCGCCTTCCTTCTGGAGGACGGTTTTTTTATTTTCCCAAGGAGAAGATAGCATGTCAACGAAACAGCATCAAGCAATCAAGAAAGTCGTCCTGGCTTATTCGGGCGGGTTGGATACCTCGGTGATCGTGCCCTGGTTGAAGGAGAACTACGGCTGCGAAGTGATCTGTTACTGCGCCGACGTGGGCCAGGGAGAAGACCTGAGCGGCCTCGACGCCAAGGCGAAAAAATCAGGCGCCAGCAAGCTCATCATCGAAGACCTGACCGAAGAACTGGCCGGCGATTATATCTTCCCGATGCTCAAGTCGGGTGCGGTGTATGAGCATAAATACCTGCTGGGCACTTCGATCGCGCGTCCGTTGATCGCCAAACACTTAGTAGACGTGGCACATGCCGAAGATGCGGACGCCATTGCCCACGGAGCCACCGGCAAGGGCAACGATCAGGTGCGCTTTGAGCTGACCGTCATGGCGCTCGATCCGCGTCTCAAGATCATTGCCCCCTGGCGTGAATGGGAAATCCGCTCGCGCGAAGATGCCATTAAATATGCGGCCGTCCACAATGTGCCGGTTACGGCCACCATCAAATTCATCTACAGCCGCGACGCCAACCTGTGGCATCTTTCACATGAAGGCGGCCTGCTCGAAGATCCCTGGAACGAGCCGGACGAGGCCATGTACCAGATCAGCAGCAGCCCTGAATCTGCACCGGAGCAGCCAGCCTATATCGAGATCGAGTTCGAATCGGGCAACCCGGTGGCGCTGGATGGGGTCAAGCTCTCCCCGGCGAAGCTGATCGCCGCGCTGAACAGGCTGGGCGGCGCGCACGGCGTGGGCCGGGTGGACCTGGTGGAAAACCGCCTGGTGGGGATGAAATCGCACGGCGTCTACGAAACCCCCGGCGGAACCATCCTGTTGGCGGCGCACAACGAGCTGGAATCGCTGGTGCTCGACCATCAGACCCTGCAATTCAAAGAGATCGTCGCCATCAAATATGCCGAATTGACTTACAACGGGCTGTGGTTTACACCGCTGCGCGAGGCGCTGGATGCTTTCGTCAATTCGACGCAGGGCCCCGTCACCGGCACGGTCAAGCTCAAGCTGTACAAGGGCAACATCATCATCGCCGGGCGCAAGAGCCCGTTCAGCCTGTACCGCGAAGATTTTGCTACCTTTGGGCAGGAGGATGTCTACGACCAGAGCGACGCCGAGGGCTTCATCCACCTGTTCGGTTTGACGCTGAAGGTGCGCGCCCTCAACGGCCTGCCGGTTTCAGGCATGGATATACCCAAGCCGGATTACAGCCGCTTCAAGAGAGATTAGTCGAATTATCTAGGAGGAACCCATGACACTTTGGGGTGGAAGGTTTACGCAGACGCCGGACGAGCTGGCCTGGTCACTCAACACGTCGCTGCCAATCGATCAGCGCCTGGCAATGGAAGATGTACGCTGCAGCCAGGCTTGGGCCAGGGCCATCACGTCCGCCGGGGTGCTAAGCCTCGCAGAACGTGACCGCATTCTGGCCGGCCTGGAGCAAATCGCCGGTGAATTTGCCGGCGGTCAGTTTGCCTTCCACCCCACGGACGAGGATATTCACACCGCGGTCGAGCGCCGCCTGGGCGAATTGATCGGCCCGCTGGCGGGCAAATTGCACACCGGGCGTAGCCGCAACGATCAGGTGGCCACCGATTTCCGCGCCTGGCTGCTGAAAGCGGTGCCGGCGTTGAACGACCAAATCAAGAGCCTGCAAGCGGTGTTGGTGCAGTTGGCCGAGCCCAACCTGGAGACGCTGCTGCCAGGTTACACCCATTTGCAGCGTGCCCAGCCCATCTCGCTGGCGCATTGGTTCCTCTCCTTCTTTTGGCCGTTACAACGTGACCGGGAACGTCTGGCAGGTCAGATGAATCGCATTGCCGTCTCCCCGCTGGGCAGCGGCGCGCTGGCCGGGACGACGCTGGCTATCGACCGCACTCGATTGGCGGCCGAAATTGGCTTCGCTCAGGCTTCGCCAAACAGCCTGGACGGCGTCTCTGACCGCGATTTTGCCGCCGAATTCCTCTTCACGGCAGCACTGTGTGGGGTACACCTGAGTAAATTGGCCGAAGCGGTGGTGCTCTTTAGCAGTGCCGAGTTTGGCTATTTCGAGCTGAGCGACGCTTATTCCACCGGCTCCAGTTTGATGCCGCAGAAGAAGAACCCCGATGTCTTTGAATTGACGCGTGGCAAAGCGGGCACGCTCATTGGGCTGCTGACGGGGCTGATGGCGACCCTGAAGGGATTGCCTTCAACCTACGACAAAGATTTACAAGAAGACAAAGCGCCTGTGATGGCGGCTTATGACACGCTCATGGCCATCCTGCCGGTGCTGGCCGGCGCGCTGGGGACCATGAGCCTGCATCAAGAGCGCATGTCTGCCGCCATCGACGACGGCATGATGACGACCGATCTGGCGGACTATCTGGTGACCAAAGGGGTCCCCTTCCGTGAGGCGCATGCCATCCTTGGCAAGGCCGTCCGCGCCGCGGCCGGGAAAGGCATCCCTCTCAAGCAGTTACTGCTGGCTGACTGGCAGGCATTGGGCCCGTTCGATATGGATCTCTACGCATTCTTCGACCCGCGTCATTCGGTGGCCATGCGCCATTGCCAGGGCGGCACCGCCCCTCAAGCGGTCAAGGCTCAGTTGCAAGCTGCGCAGGCCTTGTTGAAAGAGTAATTTTTGCCGCGATTTGTCCTGGGTGTGCAATTGGTATGTGTCGGTTACATTCTCATGGTATAGTTTGATGAATCGTTACCAGCTTCATTCGAACTACGAAAGGATTGAGAATGCCTGCTGAACTTGTGCGCTGTGATTGGGCCAGAGACAATCTGTTATTGCAAGAGTACCATGATCGAGAGTGGGGGCTGCCGACTCACGATGACAAGCGGCTTTTCAAGATGCTGTGCCTAGAGGGCCAGCAAGCCGGCTTGAGCTGGCTGCTTATCCTCAAGAAATGGGATGCCTTGCGTGAGGCCTATGACGATTTCGACCCGGCCGCCCTGATCCACTATGACGACAAGAAAGTGGAAGAGCTTTTACACAACGATGGCATCATCAAGAACCGGCTCAAGATCCATTCGGCCATCCACAACGCCAAGGTGTATTTCGAGATTTGCGGGAAATATGACTCTCTGGATAATTTCCTGTGGTCCTACGTCGATCACAAAACCATTGTCAACGCCTGGACACGCATGGATCAGATCCCGGCCAGCACACCGCTCTCGGACACGATCAGTAAGGATTTAAAGAAGTTGGGGTTCAATTTCGTCGGGAGCACCACGATCTATGCCTTCATGCAGTCGGTGGGCATGGTGAACGACCACTTGACATCCTGCGCCTCTTATAGCCGTTGCCTGGTCGATCAGTAACCAATCGGTTTGTTTTCTTGACATAC
>Ga0335069_10011574_pt1 | contig 12431 bp, 5 predicted proteins | sample Lox_Sample_11_FD_206714 | JGI IMG/M metagenome (GOLD analysis project Ga0335069, IMG submission 206714) | Soil microbial communities from Loxahatchee National Wildlife Refuge, Florida, United States - Lox_Sample_1.1 | ecosystem: Environmental > Terrestrial > Soil > Wetlands | place: USA: Florida...
CGGGCAACGGCTCCGGAGTTTCAGCAACGATCGTGGATTACGACTGCGTTCACACGCAGGTGGCGGTAACGGTGAACTGATCATGAAAAAACTGCTTGCAGTGCTCCTGTTTCTGTTGGGTTATCCGTTCGTTGCGATCGCGCAAACAGGAAGTCCGATCAGTGGGCAGGCGATCACACCCACCGGAACGCCAGCCGCAAACGCGCAAATCACGGTTTGCCCTTACACGGCGACGGGCATCCCGTGCTCGCCGCAAGCAGACATCTTCTCCGACTCCGGATTGACGCAGCAGCTTTCGCAACCCTACAGCGCAAACCAGTACGGCAACTATGGATTCTGGGTGGTGCCGGGACAAGCCTATCTGATTCAGATCAAGATCAATCAGACGCTTGTCTATTCCTACTACGTGAACGGCGGCGGAAGTGGTGGTGGAGGCGGGGTCACGCCATCTCTTCCTCAGAATTCAGTGCAGTTGGCGGGGCCCGGAGGAGCCTCGCTCATCAGCGATCCCAACGTCCAAGTGAACACCGCTACGCACACGATCATTTCGCCTAACGTGACATCAAGCGTCAATAGGATCATCTCTGTGATTGCGCCGCCTTATAACGCCAAGTGCGATGGCGTCACCGACGATCATGCGGCTATCCAGGCTGCGTTTAATGATGCGGAAACCCAAGGAGCATGCGTCCAGTTTCCTGCTGGAGCATGTAAAACCAGCACAATTGTATGGCATGGGCAACCGTGGTTTGGTGCAGGGAAGAATCTGACGACCATCATCGGGATGCCTGGTCAGGACGTATTTGCGACTCCCGATTCAGCCTATTCCCTGCCTTATGGAACGACGGCGCGTGGAGCAAAAATCCTTGTCGATGTAAGCGTGAATGCCGCATCCTCTGCCGTGGGCGGAAACAACACTTTCCCCAACCGTATTGCCGGAACCGCAGGCGGCCTGACTCCGTGGCCTGCTTCTGCGGGAGGACCGCCGCAACCTGGTCCTCTGGTATTTGATCCCACCGCCAACGGTAATTGCGGAGGAAACATCAATTCAGGCTCCTCTACCCTGACACTGAGTTGTTCGACTTTCGCAGAGGTCCCTCCTTATCTTCTGGTAGGCAAGGCCGTTACCGTAGCGGGAGCAGGTGTTTCCGGAGGAACTCTCTCGACAACCGTAGCAAGCGTTCTGAGCCAGACTCAAATTACGCTTTCCAGTCCTGCTTCGACTTCTGTGACCGGAGCACTCACGACTGTAGCCGCAGCTCTGGCTCCCCCCTGGTACATCGGCAATTGCGCGATGGCTTTTCCGGGTTCGGATGGCAACAATATCTCCTCTCTTGCTGGCTGGATATTCGATGATCTATGGATCACCTACACAAACGCGACCTATAACAACCAGAACTATACTTGTGGGTTCTTCTTCCAATCGTCGCCCTACAATCTGAGCTTCACCCATATCAATGTAGGGCAACTGTGGGGCGGATTCATTGAAGCACTGCCCGTGGTGAATGTCCCATCGATCTATTTCTGGACCCCGGATACGAACAACTACAGGGATGTCAACTCGGCAGAGAACAACTTGTCTTTTGTGATGGTGAATGGAGCGATGCGCACCCTCATAAACGTCAACATCTACGGAGGAAGCAAACCCTATACTCTTGGGCTGATGCACTTTGGCTCGGGAGGCGGATCGGCCACTGGGTACTACGACGAATGTTGGGTGGTCAACACGGGAGAACACGCACGATTCTCCAGCCAATGGAACATTCAGGGCGGCTCTCTCGGAGCCTGTGGCGGGAATTCCTATGTGAATTGGCTGGCCAATTCCAGCGTGCTTGACACTCACACAGACATCGGATTGCATAACAACGGAACCGGGAACATCCTCCATTTTCAGAATTTGAATACCGCCGCCAGCACTTCGACTCTCGACAATTCCATGGAGGTCGGGTTGTATGACCCAACCCGCAATCCCCGGCGTTTCTATGTAACCCCCACCCACGATGGAGTCAATAAGCTCGATGGCGGCTATCTGGTGGGTTCCAATCCGACAGCTCCCTTCGCCAGTCAGAATGATCTGCTGATGACGTGCGTGGACTTCAACTTCGCCTTCATCGGCCCAAACCAAAACACTCCAGGCTGCGTGTCCGACCCCAATGGTGCCGGGGATTTTGTCGGCAACTATCTCCACGTCACGAGCGATATGTATGGAGGAGGAGCCTTCGGCTTTTCGACCTATGGAGGAGGTCCATTGAACAAATCCCTCTCCGTAGGAAAGCGGATTCCGCAGGCTCCCGTGCAATTTGTTGTCACCGCCCGGTGTAATCTCAATCCATGCACAGTGCCGATTACAGTCACGGATTTGACAACCAGCACCACAATAGGAGGAGCTTCTCTGGTCTTTACCAATACATGGAGCACGCAGGCATCCACTGTCGATCTGACTTCCATTTCCCTGGACGACAAGATAAGCATCGACTTCGCTCCATCATGGACAGGAGGGCTCACCTCCTTTGATTTGCAGGCTATCGGAGTCTCCCCGACGCCTGCGAAAAACCAGTTGATCTCTCCGTGCGGATATGGATTTGTTAACTCACCGCCGTCCTATCCTCCTCCCGGTGCTTGCACTCCGGACAGCAATTCAGCTACGAAGTTTGCTCTTGCCCTTCCGACCACGGCAGGGACTTATTCCCTCATTTCCACCAATAACTATCTCTGGCAGGCTAACCCATACACAGGTTCGCCAACCGTTGGACCGGAGCCGGAAGAATGGATCATTACGCTCAAGGCTGCCTCTGCGACAACCGGGACAATCACAATAAACTGCTCATATATTGGAGCGATCAACACGCTCTCCATCTCTCCGGGAACGTCCTATCATGACTACCACATCCTTTCGGACTTCACCAGTTGCGCTGGGGTTCCTTCGCCGGGGAATGTCAGCGTCGATTTCAATGGGTTCGGTGCTGATCTGGCACTGTCTTCCGTCCAACTTATTCCACTGACCGCCGCGTTTCCACAGCCCGCTTCGGCAGGTCAGGCTCCGTACTCCAAGCTTATCAATGGAAAGTTCTACTATATCCCGCAGACCGTGGGCATCACTGTGAATGGTGGATCTTTACTTTCAACCATCAATTTGAATGATGCTACGCCAGCGCCAGGAGCGAATGGTTTGAATGTCCACTGGCAGAACTCCGGCGCGAATGTCAGCGCCGAGATCATCGGAGATGGAAACGCCAGCCACTTTCTGAATGGCTTGGGTGTGTTTAGCTCTCTCGGAGGTTCCGGCACTACCGGCAGCATCGGCGGCTCTCCGCTGACGGCTGGCACCTGCGCAACAGGGACCGTGACTGTGACCGGCGCCACAACGTCGATGGGAGTCGTTGCCACTCCAGCCACGTACCCGGGCGATGCTTTCACCTGGTCGGGTTACGTGAGTTCATCGAATACGGTGACGGTGAGGGTCTGCACGAACCTGGCGGCTGGAGGGACGCCGGCTGCAAGTGTCTACAATGTGAGGGTTATCCAGTAAATTTAGTGACTCAAATGGGGTAAGGCTCTTTGACTCGTAGGCTATAATCCGCCGCGTGAGTACCCTCCTCGCTCTTAATCCGGCGCAGTTGCCGCCGCTTGTTCCCGAGATACTTGCTCCCGAATCCCTTCCGGTTCGCGAGTATCATGACGAACTTCAGGCAGCGGCAAAAGCCTATCGTATCAGCACGATGCGCATAGCCTTCTACGGTCACAGGATGCGCATGACCGAGGGCTGGACCATGCTGGGCTACGAACCCGGGCCCCGGGGGGAAGAAGCCTACCGCGAAGATCTGGGGGTGCCGCGGTCAAGCTGGTATCGCGCAGTCCGCATAGGTCAGGCACTCCATCAGTTGCCGCTCCCGGAACTTGAGCGAATCCCGGTAGAAAACGCTGAAATCATTCTGGCCGTCAACCCCACGATCATGCACGACCACAACTGGGTGCATGAGGCGAAGACCAAATCCAGAACGGAACTGGCGGGACTGGTGGCTTCGCGCAACCGCGCGATCGGCGACAAGCGCGAACCGCTGGTGACCATGCTCTTCCGCGTACCTGTGACGGCGAAGGCCGCCATCGAGACGATGCTGCTTTCTTTCATGAAGCGCCATGATCTTTCGAGCAAAAGCCAGACGCTTGAAATGCTGGTGGCGGAGAAGCATGACCAGGCCAATACGCTGGCGGCAATGAAGAAGGCGCGGCAGCTGGTGGCGGCGTCCCTGGTGTTACTGAAAAGCAAGAACAAGTTGCATGGAACTGAAGCCGGCGAGTGGCTGCAGTTGGGCGTGGAGGTACTAGATGAGGCTTACGAGAAAGCGATTCAAGGCTCCAGACAGAAGGCCGAACGCGTTCAAAAGGATGGAGGACGGACGTGAAATATGCCTGCCTTCACCAGCGGGACGCGCTGAATACAAGCGCCGCAAAATGCTTTGCTGGCAGAGGCAGAACGGCCTGTGCAGTCTTTGCAACATGCCTCTCGCGCTTATTGAATCCACGTTTGAGCATGCCATGGGGAGAGGTAAACGCGATGACCGGATTTACGATGAAAACGGGAAGCCGCAAAATTCGGTCGCTCACGCTAGATGCAATAACCGCAAGGGGTCGAAGCACTTTCAGCCGCCTATTCCTACTGGCTTCAATCCTGATTCTGCTGTTCCTCTCAAGTGAGGCGCGCGCCCAGGGAACGATTACCGTTACCGGCACGGTGACAGACAGCGACGGCCAGGCCTGGGTAAATGGATCCTGCAACGCAACGTACGTCGTTCAGAGTACCGGCGCCATCACCAACACGGTTACGCGCCAGACAATCACTCCGACCACCGTATCCTGCGCACTCGACAGCAGCGGCTCATTCTCGATCACGCTGGTATCGACGGCAAACGTTTATGCGCCGATTCCCGGCGTGACGTTTACCGTCTGCCCGAATCTGACCAATGCGCACTGTTACACAACATCCCCCATCGTGATCGGCACCACGTCTCCGCAGGATGTCAGCACTCAAATCAATCTCATCATCAAGGCGCCACGAACCACGGGCGTGCCCCTGGCTCAGGCCTACAACGATACGGAAGTCGAAGCGGTGGCCGGCAACCAGTATTTTCGTGTGGCCGACTCCACCTTCCGCTGCTATACGAGCGCATGGGGATCGTGCGGGACGGGTGGCGGCGGGTCGCTCACCGTGCAGACAAACGGGATCAACAATGCCAGCCAGAGCATTCTGAATTTCATCACTTCGACAGGAAACGTCACAGGCCTGACGCTGACTCCGACAAACACCAGCCTGGGCAACGAGAAGTTTGAAATCACCGGGAACCTGGCCATGGCGAATCTGGCCGGCTTCCCAACAGCCGCGGCGGGGGACGTCGCAGTCTATAACGGGACTGCGTGGGCGCGCTTGGCAGGCAATGCCTCAGGCACAAACTGCTTTCAGGAAAACGCCTCGGGGGTTCCGTCCTGGGGAAGTTGCGGCGCCGGCGGTGGGGTGACGTCCTTGACGGGCGATGGCTCCCTGATCTCAAACAGCAGTTCGACGGGCGCGGTGACTCTGACGCTTGCCACGGTCGGAGCGCACAAATGGTGGGGCAACAACACGGGTTCGACAGGTGCGCCAGGATACTTCTCGATCGGCACCGGCGATCTCCCAGCCATTCCCTTGACGGGTTTGGCGGCTCAGGCTGCGAATACGGGCATCGCCAATACCACTGCGGGTTCGACGACGCCGAGCGCTTACACAATCCCTGCCGGCTTCCAGTTCTACACGACCTCGACGGGATACAGCGCAGCCACCGCGACGAACCTGGGCACGCTTCTCAATCTCGCTCAGTATTCAATTCCCTACAGCGCCGGAACGTCTTCGGCTCTGACTTCTGTTGTTTCTCCCACGGTCAACGGTGTGTACGCGATGGGATGGAACGTTACCGGAAGCGCAGCGATTGCTCCCGTCTCATTCCAGTTGACGGGAGCGGGTATCTCCTGCGTCGGCTCGCCGCTGGTTTGCACCATATCCGGCGGAACGGGGTCTGGAACTGTTTCGGCGGCGGCTCAATACGATATCGCGTACTACACGCAGCCTGGCACGACGGCTCAGGTGGGGGGCGCCGCCATCTCCGGATTCCAATATGATTCGACTTCCGGAGCTCCGGTAGCGGCGACGGCTACCAACCTTGGGGCGTTGATGAACATCGCAACCGGGGATCTGGTTTACAGCGGCGGCACGGGTTCGGCTCCTGTAGGCAGCGCAGACTTCACGATTTCGAGTCACACGCTGACGGGCGGTGCGAGCGCCATCCTCGATCTCAGCGCAGCGAGCGTTACAGCCGGTCTGAAGATTCCAGCAGCGGCGGGGGCAGCACCGACGGCTGATGACTTCATTGCCATGAACACGACGACTCATGCGCTGGTTCATGGATCGAATGGCACAACCATTGTCGGCGCGGCAGCGGCGACCGGCACGAACACGGCAACAACCTGCACGAACCAGGCGGTCACGGCCATCAGCGCCATTGCGGCGCCGACCTGCACCACGCTCACCATCTCTTATATTGCTTCGGCGTCGATCAATGGCACAGACACGAAACTTCAAAGCGGGACAGGATCTTTCAGCGCGACGTCTCTTGCGATTGGCGATGCGAATGGCGGTGTGACGCCCCTGAATGGAGCCGCAGCTGGAGACGTTGCCTATTACAACGGCACAACCTGGGCAAAGCTCACCGGCAATAATAGCGGGACCAACTGCTTCCAGGAGAATGCTTCCGGCGTACCCTCGTGGGGATCGTGCGGAGCAGGCGGCGGCGTTACCTCTCTGAGCGGCACAGGAATCATTTCGAACTCGAGTTCGACGGGCGCCGTGACGATTACCTGGACAGGGACGAGCGGCGGCATCCCCTACTTCTCATCGGCTACCGCTCTGACCTCGAGCGCGGCGCTGGCTCTGGGCCATGTGCTGCTGGGTGGCGGCGCGGGTGGCGCGCCGACCAGCGATGCGAATCTCGACGATGGTCAGTCGGCGGCAAACACCCTGACCTATGCCGGCAGCGGCGGCATCAACGCTTCTGCCGGACCGCTTGTGAGCGGGAACCCGGCCGGCGGTGTTGGATCGCAGGTGTTTCTGACCCAGGAAGGCACGGCGCCAACGGGTCTAGCCACTTCCGGCCAGGACAACTGCTACGCTGATTCGACACAGCACGGATGGCTTTGCAGCTTCAATGCGGCATCCACGCTCCCGATGGTCCAGGGACCGGCCTCAGACACGAGCGGGGACCTTGCTTCATTCAGCGGCACCAATGGCGGAAAGATTGTGGACTCGAGCGTTGTGGCTGCAAACGTGGTAACAGCTTCGAGCACGCTGACGAGCAATTACGTGGTGCTCGGCGCAGGCACAAAGACCATGCAGGTTGTCGCCGGCATCACGACGGATGGCGTCTCTGCTCTCAATCTGGGCGTGGCAGGAACGAGCGTGGGCAAGGTGGTCTTTGCGAATGCGACGTCCGGATCGATCACGTTGCAGGCGGTTACAGGCGCTCTCGGAGCGGTAACGGCTTCGCTCCCTGCAAATACCGGGACGATCGCAGAACTCAATCTGGCGCAGACGTGGAGTGCTCTTCAGACCTTCGGCACCAACATTTCAATCGGAGGCCAGACGCTATCGGGCGGCGTTCAAGGCACCGGCGACACCAAGGTACTTCTCGCAGGAACGGTGTCCGGTACGGGTGCTACGCTCTGCACGGATGCCAATGGTGGTGCAACGACTTCGGGCTGCTCGGGCGGTGGTGGCGACACCATCACCAGTCCGAACTCAACTCTTACTGTCGGCGGGACCAGCAGCGCGACCACGCTTGATTTGGTTGGTGCGGCGGGAAAGATTATGGCGGGTGCGACCCCTGCGTTGACATACACACCGACACTGGGCGTTGACAATAGCAACGCCGGCACACTGACATTGGCAAATGGTTCAGCGAATGCCCACACCATTTGGTCGAGTGGCGCAACGACTACGAACACGATCGCGGGATTCGCGACCGCTCCAACAACCGGGGATTTGGTAAGTTGCACGACAGCGAGCACCACCTGCACCTTGACCGACTCCGCAGTATTGGCCGCGAACGTAGCAACCGCTTCGTCGAACTTTACCAATGGAGGATTGGTATACGCCGCCGGAGCAAACAAAACGCTGACCTCCAGCGCAGACTTCACGATTTCGAGTCACACGCTGACGGGCGGTGCGAGCGCCATCCTCGATCTCAGCGCAGCCAGCGTGACGGCTGGTTTGAAGATTCCCTCAGCGGCGGGGGCGGCACCGACGGCTGATGGGTTCATCGCTATCAACACAACCAATCACACTTTCGTCAACGGGTCGAATGGGACGGCTATGGTAGGAGCGGTAGCGGCGACGGGAACAAACACCGCCACAACCTGTTCCAATCAACTGGTAACTGCGGTCAGCGGTATTGCGGTCCCAACCTGTACCACGGCGACGAGTGCTTATGTGGATTCGTCCGTAGTCACCGATGCCGGGAACACGACAACTACGGCGGCGAAGACGGCTGTCTCCACGACGACAGCGGGAAAGATCAACTTCATTGATTTTCCGGAGAGATTCTACATTCCTTCCGCGAACTGCAATAACACCACAGCGGGAGCGGGATGGTCGATTGGATCAGGAGGCACAGTTGTTTGCAGGGCGGGAACGAATAACCTCGGTGGTGCAATCCAGATCACCGACACCTCCTCAACGTTTGCCCAATTCATGGTGATGATTCCTGAAGACTGGGATACGGCCACCAATCCATACATCAGGTTCTACTTTTCTGCCGTTTCAGACACGACCAATGGCCATACAGTTATCCCGCAGATCAAGGTGTCCTGCCCGACAGCCGGAGGCGGAACGGTTTCCGATGATGCGACATTCTCTGCCGCCCAATCTTCATCTACCGTGACCTTCGGAGCCTCAGCAGTTGCGAACGGGTTCTACAACGGGTCGAACGTCCAGATCGGATCGACGCAGATGACTGGCTGTATTGCGGGAGGAATGATGATCGTGCAGGTTGGCAGGGCCACGGATACAGCCACAGGAAACATCAATTTCTGGGGCGTTGATTTGACGTTCCCAAGACTCCTTACGGTACAGGCGAACTGATATGATGCGAGCGATAGCAACCATCCTTCTCGCGGTGCTCTGGGGACAATTCGTACCAACCGTTCCCGCGACTAAAACGAGCGGAGGCGGAAATACAGTCACTTATGGCTCTACCACGCAGATTGATGTAGATTATGGCAACTCGGGGGTCGCTTTTGCGACTCCAATCTATACGGGAACAAACGCATCCGGGTACAGCAGTCCAACCATCAACTATTGGGTGGGAAGTCCAGTCTCCGCATCTTTCGATCTCGGTCTTTATGCGGATTCCAGTCTGGCACCGGGGAGTCGAATTTGCCACGCATCCACCGGAACCATCACTCCAAGCTCTGGAGTCAATTCGCTTGCAATCTCGGGTTGCGGCACTCTCACCGCGAACACGACGTACTGGATCGGCTATCTGGTCAACAATGACACTATCCAGCAGGGGATCGCTAGCACTTTCAAGTGCTATACGACAGTTCCTGGTTACATCGGGACCGTATACAACGCCGGGAGTTTTTCTTCTCTTCCGACTCCCTTTGGAACCGGAACTCCAACAGGATCTGGCTGTTATTCATTTTCAGTCACGGTAACGGTGCTGCCATGAAGCGTCTGCTTGTTATGCTTGTTCTGCTTATCCTGATTCATCCTGCCTACGGGCAGCAGTGGTCAGGAATTATCAATTCGAGCCGCGCGATTGACTGGAGCCATGCCGGGTTACCCGCGACCCTTCCTGACGGGGAGACGACGCCGAATCCGTGGACGCCCCCGACAAGACCGGCTTGTACTTCGGGGCAGGCGGGGATGACCGTTCCGATAGCCTCGGGAACTGCATTTGGGATTGACGGAAGCCAGTCCAATACAGTTCTCTGGGCAATGGAAAACTGCTCAGCGGCTAATCCGGGTGGCTCCTATCTGCAACTGGCTGCGGGATCGTTTACTACGACCGGCACAACTTATCTGAGCCACGCTCCCTATACGACTCTGCGTGGCGCTGGCCCGATGAGTACAACACTAACAAGCGCTTACGCGATACAGTTTGGATCGAGCGGAGCTAATGGAGGAGGAACTCTCAACGCCAGTCCGGCAGCAGGGACTACCTCTGTAACCCTGACGGGGGTGGCTGGACCTGCGCCTACGACCGGAACAATGGCATGGTTCATGCAATGTGATACGGGTTATAGCGGCACGGCCCAACCAACTACCGGATACAACAGTTGCACCAGCGGTTCCTATTCAGACAATGGAGCGATTTTTGTCTGCGGTGGGACCACAGCCTGCAACTCGAATGGCTCAGGATCGGGTGCCGGGGGTCAGACTTCGCAAAATCAATTCGTGCTGATCACGTCGGTCACAAATAACGGGGGAGGATCGTACACCATCGGTTTCAGCCCCGGCCTGTATCTTCCCAACTGGTCAACTGCAAGAACCGCAGCCATGTACTGGCAGCCTTCCAACATAGGCTATGGCATTGGCCTTGAAGACATGACCATCGTGTTTCCCGGTAGCGGGACTGTAGAACTTCTCGACTCTTACGCTTCATGGGTCAAAGGTGTTCGCTTCATCGGAGCGACCAATGGCCTGTATGAAGTCGCCTATTCCAAAAATGCTCTCTTTGTGAACAACTACCTATTCGGTGCAACTCCATCAGACATGTCCACCGTTTCTCAGATTGGTTCAGCGCGGTATGCGTCGGATGACCTTCTGCTCAACAATATCGCGGAGGAGGGAGGATTTCTGGAGGGCCAAGGCGGCTTGGCCGGAGACGTGTACGCCTACAACTACTCGAAAAACGTCTCCACGCCCTATGTGCAGTCAACAGATTACCAGCATGATAATTGGGCCTCCGGGGTGGCTTTTCTCTTGAACGAAGGGAATCAGGTCAACTCTATCATTGACGACGATACCTGGGGTACGGGCGATCTCAATACCTTCTTCCGCAACTGGGTAAGCTGCGATGAGGAGCCTTACGTTTACGGATCAGTGTCGGGAACCGGAATTGCAATAGACGCTTTTCATCGCTTCGACAATGCCGTGGGGAATGTCATCGGCGGAACTCCGCAGTGCAATTCCTATTCAAATTCCTCGAATGGAGCCATTTTCCGAATCAACTACCAGAACACGGATTCTCTCGCAGGAACAACTCTTCTGCGCTGGTATAACTACGACACGATAAACGGGAATACGCGATGCCAGTCTTCAGAAGTGCCAACCACACTCAGCGGCAACGCAGTTCCGTTTGAAAACGCGGTCCCTGGAAGCTGTTCTGCTCCAGCTTCCTTCTACATGAACTCGATCACTTCTCATCCCAGCGGAGGTACGGGGCTTTCGTGGTGGAAGGTGTGTACGAACTGGACGACATTCCCTACCAGTTGTTCGAGCTACACAACTGAACCATTTCCGTCTGCGGGACCGGATGTAACGGGCGGTAACTATATCAATGGATATGCCTTCGACAACCCGGCACATCTGGCATGGAGAACCTTGCCGATTGATACCAGTTACCAAAAGTCCTACTCGATAACCGGCTCAAGCTGGTCCGGTGGGATAGAGACATTGAACATTTCTACTCTTCCTGGCGGCAATGCCATCATGGGTCCGTTTCAGATCAGCGGCGGAGCCTGTGCCACCAGCGGGGCCGGAACGGCAACCGGCTCTGAAGTGCAGATGACTGGCTCGTCTACCGGCACATCTGTGCAATACGCGCTGGCATCGAATCCCGGCAGTTGTGCAGGCGGGACGATGCTCTGGCCCGATGTGCGGCAGTTCGATGAGCGGGTCTATCAGCTTGACTCTGGGGCCTCCGCTGGCGGATCTCCAATCCAGGGAGTCAAAATCACAGGAGCGATTCTATGAAAACGCGTATTCTGCTTCTCATTCTCGGATGCTTTTTCCTCTTTTCCGCGGCCCAGGCGCAATCGGCCCAGGCGCACTCGGTGACCCTGCTCATCTCGAGCCAGGACACCTCTTCTAGCTCCACGGGAACGGCGACAGTCTGGCGTGCGGCCGGCACCTGTCCGTCGTCCGGACTTCCAACAGGGGCAACGGCTCTGACCACCACCCTGACGATCCCGGGCATCGCAACGTACACGGATCTCACGGTGACGGCGGGCAACACCTATTGCTACTATTCCACGGTCAAATTGGGCAGCAACACGATTCAGCCAAGCGGGGCAAGCGGATTGTTCCAGGCAGTCGTACCGCTCGGAACCGTCACGACGACCGGCATTGTGAATTAACCCCCTGTCCTGTACATAGGAGGCTACGGAGCGGGTAGCGGCGCTTAAAA
>Ga0335069_10011575_pt1 | contig 12430 bp, 12 predicted proteins | sample Lox_Sample_11_FD_206714 | JGI IMG/M metagenome (GOLD analysis project Ga0335069, IMG submission 206714) | Soil microbial communities from Loxahatchee National Wildlife Refuge, Florida, United States - Lox_Sample_1.1 | ecosystem: Environmental > Terrestrial > Soil > Wetlands | place: USA...
CTCAGCCGCTCCCGCCGTGGCTGCCTCGTCTGGCCTTGAATCGTCTCAAGCGGAAATTCGCTTCCCTTTCCCGTTCGCCGATGTATTCGACGATGGTTCTGATATCTGCTTGCAGCCTCGGCACGATCCTTTCCTCCAGCACCCTGGTAGTGCGTGTCACGCGCATGATCTCCTGGCCAAGCATCATGACCTTGCTCTCGAATGCAGCGATCTCGAGCATCGTGCCCACGATTGATTCGAAGAGGTAGATCGACTCCTCGAGGTGCGGGGAGGTGAGGGTGTAGCCATAGTTGCGCTCCGCGGGCGACCGCACGAACGGCCCGTAGATGGTGAGATCCCGGTAACGAACCCCGAGGGCGTTGCGCTCTTCTACCGTGACGCCGACCTCACGCGCAGCCGTAGCAGCAAGCGATTCGATCGCCGCCATGCCCTCGTGCCCCTCGCTGAGATGGAGTTCGGCGAGCGCCTGGCCATAGTCCAACCGGATCGCATCCCGAGACCGGATGAAGGGTCGCACCGAGTCGAGGAAGCTCCGGATCAGGGCGTGGCGTCTTGCCTTGAGAATCGCCACGCTGTTAACGACGGAGACAGCCCTCTGCTTCAACTGCAACAGGTCGGTGCGCGTTGGGTGGATCACGGCGTAAGCAGCTCGAATCTCTCGAGGAGCCCGCGGCTCGCGTCGAGGGTTTCACCAATCGCGCGCCGCACGGTACCCTGATGCACGATTTCGTGCTCGAAGGCATCGGCGAAGTCGAGCGTCTTCTTGTCGGCATCGCTCATACCCTCGCGGCCCACGATCGCCTCGAGCCGGCGTAGATCTCGACCCGTCGCGTAATGCATATAGAGTGCGTTCGCGATAACGCGGTGATCTTCGCGGGTACGGCCTGCACCGATGCCCCGCTGCATGAGCCTCGACAGGCTCGGCAGAACGTCCACCGGTGGGAAGATGCCTCTTTGGTGCAGCTCCCGACTCAGAACGATCTGGCCCTCAGTGATGTACCCGGTCAGGTCAGGGATCGGATGGGTGATATCGTCCTCTGGCATGGTTACGATCGGCAGCAGAGTAACTGATCCCGGTGTGTCCTTTATTCGGCCCGCGCGCTCGTACAGCGATGCCAGGTCAGAATACATGTAGCCGGGATAGCCGCGTCTTCCAGGCAGCTCCTCTCGAGCTGCGGACACCTCCCGCAAGGCGTCGCAATAGTTGGTCATGTCAGTGACGAGCACGAGCACGTCGCGCCCGTGCTCGAAGGCTAAGTGCTCCGCGACAGTGAGCCCGAAACGCGGCGCAAGCAGTCGCTCGACGACCGGATCGCTGGCGAGATTGATGAAAGCCACGGAGTCGCCGCGCATCCGTTCGAGGGCCTGCCGGTAGAACGCGTGCTCGTGGTAGGTGAGCCCGAGGGCTACGAATACAACGACGGAGCCGCTGCCCCTGCCAGAGGCATCCGTGGTACTGGCACGAGCGTGTTCGAGTATGCTTGCGGCGATTTCACGCGAAGGGAGTCCCGCGCAAGAGAAAATCGGCAGCTTCTGCCCTTTGACCAGTGTATTGAGGCCATCGATGGCCGAAACTCCAGTCTCGATCAAATCCTGAGGACGGAGCCGGGCCACAGGATTGAGCGGCAATCCTGACACCGGGACCCATCGGTCGGGTATGAACATCGGCCGTCCGTCGATCGGACGGAAAGAGCCGTCGAACGCCCGGTTGAGCATTGCAAGCGACAGGGGAGCCTGTTTGATCGCATCCGTGAAAGCGACCCGCGTATGGTCGGCATCGAGGCCGCGGCTCTCGCCGATAACCTGGATCAGGACAACATCACCCTCGATCTTGAGCACCTCACCTTCGGCTTCGTGGCCGTCGGGAAAGGTGATTCGAACCACTTCGCTCATTCGCGCCTCGATCACGCGATCGAGGAACAGCAGCGGTCCCTGGATGCTCAAGATGGTCGAGTAACTGTGCCTGCCGAGTCGCATGGTTCTCGCTCAGGCGCGTTCTTTCAGGATATTGTCGAGGAGTTCACCCTTTTCGAGTCGCTCACTCGCCGCAGCGTGGCGCTTGAGAATCTGGCGAATCCGCTCGAGCGTCTCCTCTGGCGAAGAGAACGCATCCTCTGTGTAAGCATTCTGCATGAGAAAGTTCCGACGGATCTCCTCCGTCGTTTTCATCAACAGGCGATCCGCATCCTGCAAGCCTTCGGTACCGACGATCTCCACGACCTCCCGCAAACTCGCTTCTCTCTGCAGGAATGTGCGGGTCTGCTGGCGGAGTGTGCTCCACTCCTGCGAAACGCGCTCTTCGAAATGGGCACTCACGTCCCGCTCGTAGAGCGAGAAGCTTTGAAACCAGTTGATCGCCGGAAAGTGCCGCCGGTGTGCGAGATCGGTGTCAAGCATGAAGAAGGATCCTGTGGTTCTTAGGCAGGCCTGCGTAACCGGTTCGGTGAAGTCCCCACCTGGAGGCGAGATCGACAGGATCATGGTCAGCGAGCCGGTCCTCCCCTCGAGCGTCTCGACGGCCCCAGCGCGCGCGAAGAAGCCAGCGATTCGCGATGAAAGATACGTCGGATAGCCTTCCTCGCCCGGCATCTCCTCGAGGGCAGAGGAGATCTCTCGTAGCGCCTCGGCCCAGCGCGACAGACTGTCCGCGAGTAACAGCACGTTGTATCCCAGGTCACGGTAGTACTCAGCCATCGAAACGGCGGTGTAGATCGACGCCTCCCGAGCGGCCACGGGCATATTGGACGTGTTCACAGCCACGATGGTGCGGCTCATCAACGGTCGCTTAGTCCACGGATCTGCAAGGTGCGTGAAGTCATCGAGCATCTCGGCCATCTCGTTGCCACGCTCTCCGCAACCGACATAGACGACGATGTCAGCTTGCGCAAACTTGGCGATGGTCTGCTCCAGTATCGTCTTGCCGGTGCCAAAGCCCCCGGGGAAAATGGCACTCCCGCCACGCGCTAGCGGAAACAGGAAATCGATGCAGCGCTGCCCGGTGACTAGTGGTTCGAAATGAGTCAACTTCCGGCGATATGGCCGCGGCAGACGCACGGGCCAATCGTGAAACGCGAAAATCTGAAGGCCATCGCTCAGCGAGACGACAGGCGACTGCGGGTCGAGTTCGCCCCCGCGAATCCCATCGATGACTCCCGCCTGGTCCGCGAGTACGTGGTGTCGGATCGGCCCCTCCTCGACGTACCCTATGGCCTCGCCGATCCTGATGCTATCGCCTGGCTTCTTGGCAGGGACGAAATGTAGCGATCGTGCGTTCCACGAGCGGGAGCTTTCCCGGCCGGCCTGGATGAACGGTCCATGCTCTGCGTACAGGGACCCAAGCGGCCGCTGGAGTCCATCAAACATTTGGCCGAGGAGGCCGGGGCCGAGCCTCACCGTAAGCTGCGTGCCCGTGGCGACCGCGGGCTCATTCACGCTCAGACCACGCGTGCTCTCGTAGACCTGCACGACTGAACGACCACCCTTTTCGAGTCTGACGACTTCGCCCATCATGCGGGAATGGCCGACAGTCACGCGCTCGTAGAGCTTCAGTCCGGCAAGCTCCACACTAACCGTGGGACCTGAAATACCAATAATGCGCCCATTCACGGCGTCAGCCTTACTTGATAGCCGATGGCTCTTCGGATCAAGCGTAGCACATATTCCTCTTCGGGCCGTTGCGGCTTGCCCGGCGTCGGCAGCACCACCACGAGTCCCGGCCAGCGGCGTTCGATGTTCTCGATTCTTCGTTGTGTGGGTCCAGCGACGAGTCGTTCATCGATGATGATAACGCCCGTCGCAGGGTCGCCCATAAGCTCGAGTAGGGTGGCGTCCAGCTCCTGCGGTGTGCGGACCAGCTGTTTGACGCCAGTAAGGGCAAAGCCGTGCGCGGCATCCGGTGGCGTGATCGTGACGATCTTCTTCACGCTATGAGCTCCCGCTCAAGAGTAGCCTCGCCCAAATCGGGAGCGTGGTAGAGCACGGCGAGGTTTCGGGCATGCACGTAGATGCGCCAGATGTAATCAAGGATCAATCCCACGCCATCCTTCTGGCATCCGATTTGACGCAGCCGCTGCGTGAGGCTCGTGAGTAACACGGTCTCGAGTGCACCTTCGCTTGCCGCAGCGGGCACGACTTTGAGAGCCGTCGCCTCCTTCGCAAGCTTCTGCCAGGAGTTTGGTTCCTTACTTGCCAGCAATTGCACCAGACGAGACACCTCGAACGTCCCGCCCTCAATGAAGGCGCCAGCATCCTCAACTCCCCAGCGCAGCTGCTTGTAGAGAATCATGACGTTGCGTAAGTCGACGAACGCGCGGAGAAACTGCTGGATGAACGGATGTAGTTGTGTCCTAGCAGTGTGCTCGAGGTAGCCTCGCATGAGGCTATCCTCGAAGCCCCGGAGGCCATGGTCGGTGTATGCGGTAGCGACCTCGCGAAGACTGGGCAATGCACCTGACATGGTCTCGATGAGGGTACTGATGCTCGAGCGGACATCCGGCTGGTCGCGCAGCACCTGCCGCAGGGGATCGGCCAGCAAGGTGTGCGTTAGAAGCGTGTCAATCTCGGTTACGCGACCTGCCTCTTTGTTCCGCAGGCACAGCACGATAGTCTTTAATTCCAGCAGCACGAACACAGACGCAAAGCATTCCCGCAGCGTGCGGTTCATCTGTAGGTACAGCCATTCGAACTCGTTGAGGAGCGCTTCCCAGATGCGCTCGTCTGAGGTGCCAGGAGCGAGACCCTGTTTCCGCACAGCCTTCCACTTCGCAATGAGGGCTGCCCGCCGTCCCTTGATCCGCGTGACCAGGTAGTCGTTCGGGAAGCCGGGCGACTCAATGTCGCACAAGAGATTCATGGTCGGAAGCCTCCGGAAGAATCGTAGCGATCAGACCCGGAAGCAGTTCGGGCCAAATCGTCTCGAGGCGCGCCTCAAGAGTGTTATTCACGCGAATGCGACCACCCTCCGCCTCCGTCTCCACGCCGCCGCTGATTTTCGTGTCGCATTCGACGTGCGCCTGAGGAAAGTGCTGCCGCGCGAGGGTCTCGTCGGCAGGATTGACCCGCACTTTCTGCCACGCCAGAGCGGGGAGTTCGGCTGCGAGCGCGCTGAACAGACTCTCCGGGTTCTGCGCCCGCAGATTGGAAAGTTCCGCGAGCGCGAGGCCATGGATTCGTTCTGCAAGCGCGATTGCAGCGTTCATGCGAATGTCCCGCGCCTCGCGCTCTGCCGCAGCGGTTGCCACTTGCTCAATTCGCTGGGCCGTCGCGGCCACTTGTTGCGCAGTGGCCAGCCGCTCGGCGTCGATCTCGCGAGCCGCTTGCAGCCGGAGTTTATCCCCCTCGGCCCTCGCGTCCCTCCAGAGGGCGGCCGTGTCCCCTGCGGCCCCTTGTTGTAGCGTTTGGATTAATCCCGCCCGGCTCACAACTTACTTCCCCAGCAGGATCATTGCCGCGATCACGAAACCCAGGATTACGATGGTTTCTGGAATCGCCAGCATAATGACGATGGTTGCGGTTAGTTCGGGTTTCTCGGCAAGTGTGCCGGCACCGGAGGCACCGATCCGCGACTGAACCCAGGCGGTGGCGACCGCGCTGATGCCAAGGCTCAACGCAGCAGCAAAGGCCAGCAGGACTTTGTCAAGATTCATGATTGTTTGCAAAGTGTTTCTCCTTCATTTTGTCTTTAGTTATCTTTAGCGGTTCGAAGTCTTTGCCACCGGGCTCCATGAACTTGCTGAAAAACTCGACGTAATGGAGTCGCAGGGCATGGACGGTCGGGGCGAATACGCCGAGCAAGATGTTGAACGAATGCAACAGAATCGCCACCGCGACACCGATCCAGAGGCTGCCCGCAGCACCCGCCAGGCGGTTGGCGATGGAAGCGAGCAGCACCGATGCGAGGCCGACGGCCATGAGACGCACGTACGAGATAATGTTGCCGAAGTACCGCAGCAGCTCGAACGGCGCAAGAAATCCGCCGGTGAATATCAGGATTGGGATGATGACGAGGACCGCAGTGATCAGCGGCCTGCGCACCAGAGCGGCAACCGGCGCGAAATAGGAAGCGAAGATGCCGGCAACGCAGATCACGACGAGGATGCTCAACGACCTGAACACCGCCTCTTTGGTCTTTCTGCCCCTGAGCGCCGACACAACTCCTAAGACGAGTCCCACGACGACGTGCGCGCTGCCCACCGCCAGCGCGAAATACACCATGGGCACGAGCGATGTTTGCCTGTCGATGAAAGGTCTTAAACCGAAGAGCCGGGTGCCCAGTTCGCCGAAACACTCCCCGTAGAGCACACCGAAGACGATCGTATAGATCGAGGAGACTAGCAGAATCTCCCCGGCCTGCCGCATATTCCTCGATCGCTTGGCAAAGAGGATTGCACTCACGGCAACTAGGAGCAGGATGAATCCATAGCCGATGTCCCCGAGAATCATCCCGAAGAAGAGGGGGAAGAAGATCGCGACGAACGGCGTGGGATCGATTGAGGTATAACGGGGCAGCGGCAACAGCCGCACCAGGAGCTCGAAGGGTTGAAGGTAGGCCGGATTTCGCAGCACGACGGGCACAGTCTCCAGGTCTTGCTTGAGGATCTCTCTTTCCTCCACAACGACGGCATCCCCGTGATGCTCCGCCAGCACCTGCCGCAGGCCTGCAACAGCCGCCGAAGGCATCCATCCAAAAAGCACGAAGCAGCGGTCGGTTTCGTACAGCGACGCACTCGTCCTTAAGACTGAGAGGCGCTGCTCGAGCCAGCTCTGCACAGGCTGATAGATTGCACGCCACCTCCTCGCCATATCGGTCAGTTCGTTATCAATGGAGGCAACCTGAGCTGACAGCTCATCGTGTCGCGCCCGGGCGGTTTTGACCTTGTCCGACAGGGGGAGGCGGTCAAGGTACGAGGGCAGGGTGATCTCGGGTATCTGGCTCCCGCGCAAACCCTCTCTGAGCTTATGCACGAGTTGCTTCTCTGTCGTAAGCAGCCCGATGTACGAGCCGTCTTCCATCTTCGCGGAAGTCACCACCGTACCCGGCAAAATCCGGTCGGCGACCTTCGCGATTTGATCAAGAACCATGGGATCCTTGGCCTGGATGCCTATGAACTCTCGATCGGCTGCCGCCGCACCCTTGGGTGCCAGCAACTCGATTGCGCCCAGAAAGAGCAGGTAACGCTGCAATTGCCCGAGCTCGGACTGCAGGACATCCTTGCGCTGCAATCGTTCCTGGCAGGCCCCGAGATGCTTGTCCACGAGGGAGGCAATGGAAGCGACCGCCAGCGATGGGCCCAGATATGACTCCCTCGCTGGCACCTTCGGCAGGAGCGTCAGCAGCCGCCCGATCTTGCTGCCAAGATCTTCGAGGAGCAGCCGCTCTGCGAGCGCTTGCGTGTCGAGGGCAAGGGGCCTCAGGTTCTGCACCGTGTCCTCACGGATGCGCTCCTTGATGTCGGGGGCGATCTGTAGAACCTCTTCGCGCTGAATGGTCTCTAGTACCGGGAGAAGCATCTCCCGCGGCCCGGCGATTTCGACCTTGGACATCGTGACGATCACTCGGCACGACCTCGAGCAATGATTAGGACATGCTGCCGGACGATGGGTATCAGTCGCGCGTCCTCAAGACGATGGATCCGTTGAGCCTCAGTGCCTGCCTGTTGCAGGATCGCGGCCGCCTTCTCGTGCGCCCCCATCTTTGCCGCTTCCTCTTCGCGCGTGGCCGATGCCTTGAGAGCCGTGAGCTCGGACAGTTTCGCCTGCTCGATCTCACTCCGGGTACGCTCAAGCCATTGCCGCGCCGCTTGCCGTTCCGCGTCAAGTTTGGCGGCGATTTCGCGCTCGACCGCCAAGACCTCTGAAAGAACGCCCCCATTTGCAATGGGATCGCCGTAATCCACCTTGTTGCGTAGATGGACCATATCGTGGAAAACTAACGCCTCGCGGCGTGCCGAGCAGTGAGGGGTATCACAGGTTATGCACTGGCAGGAGCACAGTCATGTTGCTGGAGAAAGCTCCTTTTGATCTTAGCTTTTTGGGTTCTGAAGGTCGCGGCGGCATCCTTTTGTGACGGTGGAGCAATGAAGTTTAGGCCGAGAGCTAGGGCGGAAGCCTTGGCAACTCATTGCAAAACGGATCAATTGCAAACAAGGACTGACGTGGCCGGAGCATTGAATCTTACGAGCAGGTCTTAATTAGCGGCGCTACCTGTAAACTTGGTATCAGTACCCTGGGTTGGCTCCCCCCTAGCGGGACGCAAAAGACTGAATTCAGTTCGGCACGTTGCACGAGCCTGGGCGAAAATTTGGCTTATCCGTATAAGCCGTCTCCTTGAAGATCCATAGGAGCAGTCGCCTTCTCCTGTGTAGCACTTGCCCAAAATACCCTTTGCGCTGTTACTTGTAAGCCTTTTCCGATTTCAGCAGTATTGCTCTGCATGGGGAAACTTCCTTTCGAAAGGATTTGAACTACATGCGAGCAAGCATAGGAGGTCGAAACGACTTGGCGGAGAGGGTTCAGCAAGCGTTCGGTTTGCCGACCAAGAAGCAAGCCGAGATGATCACAGACACAGTGGTTGCTGCGCTCGAAGCCACGCTATGAAGGATTCCGTTCACGGGCGAGACTATCCTGACTAAAGATCGACGGAAGGTTACTTTCGCAAGCTTGGGAAGTTTGCGGCAGCAGGAGAGGGCCGTTTTAAGATGAATCACGCCTGACCTGTTGTCTTGTGCTTTAGAGCACTGAGTATCCTATGAGGATTGCGTAGACTCCGCTCTATGCCCAAACCAGAGGCGGCAGTTGTCTGGTTTAAATCCCTGCCGTCCTTCGTCAGCAGATGGGGCATAGCTCTGAGAAAATGACGACTCTTTACACCGGACAAATCCCGCTTGAAGAGGTCAAAGCAGCATGTCCGAAGCTTGGGCAGAAACGGAAATCTCGTAGGTTAAGTTGCTACGCTGCTGACCGGCGCGTGTCAACGAGTTTGAGACCAGCGTTCATGGAATTTAGTGAGTAATTTCATTTGAGTCGAGCGGTTTGTTGATCCAGACCTCGGTTGGAACCGCTGCTGGTTTGGGGACTTGGCGGACGAAGCGTTCGGGATGGACACGATAGGCAGCATCGAGAACGGTTTGGCGCTTTTCGAGAATGAGCGCAGTTTGGTTGTAGTGGACCATGGCCGGGGTGAGCAGACCTAATCCGGAGTGGCGGTGTTCCTCGTCGTACCAGCGGAAAAATCCCTGCGAAAAAGCGCGACTGTCTTGAATGCATCCGAAACGGGCTGGGAACTCCGGTCGATATTTCATGGTGCGGAACTGACTTTCCGAATAGGGATTGTCGTCGGAGACATGCGGACGGCTGTGCGTTTTGGTGAAGGGCAAGTAGCTATGCGAGCCTTGAAGGAATTTTTGAAGCGCGACGGCTTGGTCTTCCAATCAAGGCAGCACGGGCCACTCGCCGAAACCATGATTCTCACCCAAGGCTTGCACCCTGCTGTCAAGGCACTCGGTCTACCCAAAGCAGGAATGCACGCATTTCGTCGTGGTTGCAACCGCCGTTGGGAGCTAGCACGAGTCTCGGCAGCGGTGATTCGCCAACAGATGGGACACGCATCGGCGAGCATGACTGCGCACTACACAGGCGAAATTCCGGTTGAAGTGGTAAAGAATTTCCTTCAATTGGATTCAAATGGAGCAGCCAAAGCAGCGTGATGCGTCTGTAAGCTGTTGATTTAATTGGAGCGGGCGATAGGAATCGAACCCACGTCCCATTCTCGTTCCGTCAATCTAATCAAGCTGATTCGACTGCCCTTACTTCCCTGACATCCCCCGATTCTCGCGCTCTGCAGCGCAGTTTTGCGCCCATTTTGCGCCTAAATTTCTGGAACCGAAGAATAAAGGAGGAGATGAACACATGGGGGCAAAAGCGGCAAACCGAACCTGCCCCGGCGCGGAATGCCGATGCGTTAATTGCCAGTGTGTGATCTAAAGCGGATATGAGCCGCCCTAAGAGCGCATACAGGCCGGGGGAGAACCCGAATAGCCTGAAAAACCTCAAGCCTGCGAAGCCCGGAGAGGTCCGCAATCCTACCGGGAAGAACCGAAACCGTCCCTACACGGACGCCTATGAGAATTTGGCCGATGCTCTTCTGCCCGAATTCCTGAGGTTCCAGCTAAACGATCGAGCTCGAGTGGATGCCAGGAAAAAGAAACTCCCCGATCTTTTCCCGCAAGGAATTACATGGGCCGAAGCAAACGCTTTGCGTCAGCATCTCAATGCTGTAATCAATGGAGATACACGGTCTGCTACAGAGGTTCGTGAAGCGGTCGAAGGGCGTGCTACGCAGCGCATTGAGATCAACAGGAAAAACGACCGACTGAAACTGCTGCTTGAAGAATACCGGTATGCGCGACTGAATCCCCCTCCGAAGCCTGAATCCCGGGGTCAAGCTAACAGTGAACCTGAAACCTAATTACGGCTGGCGCGTCCACGACTTTGCATACCGTCGTCTCGAAGAGGATGCCACAATAAACATTCTCACCGGCTCGGTGCGAAGTGGAAAGACCTGGGCGCTTCATCCAAAAATCCTAGAAGCATCGAACACTGAATCCCCAATCACGGGCTGGCGAGTGCTCGTGGGCCAAACAAAAGAAATGGTCTACATGAACGTACTCAAGGATCTTTTCGATTGGATTGGGGATGAGAACTATCAATATTCTAGCCACACTGGTCACCTGCGAATCTTTGATATGGAGTGGAAGATTCTGGGCGCACGTGATGAGGCTTCAGAAAAGTTCGTTCGCGGATCAACGATCGGTATCGCTGTTTGCGACGAGGTAGTGCTTATACCTGAAGGTTTTTTCAAGATGCTGCTTACCCGCATGTCGCCGGCAGGGGCGCGGCTCTATGGCAGCACGAACCCCGACCAGCCCATGCACTGGTTGAAAACCGATTACCTTGACAAAAAAGAGTTGATTCAAAGGGGCGATCTCTTCCATCTGCACATGACCATGGACGACAATCCGAACCTTCCGTGCGATTACGTGGAAGCGCAGAAACGATTCTACAAGGGGGTGTTCTATCAGCGCTTTATTCTTGGCATGTGGGTCATGGCCGAGGGTGCGATCTGGCAAGATGCTTGGAATGACGAACTGCTCTACGATGAGGCACCTCCCCATTTGAAGAGCTCCGGAAGGTATATTGACCGATGGATTAGCAACGACTACGGGACCAATCACCCGCATGTCTATCTCGAATTCTGGGACGACGGCGACAACGTCTGGCTGGACCGCGAATATGTTTGGGACAGCACCGAGATGATGCGGCAGAAAACCGACGGTCAGTATGCCGATGATCTCATTGAATTCATGGGCAAAAACAACGGATGCCAAGTCATCATTCCGCCGGAAGCGCTCAGTTTTCGGCAGGAATGTATCAACCGCGGAATCTGGGTTACGGAGGCAAATAACGAAGTGGCACCAGGTTTGCAGACCGTGGCTGGGATGATGGCCGCGCGAAAGCTTAGAGTGAACCGCAGATGCAAGCGCGTGATCAGAGGCATCCAGACTTATGTCTGGGATCCAAACAAAGCAAAGCGTGGAATTGAAGAGCCACTGATGCAACATGATGACGAAGCTGCGTGCTTACGCTACGGGTTACATTCGAAAATTTACAAATGGAGGTACAGCGGCTAAATGGCCCAAGCGACTACCGATACGATTGGGCAATGCCCAAGTCTTAGAGTCACTAATCGCACATTTCGGCAGCTGCCCAAAAACCCCACTTTTTCTTAGACTGCAAATGACAGATTCTATTCGCCCAAACTTCGATTATTTTGGATGCCCACAAACAGATGTTTATGGGCCCTACGTTCCTGGGCACATGGCCTAATATTCCGTACCATGACCCACCTTTCCGATTAGCGTTAATCAGAAGGACTCGACGTCAACGTGACGGTATTGTGACCACCGGCATATTCTCTTTGGGGCCGGTATCGGCCATCGTGAAGAGTTGCATCAGTTGCATGAAGGAACGCTTGGAAACCAGGTCACCATCATCAATCCAGAACCACGTGTTGCGATAATAAACCGTTACTAAAGAATTGTCCGGCTTATTTTTTGCGCTATGAATACGAATCATCGGTACGATATCAGGCAGGGTACGACCGGATTCAAACCCTGGAATTGCACGATGCTGTGCTATGTGTTCCGCGGGCACCTCTACTTCCGAAGCCATGCTCGCCAATATTCCGAAAATGGAGCGGGTCACAATTGCGACTTCTGTATCGCTCGAGGGGAGTGGAGCAGCGACAAGCTTGAACTCGGTTGCGTCTGGATTTAAATGAAGCAAGCGACGCAATTCCGCCGATTCGGCTTGCATTTCTGGCGGGATGTTTTCCTTCCGAAAGGCCATCAGAGTCGATTGTTGCTTGCTTGCG
>Ga0335069_10011576_pt1 | contig 12430 bp, 16 predicted proteins | sample Lox_Sample_11_FD_206714 | JGI IMG/M metagenome (GOLD analysis project Ga0335069, IMG submission 206714) | Soil microbial communities from Loxahatchee National Wildlife Refuge, Florida, United States - Lox_Sample_1.1 | ecosystem: Environmental > Terrestrial > Soil > Wetlands | place: USA...
TGCCGACCTGCGTCATGTTCGCGGTTGGCTGCGCCACCGAGTCTCTGGATAGCGTAGTCGGCATCAGCCGTACTCCGACAGGCACTCGAACTTTATTCCAGTTGTGCGGAGTCTAGCATCAACCTAGAAGCCGGTGTGAGGCTTCGCGGAGGGCGTCATTGAGCGGGGAATGGGATGACGATGCCGAGGCCATCCGATCCGCACACCCACGCCACGTGCTCTTCCTCTGGGTCGGCAACTCCGCGCGCAGCCAGATGGCCGAGGGCATGGCCCGCGCCATCGCGCCCCCAGGGGTGAAGGTCTCGTCGGCGGGCTCGCATCCCTCGCGACTGAACCCCCTGGCGGTCAGGGTGCTGGGGGAAATCGGCATCGACATCAGCGGGCAGTTCTCTAGGAGCGTCACCGACATCCTGCCTGACGACGTAGACCTGGTGGTCACTCTCTGCGCCGACGAAGTCTGCCCCGTGTGGCTCGGGAAGGCGTTGCGGGTCCACTGGGGGCTTCCCGACCCGACCGCGGCCGGGCCCAGCGACGCGGAACGGCTGCAAGCCTTTCGAGATGTGCGCGACGAGTTGCACAGCCGTCTCACTAAGGTCTTCCGGGCTGGGCGGGAGCAGCGCCAGGGCTAACGAGTCGGTCGAGTACGGACCGGCGTCTTTAGAGGACCTGGGTGCCATCCGCGCGCTTCTCGCGAGCCTCGACCTGCCGTCCGAGGACTTGGGTCAATCGAAGCCAACCTTCTTCGTCGCCCGCGACCATGACAGGCTCGTCGGGTGTGTCGGGCTGGAGCAGTGCGGCGACGACGTGCTGCTTCGGTCGTTGGCCGTGGGCGGCGAGAGCCAAGGAGCCGGGGTCGGTACCGCCCTTCATTCCCGGGCGCTTGCTGAGGCCAGTCGGCGGGGAACTCGGGCGCTGTATCTGCTCACGACGACGGCAGCGGCGTTCTTCGCCGGCTCGGGTACGTGCCGGTCGAGCGCACGAACGTGCCGCTACTCGTGGCCGCGCCGCCGAGTTCAAGGCGCTCTGCCCGGCCACTTCGACGTGCATGATGCGTGTGCTGCGCCCGAAACACACGATAGAGTGAGGCACCGGATCCATCGAGGTGGGGGAACCGGCGTGGTGTCGGGAGTGCCGATCTCGAACGGTAACTCCCCCAGCGAGACGCGGGGCTCATCCTCGACGAGGCGAAGGAAGTGAAGGGATGAGCCGCCCACCTGCGAGCGGATCTCCATGCGGCGGCCGACAGACAAGAGCCGGGGAGCCCGATCCCGTACTGGCCGGTGATCACGAGCCGCCGCCGCTCTTCGGGGGAGAGGTTGCGCTTGCGGGAGCTCCCGATGTTCGTAGCGATGAAATGGAGGGCCTCCTCCCGGCCAAGCAAGGGAACAATGCTCGCGCCGTCATCGCGCACAACCAGAGCGGGGCCACCTCGAAGACGCCGGCGCTCGATGACGACGCTACGCGCCTGCGCGTCGATCGAGTTCTGCACAAGCTCCGCCACCGCCTTTGCGGGGGTCGGATTGGGAACGCGCGAGCCAGCGGATGAGATCGAACGGGTCCGCCGGCTGGAGGGAAAGGGTGCGAGAGGGAGTACTGGGCATTGCTTCCGAGACTCTTTACTCCCAGGTCACTTGGTCGGCCACTTCCGGTGTCGTCTTCTCCCTATTGAGGCGGTTAGTATCGTCACGGCATGCAGAGCCCGCGAGAACTTCGTCGTTGTCTCAGTAGCCTGCTTCCGAACAGCCACCCCTGGCCGTCCCCTGGCGGGCCGCCAGCGGGCGGCGGAGCCAATTCTGAGACAGAAGGCGGGCGACCATCGCCTGGGGGGGGAACGGCGATCGCAATCTCGCGGATAGTGGCGCCGCCACAGCGGAGTCGGGCGACACGGGCCTTCTCGAGCGGTGATAGGCGGGGAGGCCGCCCCCAAGAGCGCCCCTCCTTCTCGAGGAGGACGCGGGGGGCCGCGATTCGCTCGTTGATCGCTGGGCGCTCCATCTTGGCCGCCCAGGCCATGACCGCGAGCACCACTTCCGGCTCCGGGCCGGAGGGATCGAATCCATCGGCGACCGTGACGAGCTCGCAGTGGTGCCTCCGCAGTTCCTCGATGACCTCGAAGGTGTCCCGGATGCCGCTTCGGGCGAGTCGGTCGAAAGCCACCTACGACGCAGTGAGCGGCACCCGGAGCCTGGGGGCAGAGCCCGACTGGCCGAAGCCGAGGGCAGCTTCACGACTGCGGAGTGGAGGCGCTGAAACTTGGCCAGCTCGGCTTGGGGTGGGCTCGAACCCGTCCGTGCCGGGCCTGCGGACGTCGGTCACCACCACGTCGAACGGCCAGGTGGCGACCAGCGACAGCGCCCCGTCCACGGCCTCCCTCCACCGCCCAGCCGTCCGCCAGGATGCGGTCCAGCGGCTTCCGCATGTTATCCTTGTCGTCGGCGACGAGAACGCGCGGGGGTCACGCCGTGCAAGTCAGGCGGAGCGCGGTGGCGCCACGCTCGGACCACCCGGGTCCCCGCGTGAACGAGCCCGAGCCCGGCCGTTTCGCCGGCTACAACGGAGGGCTCCCCGCTCCGGGCCGGCGCCACGGGGAGCTCCCCACCCCGCGCCGTCGCCGCGAGCTCCTCCACGCGCCGGCGGAGCGCCAGCGGCGCCGGTATCCGCGGCAGCCGTTGCGAGAGCGCTTCGTCGAGGAGCGCCTCCGCGCTGGCGCGGGGGGGGGGAGCCAGGACAGCAGTGGGATCGCCCCAGCACCCTCAGGAGCCGCGCTCCGCCTCGCGGACGATGGGGAAGGGCTACCTCCTCTCCGTGCGCGCCGTAGCGGCCCCGCCTGGGCGTTTCCACGGCCACTGTCTACGGACTTTGTGCGCGGGGAGAACTCGCCCATGTCCGGGTCAGCAACGCGATCGGGGTCGAGCCGGCGGAGGTCGAGGGGTTCAAGGCCCAGTCCAAGCGCGGCGCGACGAGCAACGTTGCCGAGTAACGCTTTCGGCTTGGCCCTCCATACCCCCTTGGACTACGCTCGGCTCAGCTTGGCCGTGTTCCAGGGCATCCTGGACCAGTAGCTTGCTCGGAGGGGCGCCGTGAAGCAGCGTGGCTCGTGGTGGTGGCGGCCTTCTGACGGTGCTCAACCTCGTCCAGGCCTATGGACTCTTCCAGTGGGGGGTTAGGGACGACTGGACTCTTGTCACGGTGGCCAACTCCTTGGCGTCTCCTGCCCTTCTGGTGTACCTGTGATCGAACGACGCCTCAGGATCGCTATTCTCATATATTTGTGGGCCGCGCTGTTGGAAGACACGAGCCTGTTCCTGATGGCGTGGTTTTTGCCGGACGCCTGGTTCCGGTTCTTGCATGGCATGGCCCCCGCTGGCTTCGATATTGCGCTCCTGCGCCGCTCGGCAGGCCAATGGGCAGCGTTTGCGCTCGCCCAAGGCATTGCGCTGGCGTACTGGAAAAAGGCTCCAGTCTGGCTTGTCATCGTGGCAGGCGTGCGTTTCTCCGACTTATTCACCGACATATCGTACATACTGGCCGTACCGTCGCTGACGCTGCTCGGCTGGATCTGTTTGCTCCCCCCGCCGCTGCTCAACCTTGTCGGAGTTGTGATCATGCGGCGCGGCTATAACCAGACTCGGAACAGGTAGACTGCACGGAGAGGTAGCATCATCACCTCGGACCGAAGACGTCGAGAATGGTGGACCGGATGTTCGCCTCCACGTTCGTGACGCGCTGGTCGTTGAAGGCAACACTCATCGCGGCGAGCGCGCGCACCTCTTCGACCCGTCGCCGCAGCTTGGCGACGCCGCGCTCGATGTCTTCCGGCGTCAGCTTCTGCTTCTGCGTGTAGTTGGTCATGGCAGGTAGTTTGCCGTCCGGCCGAGTGCGTCTGCCGCTCTGGCAGCGGGGGGTTTGGACACCAGGCAACAGCGAGCCGCCCCCGGCGCCGAGGGGCGCGAGGTCCTATGGAGGCTGGCCTCCTAGAGATTGCTGGCCGCGACAGAGCCTACGAAGCGTCCCAAGGTTGGCACCCGAGTGCGGCTACACCACGTCCCACCGGTGCGTGTAGCTTGCCCACGGGAGGTAAATCTCATGAGTCAAGGTTCTCGCCTCCGCTGGCTGCGCGTCATGTTGGTCTTGGGCGGCATCGGTTACGTTGCCACCTGGCTGCTCATCATCCTCTTCCCCGCGGGGTTCAGCTGGCATCCGCGTGGCTCGCACTCTGAGTACATGATAATTGTCATCTACACTGTCCTCGGAATTTTCTTGTTGTTGGCCGCTAGGGACCCGCTCCGCCACAGGAGCCTCATATGGTTCTCGGTATGGCAAGCCGCAGCGCACGGGGTCTTGATGGCCGGACAGGCGATTTCCGACCCCGCGGAACGTGCGCACCTAGTCGGTGATGTTCCGGCACTGCTCGTGGGCGCGATAATCATCGGTCTGCTGATGCCGCGGGGTACTGCAGCCGAGAGCAGCGGGGAGGCCCGGCAAGCAGCGTGACAACTGCCGCGCGTGGTCACCCTGCCCGCTTGGCTACTACGAGCTTCAGCTTCTCGGGGCCTGCCGCATCGCCGCCCCGAAGTCGGTCGTGTCATCCGCCATGCCCGGCCAGGGTAACACTCCACGGCCTTTAGGGCGTCGTTCAGCAGCCCCCGACCTGGACGCCGCCCTACTTCCTCCCCTTCGCTTCCTCGGCCAGCCGGCGAAGCAGGGTGACGAACGCCTGGGCCTCGCCGTCGTGACAGGTCGGGCACCCACCGGCCCCGTACACCTCGACGGCCTTCAGGCGCACTTCAAGACGGCGGGCGACCTCACAGAACGTCGCCACATCGAGTCGAGTAGGCTCACGCCCGGCCATGAGCGCCTCGGCAAGGCACGGCCCTACCCGACCCCTGCTGTTGGCTCCTTCCTCTTCAGGCGGTCCTCGTTCTCCCGGATGAAGGTCCGGATGTCCTCTCCCAGGTCGAGGAGCTTCAGCCACTGTTCCTGGTAGAGGGTCACCGGGAATCTGCCGAGTCCGTAGACGGACACCGCGCCCTTCTCGCTCACCTTCATCGAGACGCCACGGCTGGTGCGCTCCTTGAGCGCCAGGTTTTCTGCTCGGAGACGCTCCAGTTCGGCCTGCAGTCCTTCGTTGGTCATGGTGTCCTCCAGTTCAGGCAGCCTCTGGCAGTCGGACTTGAGGCTCAGGTTCAGTGGGGTGGTGGGCAACCGCAGGGTGGCCCGGCTCGTCGTCCGGAACGAGAAGCGGACCAAGGTCGTCTTGCACCATGGCCCAGACCTTGGCGAACGGGTGTGGGCCACCTCGCCGTCGAGACACCCAGGGGAACGAGGCCACGGGCGTACCGAACATGCGTTCAGTATAGGGAGCGCCCTGACAACGCGCACGACATGGGCAAGACCGGCTTCGGAAGGCAGGCTTGGGCGTGGGGGACTCGGCTCGAGAGACGGGGCGAGGCGGGGGCGATGCCGGTGATGGAGACGAGGATGAGGGCGATGACAGAGGCTGCGCCGGTCCCAGAGGCTGCGCCAGTTCCGGGGGCCGCCCCGGTTCCGAGGCCGCCCTTGTCCCGGATGCCGCCCGGTTCCCGTGGCCACCCTGTCACCAGAGGGTTCTCCAAGTCGGGGCCGGGGGCCGACGCCGTATTTGCCTTGGGGGACCGGCCGGAGCGGCGACTGGGCGCGCTGGTTCCAGCGCACCAGGGTCGGCCCCGGGGCGTGCCTGCAGGGGACATTCGCCACGCCAACACCCCCACCGACTCCGACTCGCCTCCAGAGTTTCGGGTCGTAACTATGCGAAAAGACAATGGAGGCGCCGGGAATCGAACCCGGGCGCGTTGAGGGCTAGTGACTGAGGGTCACCAGGAATCGGAGCGGGAAGATGCGGGCATATGTCCACGTGGTTGCCGCGGTGGTTTCGACGGTCCGCGTGGAGATTAGAGTGACGCTCGCCCGCCCCCGTGTGCGTGTGTCGGGGCAAGAGTCCACCCCGTCTTGCGGCCGAGAAGAAGAAGCCCACGGACCAACCGCTTTCGCGCGTTCATTCGGGGTCTCAACTCGTCGGAGCAACTGGACTTGAACCAGCGACCACTTGCAACCCCAAGCACCCCAAAGGGGTATTCATTGGCTTTCAGCACGGTTCGCCCCGTTTCACCGGATCGGCGGATAATCGTTGGGTGCCAGCCAAAAGGAGCGCCACCCGTTGACTTCGGCTCGGCGGGGGCGCAGCCTCGGCGACGGATGATGAGCCTCTCGGCATCGGATCGTGCGTGACGGAGTGCTCCCTGCGTCGCAGGTGAGCAGCTGACCGAACCCGTGTGATCTTCCCCTTCATCGCCGGGCGAGCCCGGCGACCCAGAGAGGTTCGTCATGAACGACCAGTCGTTCCAGTTCTTCTTGCAGTTTCACCACGGCATCCCGCGCAAGGGGCCCGGCACCGCCGAGGCGACCACGCGGGCGTTCCGACGGGTCGAGTCGCTGCTGCCGCCGTCGCCCGCGGTGCTCGATCTCGGCTGCGGGGGCGGCGCGCAGACCCTGACCCTTGCCTCACTCACCGCGGGCACCATCCTCGCGATCGACAGCTACCCCGTCTTTGTCGAGGAGCTGCGGCAGCAGCTCTCCGTGCGCGGCTACGGGGATCGGGTGGCCGCCCGGGTCGAGGACATGAAGGCGCTCGAGCTCCCACCGGCGAGCTTCGACCTCGTCTGGTGCGAGGGAGCGATCTTCGTGCTCGGGTTCGAGGCCGGGCTCCGGACCCTGCGCCCGCTCCTCCGGGGTCCGGGGATAGTGGTCCTAACCGAGGCGGCGTGGCTGCGCCCACTCGAGGAGGTCCCGCCCAAGATTCGCGCGTTCTGGGAAGAGGCCTGCCCCGCGATGACCGACGTCGAGGGGAACCTCGCCCTGGCCCGGCAGGCAGGGTTCACCCCGTTCGACCACTTCACGCTCCCCGCGGAGGGCTGGGCGGCCTACGTCAATCCGCTGGAGCGGCAGATGAACGAGGTGCTCGCTCGCCATCCGGGCGATCGCTACGCCGAGGAGGCCGCGAGGTCCGAGCGGCGCGAGTTCGCGATGTTCAGGGAGAACCTGGGCTGGTTCGGCTACGAGTTCTTCCTGCTCCAGCGAGCCGCGTAGGAACGGGACGGGCGGCCTCGCGTTCCGCGGTGCCGCCCGGGCGCTTCGACCTGGCCTATCGACGATGACAGCCGGCGCCTCCCGCCGGCCGTCCGCGTCGCTCGCCGCGGAGCACTGGACGAGCAAGGGGCGCAGTGCTGACATCCGTACATGCGAGCCCCCTGGTTCGTCTCGGTACTCCAATGGGGGCTGCGAATTTGTGCTCGCCGCGCCCTGCGAAGCTCAATGTCGGGACGAAGGTGAATCAAGCGTACGAAGCGGCCTTGAAGGAGGGCAGGGGGGAAGAAGGAGCCGCTGAGGCCCTCTACGATAGGACCCGGTACTTGATCAGGGAGACCTTCCAGTTGAGCGGTAGTCGCAAGCAGCTTTTTCCAGCGGCTTACGCTCTCCCGGAGCGTCACGGTGTCGCAACTCCTTCGAACAGGGAAGTAAAGTGGGGTTCTCGGCACCACCGAAACGCCCCTCTGTTATCAACTGGCTCGGAGGTCGTTCCGCCTCACGGACTGCAAGATTGGACCGGGCTGCTGCCAACCTTCTGGTTCACCGACTCGAAAAGACTCGGGAATTTCCGCCAGTGAGTTCGCGGACTCTGGAGCGGGCATTACCGATCGTCCCATGTCGAGGTGCGAGCTTACCAGCCGGGGATGACGCCGTGAGCCCGTCAGTGCCGATTCTCGCTCCCGGTAATTCTTCGTGAAGTCTGGTACCTGTTGGCGACCTAGGGCTAGGAGCCTGACTATGAGCGAGGACGAGATCCTGACCATCCGCGAGGTCGCCGCACTCCTTAAGACCGGGAGAAGACGGCCTGCACGATGGCCCAGGGGGGACAGCTACCGGGTTTTGAAATGCGGGGGCAATGGCCCTTCCGTCGCGCCGACACCGACCAGTGGATTGCCCGGAGCGTCTCTGAAAGTGCCGCTCGGACCTAGGGCACGACATGAAGGTCCTCGTCTTCGGCGGAACCGGCTTCGTCGGCCACTCCCTCGTGCCGCTCCTGCGGCAGCACCAGCACGACGTCACGGCCTTGACCCGCGCATCGCCTCCGCGACTGGCGACAAGCGGCGCTCGCCTGCTGCGCGGCGATCTCCTCTCGCCGTCGGTGCTCGGCCGGCGATGTCGAAGCCTGATCTCGCTCGCCGCGCCACGCATCTTTGGCAAAAGGCTTGGTACCAGGCGATTCGCGAAGCTCAAGGCCGAGATGACCACCATCTACGCGCATGCCATCGAGCTGGCGCGTCGGCGTTGCTGTCCGATCATCATCACGGGTGGGACGGCCTTCAAAACGAGCGGCCACGAGGTAGCGGACGAGACGTGGTCTCTTGTGCGCGTTCGGGCCGCCCACGTTGGCGAGGAGATCGACCCGCTGGCAGACCGAACCGTACGGGTCGGAACGCCGAAGGTCGTGTGGATGCTGCCCGGCCAGATCTACGGTCCGAGCGGCATGTTCATGATGATGTACCGCATGGCCAAGAAGGGCCGCAGCGCCATCATCGGCGAAGGCAGCAACTGCATACCACGCGTCCACGTCGACGACTGCGCGGCTGCCTACGCGGCGGCACTCGACCATATCGGAAACTTGGCAACAGGCGAGCGTTTCATCGTCGCCGACGATGTCCCCTGCACGCAGCAGCAATTCGCCGAGCGGCTCGCCGAGCTGTGCCACGCCCCAAAGCCCAAGTCGGCGCCGACGTTCATCTTGAAGCTCATCTTGGACAATCTGCTCGTCGAGACCGACCATGAGCTGCCGCGTGAGCAACGCCAAGGCCAAGCGCGTGCTCGGGAATGGTCGCCGCGGTATCCAGGCTTCCGGGAGGGACTGCAGACGACGGTCAAGGCGATCGAACGAGGAGAGGTGATCACGTGAGCCGCTCGCGGAATAGGGGATCGGGATGATGCCGAGCGAACGCCATGAGGGTACTGTCCTGAGTCAGTTCGCGAGGAAGATCCTGCCTTGGGGGTTTGGCGCTGGTGTCGCAGCCTGTGCTCTCAACGCGGTCTGGCTCGCCTGCCTGATCGTCCTCGCGAGTCGAGGCGACGTCGCGCCTCAGGCGGGCACGAGCCCCGCGCTCTTCCGCGTGAGCGTCGGCTCGGCGGTCCTCATCACGCTTGTTCAAGTTCCAATTCTGCTTTCCATGGCAGCCCTCGCGGCCGAGCGGGACGTCGCACGTGCAACGATCGGCGGGGTTTTCTACGCCCTCTACCTGCCCGTCAATCTGATCGGCTACTTCTCGTACGGCAGATTGGCCCCTATGGCCTACTCGCCGTCGCTCTCGGAGCTTCCGGAGGCCCGCGTTGTTGCCGGCCTCGTCGAGATCGGTCGTCCCCTGGGTCTGACTGGCAACCTGCCGCTCCTGGGCTACGCGCTTCTCGGCCTTGCTTGGGGTCTACTTTCCACCGCACTGTGGAACCGGGGTCGCCTCTGGAAGGTCGCGGCATTCCTGCTTTTTGTCTCGGGCTTCCTGAGCGTGCTGGGGGGCATCGGGGCATTTGCCGACGTTGACTGGCTTGCCGCCTGCTGCTTTGTGGGTGGGGTCGTCTCGCTGCCGGCGCTCGGGCTGCTCGCTGCAGTGCTCTGGGCGGATCCGGTGCGTCGTACGCCGGATATAGGGATTCTATGAAGCGAACGAAGACAAGGGACGGCCTCATCGTCTTGCTGCACGCCTTGGTCCTGTGGGCCTTGTGCGGCGCGACCATTGGGATTGGCAGGGCGTTCTGGGGCATCGAGACGACGCTGATAGTTCATCTCTTGGCGGTGCCGGTCTTCTCCTCGTTGATCTCCCTCTTCTACTTCAAGCGGTTCGGCCACTTCGCGCCGGTCACCGCCGCTGCCATGTTCGCTGGGTCCGTGATCGCCCTTGACGCCGGACTGGTGGCGCCGGTCTTCGAGAAGAGCTTCGAGATGTTCCGGAGCATTCTCGGAACGTGGATCCCCCTCGGACTGATCTTCGTCTCGACGCTCGTGACCGGCTTGGTATCGCTGAGGCCGTCCGCAATTGCACCAGAACAGGAACAGGAGGCCCATCCGAGATGAATACGCGACAGGATATCCAAGACTTCGTTGCTCAGAACACGCTCGCCATCGTCGGGATGTCGCGAGCGCCCCAGTCGTTCAGCGCGAACGCCGCCAAGGACTTGAGAGCCAAGGGCTACCGGCTCTTCCTTGTGAATCCCAACGCGTCCGACATCCAGGGGGAGAAGTGCTACCCGAGCGTGGCGGCGCTCCCCGAGAAGGTCGGCGGCGCGTTGTTCGTGACACCGCCGTCCGCGACGGATCACTCCGTTCGCGAGGCGGTTGCAGCCGGCGTTGGGCACCTGTGGATTCAGCAGGGGGCCGAGAGCAAGGAAGCGCTCGCCTTCTGCGAGGAGAAGAACGTCAGTGCGGTCTCGGGACACTGCATCCTGATGTTCGCCGAGCCGGTTGGGTCCTTTCACAAGGTCCACCGGTTCTTCAAGGGTTTGTTCGGAGGGTTGCCAAGATGACCGGGGCGCGAAGCACGATACAGGGTGAGTTGGTTCCGTTCGAACACTGCCCGGCGATGGATGGCTATCATTGCCAGACCAACTCCCTGGCCAAGATGTTCCTGTTTCATGGCCACCCCGTGTCCGAAGATATGCTTCTCGGTCTCGGCGCAGGAATGGGTTTCCTCTATTGGAAGATGAAGTTCGGCTCGTCCTCCTACGTTTTTGTCGGTGGCCGATGCAACACCAAGGGCTTCTTCAAGGACCTAGGAAAACGAGCCGGAGTCCGGACGCAACTGGTGACTACAAGCAGCGCCAAAAAGGCTGAAGCCGAGCTTCTCGGAATTCTGACCGAGAAGAAGCCGGCGATGCTGTTCGGCGATATGGGACTACTGCCGTGGTTCGAGTTCCCCGCCGACTATCATTTTGGCGGCCATACGTTCGTTGCCTGCGGCTACGACGGCAAGGATACCGTGCTGGCCTCGGACATGGACGCCAAGGCTAGCAGACTAAAGAAAGGTCTCTACCACTCCATTTCTCTGGGCCAGCTCGGAAAAGCGCGAGGTTCACCCTTCAAGCCGTTCCCACCGAAGAACGCGCGGCTTGACCTCGACTTCTCCCGGTTCCGCAGGCCTTCAGCACACGATCTTCGAGCCGCGATCAAGCAGACAGTGCAGGCGCAATTGCATCCGCCGATCAAGAACGTTGGCGTCAAGGGCATCCGCCTGGCGGCCCATGAGATCTTGAGATGGCCGCGCATGTTTGATGACCACGAGCTCAGGATGAACTTGTTTAGCCTTTACGTATTCATCGAAATCGGCGGGACGGGCGGTGGCTGTTTCAGAATTATGTACTCGCGCTTCCTCGACGAAGCGACGGCCTTGATCGGGGACAAGCGCCTGGAGGACAGTGCAAAGAGGATACATCGGGCTGGAGAGATCTTCAGTCGCATCGGCAAGTTGTTCAAGAATACCGAGAAGGCTGTTGACCTGAACACGAGAATCGTCGAGGCGAGCCGTTTGCTGGGCGAGGTCGCCGACCTCGAAGAGCACGTCTACAACGACCTGTCGGAGCACGTGTAGTTCATGACCAGGAACCAGACTACGGAATACGCCGTCCTCTTTGAATTGCCCTTTCCCTGGCGCTCCATTCAAGAGGCGACGAGGGCATCTTTTTTGGTTTCGCTTTCGACTGGGGCCACCTTTGTGGTGGGCCTCGTATTAGAATGGGCGAGACTGGGTCGTGGTGCACAGCGATGAGCCCCAACCCCATCCTAGACGCCATTTTTGCGCCGTGGCACATCAGTGTAGTGACGACGGCCTGCCGGTTGAAAGTGTTCTCGCGCCTTGACGGGCGCAGACTGAGCGCCGGCGAGCTCGCGCACGAGACCGGCTGCGTTCCTCGCCTGCTCGAAGCACTGCTTGACGCCTGCGTCGCGATGGGACTGCTCCGCTATGAGAACGGGGCGTACGCAAACACCCACCTGAGCAGCGCCCACCTCGTGGAAGGTCGCCCCCTGTATGTCGGGAACATTCTCGAGGTACAAGCGGGCGACGCCGCGCTTTGGGGGCGCCTGCTCGACGTTGTCCGGACGGGCGAGGCGCCGCTGGAATGCAGCGGCGCCGGCGAACAGGAAGCGGTGTTCACGCTGGCAATGAACGACCTGGGCGTGCTGGGCGAGGCCGAGGCACTGGCCGCCGCCGTAGATCTATCGGACCACGAGACGCTGCTGGACGTGGGCTGTGGCTCAGGCATCTATGCCATCGCCTTTTGCCGGCGCCACCCGCGGCTTCACGCGATCCTGATCGACCGCGAGCAGGTCCTGCGGACGACCGCACGCTTTGTG
>Ga0335069_10011579_pt1 | contig 12428 bp, 12 predicted proteins | sample Lox_Sample_11_FD_206714 | JGI IMG/M metagenome (GOLD analysis project Ga0335069, IMG submission 206714) | Soil microbial communities from Loxahatchee National Wildlife Refuge, Florida, United States - Lox_Sample_1.1 | ecosystem: Environmental > Terrestrial > Soil > Wetlands | place: USA...
GGCGAAGGTGCCGCGCATCATCACCTCGTGATTGCCGCGGCGCGCGCCATAGGAGTTGAAGTCCTTGGCATCGACGCCGTGCTTGATCAGGTACTGGCCGGCAGGGCCGTCCTTCTTGATCGAGCCCGCCGGGCTGATGTGATCGGTGGTGATGGAATCCCCCAGGATCGCGAGCGGCCGCGCGCCGGTGATGTCGGTGAACGTGCTGCCCGCTTCCTTGCTCAGCTGGGTGAAATAGGGCGGGTTGGCGACGTAGGTGGACTTGCCGTCCCAGGCATAGGTCATGCCCTTCGCGGTCTTCACCTTGCGCCAGTTGGCATCGCCCTTGAAGACGTCGGCATAGCGCTTCTTGAAGTCGGACGACTTCACCGACTTGGCGACCGTGTCGGCGATCTCCTTCGACGTTGGCCAGATGTCCTTCAGGTAGACCGGCTGGCCCTTCTTGTCGTAGCCCAAGGGATCCTTGGTGACGTCGACCTTCAAGTTGCCGGCGAGCGCATATGCCACCACCAGCATCGGCGAGGCGAGATAGTTCGCCTTGCAGCTCGGGTTGACCCGGCCTTCGAAGTTGCGGTTGCCGGAGAGCACCGCGCCGGCCACGAGGTCGCCCTTGGCGATCGCATCGGCGATCGGATCGGGGAGCGGTCCGGAATTGCCGATGCAGGTGGTGCAGCCGTAGCCGACGAGGTTGAAGCCGAGCTTGTCGAGATAGGTGTTGAGGCCGGCCTTCTTCAGATAGTCGGTCACCACCTGGGAGCCCGGCGCCAGCGAGGTCTTGACCCAGGGCTTCACCGTCAGGCCCTTGGCCACCGCGTTCCTGGCGACCAGCCCGGCGCCCAGCATGACGCTCGGGTTGGAAGTGTTGGTGCAGCTGGTGATGGCGGCGATCACGACCGCGCCGTCGCCGAGCTCGTAATCGGCACCGCGCACCGAGACCATGCTCTCGTTGCCCTTGCGGCCGAAGACTGCGGTCAAGTCCCGGCGGAAGGCTTCCGCGACCTGGGTCAAGGGCACGCGATCCTGCGGCCGCTTCGGCCCGGCAAGGCTCGGCTCGACGGTGGAAAGATCGAGGCTCAGGGAATCGGTGAAGACCGGATCGGGGGTCTTCTTGTCGCGCCACAGGCCCTGCGCCTTGGCGTATTTCTCCACCAGCGCGATGCGGTCCGCCTTGCGGCCCGTGGCTTTGAGATAACGGATGGTCTCGGCATCGATCGGGAAGAAACCGCAGGTGGCGCCGTATTCCGGCGCCATGTTGGCGATGGTGGCACGGTCGGCGAGCGCCAGATCGTCGAGGCCGGGGCCGTAGAACTCGACGAACTTGTTGACCACCCCCTTCTTGCGCAGCATCTCGGTGACGGTGAGCACAAGATCCGTTGCCGTGGCGCCCTCGCGCAGCTTGCCCATCAGCTTGAAGCCGACGACTTCGGGGATCAGCATGGAGATCGGCTGGCCCAGCATTGCCGCTTCCGCCTCGATGCCGCCGACACCCCACCCGAGGACCGCGAGCCCATTCACCATCGTGGTGTGGCTGTCGGTGCCGACCAGGGTATCGGGATAGGCGATGGTCTTGGCCTTGGAGCCGGCGCCTTCCTTTGCGGTCCAGACCACCTGGGCGAGGTTCTCCAGGTTGACCTGGTGGCAGATGCCGGTGCCGGGCGGCACCACGCGGAAATTGTCGAAGGCGGTCTGGCCCCAGCGCAGGAAGGCGTAGCGCTCGCCGTTCCTCTGGTATTCGAGCTCGACATTCTTCTTGAAGGCGCCGGCGCCGGCGAAGAAGTCGACCATGACCGAGTGGTCGATCACGAGATCGACCGGCGACAGCGGGTTGATCTTCTTCGCGTCGCCGCCGAGCTTCTGCATCGCCTCGCGCATGGCGGCGAGATCGACCACGGCGGGGACGCCGGTGAAGTCCTGCATCAGCACCCGCGCGGGGCGATAGGCGATTTCGCGGTCCGAGCGGCGGTCCTTGAGCCAAGCCGCGACGGCCTTCACGTCATCGACGGTCACCGTGCGCCCGTCCTCGTGGCGCAGCAGGTTCTCCAGCAGCACCTTCATCGAATTCGGCAGGGATGAAAGGGCACCCAGCGTCTTCTCGGCGGCTTTGAGGCTGAAATAGTCGTAGGAACGCGACCCGACCTTGAGGGTCTTGCGGGTCTTCAGGCTGTTCAGTCCGGCAGGCAATGGACGTCTCCCGATGCTGTCGCGCCCGCTTCGGTCCCCGGCCAATCTTGTCCGAGCTGGGCGCGCGGTGGAATCCGGCCCGGAACCAGGAGGGAATCCTTGGAAAGCGAATCGGCGCAGCGGCCGTCGGCCCGGGTCGGAAGACCGTATAACACGCGCTCGGTGGAAGACGGGAGGGCTTTGCGCGAAAGCCGCGAAATTCCGGGGATTTTCCGCTGCCAGGACGCCCGTGGCAGACCGGATTCCAGATCCAAAATCACAATTTTGCCGCAATCCGGTCTTATTGCGGCCCCAGGGCGTTGCGACGGTCGGAGCCGACAGAGAGACATCCCCTCTGTTTGTACGGTGCCGGCCCACCGTTGCTCTGCCCCTGACTACCGGCGGTCTTTCCCAGGAATCATGGGGGGAGATCGCCGCAAGAGGCCGAACGGGCAGCGTCGTGTTACCCCCGAGCGACGCTCCCGGAAAGGGTTCGACGCCGCGTCCATCCCATCCCCTTGGGGCGCGGCGTCGGCCCGCTTCTCACCCGAACCTCTTCCCCAAGCCCGAACTTTTTCCCCAAGCTCGAACTTCTTCCCCAAGAATGACAGCGGATTTGCTCCCTCGATTCCGGGCGGGCTAGTCTCGCGCCGGCACATTGGGGAATCCGCTGCATGGCGCTCTTTGAGGGCGAGGACTTGGCCTGTCGGCGCGGCGAGGCGCTGGTGCTCGAAGGCGTCTCGTTTGCGCTCGATCCCGGCGACGCGCTCTGGCTCGAAGGGCCGAATGGCAGCGGCAAGTCCAGCCTGCTCAGACTGATGGCGGGGCTGCTGCGGCCGGAATCGGGCGTGCTCCGCTGGGACGGCGCCGCGATCGCCGTGGATCGCGAGGCGCATCGCGCGAGGTTGCGGCATCTCGGCCATCTCGATGCGGTGAAAGCGCAGCTCAGCGTCACCGAGAATCTCTCCTTCTGGGCGGAATACTGGGGTATCGCAGGCGACGTCGTGGCACCGGCACTGGCGCGGCTCGGCATTGGCCATCTCGCTGGAAGTCCGGGGCGCCAGCTCTCCGCCGGCCAGAGACGACGGCTCGGCTTGGCGCGCCTCGCTCTGGGATCGGCAGCGCTCTGGCTGCTGGATGAACCGGCGGCTGCGCTCGATACCGACGGCACGGCGCTGCTGGCCGCGCTGATCTCCGATTGCCGCGCGCGCGGCGGCATCGTGGTCTATTCCAGCCATGAGACGCTGCCCGTGGAGCGGCCGCATCGGCTGCGGCTCGCGCCGTTTACGTCATGAACGGGTTCCTCGCGTTGTTGCGCCGCGATTTGCGGCTGGGCCTGCGGCAAGGCGTCGATGCCCTGGTGGTCGTGCTGTTCTTCCTCGTTGCGGGCGCGCTCTTTCCTTTCGCGGTGGGACCGGCGCCGGATCTCCTCGCGCGGCTCGCCGGCGGTGTCGCGCTCACCATGGCGGCGCTCGCCGCGCTGCTGTCGCTCGACCGGCTCTATCAGCCCGACCTGGATGACGGCAGCCTCGACCAGATCCTGCTCTCGCCCCTGCCGCTCGAGCTGGTGGCTCTCGCGAAGGCTGCAGCGCACTGGCTGTTGACCGGGCTGCCGCTGATGATCGCTGCGCCGTTGCTGGCGCTGATGCTGCGCCTCCCTGCTGAGGGACAGATGCCGCTGCTGCTCTCGCTCGCACTCTCGACCCCGATCCTGAGCCTGCTGGGTGGGCTCGGTGCGGCACTGACCCTGGGTGCGCGTCGCAGCGGCGTGCTGCTGACCTTTCTGGTTCTGCCGCTCTATATCCCCGTCCTGATCCTGGGCGCGGCCGGGCTCGAGGCTAGCCTCTCCGGGACCGAAGGCACGCCGCCTTGGCTCATCCTGGCTGGGCTCGATGTCGCCGCCTTGGCCCTCACCCCCTGGGCCACGGCCGCCGCCTTGCGCGAGGCAAATGGTTAGTGCGTCCCTGCGGCCGTATTTTGCATTTTGGGAAAATTGCAACGATCTGTGGCATCAGAGCCACAGTCGAGGGCTTTCCGACACAGACGGCTGTAGAAAGTCGGAATCCTCATGGATTCCGCCATTTGAATCGGCTTATCTTTCCCGTGTGCAGCGGTTAATGCGCCCTTGACCGGCCGTCCGCGGCAGCGCTTATGACCGAAGATTGTCCCAGGGGGTCTTACACCATGATTCGCGATTACAAGCTTCTTTTGCTTGGTTCCTGCTGCTTGGCCCTGACGGCCTGTGCGGCGCCGAACCGTGAGCCCGATCTCTCCAACATCAAGTCCAACGTCGACCAGACCCGCGAAGGTGACTTCGGGGACTTCCTGTACAACCTGGTCGAAGCCGAGGACAAGGCACGTGAGGCCGAGGACATCAAGGCAAGCCTCGATGCCGACGCGCCGTACCTCTACACCAACCTGCCGCTCCGCAAGAAGGGCGTGCAGCTGTCGGAAGAGGCGTTGGATCATCGCAAGAAGGCCGAGGCCGCGCTCAACCGGATCCTCGACCCGATCCGCGCCCGCTTGGCTTACTTGGAATCGCTGCACGTGCCGCAGGATGTCGGCCCGATGAAGGCGTCGATCTACTTCGCCACCGGCAGCTCGAAGATCACCGCCGAAGAGGGCGGCAAGCTGGCGCAGGTCGGCAACTTCCTCAGCCAGTATCCGATCTCGCACATCCAGATCGACTGCTACACCGACACGAAGGGCTCGACCGGCGCCAACAAGGAACTGGCCCGTCGTCGTTGCGCTTCGACCGTCGATGCGCTCAAGAAGGCCGGCGTTCCGCTGGCGGCCACCGTCGCGACCGACGCGATCGGCGAGCCCTCGGGCGCGCCCGACAACGTGGACAACCAGGAGAATCGTCGCGTCGATATCATGGTTGCCCCGCACGGCACCTACAACAAGGGCATGTAATCGCCCGACCGCGAGCTCTTCGGAGCCCGCAAGCCTCCAACGAAGCGGGCGCCACCCCTGGGTGGCGCCCGATTTCTTTTGTGATTTAGGTTCGTGGTGCTGCGGCGATCGCGCGCTGGATCATTCAGCAGCGCATTTCGCTGGACGTACTGCGGCTGCATCAACCCCCACCCCTACCCGCCCCCGGTCCTGGGGGCGGGGGACGGATGGAACCGTCACGCGCCGCAGCGTTCCAAGAGTCCCTTCCCCCGAGACCGGGGGAAGGCCAGGCAGGGGGTTGATGCAGCGGCTGGCGCCTCTTGATCCAGCACTCGGTGACTCCACGGACGCGCATGGCAGCCGGTGCGCGGCGGATCGTCTCCTTTTGACCTTGGTCCCTGTTGTCGTCCCGGCGATCCGGGTATAACTCCGGCCCCATGCTGCGTTTCGGCCATGCATAGATTTGCCAATCCCGGCAGGTTCTTACGCTTCGCCGCCCGGATCCTTCCGTGGCTCGCGGGGGCGACCGCGCTGCTGTTCGCGCTCGGTCTCTATTTGTCGCTGATCGCTTCGCCGCCCGACTATCAGCAGGGCGAGACGGTGCGCATCATGTATGTGCATGTGCCCGCGGCCTGGATCGCCATGTTCGCTTATGCCTGGGTGGGTCTCGCTTCCGCTGCAGCGTTGATCTGGCGCCATCCGCTGGCCGACGTGGCCGCCGAGGCAGCCTCGCCGGTCGGCGCCGCCTTCACTGCCCTCGCCCTCGTGTCAGGCTCGCTCTGGGGTCGGCCGATGTGGGGCGCCTATTGGGTCTGGGACGCGCGGTTGACCTCGTTCCTCCTGCTGCTCTTCCTCTATCTCGGGCACTTGGCCCTGCTGAACGCCTTCGACGACAAGAGCCGCGGCCGGCGCTCCGCGGCGCTGCTGGCGATCGTCGGCTTGATCAACCTGCCGATCATCAAGTTCTCGGTCGATTGGTGGAACACGCTGCACCAGCCGGCGAGCGTGCTGCGGATGGGCGGGCCGAGCATCGATCCTGCGATGCTGCGCCCGCTCCTGGTGATGGCGCTCGCCTGCCAGTGCTATTTCTTCCTCGTCACCTTCATGCGGATGCGGGCGATGCTCCTGGAGGCGCGCAAGCGCAACCTCGCCACGCGCCGCAGCGCCGCCGCCGCGCCGAAGCGCACCGCGGTGATGACCCCGGCGGGGACGCCGCGATGATTCCGGAACACGCCACACTCGCCGAGTATTTCTCGATGGGCGGCTATTGGCCGTTCATCTGGCCGAGCTATGCGCTGGGGCTTGTGCTGCTGGTCGCGCTGTTCTGGATCTCGGCGCGGCGTTTGAATGCCGCCGAGCGCGCGCTCGGCGACGCCGCACAGGACCCCGCCGGCGAGGACGACGCAACGCGATGAAGCGCATGAAGCGCAAGACGTTGCGGCTCTATCTGCTGGCCGCGAGCCTCTGCCTGCTCGGCGTCGCGGTCGGACTCGTGCTCTACGCCTTCCAGAGCCGGATCGTGTTCTTCTTCAGCCCGAGCCAGATCGCCGCCGATCGGCCGGACGTGGGCCGCGTGATCCGCCTGGGTGGGCTGGTCGAAGCGGGCAGCGTCACGAAATCCGGCGACGGGTCGACCGTCGTCTTCAAGGTCACCGATCTCAAGAACACGGTCGCGGTGCGCTACAGGGGCGTGCTGCCGGATCTCTTCCGCGAGGGCCAGGGCGTCGTGGTCGAGGGCGCGTATGACGCCGACGGCGGCTTCACCGCCAGCGAGGTGCTGGCCAAGCACGACGAGAAATACATGCCGCCGGAAGTCGCCAAGGCGTTGAAGGAATCCGGCCGCTGGCAGGAAGGCGAGAATGGTCAGCCGATCGCAGGCCAGCCGGCAAGCCCTGGCCCTGCTGCGGGAACCAATCCATGATCGCCGAGATCGGGCATTACGCGCTGGTTCTGGCGCTCGCTTTAGCCCTCGCGCAATCGGTGCTGCCGATGGTCGGCGCCGCGCGCGGCATCCGTCCCTGGATGGCCTTCGCCCGGCCGGCGGCGGTCGCGCAACTGGGCTTCGTCGGCCTTGCATTCCTGGCGCTGGTCACCTGCTTCCTGCGTTCCGACTTCTCGGTTGCGACGGTCTATCACTATTCCCACACCCAACAGCCGACGATCTACAAGATCGCCGCCGCCTGGGGGAACCACGAGGGTTCGCTGCTGCTCTGGGTGCTGATCCTCGCGATCTTCGGCGCGCTGGTGGCGCTGCTCGGCGAGAACCTGCCGCCGCGCCTGAAGGCGCGCGCGCTCAGCGTCCAAGGCATGATCGGCTTCGCCTTCATCGCCTTCATGCTGTTCACCTCGAATCCCTTCGCCCGGCTGAGCCCGGCGCCGTTCGAGGGCGAGGAATTGAACCCGCTGCTGCAGGATCCCGGCCTCGCCATGCACCCGCCGATGCTCTACTTGGGCTATGTCGGCTTCTCGATGACCTTCTCCTTCGCCGTCGCCGCGCTGATCGAGGGCAGGGTCGACGCGGCCTGGGCGCGCTGGGTGCGGCCCTGGACGCTCTTGGCATGGACCACGTTGACCGCCGGCATCGTGCTGGGCGCGCACTGGGCCTATTACGAGCTGGGCTGGGGCGGCTGGTGGTTCTGGGATCCGGTCGAGAACGCCTCTTTCATGCCCTGGCTGGCCGGAACGGCGCTGCTCCACTGCGAGACCGTGGTGGAGAAGCGCGATGCCCTGAAGGTCTGGACCATCCTGCTCTCGATCGTCGCCTTCGGCTTCAGCCTGCTCGGTACCTTCCTGGTGCGTTCCGGCGTCATCACCTCGGTCCATGCCTTCGCCCAGGATCCGGCGCGCGGCCTCTTCATCCTTTTCATCCTCGGCATCGCGCTCGGCGGCTCCTTCGCGCTCTTCGCCTGGCGGGCGCCGACGCTGCAGCCGGGCGGACTCTTCGCGCCGATCAGCCGCGAAGGCGCGCTGGTCCTCAACAATCTGTTGCTCGGCGTCGCCGCGGGGACGGTACTCCTTGGCACGCTCTATCCGCTGGCGCTCTCGGTGATCGGCGGCGGCGCGGTCTCGGTCGGCGCGCCCTACTACGCCGCGACTTTCGTGCCGCTGATGGTGCCGATGGTGCTGCTGATGGCGATCGGACCGCTCTTGGGGTGGAAGCGCGGCGACCTCCCGGGCGCCTTGCAACGGCTCGCGGCCGCCGGCGTGCTCGCCTGCTTCGCCGCGGGCTACACCTTTCATCTCGAGACCGGCGGCTCCTGGCTCGCGCCTTTGGGGATCGCACTCGGCGTCTGGCTCGCGCTCGGCACCCTGGTGGAATGGGTGGAAAGGGTGAAGCTGTTCCGCGTCCGGCCGCGCGAGAACTGGAACCGCGCCCGGCACCTGCCGCGCGCCGCCTATGGCATGACCCTGGCGCATCTCGGCCTCGCGATCGCCATCATCGGCATGACCGGCTCCTCCTCCTGGAAGACCGAGAGCGTCAAGGCCATGCAGATCGGCGAGAGCGTGACCCTCGACGGCTATACCTATCGCTTCGACGGCGTGATGCCGACCAGGGGGCCGAACTATCTCGCCGAGCGTGCGACCTTCACGGTCACCAAGGACGGCAGGCCCTACACCGTGCTCTACCCCGAGCGTCGGCAATACGAGGTGCAGGCGGCGCCGACGACCGAATCCGCGATCCAGTCCAGCCTCGCCGGCGACATCTATGCCGTGATCGGCGACCATGCCGGCCCGCAATCCTGGACGGTCCGGATCTATCACCAGCCGCTGGTGCCCTGGATCTGGGCCGGCGGCTTCCTGATGGCGCTGGGCGGCGTTACCTCGTTGAGCGACCGGCGCTATCGGATCGGCGTGCCGAACCGGCTGCCGGTCGTGCAGGCGACCGGTGCCTGAGGAAGAAGCCGTGAGCACCCCGATCCGCCGCCTGCTCTATTCGTTGCCGATCCTGCTGCTGGCGGCGTTCGGCTGGCTCGCCTGGCGCGGCCTGGCACCCGATCGCGATCCCTCCGCGCTCCCATCGGCGATGGTCGGCAAGCCGGTGCCGGACTTCACGCTGCCGCCGCTCGATGCCAGCAATGAGGCACTCTCGCCCAAGGATTTCGCGGGCAAGGTGACGGTGATCAACTTCTTCGCCTCGTGGTGCCTGCCCTGCAAGGCCGAGCATCCGCTGCTGTTCCAGCTGCAGAAGGACATGAACCTGCCGGTCTACGGCATCGCCTTCATGGACCAGCCGTCCGATGCGACCGGCTACATCAAGGAGAACGGCGACCCTTATGCCAAGATCGGGGTCGACCAGAACGGCCGCGTCGCCTTCAACTTCGGCGTCCAGGGCGTGCCGGAGACCTTCATCCTCGACCGCCAGGGCATCATCCGCTACCGCCTGGCCGAGCCGCTCGATCCCGACCGCATCACCAGCGAGATCGCGCCGCTGGTGAAGAGCCTGCAGCAATGAGGCGCGGGTTCCGCGTGCGGACGCTCGGCGCGTTGATGTTGGCGGCGGCGTTGGCGCTGCCGGCGATCGCAATTCCGTCGGCGCAGGCCGACCCCACGATCCACACGGCCGATCAGCCGCTCGCCGATCCTGCGCAAGAGGCGCGGGCCCGGGCGCTGATGCGCGAGATCCGCTGCGTCGTCTGCCAGAGCCAGTCGATCGACGAGTCGGACGCCGACATCGCCGCCAATTTCCGCAACATCGTGCGCGAGCAGATCGCCGCCGGCCGCAGCGACCAGGAGATCCTCGACTACCTGACGGCGCGCTATGGCGACTTCGTGCTGTTCGACCCGCCGTTCAGGGCGACGACCCTGATCCTCTGGGTCGGACCCTTCGCCCTGCTGGCGCTCGGGCTCGTCGTCGCGATGGCGATTCTGCGGCGGCAAAGGAACGCCAAGACGGCGGCCGGAGGCCTCGCCCCGCCCGATCTTTCCGAGCGCGAGCGGCGGCGATTGCAGGAGCTGCTGACCGAACCCGATAGCGGCGCGGGGAAGAGCGCATGATCCTGCTCTGGATCGTGCTCGGCGCGATGACTCTGGCGGCGGCGATTATTCTTGCCTGGCCGCTGTTCGACGCGCGGCGTTTCAAGAACGATGCCACCTTTGCCCTCGCGGTCTACCGCGACCAGCTGGCCGAGATCAACCACGACGCCGCGCGCGGCATCCTGGATGAAACGCAGGCCCGCGCGGCGCAGATCGAGATCGAGCGCCGCATCCTCGCCCTCGACGATGCCCCGAAGTTCCAGCCTGCCAGGGCACCGCGCCCGGCGCTGATCGTCGCCATGGCGGTGATACTGCCCTTGGCCGCCTTCGGGCTCTATTTGAGGCTCGGCCATCCGGCGTTGCCCGGTGCGCCCGGTAACGGCGTCGCGCAGACGACGACCTCGCCCCAGCTGCAGGCGCTGACGGACGCGGTCGAGAAGGCGCCGGCCGATCCCGCCGCCTGGCGTGCGCTCGGCGAGGAGCTGATGGCGGAGCGCCGCACCAGCGAGGCTGCCAACGCCTTCGCCCGGGCGATCGCGCTCGGCGACCGGGATCCGAAGCTGCAGTCGCGCTACGGCTCGGCGCTGGTCATCGCGGCGGAGGGCCGGGTTGATGACCAGGCGAAGTCCGCGTTCGAGAAAGCACTGGCCGGCGATCCGACCGATCCCATCGCGCGCTTCTTCCTGGGATTGGCCAAGGCGCAGGCCGGCGACAAGGCGGGCGCTCTCGCCGACTGGCTGGCGCTGGAGCGAGACATGCCGCCCGATCTCCCCTGGCGCGGCGATCTCGCCCAGAACATCGATCGCGTCGCCCGCGACCTCGGCAAGGATCCGGCAAGCCTGCCCGGCCGCGCCCCGGCGACCGATGCCGCTCCGGGTCCGCGGCAAGCCGGCGCCCCCAGCGAAGCCGACATCAACGCCGCGAGCCAGATGTCGGACGCCGACCGCCAGGCCTTCATCGAAAGCATGGTGCAGAAGCTCGCCGATCAGCTGAAGGTCAAGCCCGACGATCTCGAAGGCTGGATGCGCCTTGCCAATGCTTATGGGGTGCTGCGGCGGCCGGACGACGCACGCACCGCCTGGGCCAAGGCCGCCGCCCTCGCCCCGACCAGGCTCGACGTGCAGCTCGACTACGCCAATGCGCTGATCGACGGCAGCGGCGATCTTACGAAAGGCCTGCCGCCGGATTTCTCCGCGACGGTGACCCGGATCCGCACCCTCGCCCCCGACAACCCGCTTGGCCTCTATTACGGCGGACTGGTGGCGCGCGCCCAAGGCGACAAGGCGGCGGCCCGCGACATGTGGGAGAAGGTGCTGGCGCTGATCCCCGCAGGCTCGCCCCAGCACGACAGCCTGCAGCGCGAGATCGATTCGCTGGCGCAGTAACGCCTTACCGGTCTTCCGAATGGAGCACGAGGGCAATGTCGCCGCGGTCGACCGCCAGGGATTTCTCCGCACGGCGGGGAAGCGGGATCTTCTTCTGGCGACAGAATTTGATGAGGGCGACGGCGACTTCCGTGGGGCTCAATTCGATCGACTCGCCTTCGATGTCGAGCGCAATGGAGACGTGCGGCACACCGGCCTCGCCGTTCTCGACCTTGATACCGCGAATCCGGCTTTGCGGGAGCGGCTTCCGCGCGTCGCGGCGCAGGCGGATCAACGCCTGGATGAGCTCGTCGGAGCTGAAGGTGATGCGCCGGGTCTCGCTTGGCATGCCTGGAGGCTAGAGGGTCAGACCACTGCCTTCAACTCCTCGAGGAAGGTGGAGACCGAGCCTGAGAGCCGGCCGGTCTGCGTCTCGAGCCGGGCGCTCGACTGGGCGAGCCGCGCCGCCGATTGCTCGGTCTCGTCCGTCGCCGTGCGCACGCTCTCCATGTTGCCGGCGACCTGGCTTGCGCCTTGCAGCGCCTGCTCGAGGCTACGGGCGATCTCCCGCGTGGCCGTGCTCTGCTCCTCCATCGCGGCGGCGATGCTGTCGGCGGCCTGGTCCATCGACTGAATGACGCCCTGCGCAGCGCGGATCGCGCCGGCAACGGCATCGACCCCGCCTTCGATCTCGCCGACATGGCCGGTGATCTCGTCGGCTGCACGGGCGCTCTGGTTGGCGAGGTTCTTTACCTCGTTGGCAACCACCGCGAAGCCGCGCCCCGCCTCGCCGGCGCGCGACGCCTCGATGGTGGCATTAAGCGCGATCAAGTTGGTGTCGTCGGCGATGTTCTTGATGAGGGCCACCACAGCGCGCACCCGTTCGGCGGCCTGGATCAGGGACTCGGTGCGGGCGCCGGCCTGATCGGTCTCGCGCTTGGCGGCATGGGCGATCTCGACGGAGCGGTGGATCTGCTTGTTAATCTCGTCGATCGAGCTGTTCAATTGCTCGGTTGCCGAGGCGACCGATTCGAG
>Ga0335069_10011580_pt1 | contig 12428 bp, 9 predicted proteins | sample Lox_Sample_11_FD_206714 | JGI IMG/M metagenome (GOLD analysis project Ga0335069, IMG submission 206714) | Soil microbial communities from Loxahatchee National Wildlife Refuge, Florida, United States - Lox_Sample_1.1 | ecosystem: Environmental > Terrestrial > Soil > Wetlands | place: USA: Florida...
TCTTGTTTTTCGCGTATCGGTTCGAGCGCTTCATGGCTGTGCGTTACCTGCGACGCACCGATAGCTCGCGCGCCATCCGGATTGGTCTCTGTCTCACGGCGATCGGAAGCGCAGCCGGCCTCGGCGTGATGATGGTCTCCCGCGGGCACGTGCGCGGCCTGGAAACGGCGGGGGTGATCATCGCCCTGGTGTTTGCCCTGGCCTTGCTGCTGTTCATTCTGCTGCGGGTGTTTTCGGTGTTCACCACGGTCTCCACCATGGGTGTTGTCCTGGGGGTCGCGTCGCTGGTGGTGGTTCTTGCCGTGACCAGTGGTTTCGAGCGCGAATTTCAGGAGAAGGTCCTGGCGGTGAACGCCCACATCATCGTGACCTCGTACGGGATCGAACGAGACATGGCCGAGGCAGAACGAGACGCGGAGGTGATCAAGAAGCGACTGGCGGGCCTGGCGGGGCTGGAACGCATGTCCACCTTCAGCTTCACCGCGGGCGAGGTGATGATCGGCAAGGTGGGCGCCAACCTCAAGGGCGTCGATCTGTCCGACGGTGCCCCCGAGCTGAAGCACATCATGGTGGCCGGCTCTCTCGCTGACCTGGGACGGCCCGCCCGCTGCCCGGACGCGCCGGGAGCGCCCGATGCGGAGGCCGGGGCCGAGCCGGTGGGGCGGCTGATCCTGGGCAGCGAGCTGGCCCACCGCCTGCGCAGCCACGTGGGCGATTGCCTGCAGATCCTGGTGCCCTTCTCCGGGGGCATCGACTCGGCCCCGAGTGCCTACACCTTTCGCGTGGTGGGCATCTCCTCCCTGGGTTTTCACGAATACGACGCACGCCTGGCCTATATCAACCTGGAAGACGCGCGCCGCATGGGGAATGCCCGGCAGTCCATCTTTGGCGTGGAGCTGCGCTTCCGCGACCCCATGCAGGCCATCCGCATGGAGCCAGAGGTGGAACATCGGCTGGGCCCCGAGTCGCGCGTCATCGACTGGAAGACGCTCAACCGCAATCTCTTCGCGGCGCTCACCATGCAGAAGCTGGTGATTGCCATCCTGCTCTTCTTCATCATCGTGGTGGCCGCGTTCAACATCATCGCCTCGCTCATGCTCATCGTGCTCTCCAAGGTGCGCGAGATCGCCATTCTCAGCTCCATGGGCGCGCGCGCCTCAACCCTGCTGAGGGTCTTTCTGGCCGCCGGCACCTTCGTCGGCTTTGCGGGAACCGGCCTGGGTATTCTGTGTGGCCTGGCCATCTGTGGCCTGGCCGCGCTCTACGGCTATCCCCTGGATCCCAAGGTGTACCTGATCGCGCGCCTACCCGTGCAGATCTCGGCGCGCGAGATCCTGTTGGTGGCGGCCAGCACGCAGCTGATTTGCTTCCTGGCCACGCTCTACCCGGCAGTGCGCGCCGCTCGGCTGCGCGTGGTCGATGGCCTGCGCTACTTGTGACGGCTACTTCGGCTCGTACTTCGATGGGCACTTGGTCTCGATCTTGTCGGCGAGCAGCAGACGCCCATCGGGCGAAAGCACGCCGGCCGCGACGACCTCGGCGCCGCCTTTGAAGCTGTCGGGCGGAATGCCCTGAAACTCGGCCGCCATGACCGCGGGGGCGCGCGGGGCGCGGCTCGCGAGCCGGAAGCGAAAGTGCAGGGACTTGTCGGATGCGACCGAGCCCTCCACCACGTCCCCATGGACGCGCAGGCGCTTACCCTGGTAGCGAGCAGTGTCCGCCAGAACCTCGTCGACGTGCTTGTAGTACTCGGCGCCTTCCCGGGTCGAGGCCCACAGGAGGCCGCCGAGGGCGAACACCACCACGACCACCGAGATGACGATCTTCCAGCCGCCACGCTTGGGCTGGTCAGCGCTCTGCGACTTGGCCCCGTCGCCGGCTCGTGGATTGTCTGAAGCGGGCATCCGCAAAGGATAGCGCCAAGGGCAGCAAGCACCACCTGGCCCGTTTTTCAATTCCTCATGGTTTGCCGCGGGGGATCTCGGCCAGTTTGTGGAAGTATCGACAGAACATCTCCATGCCCCGCCGGGCCTGGTTCCAGTCGAAGTTCTCGTCGATGGCGTGATAGCCGTGCTCGGGCAAGGACAAGCCCAGCAAGACCACCGGCGCGGCCAACAGGCGATCCATGGTCACCACGGCGCCGATGGAACCGCCTTCGCGGGTCAGCGCAGGCTGCTTGCCGAACGCCTCGCGCATGGCCTGCTGGGCGGCCTCGAGGTGGGGACCCGATGGATCGACCAGATAGGGCGAGAGCGAGGCTTCGGCAACCACCTCGGCGTCGGGGCAGTGCCGGCGCACGAAGCGCTCGATCAGACGAAACACATCCCGCGGCGTCTGATCGGGCACCAGTCGGCAGGATAGCTTGGCTTCGGCCCGGTGAGGCACGATGGTCTTGATCCCCGTTCCGGTGTATCCGCCGGTCAAGCCATGCACCTCGAAGGTGGGGGCTATCATGATGGCCTCGCGCAGACGCGCGTCGTCCGAGAAACGAACACGGGACAGGCCATGCGCCTCCTGGAAGCGCCGGCGGGAAAAGCCAGCGCCCGCCAGACGGCGTCGCTCAGCCGCGCCGGCGCGCCGGACTGCACGGTAGAAGCCCGGTATCTTCACCTGTCCCGTGCGCGCATCGAAGCACGCATCGATAAGCGCGCACAGCTCGGCCACGGGATTGCGGGCCGCGCCGCCGGTGGTGCCTGAGTGCACGTCCCTGTCGCCGGTCTGCAAGCGCACGCATAGGCCCAGCAGCCCACGCAAGCCATAGGGGATGGCCGGGCGTCCCGCCTGCGGCCACTGCGTGTCGGAGACGAGGATGGAATCGGTACGCAGCCCAGGCCTGCGCCGATTGCCCTTGACCAGCTTGGCCAGCGCGGTCTCGAAGCTAGGGCTGCCGATCTCTTCCTCGGTTTCCCAAAGAAACTGGAAGTTGAGGGCAACCCCATCCTGCAAAGCGAGGCGCGCCCCGAACAGTGCCGCCAGGGCTGGCCCCTTGTCGTCGGTGGTGCCGCGGCCACGCCACCCCTGCCCGGCGCGCACGAGCTTGAAGGGCGGGCTCCGCCATTCCTCGGCCGCGGCCGGCTGCACGTCAATATGGTTGTAGATGGTCACGGTGGGATACGCGGGGTCTTGGACCAGGCGACCAAGGACGAGCGGCAATCCCGCGGTCTCGATGCACTCGGCCTGGGCGCCCAGCTCAGTCAGCAGCCCGCACCCAGCCCGCGCCACGCGTTCCACGTCGGCCCGGCGCGCCGGGTCCATGCTGACCGACGGGATCTCGACCAGCCGCGCCAGTTTCGCTTCGAACTCGCGCCGCAGGCTTGCGCTGCGGGCGCGCAGGTTCGATGGAGAGAATGACTTGCTCATTAGAATGCGGGACATACCACGAACCAGGGCCGCAGGAACCGGGTGCGTGGCTCTACGTTCAGTGCCTGAAGGCCAACAGCCACGCGCCCGCCACCGTAACCACGGTCGCAATCAAACAGAGCCCCTGCGCGCGCCACCCCAGCGCGCGGCGCAGGAATCGCCCCAAGCAAAGGCCAAAGCCCAAGCCGAAACCCAGACCAGAGGCGTGCGCCAGCATGTCGGCGCGCTCACCCGTGCCCAGCATGGCGAGGATGCCGAGACTGGCTGCAATGGCCAAGAAGGCGCGCTTGCGGCGGCCCACCGTGCGGACTTGGTAGCGTCGCATGAACTGCAGGCCGGCAAGCAGTCCCAGAGCCGCAAAGGTCGAGGTGGACGCACCCACCACGTTGTGCGGGCTTCCGTAGATATACGCGGTCAGCAGATTTCCGGCCGCGCCCGCCAGCAAGGTCGCGAAGAGCGCCAGCCCTCCGCCCAGCCAGCGTCCCAGCGCCGAAAGGAAGAGGATGAGAAACACGGCGTTGCCCGTGACGTGCATGAAATCCGAGTGGAGGGTGAGCGCGGTCACGACCCGCCACCACTGCCCGTGCACAATCCGCCCCGCGACCCCGCTGCCCACGCGAAACCAACCGCCCGCATCAGCGCCATCGCGCGGCCCCGACACCCAGAAGAACGCCGCGATGGTCACCGCCGCGGCCACCCCGACAAACGAACGCCCGTGGTCTGGCGCCTGCGGCTCACGCACCGGACCTTCTCCGGCCTCCTGGTCGGAGGCATCGAGCGCGGCGAGCGCCTTGGCCACCAGGGGTGGCGGCACCAGCACAGCCCAGCCCTCCTCGGCCATGCCCACCCGATGCGGGATGCCCACCGCCTCAAGCACGAAATCCCAAGCCTCTGCCTGCGCTCGGTCAGGAGATACGCGCACAGCCGCTTCGGCAGGAACCTCAGCGCTCACGTCTCTATTGTAGACATAGAATCTGAGTCAAGTCGGCTCGGGCCTGCGGATGATCAGGATTTTGCCGCGCGCCATGGGCCACGGTCACCCTACTGGTGGTTGGGTACAGACTTCGCCGATTCGTCGTCCAGCTTGCGCCGGACCAGATAGAGCGGCCGGTTTTTGACCTCCTCGAAAATGCGCCCGACGTATTCGCCGACCACGCCCAAGCAGATGAGGACGACGCTGGAAAAGAAGACGTTGAGCAGAACCAGCGATGTCCAGCCCCGCACTGTCTCGCCCAAGATGTAACGGACGTAGAGCGCATAGCCGGCATAGGCGAAGCCACCCACAAGGCCGATGAGCCCCATCACACCGGCCAGGCGCAGCGGCGCCGTGGAAAAGCTGGTCACGCCATCCACGCTCAGCCGCAGCATCTTGGACAGCGGGTATTTGGTCTGGCCAGCGGCGCGCGTGGGTCGCTCGAACTCCACCGTGGCGTGCCGGAACCCCACCCAGCAAACCATGCCGCGTATCAGGCGATGGTGCTCGCGCATGCCGACCAGGGCAGCCACCACCGCGCGGCTCATCAGGCGGAACTCACCGACGTTGGCCTGCATCTGATGGTGGGTCAGAGAGCTCATCAGTCGGTAGAACAGGTACGCGGTGGCTCGCTTGAAAAGTACCTCTCTCCGGCGGGCGCGCCGGGCTTGCACGACGTCGAAGCCCTCGCGATAGCGGGCCACCATCTCGATAATCAGCTCGGGAGGATCTTGCAGGTCCCCGTCCATCAGCACAACGGCTTCGCCCTGGGCGTGGTCGAGACCGGCGGTGATGGCGGCGGCGTGGCCGAAATTGCGGGAGAACTGGAGCAGTTTGATCCGAGGATCAGCCGCGTGCGCCTGCTCGATCAGGAGGGCGGTGCGGTCCACGCTGCCGTCGTCGATGAACCACACCTCGGCCCCCCCCGCCAGTCGATCCATGACCGCGCGCAGGCGGGGCAGGAGAAGCGGGACCACTTCCTCCTCGTTGAAGACGGGGATGATGATCGACACCTTGGGATCGGGGCGAAGCGCGACTTCGTTCATGGGGTCATCTCGGCCGTACCGGATCATACTTCATGTTCGGTTGGCGGTGGAAGGCAGGTGCGTTATCGCGCCCGGCCGCACACGCCGCGCGCGCGGCTGCGCCTGGATCGATCCAGCGCTAGGTCGTCTCGGGCCCGCGGGTCATGAGGATCTTGCCCGAACGGACCAGCTCCACCAGGCCGAACGGGCGCACCAGCGAGATGAAGCTATCCAACTTCTCACTCCCGCCGGTGACCCGCAGGATGAGCGAGTCGGCCCCGCAGTCAACCACCTTGGCCTTGTAGTGCTCGGCGATTTGCAGGATCTCGGTTCGTTCGCTCACGATGGCTTTGAGCTTGATGAGGGCAATCTCCGTCTCGACCACCGACTGGCCGGTGTGATCGATGGCATGTACCACGTCGACCAGTTTCGCGACCTGCTGGATCATCTGTCCCAAGGTGTCGGCCGCGCCTCGGCAGGTGATGGTCATGCGCGAGAAGTCGGCGTCGGTGGGATCGGGGCTGACCACCAGAGATTCGATGTTGTAGCCGCGCCGGGCGAACACCAGAGCCACGCGCACCAGCACGCCGGGCTGGTTGCGCACCAGCACCGAGATGGTGTGCAAGGGATGGTTTTCAGCAAGTGGCGTGGCGGCGAGTGCGGTACTCATGATTTCCTCTCGCTCAGGGTCAGCGGGCGGGCCAGGCTGCGGGTCCGAGTCATGACGGCTCCTCGGTCTGGCTGTCTTCAGCCTCAATCCGCGGCGGATCGATAATCATCTCACGCAGGCTGGCGCCGGCGGGAACCATGGGGAAGACGTTTCCTTCTTTCACCACCTCGGCGTCGATGAGGCAGGGACCGTCGTTGTACTCCATGGCCGCCTGGAGCACGCGATCCACGTCAGCGGCGCGACGCAGGTGAAATCCCTTGGCGCCGTAGGCCTCGGCCAGCTTGACGAAGTCGGGATTGCCATCGAGGTCGATGCCTGACAGGCGATTGTCATAGAACATCTCCTGCCACTGGCGAACCATGCCCAGATAGTGGTTGTTCATGATGATCACCTTGACCGCCAGCTTGTGGACTGCGGCGGTAGCCAGCTCGGACAGGGTCATCTGGAAGCCCCCGTCGCCAACGATGGCCCACACCGACCGGTCGGGCCGGCCCAGCTTGGCGCCGATGGCAGCCGGGAAGCCGAAGCCCATGGTGCCCGCACCGCCTGACGACAGCCAGTGACGGTTGCGCGTGGTGTGCAGGAACTGGGCCGCCCACATCTGGTGCTGACCGACGTCGGTAACCACGATCGCGTCGCGGCCGCCCAGCCGGTCCAGTCGGTCCAAGATGTGCTGGGGCCGCAATCCGCCTTTCTTGGGGTAGTGCAGCGGGAAGGCGCGGCGCCAGGCCGCGATTTGCTCCAGCCACTGGCTGTGCTCGCCTTTTTCGCACAGGGGGATGAGGTCCTCGACCACCAGTCGCGCATCGCCGGCCAGCGCGAGGTCGGGCACCAGGATCTTGCCGAACTCGGCGCGGTCGACGTCTACGTGGATCTTGACGGCGTCCCGGCAGAACTCGGACAGCTTGCTGGTGATGCGATCGTCCCAGCGCGCCCCGATGGCCATGATGAGGTCGCAGTCGGCCACCGCCTTGTTGGCGTAGGCCGTGCCGTGCATGCCCAACATGCCAAGATGCAACGGCTCGTCCTCGGGCACGGCACCCTTGCCGAGCAGGGTGGTGACCACCGGGGCTTGCAGCTTCTCCGCCAGCCGGAGGATGGCCCTGCCTGCGTCGGAGATGACCGCCCCGTGGCCGACGTAGAGCACGGGTCGGCGGCTCTTGCCCAGGAGCTGCGCGGCCTGGGTGAGCTCGAGTGGGTCGGCCCGGGAGGGCACGTGGTAGCCGGGCAGCTCGACTGAATCGACAAAGGGAGCATCGCACGGACCCGCGGTCAGATCCTTGGGCAGGTCGACCAACACGGGGCCGGGCCGGCCAGTGGTCGCAATGGTGAAGGCCTCCTTCAAGACCCGGGGGATGTCCGCGCCGTTGCGCACCAGGTAGCTGTGCTTGACCACCGGATAGGTGATGCCGGTGACGTCCGCTTCCTGAAAGGCGTCCTTGCCGAGCAGCGACCGGACCACCTGGGCCGTGAGAACGACCATGGGCACCGAGTCCATGAGCGCGGTGTACAGCCCGGTGATGGTGTTGGTAGCCCCTGGCCCGGAGGTCACCAGCACGACGCCGGGCCGGCCCGTGGCGCGGGCGTAGCCGTCGGCCATATGGGTCGCGCCCTGCTCGTGGCGAACGCGAACCAGCTTGATCTTCGACCCGATGAGGGCGTCGAAGAGCGGGATGGCGGCGCCTCCTGGCAAGCCAAAGATGACCTCCACACCCTCGCGCTCCAGACACTGCACAACTTTCTCGCCGCCCGTGGGAATCCTGTCCTTGGCCAACCCCGCATCGACCGCCTTGCCACGAAGTTGCGTAGTTTGGCGCGACTTTGCTCTCTTTTTCGCTGCCGCCTTTGCCATCTTTGTAGTTTTTCCCATAGATTGTCAGATCCAGGTCTCAGCTCGAAAGAAACATGACGACTACGATGACAACTTGTATCACATCTCGGTACCTTCGTCACAAACATTCGCATAGGCTGCACATGACGCTCCGCTCGTGCGCGCAATTGAGCAGGGGTGGGGCGATCCCACGGCTCGTACCTTTGGCCGAGTCGCCCGAGAGAGGATCGAGATGCCTCTTAGCATCCGGCCGACAAGGCCCTGCGGGCACTCGGACCTGCCCACCCAGCCTCCCGCCCCCGCGGCTACGCCGCGCCTTCGCCGGGCCGAGGGCAAGGAGGGCCGACTTGCGACGGACCACCCCGCCCCCCGCCCCGCGGCTGCGCCGCGCGCATCGCCGGACCGGAATGTACTGATGTACTTGAGGACGACCGGGGCCCCCACGCGGTCAGCGGACCGCGTGGGGTGGTCTGGAAGCGCAGCGCGTGGGCAAGGGCGAGCTTTGCTCGCCGAAGCCCATCGCGGGAGGTGTGGAACCCTCCCAGGGTTCCACATTCAATCGTCGGCCGTCGTCACCTCCAGGCTTTGAGGCAACACTTCACTAGCCGCTATTCGACCGTCACACTCTTGGCCAGATTGCGTGGCTGATCGACGTCATTTCCGCGCGCCAAGGCCACCGCGTAAGCCAGCATCTGCAGGGGCAGGACGGTCAGCATCGGCTGCAGCAGCGACGGCGCATTGGGCACCCAAAGCACGTCCTGGCAGTGTTGCAGGATGGCCGTGTCCCCCTTGGTGGCCACCGCGATGACGTGGCCCTCGCGCGCCCGCACCTCGGCCAGGTTGGACAGGACCTTGTCATAGCCTTTGCCCCGAGGCGCGATGATCACCACGGGCAGGCCGTAGCCGATGAGCGCGATGGGTCCGTGCTTCATCTCGCCGGCGGCATAGCCTTCCGCATGGATGTAGGAAATCTCTTTCAGCTTGAGCGCTCCCTCGAGCGCGATGGGGTAGTTGGTCCCGCGGCCGAGGAAGAGGAAATCGCGGGCATCCTTGTACCGGCCGGCCAGCTCGCTCAGATCGCCGCAGTCCTTGAGCGTCTCGCTCATCTTCTGCGGAATGTGCAGCAACTCCTGCACCAGCTCGGTGGCGGCCACGCCGGCCAGCGCGCCGTTGCGCCGGCCGAGATGAACGGCCAGCAGCGCGAGCGCGGCCAGCTGGGCCGAAAAACACTTGGTGGATGCGACGCCGATCTCCGGACCGGCGTGCGTATAGAGCACCAGGTCGGATGCGCGTGGAATGGCGGAATCGACCACATTGCAGATGGCGAGGACGCGAGCCCCACGCGCGCGCGCCTCTTTGACCGCCGCCAGGGTATCCGCCGTCTCACCACTCTGGGACACGCCCACCACCAGATCGTGCGATCCGACCACCGGCTCGCGGTAACGGAACTCGCTGGCCAAATCGACCTCGCAGGGAACCCGGGCGATGTTCTCGATGAGAAACTTGCCCACCAGGCCCGCGTGGTACGAGGTTCCGCAGGCCAGTATCACCACACGGCTGGGCAGCGGCGCCACCTCTTGCTCGCCGAGGACAGCGTCGTGGCTGTCGGGCAGCAGGCGCCCCCGCAGGGTGTCGGTCACCGCGGTCGGCTGCTCGAAGATCTCCTTCAGCATGAAGTGTGGGTAGCCAGCCTTTTCGGCCTGGGCCGCCGTCCAATTCAGGGTACGCGGCGTGCGTACCACCGGCTTCCCCTGCAGGTCCGTGATGCGCGCACCCGACCGATCCACTTCCGCCACGTCGCCGTCCTCGAGAAACACCACCTCGCGGGTCTGATCGAGGATGGCCGGGGCATCCGAGGCGATGAACATCTCTTTTTCGCCCAGGCCCAGGACCAGCGGGGACGCGTTTTTCGCCGCCACCAAGCCATCAGGGTTGCGGTCAGAGAGCACGGCGATGGCGTAGGCACCGGTGACCTGGCGCAAGGCTGACCGCACCGCCTCAACCAGCGAGGTCGCACCGGCGCGCAAGGCCTCGTCGATCAGGTGAGCCAGCACCTCGCTGTCGGTCTGCGAGGAAAAATGCCGGCCCGAGGCGATCAACCGCTCGCGCAGCTGCACGTGATTCTCGACAATCCCGTTGTGCACGACCGAGACGGGTCCGGCCTTGTGCGGATGGGCGTTCTCGTCGGAAGGTCGGCCGTGCGTCGCCCAGCGCGTGTGTCCGATGCCGTAGCCGCCCTTGGGAGTCTGCTCGGCCAGCAGCTTCTCCAGTGCCGCCAACTTGCCCTGGCAGCGTACCAGATGCGCGTCTCCGCCGTCCGACACCGCGATCCCGGCGGAGTCGTAGCCGCGGTACTCCAGTCGGCGCAAACCACCGAGCAGGATAGGCGTCGCTTCACGTCCTCCTATGTAGCCAACGATTCCGCACATCGACCAGGGACTTGGTTTACCCGGCCCGCGTCCTCGGTGCCAAGGTTCTTTTGAGCGAGCAAGCATTATTTCGAAAGCGAGAGCCGGCGTCGAGCGAGGGCGGGAGCGGAGGAAGGTCCGGGGCGGTACGCGCTGCGGCCAGAACCGTCCCCAGAATCGTCCTCGGTGGAACACTTTTCCCCTGTGCACGCAAGAGCTTCCGTGCCTTGTCGGTTTACGGGCCTTGGCTTCGCCGGTTTTCGGATGCAATACTCATGGAGAGATGGATGACTTCCACTGCTCCTTCTGTCAGAAGCGCCGACGCGAGGTGCGGAAGCTCATCTCGGGCCCTCGGGTGTTCATCTGCGACGAGTGCGTGGCCCTGTGCAACGATATCATCGCCAAGGAAGAGGCGGCTGAGCGCCCTCGCTACCCGCGACCGCGCGAGGTGTACGACGAGATCGATCGATACGTAATCGGCCAATCGCGCGCCAAGAAGGCCCTGGCCGTCTCGGTGTACAACCACTACAAACGCATAGGCCAGCACGGCAAGGCCGGCGATGTGGAGATTCAGAAGGGCAATATCCTGCTGATTGGGCCTACCGGTTGCGGCAAGACCCTGCTGGTGCAGACACTGGCGCGCAAGCTGGACGTGCCCTTTGCCATGGCCGACGCCACGACCCTGACCGAGGCCGGCTACGTGGGCGAGGACGTGGATAGCGTGATCAAGGCGCTATACCGGAATGCGGGCAACGATGCCGAAAAGGCTGCGCGAGGGATCGTATGCATCGACGAGATCGACAAGATCGCGCGCAAGGGTGGCGGGCCTTCGGTCACGCGCGATGTCTCGGGCGAGGGCGTGCAACAGGCGTTGCTCAAGATCCTGGAAGGCAAGCAAGCCTCCATCACGCCTGACGGTGCGCGCAACCGACCCCAACAGGAGTTGGTACAAGTCGATACCACCAACATCCTATTTGTATGCACAGGGGCTTTCAACGGACTGGAGGAGATTGTGCGCCGGCGCCTCGGCACGCGTGGTCTGGGCTTCGGCGCCGCCATCAGCAAGAGCGACGAATCGAAGAATGAGCTGCGGGCCATGGCGCGCACGGAAGACCTGATCAAGTACGGGATGATTCCAGAGTTCATGGGCCGCTTGCCCATCATCGTCGCCGCTGACGAGTTGGACGTGGACGACCTGACTGCCATTCTATGGAAGCCGAAGAACGCTCTCGCGAAACAGTACGAGCGCCTGTTGGAGTTGGAGGGCGTCAAGCTGCGTTTCACCGAGGACGCTTTGCGCAGTGTGGCTGAGGAAGCCGCGCGCCGGAAGTCCGGGGCGCGCGGGCTGCGCGCCATCTTGGAAGAAGTCATGCTCGACGTGATGTACGAAATTCCTTCGCTTAGTGGGGTCACGGAATGCGTGGTAACCCGCGACGTCGTGGTGTCGCGCGGTCGCCCGCAACTCGTGCGGGAGAAGAAAGCATCGTAGGTTCTCCCGAAGAAAAAAAGGCATCGTAGGCTCTCTGGGAGGGGGTTGTCGGTTGTTACTAAACTTGGCGGGCTAGTCTACCGAAGTTCTGCTATAGGCCCGTCGAATGCGAGGAGGATCATGCTGACCGAAGGCGAAAAAGCGCAAATCCGAGAGGTTCTGGAGGGTGCCAAGAGCCGTTTGGCACGTACGGGCCAGTCCGCGCTCAGCTATTCAATGAATCACGAACGCAACATAGGCCGCGATTCCATCGACGAATCGATGGAGGAGGAGATCTTCTCCACCGAAATGCGGCTGCATGATCGCGAGAAATACCTGCTCAGCAAGATCGACAAACAGATTGCTCGGCTGGAGAGCGGTTCGATCGATATCTGCGAATCGTGCGGCGAGGCCATTTCCTTCAAGCGTCTGCTTGCGCGGCCGGTAACCACGTTGTGCATAGATTGCAAGGAGCAGGGCGAGCGCCAAGAGGCCGCGGTTGAACAAGCCGGTCACGGCGGAGGGTTGGACGCCAGTGCCAGCGACGAGGTGGGCGCGGCGAACGAGGACTAGCAAGAACCGCCTTTTCCGGCGGGGCCATCCGGTTGACGCCGCGGGTGGCCTGATATCGCGCAGTGAGGTTGACTGTCGACTGTCAAGCTCCTCTGCTATATAGTTTCCACCTTCTATCGC
>Ga0335069_10011581_pt1 | contig 12427 bp, 9 predicted proteins | sample Lox_Sample_11_FD_206714 | JGI IMG/M metagenome (GOLD analysis project Ga0335069, IMG submission 206714) | Soil microbial communities from Loxahatchee National Wildlife Refuge, Florida, United States - Lox_Sample_1.1 | ecosystem: Environmental > Terrestrial > Soil > Wetlands | place: USA: Florida...
TGCTTCTGGCGCTCGGCGGCAACTTTTCATCAGGGCCGACGAAATGAATTCCTCGGGCGCCTTATGAACGTGGCGCAGCCCTTCCACATCAGGTTCCGGGGCGCTGCCGGCGCACTCGTTCCGGCTTCCGCCCCAAAGAGTAGATAAGGAGCAGCTATGTCGTCCCGTTCGCTGATGGTGCTTCCCGACGATGCCGCGACACCGATCCTTGAGGCGATCGCGAAGGCCAAGAAATCACTCCGCGTCAAGATGTTCGTCTTTTCCGATCCAGGTCTGATCGAGGCGGTCATCGCCGCCCACAAGCGCGGCGTCAAGGTGCAGGTGATGCTGAACCCCGAGCGGCGCAGCGGCGAAGAGGACAACGAGGCGACTCGCAAGAGGCTGCACGCCGCCGGCATCGAGGTCAAAGACAGCAACCCGGCCGTCGACCTCACGCACGAGAAATCCATGGTGGTGGACGACCAGGTCGCGTTCATCAAGTCGCTCAACTGGGAGACCAGGAACCTGACTGAAACCCGCGACTATGCCGTCGTGACCGATCACAAGCACGAGGTCGACGAGGTCGTCGCGTGCTTCGAGGCCGACTGGCACCGCAAGAAGTTCGAGCCCGGCGACAAAGCCCACATGATCTGGTGCCCGATCAACGGGCGCGACCGCATCGCGCGGTTCATCGACGAGGCCAAGCACACGCTCTTCGTGCAGAATGAGCGCTACCAGGACGCCGTGATCCTCGAGCGCCTCGTGCGCGCCGCCGAGCGCGGCGTGAAAGTCCACGTCATGACGAAGCCGCCGCACACGCTCAAGAAGGAAAAGCTGGTCGAGGGAGTCGGCGGCCTGCGGATCCTCGACGACGTCGGCATCAAGATCCACAAGCTCAAAGGCCTCAAGCTCCACGGCAAGATGCTCCTCGCGGACGGGGTGGCCGCGATCGTCGGCTCGATCAACCTGGCGCCCGGGAGCTTCGACAGCCGGCGCGAGCTCGCGATCGAGGTCCGCGATCCCGAGGTCGTCGATCGCCTGCACAAGATCGCCAAGCACGACTGGGAGAACTCACACCCCCTCGACCTTTCCGACGAGGGGCTCTTGTCCGACCTGGAGGACCGACAGGAAGGTGTCGCTGCCGAGCTCGCGCTGCACGGCGAGGAGAAGACAAAGGACAAATAGGCCGGGTGGTCGAGCTGCACCCGAGCAGCTCACGCACAGAATCCAACACGCTTCGGGCGGCGCGGGTCATCGCGTGGCCCGCAATCGCTGGGTCGCAGATCCAGAGGATATCCGTAAACTGCTCGAAATGAGGCGCTTGATGGGCGTGGAGCGGCACGGACAACAGGCGCCCTGGTGGAGCGACTTACGCGAGTCGATCCTCAGCGGGAGGCGTGACAGGCTTGAACGTGCTGCGCCTCTGAAGAAAGGCCATGACCACTGTGCAGAGCGGGACGTGCAGCGCTGCGATCAGTCCTTCGAGCTGCTTGATGAACGCTGAATAGCCTCCGGGAAAGCGAGTGTTCAAGTACCCTTGAATTGCGGCATCGGCGAAGTAGAACCTCACCCGGCTCGGCCGATCTCCCCGCGAGACAACGGGAACGTCACCAGTCCCGGGCAAGACGCTATCAACGAATGTGAGACGAAAGCCCTTTCCGATCTCTTCGGCGCTGTAGTGATATCCGAGGTTGCTTCTCGCGATGACCAACGCTTTCCCCAGCGTCGAATCCGTCCAGCGTTCATTTGCAGCCTCTACCAGTGTGTTCCAGCCGTTGACCTGCCCCCCGAGACTGGCCCCTGGAGCTTCGCCAGGCCGAAGTCCAGAATCTTGACCAGCCCGTCCTTGTTCACCATCACGTTCTCGGGCTTCAGGTCCCGATGCACGATCCCGGCCTCGTGCGCCTTGGCGAGTCCCTCGGCGATCTGCGGCGCGATCGCGAGGAGCTTCTTGATCGGCAGCGGACCGCCGGAGACGAGAGTCCGCAGCGTCTCGCCCGAGACGAGTTCCATGGCGAGGTACGAGATGCCGTCCTGGGAGCCGGTCTCGTGGACCGAGGCCGAGCGCGCTTCCTTGTCGAAGCGCTTCAATCTTTCGGAATCCGAGGCAAGAGCCGTGGGCAGCACCTTTATCGCGACCTCGCGTCCTAGCCTCGAATCCCTCGCCCGGTACACCTCCCCCATCCCGCCTGCGCCCAGGGGCGACAGGATTTCGCAGGGGCCGAAGCGAGTGCCCGTGGCCAGCGTCATCGAGAGGGCTGCGGCGAAGATTCTACGTCCCGGCAAGGAACGCTCATGGCGACCCCGCTGGAGGAACTCGCAGGGCTTGGATTCCTGCTCGGAGGGACGGCAGGGAGTCGTGGGCTGGTTGTCACAGCCCGACGCCGAGTCCACACTGAGTCCACACACCGAGGAAGAGGGCGTGAGGGCTTTCCGCAAGTGATTGAGAGGATGGAGCCGATGACCGGACTTGAACCGGTGACCTGCGGTTTACGAAACCGCTGCTCTACCGACTGAGCTACATCGGCTCGGGAGGCGGGATCTTACGGAAAGCCGGACTCCCGGTCAAACGCGGGCCGGGCCGGGCGCCGCCGTGCGCGCCGACCTAGTCGAAACGAACCGAGACGATCTTCGAGCAGCCGGGCTCTTCCATGGTGACGCCGTACATGACGTCGGCCGTCTCCATGGTGCGCTTGTTGTGGGTGATGGCGATGAACTGGGTCTCTTCCGTCATGTCACGCAGGAGCTTCGTGAACCGGTCGATGTTGGCCTCGTCGAGCGGCGCGTCGACCTCGTCCAGGATGCAGAACGGCGAGGGCTTGAAGCGGAAGATCGCCATCAGGAGCGCGATCGCCGTGAGCGCCTTCTCGCCGCCCGACAGGAGGAGGATCGACTGGTTGCGCTTGCCCGGCGGGTGCGCGTCGATCTCGATGCCCGACTCGAGCAGGTCGGTCTCGTCGAGGAGCTTCATCTCGGCCGTGCCGCCCTGGAAGAGGCGCTCGAACATCGCCTTGAAGTTGGCGTTGATCGCGTGGAACGCCTCGGCGAAACGCTCGGAGGAGGTCGCGTTGATCTTGCGGATCGACTCCTGGAGCTCGGCGATCGACTTCAGGAGGTCGTCGCGCTGCGCCGTCAGGAACGTGAGCCGCTCGGACATCTCCTTGTGCTCTTCGAAGGCGAGCACGTTGACCGGGCCCAGCCGCTCGAGTGACGCGGTCAGCTCGACGACTTCGGCCTCGAGCGCCGCGAGAGCCTCGGGCGAGGAGTCCGCCGGCGCCTCGAGGGCCTCGGGCGAGACGCCGAACTCCTCGCGGGCCTGGGAGACCAGGTGCTCCAGGTCCGAGCCGACCCGGGTGGCCGAGACCTCGGCCTCGAAGCGCGCCTCGCGGGCGGCATCGAGCGTGGCGCGGTCGGCCCGCGTGGCTGCCTCGGCGGCGTCCACGCGGACGGCGGCTTCGCGGGCTTTCTCGGTGGACGCCGCGTGGGCGCCGGAGCGCTCCTCGCGCGCGGCGAGATTCTGCTTCTGGCGCGCGCGCGCGTCGATTTCCTCCTGGGCGAGCTCGGCGGAACGCGACAGCAGCCGCGCCTCCTCCTCGGTCGCCTCGGCGAGGCGGCGCTCGAGGGTCGAGCGCGACTCCCTCAGCGTGTCGCGCGCGGCCTCCATGGCACGGCGCCGCTCGGCCGCCACCTCCGCCTCGGTCCGGCGGTGGGCGAGCTCTTCGGAGGCCGACATCGCGAAGCCGCGGGCCTCCGACAGCAGGGCCGACAGGTTCCCGATGCGCTCGTGCGCGGCGTCTTCGGCCTCGGCGTGACGCCGTTCGTCGGCCTCGAGGGCGGCGCGCCGCCCGGCGAGCCCGGTGGCTTCGTCGGCCAGGGCGCGATCCTCGCCGGCGAGGGTATCGCGCTCGCGCCGCAGGCGGTCGCGGTCCGAGAGCCGCTCCTCGAGGCGCGCGGCGTAGGCGCTGTGGGCGTCGCGGGCCTCGCGCTCGAGGTCGCGCAGCGGCGGCAGCTCCGCCTCCGCGCGCTGGCGCGCGGCGCGGAAGGACTCGGCCTGGCGCGCCGCGGCCTCGAACGTGTGGCGCGCCTCTTCCAGACGGCCGCGCATCGAGGCCTCCTCGCGGCGGAGCGCGAAGAGCCCGGACGCTTCGGCGGCCGGACCGGCCACCCGCACGACGGGGCCGCGCACGACCTCGCGCGCCCGCGTCACGAACGTCAGGGAGGGATGGCGCTCGGCGAGCGCGAGCGCGCGGCCGAGGTTCTCGACGAAAGCCGTCGCCGGCAGGGCGGCGCGCTCGGCGGGGGAGAGGGCGTCCCAGCCTTCGACGACGGCGTCCCAGCCGAGGGCGCCGTCGGGCACGTCGAGGCGGGGCTCGAGCCGCCAGTCGGCGCGCACGAGGCGGCCGGTCGAGAGGGCGCGCATCGCCTCGACCGCGCGGGAGACGTCGCCGGTCGCGAGCAGCGCGTCGGTGTCGGCGCCGAGAACGAGACCGACGGCTTCGTCCCAGCCGGGCTTCGGACGGATCCGTTCCGACAGCGCGCCGTCTTCGGACACGCCGGCGCCCCGGAGCGCCTGCCGCACCTCGTTGACGCTGTTCTCGCGGGCGCGGAGGGTTTCCGCCAGCGCCGCGATCCGATGCTCGAGCGCCCCCGCGGTCTGGCGGGCGAGCTCGCGCGCCTCTTCCGCGGCGGCGAGCTCGGCGGCGGCGGCGGCGAGGTCGGCCTCGGCGCGCGCGACGCGGCCCGCGGCCCCGGCGGCGGCGGCCGCGAGTCGGGCGGCCTCGGTCTCGGCCTCGGCGGCGTCGCGCTCGCGGACGGCGAGCTCCGCGCCGACTTTCTCGGCCGACTGCGCCAGGCGCGCCCGCGAGGCGGCGACGCGCTCGGCCGCGAGGTCCACCTCATGCCGGGCGTTGCGCGTCGCGATCCGCTCTCCCGAGGCGGACAGCGCGCGGCCGCGCGTCTCCTCGAGCTCGCGCTCGAGTCCGGCGCAGGCCGCGGCGGCCTCGGCGGCCTTCCGGTCGGCCTCTTCGCGCGCGAGCGACCGCGCCCGCGCCTCGGCGACGGCGCGCTCGAGCCGGTCCTCGAGCTCCGCGAGGTCCTGGGCGGACCGGGTCTGCTCGGCGGAGAAGTCGCGGCCCTCGCGTTCGAGGGCGGCGCGGCGGGCCGCCAGGTCCACGGCCGCCCGGCGGTTCGAGTCGAGGAGGGCGTCGTCGCGGGCGATCGCGGCCTCGAGTGCGGCGAGCGCTTCGCGCAGCGCGTCGCGGGCGTTGGCGGTCTCGGCCGCGTCGAGGCGGGCACTCGCGAGCTCGGCCTCGGCGCGCGCGAGCGCCGCCGCGGATTCCGCCTCGCGATCGCGGCGCTCGTCGCGGAGCCGCTCGGCGGCCGAGAGCGCGTCGCGGAGCGCGTCGGCGCGGGCGCGCGTCAGCGAGGCCTTCCGCTGGCGCAGCAGCTCGGACTGCTCCTTGTAGCGCGCGGCGCGCGAGGCCTGGCGCTTGAGCGACACGACGTTGCGCTCGATCTCCGAGATGATGTCCGACAGCCGGAGCAGGTTGCCCTTCGTTTCCTCGAGCTTGCCCTCGGCGAGCCGCTTCTTGAGCTTGTACTTCGTGATCCCGGCCGCCTCTTCGATCAGCCGCCGGCGGTCCTGCGGCTTCGTCGACAGGACCTGGTCGATGCGCCCCTGCTCGATGACCGAGTAGGCCCGCACGCCGAGGCCGGTGCCGAGGAGCTGGTCCTGGATGTCGCGCAGGCGCACCTGCTTGTCGTTCAGGAAGTACTCGCCTTCGCCGTCGCGGTAGACGCGCCGGCCGACGCGCATCTCGCCCCCGGCGTCGCCCTTCTCGCTGTCGCCGTTGGAGGCGGCGAGCGTCAGGGTGACCTCGGCCATGCCGAGCGGGCGCCGCTTGGCCGAGCCGTTGAAGATGACGTCGTCCATCTTCTCGCCGCGCAGCACGCGGGCGCTCTGCTCGCCGAGAGCCCAGGCGACGGCGTCCGAGATGTTCGACTTGCCGCACCCGTTCGGGCCCACGACCGCCGTGACCGAGCCCGGAAAGGCGAGGTCCACCTTCTCGAAGAAGGACTTGAAGCCGGAGATTTCGACCCGTTTGAGGCGGAGCATCTCGGCAAAATCTAGCAAATGCGCGGGGCCCGTGCCACAACTTATTGGGGTCGGCCGGAGACCGGTCGCAATAGCCGGTGGCCCGCGGCCCGAACTGTTAGGATCCCCGCGCGATGAAATCCGACATCGAGATCGCCCAGGAGGCGCGGCTGCGGCCGATCGAAGAGGTCGCGCGCACCGCCGGAATCGACCCGGCCGACTTCATTCCCTATGGACGCGACAAAGCCAAGGTCTCGATCAACGCGATCGCGCGCGCCGAAGGCCGGCCCGAAGCGCCGCTCGTGCTCGTCTCGGCGATCACGCCCACGCCCGCCGGCGAGGGCAAGTCGACGACGACGGTCGGACTCGGCCAGGCGCTCAACCGCCTCGGCAAGCGGGCGATCATCGCGCTGCGCGAGCCGTCGCTCGGTCCCTGCTTCGGGGTCAAGGGCGGCGCGGCGGGCGGCGGCTACTCGCAGGTCGTCCCGATGGAGGACATCAACCTCCACTTCACGGGCGATTTCCCGGCGATCACCGCGGCGCACAACCTGCTCGCCGCGATGATCGACAACCACCTCCACCACGGCAACGCGCTCGGGATCGACCAGCGCGACATTCCCTTCCGCCGCGTTCTCGACATGAACGACCGCGCGCTGCGCGACACGGTCATCGGCCTCGGCGGCAAGGTCAACGGCGTGCCGCGCGAGACGGGCTTCGACATCACGGTCGCCTCGGAAGTCATGGCGATCCTCTGCCTCTCGCGCGACCTGAAGGACTTGAAGGAGCGCTGCGGGGCGATCGTGGCCGGGTACACGCGGGACGCCGAGCCGGTCCGGGCGCGCGACCTGAAGGCCAACGGCGCCATGGCGGCCCTGCTGAAGGACGCGATCCATCCGAACCTGGTCCAGACGCTCGAGGGAACGCCGGCGCTCGTGCACGGAGGGCCATTCGCCAACATCGCCCACGGCTGCAATTCGATTCTCGCCACCCGCATCGCCATGCGCTACGGCGAGATTGCCGTCACGGAGGCGGGCTTCGGCTTCGACCTCGGGGGCGAAAAGTTCCTGGACATCAAGTGCGCCTACGGCGACATCTGGCCGTCGGTCGTCGTGCTCGTCGCCACCGTGCGCGCCCTCAAGATGCACGGGGGCGCGCCGAAAGACATGCTGGGCGTGGAAGACCTCGCGGCGCTCTCGCGCGGCATGCTCAACCTCGAGCGGCATCTGGACAACGTCAGGATCTTCGGCCTCCCGGCGGTCGTCGCGATCAACAGGTTCCCGACCGACACGCCGGCCGAGATCGCCTTTCTCGAGAAGCGGTGCGCCGAGCTCGACGTCAAGGTCGCGCTCTCGGAGGTCTTTGCCCGCGGCGGGGCCGGCGGCGAGGATCTGGCCCGCCTGGTGCTCGACGAGATCGCCGCCGGAACGGCCCGCTACCGTCCGCTCTACCCGTGGGATCGCCCGCTCGCGGAAAAGGTCGAGATCATCGCCCGGCGCCTGTACGGCGCCGGAGGCGTGTCCTTCTCCAGGGAAGCCGAGGCCCGGTTCGCGCGCTACGAAAAGCTCGGATTCGGAAACCTCCCGATCGTCATCGCGAAGACGCCGTACTCGTTCTCGGACGATCCGAAGAAGGGCGGGCGCCCGTCGGGATTCACGCTGCACGTCGACAAGGCGCGGCTCTTCGCGGGCGCGGGCTTCGTCGTCGCGATCTGCGGCGACATCATGACGATGCCGGGGCTGCCGAAGAAGCCGGCGGCCGAGACGATCGACGTGGACGACGAGGGGCGGGTCTCGGGACTGTTCTGATTCCCCGCGGCCGGTCCGTCAAAAATCTGAGACGGGTGACCGGCGGTCGAGAACTGAACGGATGTTGCGCACCGTGACGCAAAGTGTGTAGTGTCTCGATGACCACGGGAGATCGACCGCCATGTTGACCCTCGAAGTCAGGAGACGTCCGGGCACGGGTGCGGAGATGCACCGGATTGCCGGACCGAGCGCGACCGTCGGCGCCTCGTCGGGCAACGAGGTCGTCGTGCGCGCGCGCGGCGTGTACGGGCGGCACCTGCGCCTGCTCGAGAAGGACGGGACGTACCACCTCGATCTCTTCCGCGGCATCGCCGCGGTCCAGGTGAACGGCCGCGAGTTCAACGGCGGCGCGATCGCGCCGGGCGACCGCATCACGATCGGCGAGGCGACGATCACCGTCGTCGACGCGGCGCCCGCATCGCGTCCCGCGAGCCTCGCCGGCGCGCCGGCCGCGTCGAGCGAGGCCGCGCTCGCGGCGCCGGCCGCCGCGGCGGCGCCGGCGCTCCCGGCGACCGAGGTCGAATACCGCGGGCTCCGGCTGGCGGCCTACCGGCTCTGCCGCGAGGCCCGCCTGGCCGAGGACCTCGCGATCGAGCTGACCGACTTTCTCGACCGCGAGCTGCCGCCGTCGGAGTGGGCCGTGGGCGAATTCTCGGGGACGGCGGGGTTCCGGCCGCTCGCGTCGACGTTCCGCGAGAACCCGGCGCTGCCGCCCGGCATGGTGCAGGAGATCCGGGCGGGCGAGCGCCTCGCTCGCTCCGAGAGCGTGGCCGGCGTGCTGACCCTCGTCGTCGAGCCGGCCCGGGAGGGTTCGGGGGCCGTCGGCATCCTCGTGCGCGAATCGCCGAGGCTGGCGGCGCGGGCCGTGCTGTTCGTCGAGGAGCTGGCGCAGCTGGCCGGGGTGGCGTTCTCCGGGCTGCTCGGCCGCTCCGCCGAGGAGGAGGCGCCCGCGGCCAGCCGATCGGTTCCCGAGCCGGCCGCCACCGCGCCGGCGCCGGAGTCGAGCCCCGCCGAGACGGTCCTGCGGTCCACCGACGACCTGAAGAAGATCGTCGAGACCGTGGAGCGCGAAGTCATCGACCGGGCGATGCGCCGCGTCGAGGGCAACCAGTCTCGCGGCGCCCAGATCCTCAACATCTCGCGCGGGTCGCTGATCGCGAAGCTCAAACAGTTCGAGATTCCCGACTACCGGTACTTGCGGCGCGAGCGCGGCCGCCGGGGCTAACCCCCGGGCGCGTCTTCGGCCGCATCGCGGCCGAATCCCCACCACAACGCAAACGGCGCCGCGAAGCGGCCCGCGATCTGGTAGAAGTGAAAGCCCGCGCCCCAGAAGTTGCGCGCCAGGGGTCCGTAGTGCGCCTCGCTCCAGGGCCCGAGCCGCGTGGCGTAGAGCGCCTCGACCTGGAAGACGAGGGCGATCACGTGGATGACCGCGAGGCTCAGGGCCGCGAGCCAGAACCGGCCGAAGCGGCGGGGCTCGAGCGGCCGGCGCCCGAGCGCGAAGAGCGTGGCGAGCAGCACGAAGTTGAAATGGAGGTCGTCGGCGGGAAGGCCGGGTCGCGGCGACGCGGGCGGAAAGTCGGAGCGGTCGACGAGGATCTCGCCGCCGGAGGCCGACAGCGTCGTGACGGCCGGGTGCTCGAAGAGCCGCACCAGGGCCTCGGCGGCCGCGGCGACGGCCTTCTCGTACGGCGCCGCGAACGCGAACCAGAACGCGAGGCCGGCGGCGAATCCGACGAGGAGCCGGATCGCGGCGCGCGCGTCGAGCCCCGCCCGCCGGCGCACGGCCGGAGCGCGTTCCTTCTTACGCGCCATGCCTCGTGTCGGGCTCGTCGTCCTTCGCGAACCGCGCCGCCCACAGGAGAAACAGCAGCACGCTCGCCAGCACCACGGCCGACTGCCAGAGGACCGTGTGCGAGGAGGAGAAGAGAGCCGGACGGTGGGCGCCGATCCAGAAGAGCGAGACGACGCGGACGAGGTTGAGGGCCTGGATCGCGGCGAACCCGGCGACGAGGCCGAGGAGACGCCGCCGCCAGGGCGCCGGGAACGCGAGGACGGCCGATCCGAAAAGCAGCGCGGCCTCGATTCCGTTGCAGCCGTTCTCGATCTGGACGGCGAACTTGTCCGAGTGAATCTCCGTGCCCGCGACCGAGACCTCTTCGCCAAAAGCGTTCAGGACGGCCGCCGAGACGCGCGCGATGCCGGCGGTGAACGGCACGACGGCGGCGTCGTTGACCGGGTTCCAGGCGACGACCGCGTAGAAGACGACGAGGAGCGCGAAAAATCGCGCCAGGAAGAGGAGGGAGCGCCGTCGGGGCGACGGCGAGGCGGTGTCTGCGGCCTTCATGCGGCGCCGCCGTCCAGGGTCTGCTGGTAGTCGAGGATCGAAGCGCAGAGCGCGCGAAGGCCGGCGGGGAACGTCAGGAGCAGCTCGTTCTCGCGGTTCAGGACGACCTGCTCGGTCACGGCCGAGGCGAGCAGGTTCCCGGTCTCGTCGCGGATCTCGTAGTCCAGCACGAAGCGCGCGACCGAGGGCTCGCGCAGGCGCGCCGTGACGCGGACGGTGCGGTCGGGGGTCGCCGGCGCGCGGTAGGTGAGCTCGAGGCGCGTGATCGGCACCTTGTATCCCATCTCGAGGGCCCGCGCGGCGGTGAAGCCGAACCTGCCCGTCAGCGCCTCGCGCGCGTGCTCGAGGTAGAGGACGTAGTGGCCGTGCCAGACGACGCCGTAGGGATCGCACTCCGCGAAGCGCACCGGGATCTCGATCGTGTGGCCGGAAAGCGGCGGCGCCGGGCGACGCGCCGCCGTCATGCCGCCTCCAGAACGGCCGCCAGGAAGTTCCCCCCGGCGCCGAACGAGTTGACGAGGGCACGGCGCGCGCGGCCCGAAGCGAGCGCCCGCGACGCGGCGACGAGCTGCGCGCCCCCGGCGGCGGCCATTTCGCCGATGACGTCCTTGACGGCGAGCTCCCGCGGCAAGCCGTCGCCGAAGATCGCGCGCATCACCCCGGCTTCCGCGCGATCCATTTCGACGACGCCGTCGCGCGAGGGGAGCCACAGGTCGACCTCCGCGGGAGAGACCGCCGCGTCCTCGAGCGCGCCGCGGATCGCCCGGCCGATGCCGGAGGCGTCGGGCGCGAAGCGGTAGGGCTCGGAGGCGACGCCGGCGGTCGCGATGCCGGCCAGCCTCGCGAGAGGCTTCACGCCGCGCGCGCGGGCGCTCGCTTCGTCCTCGAGGAGCACGACGAACGCGCCCTCGCCCTGGACGATGCCCGAGGCGCGGCGCTCGCCGCGCAGGGCGCCCACGCGGTCGAACCCCATCGCGTAGTAGAAGTTCCACTCGTCCACCGCGCCCGCGAGCATCGCCTTCGCGCGCCCCGAAGCGAGCGCGAGCGCCGAGAAGAGCAGGGCGTTCAAGGCGGAGGGATCCTTCTGGGTGATCGTCACGTTGGGCCCGTAGATCTTGAGTTCGATGGACGTCTGCGACGCCGGCGCGTTCGCGACGGTGTTCGGGAAGTGGAAGGGCGGTGCCGCCTCGGGCGACTCGAGAAAGAGCACGCGGAGGAACTCGGTCAGCGCGCCGGCCCCGGCCGAGCCGGTCCCCATCGCGATGCCGATCGCCTCGGGGTCGGCGCCGATGTCGTAGCCGGCCTCGGTCACCGCCTGCGTGCACGCGATCAGGGCGAACTGGCTGCCGCGGTCGAGGCGGCGCGCCTTCATCGGGGGGATTTCGGGTTGCGGCGAGAACGTCGGAAACGACGCGACCTCGGTCGCCTGGAGGCCGCCGCGCTCTTCGGGCGTGAGCGGGCGCACCGCGGTCTCGCCCGCGGTCAGCCGCGCGAAGAACTCCGCCGCGCTGCGGCCGAGCGGCGAGACGGCGCCGCTGCCGGTGATGACGCCGCGGCCCCGGCGCCCGATGGTGTCCGCGCGATCCACGGCCGTCTCGACGCCTCGCTCGCCGGCCTGCCGCTACGCGCCGTAGCGGGCGAGGACGACCACCGAGCTGTTGCCGCCGAACGCGAAGGAGTTCGAGAGGGCGACGCGGACGTCGTGCTCCCGCGCTTCATTGGGGACGTAGTCCAGGTCGCAGGCCGGGTCCGGCGTCTCGTAGTGAATCGTGGGCGGGACGCGCCCGTCGCGCACCGTGAGCGCCGTCGCGACCGCCTCGATCGCGCCGGAGGCGCAGAGGCAATGGCCGATCATGGACTTGATCGAGGAGACGGGGATCCGGCGCGCGCGGTCGCCGAGCGCGGCCTTCAGCGCGGCGGTCTCGGCCGAGTCGTTCTGCGGGGTCGCCGTGCCGTGGGCGTTGACGTAGTCGACCGAGTCGGCCGAGACGCCGGCGTTCTCGAGCGCGGCGGCGATCGTGCGGCCGCCGGCCGAGCCCGAGGGGTCGGGCGCCGTCATGTGGTACGCGTCCGACGTCACGCCGTACCCTCGGAACTCCGCGACGATCGGAGCCCCGCGGCGGCGCGCGCGTTGCTCCTCCTCGAGGACGAGGATCCCGGCGGCCTCGCCGATCGAGAGTCCCTTGCGCTCGCGGTCGAACG
>Ga0335069_10011582_pt1 | contig 12427 bp, 7 predicted proteins | sample Lox_Sample_11_FD_206714 | JGI IMG/M metagenome (GOLD analysis project Ga0335069, IMG submission 206714) | Soil microbial communities from Loxahatchee National Wildlife Refuge, Florida, United States - Lox_Sample_1.1 | ecosystem: Environmental > Terrestrial > Soil > Wetlands | place: USA: Florida...
CACGCCCAGGTGACGGTCACGATCTCACCTTCAGTTCTCACGTTAGCCACTCTCGGCACCCAGCCTTTTACAGCGACCGTATCCGGAACCAGCAATCCTGCGGTTACGTGGCAGGTCAACGGAATTTCTGGTGGCAACGCGAACCTGGGCGTCATCTCGACGACAATACCGGGTACGGTTAGTGAGGCCCTGTATCTGGCGCCAAAAACCGTGCCGCAGCCTGCGGCGCTCTCTGTGACGGCAATTTCGCAAGCTGATCCCAGCAAGTCCGCCTCCGCCACCGTGACGATTCAAGTTCCGTCGCGATCAGGCGTAACGTACTTTGTGTCGACGACCGGGAGCGACAGCAACGCGGGCACTTCCCAATCGCCGTGGCGGCATATCGACTACGCCGCAACCAAAGTGAACGCGGGCGATACGGTCGAAGTGATGGGAGGCGTCTACAACGAGGCCGTAAACATTAGGAATTCGGGCGACGCGACATCGGGGCACATCACGTTTATGAGCTATCCGGGCCAGACCGCGATCGTTGACGGTACCGGCCTCAAGGTGGGCAATGGGGGCCAGTCCGGGTTGTTCAATTTGGTCGGCAGCCACAGTTACATCGTCATTCAGGGTTTTGAGATCCGGAATTTTCAAAGCTCGAAAAAGGGCGAGGTTCCCATCGGAATCGACTTCGAGGGTTCCGGAACTCAGATTCAGATCCTCAACAACCACATCCACGATATCGTGCAAACGCGCAAGACCTGCAACAGCGCGAATGCGCTGGGAGTGGCAATTTACGGCAATCAGGCGCCCGACCCTATCGGCAATCTGACGTTCGTCGGCAACGAAGTCGATCACAACATCACGGGTTGCAGCGAAAACGTTTCCCTCGACGGTAATGTTCAGTATTTCGTGGAGGCCGCTAACACGGTCCATGACGGCAACAATATCGCGATCGTGAACATTGGGTTCGAGAAGGTATCGCCTAACGCGAATGACGATCAGGCGCGCGATGGCTGGGTGTTTCAGAATACGATCTACAACATCACGTCGACCAAAAACCCCGTCTACCACAATCAGCCCGGCGCGGATGGCTACTACTGCGACGGATGCACGCGCGTCGTCGTGGAGCGCAATCTGATTCACGACGTCGATATCAATGAAATGACGAGCGAACACCACAAGCATGTCGGAAGCTATGTCGTGTTCCGCAATAACGTTGTCTACAACTCGCTGTACGCAGGGGTTTCGATTGGTGGCTATTCCAGCGGAGTCGGCGGCAGCGATCACTGCACCGTTGTGAACAACACGCTATGGAATAACGGCACCTACAAGGGCGGAGTCGGCGAATTCCAGATTCAATTTCACGCCACGAACAATGCTTTTTACAACAACATCGCGTACGGAACGCAATCTGGCTATCTGCTCTACGACTTTACTAAGAGTTCTCCCAACCCTGCCCTGCTGGATGCCAACGACTATTTCAATCTGGCGGGAGGCGACAATAGCCAGTGGAATTGGCAGCATAAGTCGATCACCGGGTTTGCCAAGTATCAGGCGGCTTCAGGGCAGGATGCGTCGTCTTTCTTTGACGATCCTCAGTTTGTAGACATTTCTCAGAGTCCGCCGAATCTCGACATCGCGCCGAGTTCGCCCGTGAGAAATCGGGGAATCAATTTCGGACCGGACGTCGTGGGATTGACGGATTTTGCCGGAAACCCGCGCGTCGGCGATGACGGAAAGATCAACATGGGCGCTTTTCAGCAATAGCGCGCTTTATAAAGGCAGAAAGGGCAACGATGCGAATCAGTGGAAGGAACCAGAAACTGTGGGCAAATTCGGAGTTGTTCGCGGCGCTCGTTGCGCTCGCAGTGGTGTCGTGGAGCGCTTGTAGTCCGAAAGAAACGACTGTAAGCAAGCCGGCGGAAGCGCAATCCGCGGTCCAATGCCAAATTGCCGCGGACAAGATACAGATTCGCACGCCGGCCGCGCAGTTTGTGGTGCTGCCTGACGGCTCCCTGCAAACCTGGCTGCTGGGAGCCAACATGTTGACGCTGGACGATAAGTCGCAACCTGGTGCGCGCGTCGGCGTCGGTGGAAAGGAAATTTCCGATTTTCACTTTGACCTCGCCGGCGCCCGCGTCGCTCCCGCCACGGGGAAGCTGGGCAAACTCGGTCAGCAAGTTGAAGTTGATGGGCAGAGCCCGAGCACAGGCCTGGCGGAGAAACTCACAATCGAGGTCTATGACGATTTTCCCGGCGTCGCGGTAGTATCGGCCTCATTCAAGAACACAGGGAGCCAGAACACAACTCTTGACTGGGTTTCGCTGGTCGATCGAAGGCTGAGTGCCTCGCTTGAGGACGCAAAAGCAGCGCCCTATGATCTCTGGTCCTTTCACGGGTCGAGCATCAAGTGGGGCAAAGACGATGTGTTGCAGATCAAGAAAGGCTTCTCGCAGCAGAATGTGTTTGGACCTCCGGTTGAGACGAAGGACGATCTCGGCCGTGTGGGTGGCGGCATTCCGGTGATCGCGTTCTGGAGCCGGAATATCGGCGAAGCCATTGGCCACATTGAAACACTCCCTCTATCGCTCTCCATCCCTGTCAACGCGCTGGTGGATGGGGTTCGCGCAGAGGTCCGCGTTCCTGCGGCCACAACCCTCAAGCCGGGAGAGACCTTCGCAACGCCGCGCGCATTTGTTGCGGTCTATGCAGGCGATTACTACGAGCCGCTTAGCACATGGTCAAGAATGGTGGATCGCGAAGGCCTGTCGCATCCGGCCAACAACGACGAAAACTATGCCATCAGTTGGTGCGGCTGGGGCTACGAATCCGACGTCACGCCAAAGCAGATGACCGACACAATTCCGAAGCTGAAAGAACTCGGAATCCATTGGGCAACGCTCGACGATCGCTGGTTCAACAACTACGGCGATTGGCAACCGAGGAAAGACACTTTCCCGGACGACTCTATTCAAAGAATGGTCAAGACATTTCACGACCAGGGAATTAAGGTGCAAATCTGGTGGCTTCCGCTCGCGGCGGAAAATGGCCAGGGGAAGTACGGCGAGCACAAGTATGTGTTGTCCGAAGTGGCGAAACAGCATCCCGACTGGCTCATTCTCGACAAGAGCGGCAAGCCGGCTCTGATGACGCGCAACCTGCCAGCGCTTTGTCCGGCGGTGCCCGAGGTAAAGGAATATTACAAGCAGACCACGGAACGTTTTATTCGCGACTGGGACTTTGACGGCCACAAGCTCGACAACATTTATTCCACGCCGCAGTGCTACAACCCGAAACACAATCACAAATCGCCGATGGACTCGGTCTATGCCATGGGCGACGTGTACAAGACGATCTTCGAAACCACGCGTGCCCTCAAGCCGGCAAGCGTAACCCAAAGCTGCCCCTGCGGCACGCCGCCCAGCCTGGCGTGGTTTCGATATATGGATCAGGCGGTGACGGCCGATCCAGTTGGCTCCGTGCAAGTGCGGCGGCGCATTAAGATGTACAAGGCGCTGCTCGGCCCCAACGCGGCGATCTACGGCGATCACGTCGAACTCACACGCGTCACTGGGATTAATACCAATCACGAAGAGGACATCGGCAGCGATTTCGCCTCCACTCTCGGCACCGGCGGTGTGCTGGGCACGAAGTTTACCTGGCCCGGCTACGGACCGAAGTTCAAGAACGTCGAGCTTACCCCGCAGAAGGAAGAGCACTGGAAAAAATGGACGGCGCTCTACAACGAGAAGATGCTGTCGAAGGGTACGTTTCGCAATCTCTACGTCTTTGGATATGACAATCCCGAAGCGTATGCGATCGAGAAAGACGGCAGCATGTACTATGGCTTTTTCGCTCCTACGTCGGCCAAGGGCGCGGCCCAGGAATGGGGAGGGGAAGTGGAGCTGCGGGGATTAGGGCCAGGACAATATAAAGTGGCCGACTACGTGAATAACAGAGATTACGGCACCGTCAGCGGCCCCGTCGCAAAGTTGCATGTGCAGTTCAAGGACAATCTGCTGCTCCAGGCGGCACCTGCAACAGGACATTGACCGCAGTGTCAAGCAAGTCTATAAACAAGGGTCGTCTCCGAAGTGAATGTGCCACCGAAGACTATGGATTCTTTGGCCGGAAACAATTTGTTGAACGAAGAGCGTCGGCGCGCCATCGTCGAGATGCTGCGACGCGACGGGCGTGTGCTGGTCACTGATCTTGCGAAACAGTTCCAAACCTCGCAAGTAACCATTCGCAAGGACCTCGAGATCCTACATTCGCAAGGTCAAGTCCATCGAACTCACGGCGGAGCCCTGCCTGCTCGTGAAGGCGCGCTCGAAGACCCCACCCTGCGCGAAAAAGAGAAGCTTCATCACAAGGAGAAGCTGCATATTGCGGGCGCCGCCGCCAAGCTTGTTTCCGAAGGGCAGGTCGTGATCCTCGATTCCGGCACCACGACCACGGAGATCGCGCGCGCCCTGCGCCATTTCAAGAACCTGACCATCATCACCAACGCGGTCAACATTGCCGCCGATCTCGCGACCTCGCCGGTCGAAGTGATTCTGACCGGCGGCACGGTCCGGAAAAATTCCTTTTCGCTGGTGGGGCCGATCGCCGAAGAAACCCTTCGCCGCCTGAACGCCGACATTCTGTTTCTCGGCGTGGATGGTTTCGATTCGCACTACGGGCTCAGCACGCCAAACCTTCTCGAAGCAAAAGTGAACCGCGTGATGGTGGAAGTAGCTCGCAAAACGATCGCAGTTTGCGATTCCAGTAAGTTCGGTCGTCGCAGCCTATCCCTGATCGTTCCGCCGACCGGCGTTCATCAGATTATTACCGACCACGGCATTCCAAAAGTAGATTTGAAAGCGCTGAGAAGAGCAGGGATCGAAGTTACGCTCGTGTAGCGCCTCTTCTTGCGTGTTGCTGAATGAAATTCTGCAAAGCAGCACGATCGCGGAAGGCCTCCGTGCCTCCCTCTTTTGTGGTGGAGTAGGCCCCCGCCACGTTCGCGAATGCCAGGCAGTCCTGCAGTTCAGAACCCTTGAGAAATTGGTGAATGAACCCTGCAGCGAAGCTGTCTCCGGCGCCCACCGTGTCCACCACGCTCACAGATGGAGGCGCAGCCCTCCATTCATTTCCGTCCGAGCGACAGATCGAAGCTTCCGCTCCACGCTTCGCCACCAGGATACGAACCGATTTCGCCAGGCGATCGATCGCGCGAGCGTAATCTTCTTCATGCGCCATCCGCGGCGCCTCGCGCTCGTTTACAAACAGGATGTCAACATGCTCGAGCACCTGAAACAGGTCGGCGTCCCACCTATCTTCCGGATCGTCGTTGGTGTCGAGCGAAGTCGTAAGCCCGGCCGCCCTAGCTTCGCGAAACAGCTCCCGAATCTGCGGCCGCAGCGCGCGATGCAAAAAATAAGACGAGAGATGCAAATGCCGGCACGATCGGACGTGGTTCAGGTCGATATCGGAGTACTGAAACTCAAACATCGCTCCCGGGTAGGTCAGGATGTAGCGTTGTTTCCCGGAGGGCAGGATTACCGTAAGCCCAGTTTGTGTCGAGCTCTGGCTTTGTCGAACGGCACTGACGTCGACCCCTGGCGCCGTAAGACGTTCCAATGCAATCTTCCCCAGTGCATCATTGCCAATCATCGAAACGAAACTAACCTTCGTTCCGAGCGTTGCCAGATTGTGAGCAAAGATCGCCGAAGAGCTACCCAGCGTCAGAGCGAGTCCGTCGGCAAGGAGCTCCCTTTCCAGCACGAGTTCCTGCGGCAGTCCATAAAGAATGAGATCGAGATTGATCTCGCCGACAACGCAGATGTCGAATGCCTTCATCGCTTTTCTGGGGATGCCAGGGGCCTGACGCAATCACAACGCGGGCAGGAGTTAACCATTGCTTTCTTTCGTGTACCTTCGTGCCTTTGTGGTATACGTTATTCCCCTCGCCGATTCGCCTGGTCTCCCGCTAACGTTTTTTCTGCGACAAGCTAATCGACCAGTATGCAATTAAGAATATATGTTTACGTGGGACACGACGCGAGTAATGACGCCGCCCGGGCTGGGATGATCGGGTTCCAGGCCGGCATGGATCGAGGAGAACAGGCCCAGCAGTTGGCCAAAGACGACGTCGAGCGGAGGACGATATTCGTCTCCGAACCCTTGCGGCAACTCCAGTGAGATCACGTGATCGGCCAGCGACTGGACGTCCGCACACCCGCGCGGCACGACCGCAACCACAGCTTTCCCGAGTTTCTTGTGGCGGATCTCCCTAAGTAGATCGACTTCATACCGTCTGCGTAGCGTTTCGTCCGACAAGAAAAGCGTGAACACCGTCTCGCCATCGATTGCCGACATGGGCCCATGACGCAGGCCGAGAGCCGACTCCGACATCGTGTAGATCTTTCCGGCGGTCAGTTCCAGCACCTTCAGTGCCGATTCCTTCGCAACCGCTGCGAGCGCGCCTGAACCTACAAAGCAGGCCTTGGAGAAGTTCAGCTGCGTCAGCACAGAGGCCTGCTTGGCCGCAGTGAACAGTACTTTCGAGCCCGAATCGACCAGATACCGAACGATCTTGCCATAGGCATCGAGGTCGTCGAGGTGAGCGAGGCACTGTCCGGCGACCACCATGTTGCTGAACGAACTTGTCATTGCCAAGCCGCGGTCGTTAACGGCTTCGTCCAGAACCAACGCCAGGGCTCTCTCGGGGTTCTGGCGGCAAAGTTCCGCCATCGCGCCAGCTTGGTTGCACGTCACGACAAAGTGCCGTATCGCGGGATATTGCGATATTGCGCGGCGCAGCACCGCGACTCCCTCTGAGCTGTCGCCCGAACGCGAAAAGGATATCCAGAGATGTGGGCGTTGCGCGGTCTGGTAGTTGTCGATATTGGTCAGCAAGTCTGTGCTGGGAACCGCCCATGCCTCGCATCCCCAACGGCTTCTCAACAGCGGAGCGAGCGAACGCCCGACGAAGTCCGATGTGCCCGCGCCGACGAGGACAACCGTGGCCTCTGATTTCTTGACACCCACTCCCGACTTCTTCAGGAAAGGAGACCATTCCACCTGCGCTTCGCGGCAGCGCAAGTAGGTTTCCGCCCAGGTCTGTGGCTGCTGAAAGATCTCCCGCGGCGTATGCACAAGTCCGCGCTCTTTCTTCTCCGTTTCACTCAGTTCCATGAAGGCCTGGAGCGGATCGTTCCCACCGTTCTCTTTGCCCGTATCTCGCGTCATTTGGAAGATTTCAGCGCCGCTGCTCCCTTGAATTGAGCGAACATCCGCTCTGCATTCTTGTGATAAATCTTTTCCAGCACTTCATCCGGAAGCTTCATTCCGTAAATTTTCCACCGCCCCTGCTCGGGGTACCCCCAATACTCAAAGTACTCATCATCGGTTTCGAGCCAGCGGAAGTGATTGCGATACATCGCCTCCTCCATTCCATTGTCGGTGCCAAACATGATGCGATCCTGATAACGCACAAAAAATTCCCGCGCGCGCCGCGGCTGCCGCCCCAATTCCGCTTGCCGCGCTCCGAATTCCACCATGACATTGGGATTGCGGTCTAGCATTTGCGAAACGTAATCGAGATTCTCCGGCCAATTGGCCAGGTGCAGCGAGACGAACGTCGTATGCGGATGCCGCGCAAACACACGATCTCGAGCCGCCAGCAACTCTTCCTTACGCGGAAATTGCGAGTCGGCGAAACTCCAGTCCGGATGCCCGATCAGCTCCTCATAGCGCTCATTGGTGTTGTCGGTCGGATGAAAGAACGCTTCCGGATCGCTGGTGTGAATCGAAACCGGAATCCCCAGCCGTCCGCATTCTTCCCAAACAGGGTCCATTCTCGGATCGTCCACCGTCACCAGCTTCCCGTCTTTCCCGCGGACTCCCAGGCCCCAGTCTTTCAGGATCTTCAGCCCGCGCGCGCCGCGCGCCACCGCGTCGTCAAGCTGCGCGATCATCTCCTGGCTGAAGTTGGGGTCGTCGATCTTGCTCCAATCCATTTCCGCAAAAACCATGAAACGCCCAGGGTAAGGCTTCACCATTTCGTCCACGATTCTCTGTAGCTTGTCGCCCCACATGCCCGTCAGGATAACCACGGTCTTCACGTTCGTGTCGTCCATGATCTTGATCACGTCTTTGGGGTCCATGTGATCGTCGATCCCGCGCGCGTCGTTCACGTGGTTATGCACGTCAATGACGTAAAACTTGCCCCGCGGAACTTCGTGGCCGGCGGCATGCAACATCGCCACGGGGTGAAAATCCTTTAAGAGCAGCGTCTTGTTCTGATCGGCATTTTCCGCCTTCTGGTAGCCGATTTTCTGCTGCGGAGCCGAGGCGTCTTGAGCGGACGAGTTCTGTGCCGCAGCGAGAGTTGCACACAGCGAATAAGTAAGACTGAGCAGGAAAGGAAGAACCACTGGCAGCCGTGCAGAAATCCGTTGATTAAACATGCTTGCCGAATCCCTTTCGAATCGAACCCATTGATTTGCGTTCTATTTCGACTTATTACTTTTACTTTCTATTGGCGCGTTTTGTCAAGTTCCGCCTGGGGACGGCTGCGAAGGAGAAAAGGAAGTGTTTTCATGCCGTGAATCTGTCTCCTGGCTCGGCGAATCCGGCCTGGGTAGTATTCTGTTTTCTGAGAAACCGCAGCCGTGGCGCTGCCGGACAAAACATGCCCCATCTCCTCGCCCACATGCGCGAAGACATTGCGACGGTGCTCGACCGCGATCCGGCCGCCCGCTCGCGGTTTGAGGTCTTGGTCTGTTATTCGGGCTTGCATGCGGTCTGGTTCCAGCGCATCACCCACTCGCTTTGGAATCACCGCTTTTTCTTTCTCGCGCGCTTTCTTTCGCAGGTGGCGCGCTGGCTGACCGGAATCGAAATCCATCCCGGCGCCCGCATTGGCCGCCGCCTCTTTATTGACCACGGGATGGGCGTTGTCATCGGCGAGACCACCGTCGTCGGCGACGACGTCACCCTCTACCAGGGCGTAACGCTCGGCGGTACAGGCAAGGAGCACGGCAAACGCCACCCAACTCTACTCGACAACGTAGTGGTCGGCGGCGGCGCGAAGATTCTCGGCAACATCATTGTCGGCAAAAACTGCCGCATCGGCGCCGGCTCCGTCGTCCTCCGCAACGTGCCCGACGATTCCACCGTAGTCGGCGTCCCGGGCCACATCATCTTTCACGAGGGCAAGCGCGTGGTTATTACCGACCCGAAGCAGATCAACGACCCGCTTTCCGAAGCGCTTTCCGCAGTCGCCGGAGAAGTAAGCAAGCTCGCCGAGCGCGTCCGTCAACTTGAAGGCAAGGTTGGCCCGGAGCCGGTGCCGGAGCGTTTGCAGCGCATTATCGAAGATATTGATTATCAGATTTGAGTTCGCCAGTCTCAAGTGCGTAAACCCAATTGATCCCTAGCAAAGTATGATGGAAGAACTTTATCCGGGGACCTCGTCCACAGCATGCAATACGGGTTCGTCATCGACAATCGCAAGTGCATCGGATGCCACGCTTGCACGGTTGCGTGCAAAACCGAGAACCACGTATCGCTAGGCGTCAACCGCACGTGGGTGAAGTACGTCGAGAAGGGAACGTTTCCGAATACCCGCCGAGTGTTTCAGGTAACGCGTTGCAACCACTGTGCCAAACCTCCTTGCGTCACGATTTGCCCCACGACCGCGATGTACCAGCGCGGAGACGGCATCGTTGACTTCAACTCCGACCGTTGTATCGGTTGCAAGGCCTGCATGCAGGCGTGTCCGTATGACTCGATTTACATTGATCCGCAGAAAGGCACAGCGGCGAAGTGCCACTTTTGTGCACATCGCACCGAGATCGGACTAGAGCCTGCCTGCGTCGTCGTTTGCCCGGAACACGCTATCATTGCAGGCGATCTAAGCGACGGCGCAAGCGAAGCAGCACGGTTGATCGCGCGCGAAACCGTCCGCGTTCGCAAGCCGGAGCAGGGAACTCAGCCCAAGCTCCACTACATTGACGCCGACGAAAGTGCAATTGTCCCAACAGCCGCACGGCACGACGTTTTCTATATGGCTGCCCAGCGCAACCTGGCCCTGCATGGCAGCGGCGCCATCTATCCCGCGGAGAGCCCTCTTCTGCAAGCGAACGCTTTAGCGGCCTATGACGTCGGCCACGCGCGCCCCTGGGGATGGCAAGTTCCGGCTTACTGCTGGACGAAGTCCATCGGATCTGGCGCACTGGCAGTTCCCGCGATTGCGGCGGCATTTGGGCTCCTCGGTACTAGTCGCGTGCGCGATATTGCTTTGTCTGCGATTGCGTTGCTCTTTACCGCCCTGACCACCGTTCTGCTGGTCTGGGATCTTGAGCACAAGGAGCGATTCCTGCGCGTCGTGCTCACTCCGCAATCGAAGTCTTGGCTGGCGCGAGGTGCCTTCATCCTGATCGCCTACAGCGGCCTTGCGAGTTTGTTTGGGTTGGGTGCGATCGCAAATGTCGGCGCCGCAACCTCTTTTTTGCTTTGGCCAACTGTCCTCGCCGGCTTTTGCGCTGCCGCTTACACAGCATTTCTTTTCGGGCAGTGTGAAGGCCGCGACCTTTGGCAGACTCCTCTCCTGCCCGTGCATTTGATCGTGCAAGCGCTAATGTGTGGCGCGGCGGTTCTGGTGCTTCTGCCCGAGGCGTGGGGCGGGTCTCACGACGCCGAGTCCTTTGCCGCGAAGGTATTGGCGATCTCCCTCGCGTTTCACTTGCTGATGCTTTTCGGCGAGATCGCCATGCCGCACACCACCGACAACGCGCGCTACGCCGCCCGCCTCATCACGCACGGGCCGTTCGCGAGTGCCTTCTGGATTGGAGCGGTCCTTCTCGGAGGCCTGCTTCCGGTGGTTCTGCTGCTGACAGTCCGCCACAACGCAATCACCGCAGCCGCAGCCTCGCTTTTTGCTCTCGCTGGACTTCTGATCTTCGAGTGGTGCTTCGTGATGGCCGGGCAGAGCGTGCCCAACAGTTAGGGAGATTTGTGGAGATGCACCGATGACCGATTTCAAGCGCGACGGCAGTCATCTTTCCTATTGTCCGCCGGTCGAGAAATGGGACGACTGGGTCGAACTCGACCCTGACGCCTGGCCGCGTCGCGTCGAAAAACACTACCAGCTCGTTCCCACGATCTGCTTCAACTGCGAATCGGCCTGCGGCATGCTCGCCTATGTAGACAAAGAAACCGGAGAGATTGCAAAGTTCGAAGGCAATCCCATGCATCCTTCCAGCCGCGGGCGTCTCTGCCCGAAAGGTCCGGCAACAATCAATCAGATCCACGATCCCGATCGAATTCTCTACCCAATGAAACGCAACGGCCCGCGCGGATCGGGGCAGTGGACCCGAACCAGTTGGGACGAGGTTCTGGAAACCATCGGCAGCCGAATGCGCAAGGCCCTTCAGGAAAAACGTGGCGACGAGATCATGTATCACGTGGGCCGTCCCGGCCACGATTTCATCATGGAGCGCACGCTCCAGGCGTGGGGAATCGACGGCCACAACTCGCATACCAACGTCTGCTCTTCTTCGGCGCGTTTCGGTTACCTGCTTTGGCACTATGCGGACCGCCCCTCGCCCGATCACGCAAACGCGCGCTTCATCTTGCTTTTGTCGGCGCACCTTGAATCGGGCCACTATTTCAACCCGCACGCCCAGCGCATCATCGACGGCAAGATGGCCGGCGCCAAGCTTGCTGTCATGGACCCGCGCCTCTCCAACACCGCCAGCATGGCCGATTACTGGCTCCCGACGTACCCCGGCACCGAAGCCGCCATCCTCCTCGCCATGGCGATGGTCATTCTCGACGAGAACCGCTTCGACGCGGCGTTTGTAAGGAATTGGACGAACTGGGAAGAGTTTGAAGCCGACGGGTTTCGGGCGCAGGGCCAAACCTTCACCGCTTTCATCGAAGCGCTCAAACGCCACTACGCCAAATTCACTCCCGCGTTCGCTGAAAAAGAAAGCGGAGTCAAAGCCGAAGTCATCGTTAAACTCGCTCGCGAGATCGCGACCGCAGGAAGCCGTTTTGCCTCGCACCTGTGGCGCGGCAGCGCCTCGGGCAACCTCGGAGGCTGGCAGTCCGCCCGCGCTCTCACCCTACTCCACGTGCTCACTGGATCCGTTGGAACCGAAGGCGGCCACAATCTGAATGCGTGGAACAAGTTTGTCCCGCGCCCATTTTCCGTGCCGCCTCCGCAAAAGAGTTGGAATGAGCTGCTCTATCCGCAGGAGTGGCCCCTTTGCACCCATGAGATGTCGTTCCTGCTGCCCCATTTCCTCAAAGAAGGCCGCGGTCGCATCGACACATATTTCACGCGCGTCTTCAATCCCGTGTGGACCTATCCCGACGGCTTTTCCTGGATCGAAGCGCTGCGCGACGAAGAAAAAATCGGACTGCACGCCGCACTGACGCCAACGTG
>Ga0335069_10011583_pt1 | contig 12426 bp, 15 predicted proteins | sample Lox_Sample_11_FD_206714 | JGI IMG/M metagenome (GOLD analysis project Ga0335069, IMG submission 206714) | Soil microbial communities from Loxahatchee National Wildlife Refuge, Florida, United States - Lox_Sample_1.1 | ecosystem: Environmental > Terrestrial > Soil > Wetlands | place: USA...
TGTTGGTGGTACCAGCAACGTACCCGCTGCCGATCTCCTCACCGCCGAAGCAGTCGATGGCTACCCATGCCCATCCTCCGGATTCGTCCTTGATAGAGGACGATCCATCGGTGAACAGGGCGATGCCCCGCTTGGGGTCGAGCACGATTACTTCCGGCTCGCTGCTGCCTTTGCCGCCCTCGCCTTCAACTCCTCCATCCGATCAGCGGGGGTCTGTTTGGCGGCTTTACCTTTGGCTCGCGCTTTGGGTTTTGCCTCGACCTCCTCTGTCGGACCAGGGTCCGAAGAAGGCTCGTCCGGGTCGTCACTGTCGTCATCCTTGGCGGCTTTCGAAGCTTTCGAGCGAGAGCTAGTGCCCCTGCGCGTTGCTTTCTTGTCCTCCTTGGCGGACTTCTTTTTCTTCCCGAACTTCGCGGGCTCCGTGACGCCCTCGAACAACTCCTCGTACCTCTCCGGGTCGAGCAGTTCCGCCTCGCGCAGTGCGAGGAGGCGCTTCCCGATGCAGAGGGCAGCCTCGCGCTCATCGAGCCCGTCGATTTCCTCGATGAGGTCATCAAGGTCGTCGGCGAGATAGCTCACGCCATCGATGCAGCCGATGAGGTTGCTCAGATCGATGGGCATTTCGTCATACCCGGTGATCTGGTACGTGGTTGAGATGTCCTTGCCGATGCGAGTGATCTTCAGCGCCGTCTCGGTGATCGGTGCGTCTTTCGCATCGTAGTTGGCGACCTGGTTGAAGAAGTTGTTCGGGCTCTGGCTGATGTAGCCAACAGCCGGAGCAACGACCTCTTCCGTCTCGCCGGTTGCCTCGCCGTCGTCATCGAAGATACGGCGCTCGTACTCGATGGTCTTGACCTCGAAGCCACGAGGTTTGCGCTGCGTTTTACCGCCGCGTTTCGTGACCTCCACGACCGGCTCAAGCTCGACCGCGATGGCGATGTTGCGTTCGGACGGTGCGTATGACCACTCGTCCTCGAAGTCGTCCTTCCGCTCACTGAACGGAGGGCTCGTCTTCGCCACGGTTTCCTGGAAGAACCCATTCTCCGTGGGGATGTAAGTGATCATGTCGAAGAGGGGCAGTTCCTCGATGTCGTTGAGGAACAACAGGTAATGCTCCTGTCCGTCCTCGCCCCAGTAGATGCTGCGGAGGAAGGGCTTGAACTCTCCTCCACCAGAAGACTTTGCAGCCTCCTGAATTGCGGCTGAGCCGCGTCGTACCTCAGACATGTGTCTCGTCTCCTTGGGCCACCCTCAGGTGCTTGCCCGATTGATCTCTTCGAGTATAGCAGCGGCCCTGACGGAACCGCTACTACCTTACTCGTCCTGAGAAAAGACCTTCTGGCGCTCGACCTCAGTGAGGTCCCTGGCCGAGGTCTTTCCCAGTCGGCCCAACTCCGTACCAATGCGCTGCTGCTCCTCCGGAGGAAGAACCTTCGGCTTCTCAGCATCGCCATACTTCGTTAGTGCCATCGCCTATTACTCCCCGGAGAGGCCGGTTATATCAAGTGGTTTCCCGCGCGAGATGTGTTCGGCAAGGTCCCCGATGGGGTCCTCCATGTCGATGTAGTCGTTGAGGTCAGCGCCCTGGCCCATCTCTACCGGAGGCAGGATCGTCAGGGGCACCCATCGCTCCAGGTACTCGACGGCCGTGTTCACGAATTTGGCTCCGGCCTCATCGTTGTCGGGGGAGAGGATCACGCCCTGGCGAAAGCGCCGGAGCAGACGTAGCTGACCCTCCTTGATCCCAGAACCGAACGCGGCGACGGCATTGTAGCCCCAGGAGATGAGGAAGAGCGCGGTAGGCACGGACTCCACCACGATGAGCGGATCGTCTCTCGTGATGGCTTCGTCGTAGTTGTAGAGCGTCTGCGATTTGGGGAAGTCGCTTGTGTTCGTGTACTTGGGCAACCACTTCGGTGTGTCGAGCCCATGGTTGAGCCAGCGATGCTGCCAGCCCACGAGTCGGCCTTCCCAGAAGTGGGGGAACACCACGCACGGGCCATTGTAGTCCTTGTCGATCTTCTCGCCGTCCCGCATCGGGGCAGCCTTGCGAACCCACTCGTTGTAGCCGAGCTTGTGGGAGTAGACTACCTCGTCAGTGATGCCACGAGCAGCGGCCCATTCGTATAGCTCGTTCTCCTCGCCCTCGTTGTGGAAGCGGTCAAGCACGCGCGGGTTGAAGAAAGGCATGTGGTCCGTGCGCTTCTCTTCAGCCAGGTCCAGCAGCGCGAAGAACTCATCCACGATCTGGGAGTCTGAGCGCGTGTCTCCATGGGCGTACTGGTAGAGCCACTCGGTCGCCTCCTCTTCATCGAGGGACTTGACCTCCATGGCCAGCGACAGAAGGGTGCCCCCGCCGCAGACCCAACAGTGGTAGACCTTCTTCTCTCGGTTGATGGACATCTTCCCGGTGGTGTCCCCGTGAGAGTGGTTGTCCGGGAAGAGGCAGTAGCCTTGATCCTCACCCTTGTGGTGATCGATGACGCCAAAGCCGAGAGCCTCCTCGACAGCATCGATGTCGAGGTCGTCCATGAAGTCCAGGTAGTGGAGTGCGTGTCGTTTCCTAGATGCGGTCATGATTCCTCGTCGTCGTCTTCGAATCCCTGTTGCAGGCGTTTCTCTCGTCGCCGTCGTTCCCACTCGTGCTTCATCTCGATCTGCTCCTCGGACAGTTCGCACTCGATCCAGTCAAGACAGCGCTCGTGTAGCCATCGGCTGAGGCCACTCTCGCCCTCGAACAGGATAACAGTTGCGTCGGGCGGCTGCCCACACGGACACGGCTGGACGTGCTCTGGGTCCGTGAGGAATTCTGGCACGGGCCGAGGGTCCGGGCTCTCCGTGCTTCGTCTTAGGCGGACAACCCTCACTCGTCCTCGACCACGTTGGTGATGTCCATGCTGCAACCTTTCGCCATGTCCACGTCGATTTCCCACTTCAGGTGGGCGTGGTTGCGCGCGGCGAGCGTACCAATCTGGAGCTTCTGACTCTTGCGCATCTCCTTCGAGGCCCAGAGGCCGAGCACCAGCGAAGCAGTTTCGTGGCCGATGAGTTCTTGGCCTGTTCGGCATCGGGCATTTCGTCCATGCCTCGGACGCTGCGGTTGAAGGGATGGGCGAAGGCGATGGGGATGTCGCGAGAGAGGGTGCGAGCACGCGAGAGCACGGCCCAGAACTTTCCGGTTTCGCCCCAGTCTCCGAGCGGCTTTCCATCGTACTCTACGTACTGAAGCTGGTCGATGAACACGCAGTCGGCTCCGGCATCGGCAGCTTTGCCCACGAGGTCATCGATGGAGCGTTCGCCTTCGGGAGGCTGCGCCACACTGTAGGCACCCATCCCATCCAGTTCTTCGGAGGCAAGCTGAAGAGCCTCCTGCTCAGCCTTACCGAGCGCATGCTTGATGTACTTCCACCACGGGACATCGGCTGCCATGTGGAGCAGGCGGCGATGGGTTTCTTCGGCCGGAAGCTCAAGCGGGTAGAGGAAAGCGTGCTTGCCCTGGCGGATGTTCGAGATGGTGGCTTTGACGATGTACCAGGACTTGCCTGCTTTCGGTGCGCCCAGGTAGATGGTGATGCCCCGCTGGCCACCGAAGAAGTCATCGAGCACAGGGTCGCCAAGGCTAGGTCCAGGACCGGCCTCCTTCTCATGCTCGTAGCCTGCCCAGGTACGGTCAAAGTCTCCGCTGCGGAACGTTTCGCCCTTGCGTCCGAGCATGTCTTTCAACTCGCGCATGATCGGGAGCCCGACGTTCGCTACGAGCATCGGGTCCTCTTGGAATTGCTGCCCGATCTTCTTGATGCGCTCGCGTCCCTCGTGGCGCATGTAGTCAGCGCGCATGCGCTCGATCAGGTCACCGATGGCAGTCTGCGGCTCCGCCCACTCGATGTCGAACTCGTCTTCGAGCACAGCGGCGGTCGGCGGCACGCCATGATCGCGCAGATGCTCCGCTGCCCATTCGTATATCTCGGTGATGTCCTCGTCGCGGATCAGCGACGGGTTGAATCCTTCCGAGCGAAGCTCGACCCAGGCTTCCGGGTCAGGCAGGTGGAAGTAAAGCTCTAGGGGGTAGTCGAGTGCAGCCATCAGCCAGTGATTCTAGTATCTTCACTGGGATAGTCGTGCCAAGGAGCATCCGTACCGTCTTCGTCATGACGCTCGTGCTCCAGGGCTGCGGCTTCGAGCGGGCGAAGCGGCTGATCAGATGTCATCGGCATGCGGCTTAGTCGCTCGCCTGGAATCATGCCGTAGGAGCCCATGCGAATGAGCGGAGGAGAGTAGACGTGGATGCTCACGGCTGGTTCTGGCACGCCATCCGTCCAGTGCTTGACGTTGTGGATGTCGTACGGACCAAGCTCCACGAGATCACCTTCGTGATGCTCTAGACCAGCGAGGTAGATTCCACCACCCTCCACGTTGATCATCGTTTCTTCGAGCAGGTTGCCGCGCACGACCTTGTAACAGACGGCGGAGCCGTCATGATCGTGGAAGCCCGTCTCGTGATCCGTGTTCCAACAGATCAGCCAGGCATTGAAGTGGTCGTTCCACTCCAGGAGGCTATACGTGCGCTCGTCACCATGATCAATCAGATTGCCAGCCTCGTATCGATCCATTTCTCCGGCCAGTGCATGGACGACCTGGCGCATGAGTTTGGGCGTGAAACTCATAGCCCGCCTCGATCTTTCCGGTCGGTGCCGCACTCACACTCCAGTCGTCCGCATGTGCAACCCTCCTTCGCCGCCTCGCGGGCGAACTCTGCTGCCGTGTTGGCGTCCGATGGGTAGGGAGCCTCCGGGACCTCCACGAAACGGATGCGAGCACGAGTGATCCCCGGCTCCTTCTCATCTCCCTCATCGATTGCCTCAGCCTCGATGCGCACCGTACCCTTGCCGTACGCCTCGTCTCCCCATTCCTCCTCTTCGCGGGCGAGCCGATCCTCCAGCGTCTCGTTTGGTCTGGGAGCAATGGGATGAGGGGCGGAAGCGACAGTGCCTCCTTGGTCAGGGTTGGAGTAGGGCTTCATCCCCCATCGTTCGAGCAACTCGTTGGCCCGTAGGTGGTTGGGATCGGCCATCGACACGGCATTGAGAGTGCGCTGGTACTGGCGGATGATGTTGAGCGCGTCCTGCAACGCCTGAAGTACTACTTTGCCATCGGCAGAGCCCCACCGCTTCTCGTACTCCTTGATCACGTTGTCCTGGTCTTTGATGATCGCGTCCTTCTGCGCGACTACGCGCCTGTGACCTTGCTCGACAGTGGCGATAGCTGCGTCTCGACTCTTCCTGGTGGTGAGCATGAATCTCCTATGTGATGGGGCGACGTTCGTGGTTCTCGGCCAGTTCCCTGTTCAGACTCCAGACGTGATCACGTCGAGCGTCCTTCCCCTTCACCTGGATCGAGCGCTCTTTGGCTCGGAGCAGGGAGTAGGTGCGGGGATAGATTTCGTCAAGCTCCTCGGGGGCGAGGTTGGTCGTCAGGATGGTTACTTTGTTGTAGTTGCTTCGGTATCGTACAAGCTCCTCGAACTTCTCCGCGAAGAGCCCTTGCTGACCGTTGCTGATCGGGCGCGCGATCTCATCGAGCACGAGGATAGTGCAGTCGCGCAGTCGCTCTTCCTCCTCTTTGCGCTCCGCGATAGGTAGCTCGAAGACGTTGACCATGCTGCGGAAGCTGGTGCAGTAGACGGACTCACCTTTTTGGAGGAGCTTCTTGGCGATCCACATGGACAGGAAGGTCTTGCCGGTGCCCTGTGGACCGTAGAATCCGAGGCCCATCCCGTACCGGCGTAGGTCCTCCCACTTCTCCAGGTAGTCGGCCGCTACCTCCAGAGCCTCCTCCCCCTCCTCATTCTTCCAGTCGGCGATGTCGAGGATCATGTACTCCTGGGGGATGCGGGCGAGTAGGTAGTGGCGGAAGAGCAACACCTGGTCAGCGCAATCGCACTCGACCTCCTTGCCCTTGAAGCAGTAGGTGCTCTTTGGCCAGTCCAGAATGCCAGGAGCGACAGGCTCCGGCCGGTTACCACACGTCGGGCATTCGTCCGGGCGCGTGATAGACGCGCGGACTAGCGCTTCGACTTCATCATGCTGGCGGTTCGTCAGACGGCGAAGGGTTCTCTGCCTTCCATCGTTCGACTGCGCCGATTGCTTTGAGGGCATCCTTGATCTTTCGTGGACCGTTGCCTTCCAGTACATTGAGTCGCCGGAAGTATCCGTCTACAACCTCGGGGAGCTTTTCGTTCACGGCCACGTCGTAGGAGCGGCCCTTCTTCACGATCTGCTTCTCCGTGTACGGCAACCAGAATAGCAAGTCGTGTGTGGCGATGAGCGATTGCACCATCCCGAACGCCTCCATACCCACGCGCCCATGTACCTGGACGGTCTTGTCCTTTGGGTAGAGGATGGCATCGGAGTTGACGCGGAAGGCTCCGTACAGGATCGATTCGTACAGCGAGCCAGCCGTGATCAGAATCTCGCAGCCAGCCTTTTCTGCTTCCTGCTCCAGCGTCCAACGATGGAAGAGGACCTGCAAGTTCTGAGGCACCGTCGCGTGTATGTCGAAGGCATAGCCCGTCTTCTTCTGGAGCTTCTGTACGTACCCGTCCACGACACGTACCTCTTTGTCGCGCTCGCGTAGCTCAGCAGCGAGCAGCTTGGCGAAAGCACTCTTCCCGGAGCCCGGGGCTCCCACGATGGCGATGCGTACCTGAGTCACTGCTTTGCTCTCCAGTTGTTATCGTGTTCGATCTGCTCTACGAGCGTCATGGTTGCAGCAACCAGGTTAGCTCGACGTTGGCTGATCCGACCAGCTTTACACGCAACTTCTGTGACTCGCCGTACATCGTTGCTGCGGAGCCGTCGATCCCCGGAAGGATCGCGAGGGAAGCTGACAAATCCTCGATCCTCCCACCCACGAAGGGTGACAGGGGACTTCCCAAGAAACCGTCCAAGATCGGAAATCGAAAAGACAAACTCCCAACCTGGTCGCGTTGTAGTACGCACGGATCACCCCACCTAGTCTGCTTCGTCAAGCTCATCCGCCTTGGCCTTTCGCGGGGTCATCAGGGCCACGGTGACCTTCCCGGGCACGAAGTATTTCTTCATCTTGGCGAAGTCTGCTTTGGAGATTTCCTCCACGTCATTGAGTGCGCGCGTCGTCTCCTCGTGAGTGATGCGCTCCCATAGCTCTGGGTCCTCGGCGCGCAGTCGCTCATCATCCAACCGAGGGTTACCTTCCTTTCGCGTGCGCCCGTAAACCATGCCGTCCTCTGGGTTCACGAAGGTACGCTTCTTGAGCGTCGGGTCCTCCTCGATCACGACCTTGCCAAGGACCTTCTCCGGGTTGGCGAAGCGCCATCCGGGGTAGTACGTTTCTAGCCACTGATCGGGAGTGACGTTGGCAATGATCGGAACGTTGACCGTCTTGTGTGCGAGTTTCTCGTCCGCATCACGTTCATCCAGGCGCGCGTAGAGCACGTCCTTCTCAGCAGCAAGCTCTTTCTCGGCCAGCTTGGAGGCACCGTAAGAGATGCCGAAGTCAGTCGCTACGTCTTGAAGACTGCGTGTATCCTCGGGCTCAGTCGCCATGGCCGATCAGTCTACCACGCGGGGAGAGCGGATGGTAGAGCCACCACATCGAGGGCATTCGCGGTCGCGTTTCTGTTTCTTGGTCTGCTCCTCAGGGCCAGTCTCCGATGACCAGCGACACAATTTCTCGAAGGCTTCGTCTTGATGACGGCATCGCGTACGGAAGCGCCAACCCTCGCACTCGCAGATGAGGTCCTCGGCCTGATCGTCAGGCCATGCCACCAAAACACGATAGTGCTTGCCAGGCTCCGACGCCGACTCGATCTGCATCTCGAACCAGGGTTCCGCCGACTCGCAGGTCTGGACTTCGATCACGCGCACAATTCGAAAAGTCTAGCACGCCAAGTAGCAGCCGAGCTTGGGGCAGGAAACGCGAGTACTTCGACAATTCACCCGGCGCAAGTACTTGAATCGAGATTCTTTCTGGGGTCGGGTGAGACGTACTTCTCTCTATTCTTCCCCATCAGGACGCGCCCGCGCGCACGCGCGAGAATAGCACGTCGAACCTCCGCGCTTTGAAGTGCCTCGCTCGTCAAGCACGGTGAGCAACCCAGGTTGATGCTTTGATACCCTGGTCGAGCGGCGTATAACTTGCACGGACATACGACAGACAGGACATCATGGAGGCAGCATCCATACCCGCCGAGGCGGGTTTTCAACTTCAAGAACCACCGGCCCTACCGACCGAGGACGAGGTTCTCGCCGCATACGAATCGCTCATCGACTACCACCCCAGTCAGCTTCATCTGGTGGACCCACTCGAAGACATGGGTCCATGGGCACACAAGCAGTACCTCGACAAGTACTCCAAGAAGGACGCGCAGGGTGAACCGACCGAGGTCTGGCCCGACACCGCCTACCGCGTCGTGCGCTACGAACTAGGAGCCCTCGGCTATGACGACCACGACCCGGAGTTCCGTGCGCTAGTCGAATTGATCACCAAGCGCAAGCTCATCCCTGGAGGGCGCAAGCTCGCGCAAGCAGGACAGGAGTTTCACCAGACCAACAACTGCTTCCTCTACCGCTGCGGTGACTCGCGCGAGGCGTGGTTCAACGACCTCATCCGCAAGTGCGGCATGTCTCTGTCTCTCGGAGGCGGCATCGGCGTCGTCTACTCAGACGTGCGCCCGTACGGATCACCGATCAAGAAAACAGGAGGCTTCGCAACCGGCCCACTCACTCCGGCGAACATGGTCAACGACGCAGCCCGTCGCATCATGGCCGGTGGCAAGCGTCGGTCTGCCATCTGGGGTGGTCTGCACTGGAACCACCCGGACATCTTCGACTGGATCGTGGAGAAGGATTGGCCGGAGGAGATCAGGGAGATGAAGCGCATCTTCGCTGACCGTGGTGAAGACCACAAGATCATGGCCCCGCTCGACATGACGAACATCTCTGTCATCCTCGACACCGAATTCTTCGAGGCGTACCACGATGCAGAGCACGACCGACATGACCTTGCCCACGAGGTCTACTGGAAGGCCGTCGCTCACATGATCAAGCACGGTGAGCCTGGATTCTCCATCGACTGCGGTGAGCACGAGGGTGAAAACCTGCGCAACGCCTGCACCGAGATCACGAGCGCCGACGACAGCGACGTGTGCAACCTGGGCTCCATCAACATGGCTCGCATCGAGACGCTTGAGGAGTTCAAAGAGGTCGTGCGTCTCGCTACTCTACTCCTCCTCGGAGGCACCGTCTACTCAGACGTGCCTCATGATGAGGTCAAGGTCACTCGCGAGAAGAATCGTCGTCTCGGCCTCGGACTCATGGGCGTACACGAGTGGCTGCTCAAGCGCGGTTACCGATACGAAGTCGTGCCAGAGCTTCGCGAATGGCTAGAGGTCTACGCTGAATCGACCGAGGTCGCTGGCGAATGGGCTGATCTACATGGCTTGAGCCGACCCATTGCCACGCGCGCCATCGCTCCGACTGGAACCATCGGCATCCTTGGCGAGACATCGACGGGCGCGGAGTGCTTCTTGGCTGCCGCCTACAAGCGCCGCTTCCTCGACACCGATAACGTCTGGAAGTGGCAGTACGTCATCGACCCGATCATTGAGCACCTGGTCGAGGTCGAAGGTGTGGACCCGGATGACATCGAGGACGCCTACATGCTCTCGTACAACGTTGAGCGGCGCATCAAGTTCCAGGCCGAGCTTCAGGAGTACGTGGACCACGCCATCAGCAGCACCATCAACCTCCCCTACCCGATCATCGATGCCGATGAGGTTCAGGGCTTCGGCGAGACGCTGATGGAGTACCTGCCCCGGCTCCGTGGCATCACCTGCTACCCGGATGGCGCGCGAGCAGGTCAGCCGCTCACGGCTGTGTCCTACGCCGAGGCCAAGGGCAAGACGGGCGTGACCTACGAAGACAATCGCGACAGCCAGTGCGCGAGCGGGGTTTGCGGTGCGTGATACACTGCGGGCATGGCTAAGACTAAGCCCAAGGTAGCGCCCAAGCCAAAGCCGTACGTTGCCCCTCGCTTCGGGACCAACGCTGCCTTCATCCGGTTGCCTCCCAATCCAATCTCGCTAGACCAGCCGCCCCTCAATCATCCCCGGGGCAAGGACGGATGCCTCCCGCGATAAAGAAGGACATGCAGATCAGGTACGGCTCGATCCGTCTGGTCTGCACCGGCAACACCGATGGCATGTGCTCGGTCATTCCGATCTACGGGACCACGAGCATTGGCATGTCCAAGCTCGTGCCGGAAGAGGACCTCATCCGTCTTCGGGAAGAGGGCTTGGCGCTCGCTACCCTGCTCAGCACCAACTCAATCAGCACAGAATCGACCTGATACACTCATGCCCATGGAAGAATCACCTGAGCGGCAGCAGAGGACTCGCGTGCGCGAGATCGTAGAGCGTGGTCGTGACGCTATCGGCAAGGTCAATGACGTAGATGTTCGAGTCGCCCTCTTCGCGTTGGCGAATGCCATAGAGGAGGCCAACCACGAGCCGCCTTCGGCAATGACGCTGGAGCTAACCCCCGGAGCGCTCGACGTGCTCAGGCAGCGCATCGATGCGGCGGGCGAGAGGACATTCGTCATCTCCTTTCCAGAGATCGAGTTGAACCTCGATGACATCTGGGATGAGGGCGAAGCTCCGGACGAACCCACGGCCAAGGATGTTCTGCGCGCCATGAGGGCAACCGATCCGTCTTCCGCGATCAATGTCGTAACGGATTGGAACCTGGTCGAGGAGATTTACGTTCGTCGCTCCGATGAGAGCGAGGACGAGGCCGTTGTCTTTGACGGATGAGTGCCCGCCCCTTGTCTACGTAGACGGGGACCTGCTCCCGTTCTACATGGGGATCAAGATTGAGCCGCGCGAGCGAGACATCATCGCGGACCTCTCGGACATGCTCTTTCCACGCGAGCGCATCGCCAGGCCGCAGCAGTTCGACACCTTCCTGACCAAGCTCGTCCTCAAGCACGGCATGCCGTACCGGTACATCCCGATCTGCCAACTGTTCAACGTCCAGATTCGAGTCGAGCACCAGCAGCGCGTGCTACTCTTCCACGCCTGAGGAAACTTTTCTCGTAGGACCCTTAGTTTTTCGGGTCGCCCGTCTGCTACAATAGTCGATGATGTACGTGTCCCCAAAGCAGAATGGAATCCACGCCTTCGGCGAAACCGAAGGCTGAACCCCTAGACGCACCGACATAGGTACGCTCTAGGGGCTCCGAGAAATCGGGGCTCTTGTTGTTTCAGGGGACGTGCTATCATCGACATCGCCTCATAAGCCAAGCGGACAAAGGCAGCGCCCTTCTAAGGCGCGAAGGTCGGGTTCGACTCCCGAATGGGGCTCTAGGAATGGGTGTGCTACACTCGCTCCGAGCGGTTCAGAAGGCACCGCACATACTCAAAGCCTCCACGTCAGGGCAAACCCCTTGAGTGCAGCGGTAACCATACCGCATGATCCCGAAACGGGTAGTGCCGTGGGATCAAGTTGCTCGTCGGTCGCGCCCGGAGATCAAGGACCTGACGTTCCATGCTGGTCACCCGATGGACGGGAAGTGGGCTGTAACCCCGCCGCGCGTAGCGCAAGTAGGTTCGATTCCTGCGGCCAGCACTGATACACTCTGATTCGTGGAGTTCATTAGCACCAGACGCCAAGGCGATGTCGGCGTGGCAGTGGCCATGACCTACTATGCCATGAAGGGCTGGCCTGTGATGATGCCTCTCGGAGAGGGGCAGCGGTACGACTTGATCGTTGAAGCTGCCGCCTCGTTGATCAGAGTTCAATGCAAGACCGCCTTTCGCAAGACCAGATACGGCACATACGAGGCCGAGCTACGGACTCGCGGAGGCAATAAGAGTGGCGATGGCAAGTCGCGAGGGCTTTCTCGTGACGACGCCGATCATGTCACGGTCCTTGATGGTGAGGGTTGCCTCTGGATGTTTGACATTCGGGAGTTGGAAGGCAAGCCATCGGTCAGTCTTCACGATGGGATTCGCGATCACATCGTTCTCATCTCCTTGTTGGCCGAGGACCTCTAGCTTCGGAAAAATTTGCCTCGCGTGCATGCGAGGGTTTAGTATAAACACATGCACATCCACGCGCTTGTGGCGGAAGGGCAGACGCGCTGTCTTGAGGAGGCAGTGTTCGAAGGGACGTGTGGGTTCGAATCCCACCAAGCGCATGAGGCTTGAGTGGCAGCTAGCTAACCCACTCCATCCACGGGGCCGTAACGTAACGCCGTGGACCTAGCGGCTCTGAAGGGAATTGGCATACCTGGCTGGCTTAGAACCAGTCGTTTCTCGGTTCGAGTCCGAGGAGCCGCACTAGAACTGCTACGCTGTCCACATGCCCTACAAGGACAAAGAGCGGCAAC
>Ga0335069_10011584_pt1 | contig 12426 bp, 10 predicted proteins | sample Lox_Sample_11_FD_206714 | JGI IMG/M metagenome (GOLD analysis project Ga0335069, IMG submission 206714) | Soil microbial communities from Loxahatchee National Wildlife Refuge, Florida, United States - Lox_Sample_1.1 | ecosystem: Environmental > Terrestrial > Soil > Wetlands | place: USA...
GCCAGCGCTCCGGGAGCCATCACCGAGAGGACCGCCTGCGGCATGGACGGAGTGAACCGGCCCATGTGATCGATAAAGTATGAGCCGTCGGAATAGACGATGCCGGGCGGATTGCGCGTGGCACCCACCGCCGAAACGCCCGGCAGCGTGGCCAAGTCAGCCAGCAGGTCTTTGTAGAGATGCGTGGCGCGGCGCGAGGCCGCCAGATCGGCAGCCGGCACGCTCGTCTCCATTACCAGCACGTGCTCCGGCTGGAAGCCCAGCGCGACATGGTGCAGCGCGACGAAGCTGCGGATGAACAATCCCGCGCCGGCCAACAGCACAACCGATAGCGCCACCTCGGTCATCACCAGCGCCGCGCGCATGCGGCCCGACCGGCCGCCCGACAGCACGCGCGCCGCGCCCTGCTTCAGCGCTTCATTCAAGTCCACGCGCGAGATTTCGAGCGCGGGCGCCAGGCCGAACAGCAGGCAGGCGGCCAGCGAAAGACCTAGCGTGAACGCCAGCACCCACGCGTCGATCCCGCTCTCAGCCAATCGCGGCACATTGCCGGGCGCCAGCGCCACCAGCGCATCCGATCCCCATTTGGCCAGCAGCAGCCCGGCCGCTCCGGCTATCAGCGCCAACACCGCGCTTTCGGTGAACAATTGCCGCACGATGCGCGCCCGGCTGGCGCCCACCGCGGCGCGAATCGCGATCTCGCGCGTGCGCGAGGTGGCTTTCGCCAACAGCAGATTGGCCACGTTCGCGCAGCCGATCAGCAGCACCAGCGCGACTGCGCCGAGCAGCAAGTAAAGCGTCAGGCGCACATTGCGCACCATCTCGTCGCGCATGCGCACGACGGCTACCGACATGCCCTTGTTGCTATCCGGATAGAGCCGCGCCAGCCGGTCGCCGATGGCCGTCATCTGCGCCTGCGCCTGCTCCAGGCTGACCCCGGGCTTCAGCCGTCCAACCACCCGGTAGTTGTGCCCGCCACGCGACGCGGTTTCCTCATAGATCACATTTGCCGGGAACCAGATGTCGCTTTCGTTCGGAAAATGGAAGCGCGGCGGCAGCACGCCCACGATCGGGAGGCTCTTGCCCAGCAGTCGCACGCTTTGTCCGACCGCCTGGGCGTTGGCGCCAAAATGGCTCTGCCAATACGCATAGCTGATGACCACTGCGCCGCCGCTGCCCGGCTTCTCCTCATGCGCGGAAAACAACCGGCCCGCTACTGGCTCCACGCCGAATACCTGAAAGAACTCCGGCGTGACTTCCGCCACGTGCGCGTACTCGGCGGCGCCGCCCGGCATCACGGCAGTCGAACCGCTTTGGTAATACGCCATGGCGTCGAACGCAGTGCTCTCGTTGTGCCAATCGTGGAAGTCCGGCGCGGATACCTGCCCATGTCCGCCGCTGCTCTTCCAGAGAGACGCGAGCGTGACAATGCGGTCGGGATCGGGATAGGCCAGCGGCTTCAGCAGCACCGCGTTAACCACGCTGAAGACCGCGGTATTGGCGCCGACTCCCAGCGCCATCACGAAGACGGCGAGCAGGGCAAAGCCGGGATTCTTGCGCAGAGATCGCAGGGCGAACTTGAGGTCCATGCATTAAGCACTTACGCTGCCAGCCACAATCTCTTGACCAGACGCGGCCGGAACCCGCCACGGTGTCCGCCTGTGGGATTCGACTGACCCGATTTGTTACAGGCAGTCGTAGGCGACCAGATCTTCGAGCTTCTTCTTCGGCCGGGGCGGCGGCCAGCCGTCCGGAATACCGATCGGCGTAATGCACACGCGCGAGTAGCGCGCCGGAATGTTCAGCACCTCGCGGGTGACGGATTCGGGAATCGTGCCGGCGATGTACACCGTCCCGTATCCCAACGCGCGCGCCGCAAGCATCAGGTAGCCTGCCGCCAGCGGGCCGTCGTGCCTGGCGAACTCCGGCGACAAGCACTGATTGTCAATGAGCACGACCACGTACACCGGCGCACTGAAGTAGCCATCCAGTGACGCGATAGCTTTCTTCTGGGCAGCCGGGTCCCCGGACTTGACGGTGAGTTCGATCACGCGTTGCTTCATGCGCAGGATCTTTTCCCGGTCCGAGACGACCAGAAATTTCCATGGCTGCTGATTCATTGCCGTAGGCGCGCGCCGTGCGGCGTCCAGAATCATGCGCAGGTGCTCTGCGGGGACGGGGTCAGGCTTGTATTGGCGCACCGACTGGCGACTGGCGAACAGTTCCAACAACGGATTCGGACTGGCGTCGGTGGTGGCGCTGGCTTTCCGGCCGAGTGCCAACCCGGCTCCTGCCGCACATATCCAATCTCTGCGGTTTGTCTTCATGGCTTCCTCGTGGCGAACGGCGCGGCGTCCACTCACCATAACCTGGCAAGAGGCCGTCTGTGCCATCGCAACAGCGAAGCCTGATAACGCTGGAGGCCGCTGCAATCTACAACACTATGGTAGCTCGCGGCAGCCGCCGTTAATTGGTTGGCTCGCCTTCGTGGTGGTCGAGAAAATCCTGGTCGATGGCCTTGCGGCCCGCAAAGCCCTCTTGCATTCCGTGCCAGAACTCGATCTTGTCTTCGCCTAGTTTCCAGCACAGGTACACTTCCTCGCCGTGAAACAGCGTGGGAAAGTCGACCAGGCCGATGTCCAGGTCCTTTACCAGGCAGCCGCTCTCCTCGAAGCGGCTCAGGATGGCGCGCAGCCGCTGCCCGGACTCTTCGCGCTGCTGCTTATTCCGGGCGGCCTGCTCGCGATCGGCGATGATGCCGCCCATCAACATGATGCGCTCCGCCAGGGAGTGCATGAAGCGCTCCGCCTCATCGTACTGCGACTTCAGCGCCACCGCCTCATGCAGCCACTCACGCACTTGCGGGAGCATGCGCTCGGCCTCCCACAGCGTGAAGCGTCTGGCCATATCAGGCGACCGTTTCGCCGTAATGCGTGGCCACGTAGTCGTTCAGCATGCCGATGAACTCCGTGACGATGTGATCGCCCTTGAGCGTGGTGATCAGGCGGCCGTCGACGAACACAGGCGCTTTGGGCTCTTCGAAGGTACCCGGCAGCGAAATGCCGAGATTGGCGTGCTTCGATTCGCCCGGGCCGTTCACCACGCAGCCCATCACCGCCACTTTCATACTCTCAACGCCGGAATGCTTCGCTTTCCACAGCGGCATCTGCTCGCGCAGATAAGTCTGGATCTGGTCCGCCATCTCCTGGAAGAAGGTACTGGTGGTGCGCCCGCATCCGGGGCACGCCGTGACTTGCGGGGTAAAGCTGCGAATCCCCAGCGATTGCAGGATCTGCTGCGAGACGATCACTTCCTCGGTGCGGTCACCGTTGGGCAGCGGCGTGAGCGAGGCGCGGATGGTATCGCCGATGCCTTCCTGCAGCAGGATCGCGAGACCCGCGGTGGTGGCCACGATGCCCTTCGATCCCATGCCGGCCTCGGTCAGCCCGAGATGCAGCGGATAATCGCAGCGTGCCGCCAGCGCGCGATAGACGTCGATCAGATCCTGCACGCCGCTGACCTTGGCGCTGAGGATGATGCGGTCGTGTCCCAGTCCATAGCGCTCGGCCGCAGCCGCCGATTCGACCGCGCTCACCACGATCGCCTCGAGCGTCACCTCGCGCGCGTCCTTCGGTTCCGGCAGCCGCGAGTTCTCGTCCATCATGCGCGTGAGCAGCGCCTGGTCGAGCGACCCCCAGTTCACGCCGATGCGCACCGGGCGATGGTACTCGATGGCCACCTCGATCATGGTGCGGAAATTATCGTCGTGCTTCTTGCCGATATTGACGTTGCCCGGATTGATGCGATATTTGGCGAGCGCCCGCGCGCACTCGGGATACTTGCGCAGCAGGATGTGGCCGTTGTAATGGAAGTCGCCGATGATGGGCACGCGCACGCCGAACTTATCGAGGCAATCGACGATCTTGGGAACCGCCGCGGCCGCCTGTTCGGTGTTCACCGTGACGCGTACCAATTCCGAACCCGCGCGCGCCAGCGCCATCACCTGATTCACCGTGTTGGCGACGTCGGCCGTGTCAGTATTCGTCATGGACTGCACGACAATCGGATGATTGCCGCCCACTTTGACACCGGCCACGTCTACCACTGCCGCCTGACGGCGGGGCTTCACTGCCATCGAACCTCCAGGGGAAACTCCAATTTTACCATTCTGGGTACGGCAGCCCACTGGGGCAGCGCCGTGCGCTGCGCGAGGCTCTCAGCCGCGCCGGGTGGCCTCTTGAGGCCGCCACGGGCAGGGTGCCCCACACGCAGTCAACTAGTCAGCGCGTTGAGTGCGGCTCGAGACAGTCTCGTTGTTCACGATCGGATTCGCCCAAAAGCCGATGCCCAGCACCCATCCGAAGGCGACATACAGCAGCAGAATGCCGATGCGCAATCCGAAGTGATCGCTCAAATAACCGATGCTCAGCGGCAACACCGCGCCGCCCGCGATCCCCGTGCACAGGATTCCGGATACGGTCCCGTGATGTTCAGCCACCGAGTTGAGCCCCAGCGAAACAATCATCGGCCACATGGCACTGGCCCCCAACCCGACCAGCGGGAACGCGACTAGCGACACCCGGTCCGAGCCGAGCAGCGCGACCGTAAGCATGAGAATCGTCAGGCACGAGCCGCCGATCAGCACGCGGCGCGAATCGAAGCGGCGTAACAGGATCACGCCGATCACACACCCGGCGGTCATCAGCCCCCAGAACCACGAGACGGCCTGCGCGCCTGTGGTCTGCGGGTCGGCATGATGATAGGTCGCCAGGAATTGCGACATCCAATCAGCCGTGCCTTGTTCCGCGCCGACGTACATGAACGTGCTGGCGAAGAACAGCAGCACCACCGGCATGCGGAAGACGCTGCGATGCGTCTCCCAACTGCCGGCCTTCTCGTCCTCCAGCAGTTCGACCTCGGGAAACCGGACCATCGCCAGGAGCGCAACCATGACGGCGGAGGTCACCGCCAGCATCCAGTAGACCGAGACCCAGGCCAGGCCCGCGGGCACCACGGCTGCCAGCGTTCCGATCAGGGGTCCGGAGCGCGCGCCTTCCAGGTTGCGCACCAGGTAGGAATAAATGAGCGGGCTGATGAACGATGCGCAGCCGAATACCAATTGCGACAAGGTGGCGTTGAACGCGAAGTGCTCCGATCCGCCAGCCACGCGCAGCAGGGGATTGATGGCGACCTGCAATAACGCCATGCCCACGCCGATCAGAAACAGCGAGGTGACCGCCACTCCATACACCGGCACGACGGCGAAGAAGAGCGCGCCGGCGAAAGCTAATCCGAATCCGATCAGGATGACCTTCTTTTCGTGCACCCACTCGACCAGAATGCCCGCCGGAATGGACGCCACACCGTAGGCAATGAAAAACGCGAACGGCAGGAACCCGGCAGCGGTCAGGCTCAGGCGGAAGCTGCGGATGATGTCGGGGATGATCGGCCCGAGGACGTTCGTCAACAGTGCGATGACGAAAAAGATGGCCAGCACTACGGCAACCAGGTATGGGCGGCGCTCGGCTGATTGGGCGGGACTCATTCGATGGTAGTGACCTTGGTGAGAAGCTTGAAATTGCCCGGTGAATGGCCCGCAAGGGCCGCCACGGCCAGCGACACGAGCTGCAAGGGAAGCATTTCGAGAACCGGGCGGACAGCAGGCGAGGTCTCCGGAATGCGAAATGCGTCTACATCCGACTGCGGCCCGATGAGGGCGGCTTTCCCGCCCGCATTCCGCACGTCCTGCACCAGGTTCGCATTCAGCGCGGTAGTCCTCGCGTCGCCCGCGCATGCCAGTAGGAACGCCTCGGGCCCGGACATTTCAAATGGGCCATGGCGGAACGCGGAACAGGTCATGCCTTCGGCATGGAAGTGCGCGGATTCTTTCAGGATTAACCCGCCCGTGCCCGCAGCCGCGAGCGAGGTTCCCCTGCCGGTGACGAACAGAGCGCGTACGCCATCGAGCAGTTCGACCAGGCTGGCCACCTTGGTTTCCCATCCGGCCAGATATTCCGCGGCCGCCGGCGGGGCTTCACGTAACGTGCGCTCGATCGCCCGGCGATCCCCAACGCAGAGCGCCGCACCCAGCCACGCGAGCGCCGCGAGGATCGTCACGAACGTTTTCGTAGAGACCGAATACTCTGCGCCGGCGCGCGTCATCACGCAGTGATCCGCGCGCGTGGCCAGCGGCGAATCCGGCGTATTGGTTACGCCGATGATACGCATACCCGGCACGGCGGCATCCAGCAGGCGCACGATCTCCACGCTGCGGCCCGACTGCGATACGGCGATCACGAGCGTCCGCGGCGAGAGGACCGCGGCGTAGTAATGAATCAGCTCCGAGGTCTCGTAAGCCGCCGCGCAGAATCCGTGCGCGACCAGTTGAATCAGCAGCGGGTGCAGCGCGTGAAACGACGCGCCCATGCCCGTCAGCATGATGCGGTCGAAGCCGCCAAGCGGCAGCCATGCGGGCGCGGCGCACAGGCCCGCAACTGTATCCGCCAAAGCCACGGGCTGCGCCAGGATGTCGCGCAGATAAGGCCCTTCCACCGCCGCGGGATCAAAGCGCATGCGTGTTCCCCTCAGTTCCGAAGCGGTGATACCAGACCTGCGCCGCGCCTGCCAGTGCGGTGCCGGCGCCCAGCGAGGCGAGCGCCAGCTCCGCCTTCCCGAAAGGCACCAGCGTAGAGCATTGCCGGATCACCTGCCGGGCGCGATCGAGGAACAGGTGACTGCTCTGCATCACGCCGCCGCCCAGAGCGATCATGTCCGGGCAAAATGTAGTTACCAGATTCGCGAGCCCCAATCCCAAATAGTAACCCTGCCGATCCATTACCGCGAGAGCCGCCGGGTCGCCGGCCTCGGCCAGTTCGCACAACCGCTGAATGGTCAGGTCGCTGCCGAACTGGCGCTTCGCCCAGGCTTGAATCGCGGGACCCGCCGCCAGCACCTCCCAACATCCGCGCGCGCCGCAGTAACATGCCGGACCGGAAGCGTCGATGATCTGGTGTCCGATCTCCGGATGCGAACCGTCCACACCGCGATAGAGCGCGCCATCGAGGATGACGGCGACGCCGATGCCCGTACCGATCGTGACGTACAGGAAACGCTGTTTGCCGCGTCCCGCGCCCCAGACCGCTTCCGCAAGACCGGCGGCGTCGGCATCATTCTCCATCGCCACCGGAACACCGAAGGCCTCCGCTACCCCGGCCACCAGTTCGCCGCCTTGCCACCCGAGCAGCAGATCCACGGTGCCGAGCACGCCGGTAACTGGATCGACCGGACCGGTGCAACCGATGCCGATGCCTTCTAGCGTGGCCCCCGCGCGGGCGACGGTCTCGCGCAGCAACGCAGTCATGCGGCGCAGACCGTCCGGAAATCCGCGCTCCGACTCTGTGGAACATTCCGCGCGCCCGGTGATGCGGCCGGCGCGGTCGACAATCCCCACAGCGATCTTAGTGCCGCCGATATCGATCGCGCCGATCATTCGGATGACGGGCCGGCTTGCGCTGCTCGCTGCTCCCAACTCTCTGGCCGCAAGCCGTTCTCCACGCGCTCCATGGTGATCGATCCCTCCACCGGACACACCAGCCAGCAGAGGTTGCAGCCGACGCATTCCTGCTCGTCGACCTTGGGGATGCGCGCCGGCGGCGTGTACCCCGTATCGACCGCGACCACGGCGGGCGTTTGGGCGGGGCGGATGCGGCTGGCCGCCAGCAGGTCCTCAGGCGTGCGAGCGCCGTTCACGTGGATGCACTGGTGCGCCCCATCCCAACACGCGATGTAACACAGGCCGCAACCGATGCATAACTCGGGATGAATGCGCGCCACGATCTTATAGTTCAGATCGAGATGCTTCCACTCGGTGACGCGCGCGAGGCTCAGGCCGCGAAAATCGTCGAGCATACGGAATCCTTTTTCATCCATCCAGTTGCTCAAGCCTTCGACCATGTCCTCTACGATGCGATAGCCGTAATGCATCACGGCCGTGCACACTTGCAGGCTGTGGCAGCCGAGCAGCAGGAATTCGGCAGCGTCCTGCCAGCCCGAGATACCGCCGATGCCGGAGACCGGCAATCCGCATTCGGGATCGGCGGCGAGTTGTTGCACCATGTGCAGCGCGATGGGCTTCATGGCCGGACCGCAATAGCCGCCGTGGCTCGAACGGCCGCCCACGTCCGGGCGCGGCGTGAACGTGTCGAGATCGATGCCCGTGATCGAGTTCAGCGTGTTGATGGCCGTCAGTCCATCGGCGCCGCCCGCCTTGGCCGCGCGTCCAATCGTGCGGATGTCGGCCACGTTCGGCGTGAGTTTGACCAGCACCGGCGTGCGCGCGACCTCTTTCACCCATTCGGTGATCATCTTCGCGTATTCCGGCACCTGGCCGACCGCGCTGCCCATGCCGCGCTCGCTCATACCGTGCGGGCAGCCGAAATTCAACTCCAGTCCGTCGGTGCCGGCGTCCTCGGTGCGGCGAACGATCTCGTGCCATGCTTCGCGGCGCGACTCCACCATCAGCGAGGCAATCACCGCGTGCTTTGGATAATGCTTCTTCACGTCCGCGATCTCGCGCAGATTGGTCTGGATGGGCCGGTCGGTGATGAGTTCGATATTATTGAGACCCATCATGCGCAGGCCGTTCCAATCGACTGCCGAGTAGCGCGACGACACGTTGACGATCGGCTCGCCGATGGTCTTCCAGACCGCGCCGCCCCAGCCCGCGTCGAACGCGCGCTTCACCTGATCGCCGCAATTGCTGGGCGGTCCGGAAGCCAGCCAGAACGGATTCGGAGAGCGAATGCCGGCAAAGCGCGTACTCAGGTCAGCCAAGTTTGGCCTCCAGGTAATGTGCGATCCCCGCCGCCGCGCGCTTGCCGTCCGCCACCGCGTCGACCACTTCGCGCCCGCCGTTCACGCAATCGCCGCCCGCGAAGTAGCGCGAGTTTTTCGTCTGCCCTGTCTCGGGATTGACCATCACGCAGCCCCCGGCCACTTGTACGTCGCGGAACTGCGACAGGAAATCGAGCAAGCGCGACTGGCCAATCGAGGGAATGACCATGTCGCACGGCAGTTGGAAATTCGATCCGGCCACCGGCAGCGGCTGGCGCCGGCCGCGCCGATCCGGCTGTCCCAGTTCCATCCGCGCACACTCGACCGATTCGACCGCGCCATCGCCGTGAATCGCGACCGGCTGCGTGAGCCAATGGAAACGCACGCCGTCGCGCTTGGCCAGATCGTATTCGAACTCGAAGGCGGGCATTTCGGTTTCCGTGCGGCGATAAACTACGTGCACTTCTTCCGCGCCCAGCCGCAGCGCCGCGGTAGCCGCGTCGATCGCCGTGTTGCCGCCGCCGATCACCACCACCCGCTTGCCCACGCGTGTTCCGCGATGCGTCTTGTAATCGGCGATAAAGCGCAGCGCGTCGACCACGCCCGGCAAGCCTTCGCCGGGGATATCGAGCGGCTGCGTGCCGCCCAGCCCCACACCCAGGAAGATCACATCGAACTGCATTTCGAGTTCGCGGATGCGCAGTTCGCCGCCGATCTCCGAACTCAACTGAAAATTGACGCCCAACGCACGCACCAGGTCCACCTCGCGCTGGCTATCGAGCGGACGTAGCTTGTATTCGGCAACGCCGTAAGTATTCAGTCCGCCGGCCAACGGACGGCTATCGAAGACAGTGACCGCGAAACCCAAACGGCGCAGACCCGCCGCGCAGGCCAGCGAGGCCGGACCGGCCCCGATGCAGGCGACGCTGCCCGGCCGGGGATCCGCCGCCACGGGCAAAGTCCGGCCGGTGCTGTAGAAGTGATCCATCGCGTGGCGCTGCAATCGCCCGATCTCGATAGGGCGCTCATGATAGCGGTGCAGCACGCAGGCGCCCTCGCACAGGACATCGACGGGGCAGACACGCGCGCAACTCAACCCCAGAATATTCGCGTTCAGAATCGTGAGCGCCGAGCCGTTCAGGTTGCCGCTCGAGATCTTCTTGATAAACCCGGGCACATCGATGTGGGCCGGGCAGGCGTTGGTGCACGGCGCATCGAAACAATAGAGGCAGCGGTGGGCCTCCACGAGCGCTTCCCGCCGGTCTAGCGGCGGATGGATCTCTGCGAAGCTGGCGGAGAACTCGGGTGCGGTACTCATAGCCGTCAGGCCGTGGTCAGCGCGCCGTACATGTCCGGACGCCTGTCACGGAAGAATTGCCACGTCTTGCGGACTTCGCCGATCATATCGAGATCGAGATCGACCGTGAGCACCTCGTCTCGATCGCGGGAAGCCTGCGCGATGATCTGGCCGCGTGGATTACAGAAGTAACTCGACCCGTAGAATTCGCCGATGTTCCAGGGCGCTTCCACGCCCACGCGGTTGAGCGCCCCGATGTAATAACCGTTGGCCACGGCGTGCGCGGGCTGTTCCAGCTTCCAAAGATGCTCGCTCAATCCCGCGACCGTCGCCGACGGATTCAAGACAATCTCCGCGCCGTTCAGCCCCAACGCCCGCGCGCCTTCCGGGAAGTGGCGGTCGTAGCAAATGTAGACGCCGACGCGCACGCCGCCCACATCGAAGACCGGATAACCGAGATTTCCGGGCCGGAAATAGAATTTCTCCCAGAACCCCGGCGCCACGTGCGGGATGTGCGTTTTGCGATACTTGCCCAGATAGTTGCCATCGGCCGCGATCACGGCGGCGGTGTTGTAGTAGATACCCTCCTGCTCGAGTTCATAGACCGGCACGATCAGCGCGACATGATTCTCGCGGGCGACGTCCTGCATGCGGCGGATGGTCGGTCCATCGGGCACCGGCTCGGTAAAATCGTACCAGCGCACTTGCTGCTCGGCACAGAAGTAGGGGCCGTTGAACAGCTCCTGCAGGCATACGATACGCGCGCCCGCCCCGGCTGCCTGGTGGATGTAGCCGATGTGCTTCTCAATCAGGGCCTGCTTGATTTCTTCGAGCGGTAGATCGGGCGCAGCGTCGGCACGCGCCTGGATGAGGGAACAGCGGACAAAACGTGGCATGTGGTTGCGCTCCGGCCGATCGCAATATTATAACGTTGGAAACCACCATGCAAAGCGAGCACTCCGTTTCATCTCATTTACGCCTGGATACCGCGGAGTACGACCGCATCATCCGCACCTACATCCCGTACTACGATGAAAGCCGCGCCGTACAGCTCGACCTGTTGGCCGCCACTGAGCTCCAGCCGGACGCGCGCATTGTCGACCTGGGCGGCGGCACCGGCTCGCTCGCCGAGGCCATCCTGGAGCGCTTCCCGCAAGCTCGCGTGATCGTGCGCGACATCGATCCCGAGATGCTGGCCGTCGCGCAAACTCGGCTGAGCCGTTTCGCCGATCGTGTGGAACTCGGCCGCGCCTCATTCTCCGATCCGCTGCCACGTGTCGATGCGGTGCTCTCGGCTTTCGCTCTGCACCATATCCCGACGCTGGCGGACAAGACCGCGGTCTATGGCCGCATCCACGATGCAATTCGTCCGGGAGGCGTGTTCCTGAACAATGACGCGGCAGCCGGACCCTTCTGGCCGCTCCTGCGCGACCAGTGGGCGGCGTTCATGGCGACCCAGGGTTTCACCCTGGAGCAAGGCTATCGCAACCTGGACGATTGGGCCGCGGAAGACACTTATTTCTCGGTCCGCGAGGAATTAGAAGCTATGGCCGCGGCTGGATTCGAACAAGCCGAATGCGCGTGGCGCCGCGGCCCGATCGCCATCTTCGCGGCGCGGCGATAGCCTCAGACTTTTTCCGGAACCACGTAGGGTGCGCGATAATTGCGCGTCAGCAACTTGTCGGCTTCTTCATCGCCCACGAAGCGCTCCGTCGCCGGATCGAAGTGCAGTTGGCGGCCGAGCCGGTACGAGATGTTGCCCAAATGCGCCAGCGCGCTAGCCATGTGCGCCGTTTCCACCGGGCCGTCCAGGTCGCTCGGGTTGCGGCTGTGTACCGCTTTGATGAAGTTGGCGTAGTGATCGCCCCCGGCCTTGCGCTTTGGGCCGGGTTCGCGTTTCGCCCCCAGGAACACTTCGTAGGAATCGTAGCCGTTGATTTGCAGGTAGCCTTCCGAGCCGTAGAAGATGTTGCCCACGCCTACGCCGCCTTCGAGGTTCGTGAACCAGGGACGCACCTCGAACTGGATGATCTTCTTCTGCTCGGGATAGTGGTAGATAGACGTCTGCGTCTCTGGCGTCTCCTTGTCGTCATCCCAAAGAAACTTGCCGCCCATCGAGGTGATGTGCGTAGGCAGTCCCACGCCCAGGCCCCACATGCACATGTCCGTTTCGTGGATGCCCTGGTTGCCGACGTCGCCGTTGCCGTAGTTCCAATGCCAGTGCCAGTTGTAGTGCACCAGTGCGCGGGTGAATTCGCGCGCCTGCGCCGGACCTTGCCAGATGTCCCAGTTGAGAT
>Ga0335069_10011585_pt1 | contig 12426 bp, 14 predicted proteins | sample Lox_Sample_11_FD_206714 | JGI IMG/M metagenome (GOLD analysis project Ga0335069, IMG submission 206714) | Soil microbial communities from Loxahatchee National Wildlife Refuge, Florida, United States - Lox_Sample_1.1 | ecosystem: Environmental > Terrestrial > Soil > Wetlands | place: USA...
CGCCGAGTTCTTGCACTCGCCGGGGGAGCTGGGCTAGTTTTGGGTTGGCCTGCTGGCGCGGCGCGCCGCCGCCGATGCCGCCGGCCAGCGGGCTCGCGCGGCGGCGGCGGTGCGCGCCGACGCCCTCGAGCACACCTGGGCGATGCTGGCGCCGCTGCTCGAGGCGGCGGCATGAGCCTCGGCGAGCTGGTGCGCGAGACGGTGTGGCAGCGGCGCGGCGTCGCCGGGCAGCTCGGGTACCTGGCGCTGCGGCCGCTGAGCGGTCTGTTCGGCATCGGCGTCGGCCTGCGTGGGCTGGGCTATCGCATCGGCGTCCTGCGTACGCGGCGCGCGGCGATGCCGGTGGTCAGCGTGGGCAACCTGGCGGTGGGCGGCACCGGCAAGACCCCGGTCGCGCTGTGGCTGGCGCGGACGCTGGCGGCGCGCGGGATCCGCGTCGGCTTGCTGTCGCGCGGCTACGGCGGCTCCGCGCGCGGCGTGGTGGTGGTGTCGCGCGGCGAGGGCCCGGAAATGGGGCCGGACGTCGTCGGTGACGAGGCGGTGATGGTGGCGAAGAGCTTCGCCGGGCCGGTGATCACCGCGCCACGCCGCATCGACGGCGCGGCCGCCGCCGCCGAGCTGGGCTGCGAGCTGCTGGTACTGGACGACGGCTTCCAGCACCGCGCCATCGCCCGCGCCTTCGACCTGGTGCTGGTCGACGGCCGTCGCGGGCCGCTGCTGCCCGCGGGACCGCTGCGCGAGCCGCTCGGCGCGCTGCGCCGGGCGCACGCGGTGTTGCTGGTCGAGCGCGACGAGACCGATGCCGTGACGCCGCCCCTGGCCCGTACGGTCCCGACCTACCGGATGCACCTCGAGGCCGTGTCGCTGGTCGAGTCGGTCGAGCGCCGCTGGCGCGAGCGGCCGATCGGCCAGCTCGCGACCCAGCGCGTCGTCGCGGTCACGGGCGTGGCGAGACCGGAGGGATTCTACGCCCTCCTGCGCCGCTGGGAGGCGGTGATCGACGAGGTCTTCGAGTACCCCGACCACCACCCCTACACGCGCGAGGACTGGCAGCAGATCGCGCGGCGCGGCCACAGCGCCGATCTGATCGTCACCACCGAGAAGGATCTGGTCAAACTCGAGGCCTTCCCCTTTGCAACCGGCAAGCTGGTTGCGCTACGGATAGCACCGCAGGTGGAGCGGGCGGAGGAGCTGGTTGCCGCGATCCTCAGCACCACCGGCCTGCAGACGCATCCGGTGGAGGACCATCGCAATGGCCATCAATAAGGAACTGCTCGAGATCTTGGCGTGCCCGAAGTGCAAGGGGGATGTGCACCTGACCCCCGCCGGGGACGGCTTGGTGTGCAACGCCTGCAAGCTGCTCTACGCCATCAAGGACGACATTCCGGTGATGCTCATCGAGGAGGCCACGCGCATCGAGTGAGGGCGGGGTGTTCAGCCGCTTCCCCCTTCCCCTTGCGCGTCAGTGACCCCCCGCCGCATTCCCGCTGGTTTCACCTTCGCCCGCTCCGGTCGTCTGCATCTGCTGGTGCGCGCCGGCGCGCCGGATCTGGTGGCGCTGCTGCGCCGCTGGGCGGCGGGCTCGCTGCCGCCGGCGCGGGCGCTGCTCGGCGGGCGCGGAGGGGTGGGCGCGTTCCAGATCCGCTCCGACCTCGTCGTCGTCTTGCGCCCCTACCGGCGCGGTGGGCTGGTGCGGCGGTTCAACACGACCCGCTACCTGGGTTTCAGCCCGCGGCCGTTCCGCGAGCTGCGGGCCAGCGAAGCGCTGCGCGCGGCGGGTGTGCCGACGCCGGAGGTCCTGGCGGCCGCGGCCCTGTGGGACGTGCCCGGGTGCTATCGAGGCGCGCTGGCGAGCCGCGAGGTCCCCGGCGCGATCAACCTCTGGCACTATCTGCAGATGGCGGTGCCCGCCGAGCGCGGCCCGGCCTGTGCGGCCGCCGCGGCGGCCACCCGGTCGATGCACGACGCCGGCGCCATCCATCCCGATCTCAACCTGCAGAACTACCTCGTGCGCCGCACGCCTTCGGGCTTCGACGCGTGGATCATCGACCTCGACGGCGTGCGCTTCGCCCGCATCACCCCGCGCACCCGTCGGGCCGCCTTCGCGCGCATCTGCCGATCCATCCGCAAGCTCGATCCCGAGTCGGCCGTGATGACCCTGGCCTGCGTCGAGGCGTTCCGCACCGTGGCGGACGCCGGCGCGGAGCGTGCGTGACGCGGTGCGCCGTGGCCTTCGGCACCCTCGGCCCTGAACAGCCCGTCGCCACGTGGGGAGACTGACCCGGCCCGTATCGCCAGGGGTGCTTGGTCCCCTCGGGAGGCGCTGCTAGGGTTTGGTCCGCACGGTCGAGCGGCGCGGCGCGGACTCCATCCACGGCACGGTCCGCCCGACGGCGGAGAGGGTGGCATGCCAGCCCTGGTTCGACTCGATCCAGCGACGGGAAACGGCTCGGCGAAGGGCCCCAGGTTTGCCTCGCCGTTCGGGTTCCTCGCGACCATGCGACGCGATCCGCTCGGCTTCCTGGCCGACTGCCACCGCACCTACGGCGACACGGTGGAGATCCGCTTCTTCCCCTGGCGGACCTTCTTCTTCGTTCATCCGCGCGACGTCCGTTACGTGCTCCAGGAGAACCACCGCAACTACTGGAAGGGGGTCGTCTTCGCCAAGCTGAAGCGGATCGGCGGGCAGGGATTGGTGTTCAGCGACGGCGATCTCTGGCGGCGACAGCGCCAGCTCGCCCAGCCGGCCTTTCACCGCGATCGCATCGCGGCGATGGCGGGGATGATGGTCGACACCACCGCGGCGATGCTCGACCGCTGGCAGCCCGTGGCCGCGGCCGGCGGCTCCTTCGACGTCGCGTCCGAGATGTCCCGTCTGACCCTCGAGATCGTCGCCACGGCGCTGTTCGGGGCCTCGCTCGGCGAGGATGCGGAGGCATTCCGGGAGGCAGTGACGGGCGGCCTCGCGTACGCCAACCACATCGTCAACCACTTCCTCACCCCGCCGCTGTTCGTCCCCACCCGCGTCAACCGCCGCGGCCGGCGCGCCATCGCCAGCCTGGATCGGATCGTGTGGCGAATCATTGCCGAGCGGCGGCGCGACGGGCGCGATCGCGGCGATCTGCTCAGCATGCTGATTCACGCACGCGACGCCGACACGCACGAATCGATGACCGACCAGCAGCTGCGCGACGAAACGGTCACGTTTCTGGTCGCCGGACACGAGACGACGGCGGTGGCGTTGTCCTGGGCGTGGCATCTCCTCGCGACGCACCCGGATGCAGAACGGCGAGTCCACGCGGAGGTCGACGCCGTGCTCGGCGGGCGTGCGCCGACGCTCGCTGATCTCCCGGACCTGCGTTACGGGCGCATGGTCATCGAAGAGTCGATGCGCCTCTTCCCCCCGGTGTGGGCGACGAGCCGCCAGGCGTACCGCGACGACGTCGTCGGCGGCCAGACCGTCCGTGCCGATACGACGGTGACGGTGAGCCCGTACGTGACCCATCGCCACCCCGCGTTCTGGGAGGATCCGGACCGATTCGACCCCGAGCGCTTCACGCCGGAGCGCAGTGCGGCCCGTCCGGAGTATGCCTACTTCCCCTTCGGCGGCGGACCCCGGCGCTGCATCGGCAATCAGTTCGCCATGATGGAGGCGCAGCTCATCCTGGCGACGACGGCGCAGGCCTTTCGGCTTCGCTCGGTGCCCGGGTCCGTGGTCGAGCCCCACCCGATCCTCACCCTGCGGCCGCGGCACGGCGTGCCGATGATGGCGCAGCCGCGCCGATGAGGTCGCCGTCGCCGCCCTGACCTTGGGGGGCGCCTAGGCGGGCCGACGCCCGCGGAACACGACCGCGCCGAGCGGGGGGAGGGTCACACGCAGCGTGTGGCTGCGGCCGTGGCAGGCAGTCGCCTCGGCCTCGACGCCGCCGAAGTTGCCCTGGCCGCTGCCACCGTAGGCGTGCGCGTCGCTGTTGAGAATCTCCTCCCAGACGCCGCCCCACGGTGCCCCGAGGTGATAGTCGTGTCGCGGGACCGGAGTGAAGTTGAGCGCGATGAGCAGCGCCGCGTCGGCCGCGCGCCCTCGCCGCAGATAGCTGAGGGTGCTCTGGTCGGAGTCGTTGCAGTCGATCCACTCGAAGCCCGACCACTGGTGATCGAGTTGATGGAGGCAGGGCTCGTCGCGATAGAGCCAGTTGAGGTCGCGCACCCAGCGCTGGAGGCCCTGATGCGGGGCGTACTCGAGCAGGTGCCAGTCGAGGCTGTGGTCGTGCCGCCATTCGCCCCATTGGCCGATCTCGCTGCCCATGAACAGCAGCTTCTTCCCCGGCTGCGTGTACTGATGCGCCAACAACAGGCGCAGGTTGGCGAACTTCTGCCAGTCGTCGCCCGCCATCTTGGCGAGCAGCGAGCCTTTACCGTGCACCACCTCGTCGTGTGAGAGGGGCAGGACGAAGTTCTCCGTGAACGCGTAGAGCATCCGGAACGTCAGGTTGGTGTGGTGGTACTTCCGGTGCACCGGATCGTGGCTCATGTACTGGAGCATGTCGTGCATCCAGCCCATGTCCCACTTGAGGCCGAAGCCGAGGCCGCCGACGTAGGTCGGCCGCGAGACCATCGGCCACGCCGTCGACTCCTCGGCGATCATCTGCACGGCGGAGTCGGCGCCGTAGACCGCGGCGTTGAGCTGGCGGAGAAAATCGATGGCGCCCAGGTTCTCGCGCCCGCCGTAGCGGTTGGGGATCCACTCGCCCTGGCGGCGCGAATAGTCGAGGTACAGCATCGAGGCGACGGCGTCCACGCGCAGGCCGTCGACGTGGAAGCGGTCGAGCCAGTAAGACGCGCTGGCGAGCAGGAAGCTGCGCACCTCGTTGCGGTCGTAGTTGAAGATCAGGCTGCCCCAGTCGGGGTGGAATCCCTGGCGCGGGTCGGCGTGCTCGTACAGGTGGGTTCCGTCGAAGTAGGCGAGGCCGTGCTCGTCGGACGGGAAGTGCGACGGCACCCAATCGAGGATCACGCCGATGCCGTGCTGGTGCAGGGTGTCGACGAACGCCATGAAGTCCGCCGGCTGTCCGTAGCGCCGCGTGGGGGCGAAGTACGACGTCGTCTGGTACCCCCAGGAGGCGTAGAAGGGATGCTCCATCACCGGCAGCAGCTCGACGTGCGTGAACCCCATGTCGCGCGCGTGCGCGGCCAAACGCGGGGCGATCTCGCCGTACGTGAGCAGGCGGCTGGGATCTTCCGGTGCGCGCTGCCACGACCCCAGGTGCGCCTCGTAGATCGTCATCGGCGTGTCGAGGCCTTGATGCCGGCCGCGGCTCGCCATCCATTCGGCGTCCTGCCACTCGTGGATCGGCACGGCGACGACCGAGCCGGTCCGCGGCGGCAACTCGGTCTCGAAGGCGTAGGGGTCGGCCTTGTCGACCCGGAAGCCGTTCAGGCGCGACGCGACGTGGTATTTGTACACCGCCCCGACGCCTACGCCGGGGACGAAGCCTTCCCAGATGCCGGAGCTGGCGCGCGGCCGGAGCGGGTGCATCCCGCGCCGCCAGCCGTTGAAGTCGCCGATCACCGAAACGGCCTCGGCGTTGGGGGCCCAGACGGCGAAATACGTGCCGGCCTGATCGTCGACCCGCATCGGGTGCGCGCCGAGCTTGTCGTACAGACGCAGGTGGGTTCCCTCGTTGAACAGGTACAGATCTTGGTCGGTCAGGAGGCTCGTCGCGCTCATGGGTGGGTTGGCGGTCATGGGGCGGCGCTAGGCACGCGGCGCTGCGGCCGCACGGGAGGGAAGGGAGCACATCGCTTTCACGCCGGTCGTTCGGCGTCCGTAGCCTTACCAGAGCGATCGCGCGGCGTGAACTGGGTGTGACCGTGCCGCGCCCAGCGCTCGCTACGGTACCGGGGTCGGGGTGGCGTCCGCCTCGGCGACGTCGAGCGGCGGCAGCCACGGCGGCTCGATCAGCACCGGCGGGGCCGATGCCCCCCACTCGCGGGAGAGGCCGAGCGTGAACGAGTGGGTCGCTTGCTGATTGCCGGGAAGCAGGCGCGTGATGCCGATGTCGCCGCCTCCCGAACGGGCGGTTTGGAACTCGTATCCGAGCCCGACCGTGCTGCCGGCCAGTTTCCAGGACATGTTCAGATCGAGCACGTCGCGGTCCGGACGGGTCGAAAAGGCGGTCGACGTGTCGTCGCGCAGCGTCTGGCTGTCGGCGCGGTCGAACAGCTCGGCGTGGTGATACTTGAATTGGGCGGTCAGATCGTCGGACAGCGAGTATCCGACCGGGTGCTCCCCCGTGGGGGCGCTCGGTGCCGCGTCCGCCGGCGTGGCGTCGCTGCGCAGCAGCTGGGTGGCGCGTTCGCTTCCCGAGGCGAGCGCCTCTGCCGTCTCGAGCGCCTCGACGGACGGCAGGACCCAGCCCGGATCGAACAACGTGAACGGCTGGGCGGCCGCCGACGGGGTGGCGGCGCCGTTGATCGAATAGCGGCTGGCAAGGCTCGGCGAGATCTCCGCGGCGCGAACCGCGGCAGCGAGGAGCAGGGCGGCGGCGGCCACCGCGATCGGCCTGAGCGACGACAACCGGTGTCCTCTGGGTGGAGCGGCCTTCACCCGGAATCGTAGCACGCGACCGCGCGCGGCGACACCCCCAACGCGGTTCCAGATTGCGAGGCGGAAGCAACGCGACGGTCAGCGCGGCCTCGGATCGGGCGGCCGAGCGCTCCTGGAGACCGAGGGCCGGGGCGGCCGGCCGAGCGGGTCGTCCCGGTCCAGCCAGCCGCGGCGCTTGAAGTAGACCAGCATGACCGCGCCCAGGGCGAGCATGAAGGCCCACAGCATCGGGTACGACCACCAGACGTGCAGCTCGGGCATCCAGACGAAGTTCATGCCGTAGACGCCGACGAGGAAGGTCAGGGGGATGAAGATGGTCGACATCACCGTCAGCACCTTCATCACCTCGCCGGTGCGGTTGCTGATGCTGGTCAGGTAGACGTCCATGAGCCCCGCGGCCACGTCGCGGAAGCTCTCCAGCACGTCGACCACCTGCATGGCGTGGTCGTGCGCGTCGCGGAAGTAGACCAGGGACGCGGTCGTGAACAGCTCGCTGTCGCGCCGCAGCACGGCCTGGATCGCGTCGCGCTGCGGATAGATGCCGCGCCGCAAGGTCAACAGGCCGTTCTTGACCTGATGGATGCGGCGCAGGACGTGATGCGAGGGGCGGCTGATGATGTCGTGCTCGAGCTGCTCGAGCTGCTCGCCGATCTCCTCGAGCAACGGATAGTAGCCGTCGACGACGGTGTCGACCACCGCCTGGGCGAGAAAGTCCGCCCCCATGCGCGCCATCAGCCCGTGCCGGCGGATGCGGTCGCGGACCGGGTCGAGCAGCGCGTCCTGGCGCTCCTCGAAGGTGAGCACACAGCGCTCGAACAGCACGATGCTGACCTGCTCCGACGCCAGGTACCGCCCCGGGTCGAGCGATGCGGCGCGCGCGATCAGCACGGCATGGGTGTCGTACGCGTCCAGCTTGGGCCGCTGCGGCGTGTTGACGATGTCGGCGAACGCCAGCGGATGGATCTGGAAGCGATCGCGGATCTTCGTCAGCAGCGCCTCGTCGCCGAGCCCCCGCACGCTGAGCCAGCGCACCGTGCCGGCCGGCTGGTCGGCGGCAATCTGGTCCGGGTCGGTGATCTCCGCCTCGCGCACCTCGGCGGAGGAGTACTCCATCAGGTGGAGCAGGGGCCGCGGGGCATCGGTGGGGACAACCAGCGCCCCGGGGGCCGCTCCCGGCGGCGGGTGCCGCTTGCGGAAGATCATCGCGGCGCGGCCGGCGCGCCGATGATCGGCCGTTCAGGCCGGCGGGCCCGAGTGCGGGGACGCATGGCACCGGCCTCATAGCACGGCGGGTACGCGCCCGGGAACCGACGCGGCGCGGCCGGCGGGATTTGCGTCGGTCGTCGCGCGAAAGTGTGCGCCGCAGCGCGTGCACCACCACACCGCGCCGGCGCGCGCGGCGCCGCGGGTGTGGCAGGGCGGTTGCACATGGAGACGGCGTGGAGGTCGAGGCCGTGCACTTTTCGATTGCAGAACGGGACGCGTTGCGGTCCATTCGAAACCAGAGATCCGCACGCGGGTTCCGTGAGTCGGGGCGGGTGGCGGTGGCGTGCCGTGCGGTGCCACAGCAACGCGCAATGATGAGGGGAACACCGATGGCGTCGGACGAGTTCCTGCCGTTCCTGGGGATGTGCACCCTGGCGGCGGCGGTCTACTCGCTGGCCTGCTGGGTCGGCTGCTGGTTCTGAGCGCCGCCCGGCCGGTCTGGCTCAGCGCGCCGGCCGCGCCCGCTCGGCTCGCCGGACGCGGCGTGCCCGGGCCGGCGCGGCGGCGCGCGCGAAGACGCCATCGCGCTCGCGCAGCATCGCCTGAATGCTCCCCGTCCGCTCGCGGCCGGCCAGCGCCTGCTGGGCGGCGTGCGTCCCGTGCATGAACTGGTGGAGCATGAAGTGGTACTTGAGCGCGTGTCCTTTGCCCATCAGGTCGAAGGTGTGATTGATCGACTCCTTCACCAGGGACACGGTCAGCGGCGGGAGGAGGGCGATGCGCCGGGCCAGGGCACGGGTCTCCGCGGCGAGCCGGCGGCGCGGCACCACCCGGTTCACCAGCCCGAGCCGCCACGCCTCGGCGGCGTCGATCGGGTCGCCGAGGAAGAGGAACTCCTTCGCCTTGCGCTGGCCGAGCTCCCACGGCTCGACCAGCAGCTCGACGCCCGCTCCGGTCATGCGGAGCACCGGGTTGGAGAAGCGCGCGTCGTCGGCGGCGATGATGAGATCGCACATGCACGCGAGCATGAGGCCGGCGGCCACACAGGCCCCTTGGACCTGGGCGATGGTCGGCTTGGGCAGGTGATAGATGAACAGGCACTTCTCCAGGTACAGCTCGCGCTCGTGGCGCAGCCGCCCTTCGGGCGTGGCGCGCAGGCGGCGCCACGCGTCGGGCTTCTCCGCTCCGACGACGGACTTGAGGTCGTGGCCCGCCGAGAAGGCCGGTCCGGCCGCGGCGAGGACGATGACGTGGACGGCCGGATCGGCGGCGGCCCGGTGCATCGCCGCGTCGAGCTCGAGGATGAGCGTGCTGTTCTGGGCGTTGCGGACGCGCGGCCGGTTCAGCGTGATCGTCGCGACGTGCGCGCGGACGTCATAGCGGACGGTCGCGAACCGCGCGGTCCGGGGACGCGTCACGAACGGATCTGCTGGGCGAGGTAGTTCTGCTCCCCGACCTGCCGGATGAGTTCGATCTGCGACTCGAGCCAGTCGACGTGCTCCTCCTCGGAGTGCAGAATCCGCTCCAGCAGCTCGCGCGTGGTGTTGTCGCCGACGCTCACCGCCAGCGCGATCGCCTTGTTGAGGCGCGGCACCGCCACTTCCTCGAGCTTCAGGTCGAGCGCGAGCTGTTCGGCGACCGTCTCGCCGACCCGCACCTTCTCCAGGCGCTGCATGTTGGGGACGCCTTCGAGGAACAGGATGCGCTCGATCAGCTCGTCGGCGTGCTTCATCTCGCTGATCGATTCCTCGCGTTCCTTGTGCGCCAGCCGGTCGTAGCCCCAGTTGTCGCACATCTTGGCGTGGACGAAGTACTGATTGATGGCCGTCAACTCGCCGGTGAGGATCTCGTTCAGCGCCTCGATGAGCTTCGCATTCCCCTTCATACCGCCCTCCTGGGTTGACGCGCGCGCAGTGTAGCGCGTCACCGGCGGCGCGAAAAGCGAGCCGGCGCGGGGCCGACGCGCGCTACTCGCGCTCGGGAGCCGGGGCGGCGGCGCAGAGCAGGGCGCGGATCTCGTCGCGGCACGGCGCGCACCGCCGTCCCGCCCCGGTTCGGCGGACCACGTCGGTGACCGTCGAGGCGCCCTCGCGGATGAGCTCGGTGATGGCGCGATCGGTGACTCCCGCACAGTGACAGATGATCATTTCCGGCCGCCCTCCCGCTGCGTCGATCCCACTGGGCGACCATATCTGATTCTGAAACTCATTATCAAGATCAATCGAGCAGAAAAAATCGACCCAGAAGCGATCCGAAATCGACTATGGTATTGAAAATCATTTTCAAGATCTGCTATGCGAAGCGCCAGAAGCCGGCGGGGCACCGCCGCGGCAGGGGGCATGCGAGACATGAGGACAGCGCAGCGGTCGATGGTCGGGCCGGCCGGCGGCCGGCCCGGGAGCGGGGCGGCGCCCGGGGCTACCCGCCCGCCCGAGGGCCAGCGGTGGCGCCGGCTGGCGGCGGCGGTGGCTTTCGCCGCGCTCGCGGCGGCGGGCGCCGTGGCGGCTGGGGCGGAGGACGCCCCGCACGAGATCAAGCTGGAGAACGGGCGCTTCTCGCCCCAGCAGGTGGTGGTCCCGGCGGGTACGCCGCTGCAGCTGCGGGTCACCAACGCCGACAAGGCCGCGATCGAGTTCGAGAGCTTCGAGCTGCACCGCGAGCGCGTCGTTCAGCCCGGCGAGACCATCACCGTCTTCCTGCCGGCGCTGGCGCCGGGCAGCTATCCGTTCTTCGACGACTTCCATAGGGACACCGCCGAGGGGGCGATCGTCGCGCAGTAGGCGCGCCCGCAGTCATGAGGCCGGTGGCCACCCCCTTGCTCGTGACCGGCGCGCTGGTCGCGGCCGCGCAGTTCATTCGGCTGGATCGGACGGCCCCGCCCGCCGGCAGCGACATCGCGGCGCCGTTGCCGGTCGAGAGCGTGCTGCGGCGCGCCTGCTACGACTGCCATTCCAGCCAGACCGAGTGGCCGTGGTACAGCCAGATCGCTCCGCTCTCGTGGCTGATCGATCGCGAGGTGCGCGAAGGGCGCCGCCGCCTCAACTTTTCCGACTGGGGCGATTACGCCTCCGACCCGGGCACGGCGGCGCTGAAGCTCGAGCAGATCGCGACCCGCGTCACCGCCGGGGACATGGCGCCGTGGTACTATTGCTGGTTGCACCCCGAGGCGCGGCTGACGCCGGACGAGCGCGAGTTGCTGGTCCACTGGGCTCGGTCGGGGAGCACCGCACCGTCATCCGCTGGGTAGGGCGCGGCGCGAGAGCAAGGGGGATCCGCGTGAAGGAGAGGATAGTCTTGGTCGCGCTGGCGCTGCTGGCATGCGCGCGCAGCGCGTCGGCGCAGCTCGACCCGTGGGAGTTCGAGGTCTATCCGGCCCAGACCGTCGGGCACGGAATGATCGAGATCGAATCGCTCAACAGCTTCGTGGCCGACGGGCATTCGCAGGGCGAAGAGGGGACATCGGCCGGCACCTATCCGAGCAACTTGATGTACCGGACTGCCTTGGAGGTCACCTACGGGCTGACCGACAAGATCGAAGCGGCCGCCTATCTGAACCTGGCCAAGCCCAACGGCGCCTCGCTGCAGTACGCCGGATCGAAATACCGGCTGCGCGGCAGCCTGTTCGAGCCGGGTGAGCTGTGGGTCGACCTCGGCTGGTACGTGGAGCTGGAGTGGAACAAGGTGTCGCAGTTCGACGACGAGGAGCTCGAGCTGGAAGTGAAGCCGATCCTCTCGAAGGACTTCGGGCGCTTCGAGATCGACCTGAACCCGAAGTTCGAGAAGGTGCTGGTCGGACCCGGCACCAGCGAGGGGTTCGAGTTCGGCTACGTGGCGGGCATCTATTACAGCTACCAGCGCTGGCTCTCGCCCGGGCTCGAGTTCTACGGGGCGATCGGCCTCATGGGCGACCCCGATCCGCTCGACGAGCAGCAGCACTACATCTTCACGGTCGCGCGCGGAGAGGTGCCGAACGGCTTCGAGTACAGCATCGGCCCCGGCTTCGGGCTCACCAGCGGCTCCGACCAGGTGATCATCAAGGTCAACATCGAGTTCGAGCACTTTCTCGGCGTGCTCTGAGTGCGTTCGTCCGAACGAGGGGGACCCGGCATGCGACAGAGGCTTTTCTTCATCCTGGCGGCGGTCCTGGCCGCCTGTGGCGGCGGTGGCCACGGCGGCGGATCGAGCTCGGCGGACACCGATCCGCCCGAGGTGCAGCTCGGCGAACGCCTGTTCCTCGAAACCCGGTTCGCGCAGTTCTTCTCGGCGCACTCCACCGGCGACGTGAACGCGCCGCTGGCGGCGGGCGACCCGGTCATGGACGACAGCGCGACGACCGGCGATCCGTTGCCCGGTCCGTTCCGCGGACAGAGCATGAACTGCCGCGCCTGCCACCTGGTGGACGAGCTGCAGGACGAGGCGGGCGGCGGCGTGCGCACCTACAACGACTTCGCGCGCCGCAGCCCGGTGCCGGCGCGCGGCGATCAGGCGACCATGACGGCGCGCAACTCCCCGCCGCTGGTCGGGTCGACGCTGCGCCGCGACGTCCCGTTCATGCTGCACTTCGACGGCGAGTTCCCGACCACCGCGGACCTGGTGAGAGGCACGCTGACCGG
>Ga0335069_10011586_pt1 | contig 12425 bp, 10 predicted proteins | sample Lox_Sample_11_FD_206714 | JGI IMG/M metagenome (GOLD analysis project Ga0335069, IMG submission 206714) | Soil microbial communities from Loxahatchee National Wildlife Refuge, Florida, United States - Lox_Sample_1.1 | ecosystem: Environmental > Terrestrial > Soil > Wetlands | place: USA...
CCGCACGCTTCATCTGCGCCTTGAAGCTGCCGCCGCCGCAATTCAACTGCACGTTGAAACCGACGTCGCGCAGATGTTCCGCAACCTTGAACGCGTGCCGCCCTGCCGCCTCGCCCTGGTGCGCGACGAAAACGTCGGGCGCCGGTCGCTCGACGCTGTTGCCCTGGTCCGTCCACAGCGCCAGCAGGCGTTCGACGCCCATGGCGAAACCGCAGGCAGGTGCCGGCTTGCCGCCGAGTTGCTCGACCAGGCCGTCATAGCGCCCGCCGGCGCATACCGTACCCTGGCTGCCCAGCTGTGTCGTCACCCACTCGAACACCGTGAGATTGTAATAGTCGAGGCCGCGCACCAGTCGCGGATTGATGCGGAAGCCCCGGCCGGCATCGCGCAGCAGTGCCTGCAAGCCTTCGAAGTGCTTGAGCGACGCTTCGCCCAGATAGTCGATCAGCTTCGGCGCGCCATCTGCCACGGCCTGCATGGCCGGATTCTTGGTATCCAGGATCCGCAAGGGGTTCGTGTGCAAGCGGCGCTGCCCGTCGGCATCGAGGAGCTCACGGTGCTTCTCAAGGTACGCGATCAGGTCGGCACGATGCCGTGCGCGCTCTTCCGACTGGCCGAGCGAATTGATTTCGAGCTCGATGCCGGTCAGGCCGAGATCGTCCCACAGCCGGCCGCACATCAGGATCTGCTCGACGTCGACGTCCGGCCCCGGGTAGCCGAGCGCTTCGACGCCGACCTGGTTGAATTGCCGGTAGCGGCCCTTCTGCGGCCGTTCGTGGCGGAACATGGGACCCATGTACCAGAGCTTGCGCGGGCTGTCGTAGAGGAGGTTGTTCTGGATCACCGCGCGCACGCACGACGCTGTGCCCTCCGGCCGCAATGTCAGCTGCTCGCCGTTCAGGCTGTCGGTGAAGGAATACATTTCCTTCTCGACGATGTCGGTCACCTCGCCGATGGCGCGCGCGAACAGCGGCGTCGGCTCGACCAGCGGCGTGCGCACGGGGCGGTAGCCGTAGCTGCGCAGCCAGTCGCGCACCAGTTCCTCGAACTGTTCCCACAGTTCCGCTTCGTCGGGCAGGACGTCGTTCATCCCGCGGATGGCTTGCAGTGTCTGGGCCATGGTCTAGCGGCGCGGCGCGTAGGTTCGCGTCACGTAATCCTCGATCAATTGTTTGAATTCTGCGGCGATTCTGTCACCGCGCAACGTCGTCACCCGCTCGCCATCGATGTACACGGGCGCCACCGGCTCCTCGCCGGTGCCCGGCAACGAGATGCCGATGCTGGCGTGCTTGCTTTCGCCCGGACCGTTCACCACGCAGCCCATCACCGCCAGGGTCATGTTCTCGACGCCGATGCGCGCCAGTTGCCACGCCGGCATGCGCTCGCGCACGTACGACTGCACGTCCTGCGCAAGTTCCTGGAACACGGTGCTGGTCGTCCGGCCGCAGCCGGGGCAGGCTGCCACCATCGGCACGAAGGCGCGCAAGCCCATCGTCTGCAGGATCTCCTGCGCCACCACGACTTCACGCGTCCGGTCGCCACCAGGTTCCGGCGTCAACGAAATGCGAATGGTGTCGCCGACGCCTTCCTGCAGCAACACGGCCAGCGCCGCCGTCGAGGCAACGATGCCCTTGCTGCCCATGCCCGCCTCGGTAAGGCCCAGGTGCAGCGGATAGTCGCAGCGCGCGGCGAGTTCGCGGTAGATCGCCACCAGGTCCTGCACGCCGGAGACCTTGCACGAGAGCACGATCATGTCGCCGGACAATCCGAGTTCTTCCGCTTTGGCGGCCGACTCGAGCGCCGAAGCCACCATGGCTTCACGCATGATGCCGGTGGCATCGAGAGGCTCGGCGCGCTTGTGGTTGTCGTCCATCACCCGCGCCAGCAACTGCGGATCGAGGCTGCCCCAATTGACGCCGATGCGCACGGGCTTGCGGTGGCGGGCGGCGATCTCGATCAGCTGCGCGAATTGTTCGTCGCGCTTCGCGCCCTTGCCGACATTGCCGGGGTTGATGCGCAGCTTCGCCAGCGCTTCGGCACACGCCGGCACTTCGGTCAACAGCTTGTGGCCGTTGAAATGAAAATCGCCCACGAGCGGAACTTCGACGCCGAGAGCGAGCAACCGATCGCGGATCGCGGGCACCGCGGCAGCAGCTTCGCGCGTGTTGACGGTGATGCGCACGATTTCGGAACCGGCGCGCGCCAGTTCCGCGACCTGCATCGCTGTCGCCAGTACGTCGGTCGTATCGGTGTTGGTCATCGACTGCACGACCACCGGGGCGCCGCCGCCGATGGCGATGCCGCCGACGTCGACGCGGCGCGTGTTTCGCCGCGGCGGCATGCCAGCGGGAACGGCGGGTGCAGGGGACATCACTCGAGCGTCAGACGGGCCACTTCGGCGCGCGTGCTGGGCCTCAGGTCCACCGGATGGCCGTTGTCCGTCAAGGTCACGGACGCCGCATTGCCGATGACGACCTCGAACGGCGGCCGGCCCACGACCGCGTGGGTGCCGCCGGAATAGAGCCCCGTGAGGATGACGAGGCCGCTGGCGTCCTTCACTTCGATCCACGAGTCACCGTGGAAATCGAACGCCAGCCGTCTCTGGTCGGAGGGCACGGCCACTGGAACAGGCGCGGGCCTCGCCTCGGCCGCTGGCGCGGGCATGGCCGCCACGGCCGGGGCCGCCACGGCCGGGGCAGGCGCGGCGGGGGCAACGGCATGCGGGGCAGCGGATGCGGCCGGCACGGGCTTGAGTTCTTCAATGATCGCCTTCGGGCTGTCGTCGCTCTTCGGCATCTGGGGCAGTCCGCCGCCGTAAATATGCCAGCCGATCATGGCCGCAGCCGCGATCAGCAGCAGGACCGAAATCGCGACCAGGGGCGAGATCTGGTTGAGCACGCTCTTGGGCGCGGCGCTGCCCATGTTCTCGGGCGCGCGAATGTCGGGCTCGCGCACCTGAGCTTCCGTGCCGAGAAGGCCGACGAGCTCCTCGGGATCGAGCTTCAGGAAGCGCGCGTAGCTGCGGACCAGGCCGCGCAGGAAGACGCTGCCGGGCATGACGTCCATGCGGTCCGCCTCGACGGCCTCGATCTGGCGGGCGCTGAATTTAAGCGCATGCACGACGTCGTCGATACTCAGGCCGCGCGCCTCGCGCGCCTTGCGCAACAACAGGCCCAGGCTCGGGATGACGGCCATCGATTCCGGCGCCGGCGCCGGTCCCGTATCTGCGGTGTCGCTCACTGGTACCTGCCCTGCATCAACAGTTGATACTCGCGGCTCTCCGAAAAACTGCGGCGCAACTGCGTCGCGTAGCGGCGCTCCGCGTCCCGGTTGCCCAGCTTGCGCTCGATGCGCAGCCCCAGCCAGACGGAGGGTGCGGCAGGTTCCGAGAAGCGCTGCATCTGCTCCAGCTTCGTCTGTGCCTCCGTAAGCCGGTTGTTGCGATAGTACAGCTCGGCCAGCACGAACATCGCATCCGCGTTCTGCGGATCGGCACGCAACGCCTTCTGCAGCAGATCTTCGGCGGTCTTGTCGTCGCCGACCATCACGGAGCAAACGCCACCATTCGTGAGCGGCTTGGTCGGCGAGACGTTGAGCGGAACGTCGGCCGCTGTCACGAAATAGGGAATCGACTGGCGTTCGCGGCCGGTCTGGCACAGGAACCAGCCATAGTTGTTGTTGATCTCGGGATCGTTCGGTGCGAGCCGCAGCGCCTCGCCAAAGGTCGCCTCGGCCGCGGCATTTTCCTTGAGATACATCTGCACGAGGCCGAGCAGATTGTAGGCAAGCGGGTAGGAGGAATCGGCATCAATTGCCTTGCGCGCCTCGTCGAACGCGACGTTGAGTTGGCCTTGGCGCAGGTAAACCATGCCGAGGTCGGTATGGGCCTTCGACGCACGACGCGCTTCGCCGACGACTTCCTGCTGCGACACCGGCGTCTGCGCCACGGTACTGCCAACGAAGGGCGTACTGCCGCACGCGCCCAGCGCCAGCACGGCAGGGACCGCCAACAGCCAAGTTCTCACAGTGACACCTCCGCTGAAGATTTGCGCACGAAAGTCAGCCGCGATGGTACGCCGCGCGAAGTCCTGTCCTTGACCTGTCCGGCCAGCTGGCCGCAGGCGGCGTCGATATCATCGCCGCGCGTCTTGCGCACCGTCGCGACGATTTCGGCGTTCATCAGGATCTCCTGGAAAGCACGCACGCGCTCCGCCCTGGGCCGGCGATAGGCCGTGCCCGGGAACGGATTGAACGGAATGAGGTTGAACTTGCAAGGCACCGAGCGCGCCAGCGCCAGGAGCGCGCGCGCGTCGGCCACGCTGTCGTTCACTCCGTCGAGCAGGACGTATTCGAAGGTGATGAAATCGCGCGGCGCCTTTTCCAGGTAGCGCCGGCAGGCCGCCATCAATTCCTTGAGCGGATACTTGCGATTGAGCGGCACGAGCTGATCGCGCAGCGCATCGGTGGCCGCGTGCAAAGACACGGCGAGGGCGACCGGCACGTCTTCGCGCAGGCGGTCGATGGCCGGCACCATGCCGGCCGTGGAAACCGTGACACGCCGCCGCGACAGTCCGTACGCGTTGTCGTCCAGCATCAGCCTGAGCGCCGCGACCACATGGTCGTAGTTCGCCAAGGGCTCGCCCATGCCCATCAGCACGACGTTGCTGATCACGCGCTCACCCGCGTCGCCGACACCCGCCTGCTTGACCGCGCCAAGTGCCCGATTGGCATGCCAGAGCTGGCCAATGATCTCCGCGGTGCTCAGGTTGCGGTTGAAGCCCTGCTTGCCCGTCGAGCAGAAGGAGCACTCGAGCGCGCAGCCGACCTGCGTCGACACGCACAGGGTGCCGCGGTTCGCTTCCGGAATGAAGACGGTCTCGACGGCATTGCCAGCGCCCACCTCATTGTCGACGCCCAGCAGCCATTTGCGCGTGCCGTCTTCTGCCGTCGTGTCGCGCACCGGCGCCGGTCCGCGGATTTCGGCATCCGCCGCCAGTGCCGCCCGCAGCGCCTTCGCCACGTCGGTCATGCGCCCGAAGTCGTCCTCGCCGAAGCGGTGCATCCAGCGCAGCACCTGGCGGGCGCGGAACGGCTTCTCGCCGCGCGAGACAAACCAGGCGGCGAGTCCTTCAGCGTCGAAGTCGAGCAGGTTGACCGTCATGCGGACTTGGTTCAGCGTCCGGAAAAAACGTTCAGTTCCGGGAAGAAATAGGCGACTTCCACCTTGGCAGTTTCCGGGCCGTCCGATCCGTGCACCGCGTTGGCATCGATGCTCTCGGCGAAGTCGGCACGGATGGTGCCTTTGTCGGCCTTCTTGGGGTCGGTGGCACCCATGAGTTCGCGGTTCTTGGCGATGGCGTTTTCGCCTTCGAGCACCTGGATCATCACCGGACCCGAAGTCATGAACTTGACGAGGTCCTTGAAGAAGGGGCGCTCCTTGTGCACGGCGTAGAAGCCGCCGGCCTCGCGCTCGGACAGCCAGGCCATGCGCGACGCGACGATCTTGAGACCGTTCGTTTCGAAGCGCGAATAGATCTTGCCGATCACGTTCTTGGCCACGGCATCGGGTTTGATGATCGACAGGGTGCGTTCGACAGCCATTTGAATCTCCAGCAGCAGGGTTGAGTGAAATCGCTAACTTGATATTTTATCGCAGTTTTACCCGCGTTCCCGCCGGCTGCGGGCAAAAGAAAAGCCCGGCGCAAGGCCGGGCCGGGATGGTGCCTCAACAATCATCAGTTGATCATGCCGATCGCGCGCGGCAACCACAGTGACAGGGTCGGCCAGTAAGTGACCAGCACCAGAAACACCAGCATCGTGAGCAGCCAGGGCCAGACGGCGATCGTGAGTTCGGTAATGCCGAGTTTGGTGATGCCTGAGGACACATAGAGGTTCAATCCGACGGGCGGGTGGCACATGCCGACCTCCATGTTCACTACCATGACGATGCCGAAGTGCACCGGGTCGATGCCCAGTTTCATGGCGATCGGGAACAGGATGGGCGCCAGGATCAGGACGATGGAACTGGGTTCCATGAAATTGCCTGCCGCCAGCAGCAGCACGTTGGAGATGAGCAGGAAGCCGATGACGCCGACGCCCGTGCCGAGCATCCAGTCCGCCATTTCCTGCGGAATGTTCTCGTGCGTCATCAGGAACGAGAACAGGACGGCGTTCGTGATGATGTAGAGCAGCATCGCGCTCATGTTGGCCGACGACAGCAGGACCTTGGGCACGTCCTTCATACCCATGTCCTTGTAGACGAACACGGCAACGAAGAAGGAGTAGACCGCCGCCATGGCCGCAGCCTCGGTAGGCGTGAAGATGCCGGTGTAGATACCGCCCATGACGACGATGATCAGGAACAGGCCCCAGATCGCCTTGCGGAAGGCGTCCCAACGCTCGGCCCAGGTCGCCTTCGGCTGACGCGGGTAATCGAACTTCTTCGCCCGATGCCACGTCGTGAAGCCCAGCATGGTGGCCAGTACGATGCCCGGGATGACGCCGGCCATGAACAGCGCGCCAACCGACGTGTTGGTCGAAACCGAGTACATCACCATGACGATGGACGGCGGGATCAGGATGCCGAGTGCGCCGGAGGTCGTGATGATCCCGGCGCCGAACCGCTTCGGGAAGCCTGCCTTGACCATGGCCGGCATCAGGATCGATCCGATCGCCACGACGGTCGCGGGGCTGGAGCCGGACACCGCGGCGAAGAGCGCGCAAGCGAGAACGCCGCCGAGACCCAGGCCGCCGTACCAGTGGCCGACCATGGCCGTGGCGAACTTGATCATGCGGCGCGCGACGCCGCCGTGCGTGAGGAAGTTACCGGCCAGGATGAAGAACGGGATCGCCATGATCTCGAACTTCTCGATGCCGGTGAATAGCTTCAGGGCCACCGACTCGATCGGCACGGTCGTCATGAAGAACAGGAAGCTGAGTACGGTCAGGCCGAGCGAAATGGAGATCGGCATGCCGGTCAGCATTAGCGCCACGAGCAGGGTGAAGATGAGCATCGTGTTCATTGCCCGTCTCCCAGCCGTGGATCCTTGCGGCGGTCGACGCCGCTGCGGCGCTCGACGTCCGGCGCGACACTGGTCATGGTCGGCTCGCGGCGGTCGACACCACGCCGCAGGTCGTGCGGATGCAGGCCGTCTTCCATGCGGTAGATCGCATCCTCCTCACCAGGCTCTGGCGGCCCCTCGTCGAGCCCGTCGACATGCCCGTGATCGTGATGCGGCAACTCGCCTGTCCGCACGAAACTGGTCATCACCTGCAGGAAGCGGAAGCACATCAGGTAGGAGCCCAGCGGCACGGCCGAATAGACGATCCATGTCGGCCATTCGAGGTCGGGCGTGGTCGGTCCTTCAGGGAGATCCTCAGGCGGCGTGCCGAACCAGGAAAGGAAGGCATAGTGGAAACCATTTTCCCAGACGAAGCGCGCACCCAACGTGCCGACGATGCCGGTGAACGTGGCGCCCGCGAGCAGGCCGAAGAGAATCAGCTTGCTTCGCTTGCCGCCTTCGAGCCGGTTGATCAGCACGTCGACGCCGACGTGGATGCCGGTGCGCACGCCGTAGGCGGCACCGAACTTGGCCATCCAGACGAACATGATGATGCACAGTTCCTGGGCCCAGCCGAAATTGAGGCCGAGCAGCCAGTCCTGCACGCCGGGAATCGCGAGCCCGGATGCGTAACGGTGCATCACCGCGACGAAGATGATCAGGGTCGCCGCGCCCATGAGGAACGTAATGAACCATTCCTCAAGGTGATCAAGGAATCGCATGGGTCTCCTCCCGAACGAACCATGACGGGGACGCCGCAGTCACGGCGTCCCACCAGGGCTGACTTTACAGCTTTGCCGGATCGAAGCCGGTTTCTTTGTAGATGGACTGGATCAGGTCCTTGCCAACGCGCGATTCCATTTCGGCGTGCGTCTTGACCATGGCTTTCTTGAGCGCGAGCCGTTCCTGAGGCGTCGGCGTGTAGATCTGCGTCTTGCCGGACTTGCGCACGGCTTCCAGCGCCTGCTCGTTTTCCACCTTGGCGATCTGGTTGGCGTAGCGCGTCGCCTGCTCGAGCGCGCTCTCCAGTTGACCACGGATGTCAGACGGCAAACCGTCCCAGAACTTCTTGTTGGCGATCACCGCATAGCCCAGATAGCCGTGATCGGTCAGCGTCATGTTCTTCTGCACCTCGTACATCTTCTGCGTGTAGAGGTTCGACATCGGGTTTTCCGTCCCGTCGACGACGCCGGTCTGCAATGCCTGATAGACCTCCGAGAAGGCCATCACCTGCGGTATGCAGCCCAGCGAACGCATCTGGGCCTCGAGCACCTTGGAAGACTGGATGCGCATTTTCAGGCCCTTGAAGTCCTCCGGGGTATGCAGCGGCTTGTTGGCCGTAAACGACTTGAACCCGTTGTCCCAATACGCGAGCCCCTTGACGCCCTTGGCATCGAGCTTTGCGAGCAGTTGCCTGCCGATCGGGCCCTGCGTGACGCGATGTAGCTCCTCATAGTTGTCGAAGATGTAGGGCAGGTCGAAGACCTCGAATTCCTTGACGCCGAGCGGCCCGAACTTGGAGAGCGCCGGCGCCAGCATCTGCACCGCACCCAGTTGCAGCGCCTCGAGCTCTTCCTTGTCCTTGTAGAGCGTGCTGTTGGCATACACCTCGACCTTGACTCGGCCACCGGTGAGTTCTTCGGCCTTCTTCTTGAAGAACTCGGCAGCGTGGCCCTTCGGCGTGTCCGCAGCCACGACGTGGCTGAACTTGATGACAATGGGCTGATCCGCGAACGCGGCCAGCGAAAACGCAGCGACGACTGCGCCAAACAACAATGTACGGATCTTCATGTTTCTCCTCCCGGCACGATAACGCGGTGGCGGAATTCTGGACCTGCCGGCACGCCGCCACCATTGTGGATTTCCGCAAGCCGGCGGTGACGATATGCGCAACCCGGATTAACATCCGGCCATGGATGCCACCACCAGACCGGAAACCCGCACATGGGGATGGTTATGGTTGTTGCCACGCGTCTCGCTCGTGCTCTTCGTCGCCACTGTGGCGGGACTGCTGTGGCTCTCCAACCGCGCCGACCAGGACGAGCAGCGCGCAACCTTGATCAGCGACATGCTCTGGCTCGAGCAGAACCTGCGGTTTACGCTGGGCCACAATGAAGAGCAGTTGGCGCGCATCGGCCCGCGCCAGATCGCCAACGCAACGGCATTCGAGGCCTACACGCGCACGCTGATCAACAGCCAGGCGGGGCTGCAACGCGTGCGCCAGCTCGATGACGTGGGCGAAAGATCTTCCGCCGACGCAGCCTCTGCACGCTTGGCGAGGTCGATGGGCAGCGCGGTCTATGGCGACCCCTACCCGACAGGGGGCGACTGGCAGTTCGACGTCTACGTGCCCGTAGAGGCAGGTGGTGGAACGGCAGGCGTCATCGTCGCCAGCTACTCGCTACGGCACCTGCTGGATGACGCGGTGCCGTGGTGGCTGGCGGAACGCTACCGTATCGTCGTCGTCGATTCCGACGGGCAGGTTCTCGCCAGCCGATCGAAGGTAGAGGCGCCTGCCTCGGACAGCAACTACCAGCTCGCCTTCGATCCACCGGGCAAAGGTCTGGCGATCGAGGCTACCGCCTACCGCTCGCCGCCGCCACCTGCGGGCCGCCTCCTCTCCGCTGCGCTCGTCTTGCTTGCCGCGGCCATGCTCTGGAGCCTGTGGGCACTGCGGCGCCATATCCAGCGCCGCCTCGCAACGGAACAGGAGTTGCGGGGAGAGCATGCGTTTCGCAAGGCCATGGAGGATTCGGTCCAGACGGGGCTGCGTGCCCGCGACCTGGAAGGCCGCATCACGTACGTCAATCCGGCCTTCTGCGCGATGGTGGGCTGGACTTCCGATGAACTGGTCGGCCGTGCGCCACCCATGCCTTACTGGGTCGATGAGGACATCAAGGCGACGCAAACACTTCACGACCGAATTCTTGCCGGTGCCGGTCCGGATCGTGCCTTCGAGGTATCGTTCAAGCGCAAGGACGGCGAAGTCTTTCCGGTCCTGATACACGAGGCGCCCCTGATCGACGCGGCTGGCCGCCAGACCGGCTGGATGAGTTCGATTATCGACATCTCGGACCAAAAGCGCGCGGAAGAGCTGGCGCGCCATCAGCAGGAGCGCCTGCAGGCAACGCAGCGGCTGGTTGCCATGGGCGAGATGGCATCGAGCCTCGCCCATGAGCTCAACCAGCCGTTGGCAGCCATCGCCGGGTACAACGCGGGCTGCCTGAACATGCTGGCCAGCGGCGCACCGAATCTGCCCGACATCGAGGTCGTGCTGAAGAAGAGCACGGAACAAGCGCAGCGCGCCGGGCGCGTGATCCGGCGCATCTACGAATTTGTGCGGCGGGCCGAACCAAAGTCCGAGCCGTTCGAGATCGGCGAACTCGTCGATGAGGTGATCGGTCTGGTCGAACTGGATGCCCGACGCCAGGGGATCAGCATTCACGCGGACATCGAGACATCACTGCCCGAAGTAACCGGCGACCGTGTCCTGCTCGGGCAGGCGCTGATGAACCTGATTCGCAACGGCATCGAATCGATGCGCGATCTTGCGCCCGAGCGACGTCGGTTGCAGGTGACGGCAAGACGCGACCAGGACCAGATTCACCTCAGCGTCATCGACCACGGCTGCGGCATCTCCGCCGAGGCAGCACCCCATCTGTTCGAGCCGTTCTTCACGACGAAGGCCGAAGGGATGGGCATGGGCCTCAACATCTGCCGGTCCGTGATTGAAGGGCACCACGGCCGGCTGTCGATCGAACCCAATCCGGCGGGCGGCACGATCGCCCATGTGTTGCTGCCGCCGCGGTCATGACCAGCGCCATCGCCCATTTGGTCGACGACGATGAGGCCATTCGCGACGCCTTGACATGGCTGCTGCGTTCGCGTGGTGTCGAGTCGCACACGTGGAGTTCGGCGGAAACTTTCCTGGCCGACTACGATCCGCAGATGCGTGGGTGCCTGCTGCTGGATGTCCGGATGCCCGGCATGAGCGGCATCGAGTTGTTCGATCGCCTGCTTGCACAGGGCTGCACAATGCCGGCCATCTTCCTTACCGGCCATGGCGATGTGCCACTTGCCGTGCAGGCACTCAAGAAGGGAGCGTTCAACTTCATCGAGAAGCCGTGCAATGACAACGATCTGGCGGATCAGGTCATCACCGCGCTGGAACTCGACCGGGAATGGAGGCGACAAGCCGCGTCGACGGCATCCATCGACGCCCGGCTGCGCAGCCTGACGAGTCGCGAGCGCGAGATCATGGGTCGCATCCTGGCCGGTCAGTACAACAAGGTAATCGCCGCCGAACTCAACATCGCCATGCGCACGGTCGAAGTGCATCGCGCACGCATCTTCGAGAAAATGGCAGTGAAGTCCGCGGTCGAACTTGCCAAGCTCGTGACGGGCAATCAACCGGAGTGAGCACGGCGTACCACGGGAGCTGACTTTCCTAGATCGGCTCCAGGACAATCTTTCCGGCCTTGCGCCGAATAACCCAATTTCCGAAGGTCAGGGCCGGATGCCGGTCCGGCGCGGCTTGCAGGCATTGGCGTAATGCCTCGGCCAGCCGCTCTTCGCTGGGAATGCCGACGCCCTGGCGCACGAGCAGGTAGCGAAGCACGTTGCGCGCGCGAGGTTCCGCCAGCCGCTCGAAGAGTTCGAGATCCACTGGAAAGGAGGTTTCATGCGAGCCGAGGTCGATCACTGCAAGTTCGTCGAGCAGGTCGGCCGCCTCGGCGAAACGCGCCGCCGCGCTTGCCAGTCGCTGCTCCGCTGCCGGAAAGCGCCGCAGCACCGTCGGCAGCACATCATGGCGCAGATAGTTGCGGGCAAAGCGCGTGTCCGCGTTGCTGTGATCGTCCACCCAGCGCAGTCCGTGCGCCTTTGCATAGTCCAGGATGTCGCTGCGCCCCATGTCGAGCAAGGGCCTCAGCAGCCGGCCGCTGCGCTCAGGCATCGCGCCTGCGCCCCGCACGCCGGCGCCGCGCAGCAGATTGAAGAGCAGCGTTTCCGCCCGGTCGCCGCGATGATGGCCGAGCAGGATCCAGTCCTCGGGCTGCCGCGCATAGGCCTCGTGACGCGCCCGGCGCGCAGCCGCCTCGAGACCGTCCGCGCTTTGCCGCTCAACGTCGACCCGAACGACGCGCAACGGGATGGACCAGGCTGCGCACAGTTCCTCGCAAAACGACTCCCATGCGTCGGCATCGGGACTCAATCCGTGATGTACATGCAGGGCTGCAACCGATGGATGCGACGCCTTTGCCGCGTGAAGCAGGACGACGGAATCGACCCCGCCCGACAGCCCCACGACCAGGCTGTCGCGCTGCGCAACGTGACGATTCAGGCAGGCGAGCGCAGTAGCCGCTA
>Ga0335069_10011587_pt1 | contig 12425 bp, 4 predicted proteins | sample Lox_Sample_11_FD_206714 | JGI IMG/M metagenome (GOLD analysis project Ga0335069, IMG submission 206714) | Soil microbial communities from Loxahatchee National Wildlife Refuge, Florida, United States - Lox_Sample_1.1 | ecosystem: Environmental > Terrestrial > Soil > Wetlands | place: USA: Florida...
AGGAAATTCGTCACAATCTTATTCAAAATCTCAATTTCCGAAGCTATGTCAGCGACCATTTCCTTTTCCACAGGACGGCCTTCAAGTTTTTTTTGAAGTATCTCGGCAAACCCCTTCATAGCCCCCAATGGATTTCGAATTTCATGCGCAATCCCAGCCGCCAATTCCCCGATAGTTGCCATTTTCTCGGAAGTTTTGATTTGAGTTTGAAGTTTTCGAAGTTGTGTTTCATCCGTGAAAAGAACCTCGGTTCCTAGTTCCCGCGAGTCTTCGCCCAGCAGTGGCGCACTCCGGAGTCGAATGTATTTTGGCGATTCCTCCGACAGGTTGATTTCCTTGTTATCCAGGTGTTGGCGTTTGACATGTGCCGAATGGATGGAATTTAGGAAACTAGGATAAACCGAGAAAATAGACCAATAAGGCTGCCCGATGGCTTTCGACTGGGGTATTTCCAGGATGAGGGAAGCTGCCCGGTTGAATGTTGTGATATTGCCGTTTAAATCCAGAACCAAAAGCCCATTGGACATGCTTTCTAAAATATACTCGTTATGGCTCTGCAACCGTTTCGTCATTTCGTTGAAGGCGTGGGCAAGTGCGCCCAATTCATTTCCCGAGGTAACTTTGACCCGGTGACTGAAATCTCCCGCCGCTATTTTCTGTGAGGCTCGGGCCATTTCCTCGATCGGCGAAATGAAACGCCTTCCAAAAGCGTAAAGAAGCCCACCCATCAAGAAAAGACAGACCAACCCGAAAGTAAAAAGAACCCTCGCGAATTGATTGAGGCCATCAATGAACTTGGCGCTGGCCTCCACTCCAAGGATGGCGATGACTTTCTTGCTATGGAATATTGGTGAATAACCCAATTTATAAATGCCACCGTCGCTCTCCGGAAAAAGAATGCTGACGGAGGGTATTCCCTGTTTAGCCCGGGAGAACGGATCCGTATCCAAGTCGCGGAGCCAATTGCTTTCCTTGAAGTCAAATTGTCCATTAGCATCCACCAAGACATGGCCATCTAGATCAAGGATGAAAAGGTTCTTCGCCTGGCTTTCTGTTCTCTTTTCGATGAGGAATTCTTGGAATTTGACGTAGAGTTCGTTTTTTCCATTCAAGAATGGAAGAAACTCGGATTTGACTTCCCCCGCTGAAAGGCGGGCGATCGCCAACAACCGGTCACCCATTTCACTGTCAAAAGTTTTTTTCGAAACGTAATATGCGAAACCGCCGTAAACGAAGAGGATGACGATTCCCACGAAGAGGGTCCGACTGACTAACTCAGCCAATACACTTCCGCGGAAATAAGGGGCGGTGGGTTTCAAAGGAATCTCAATTCAATCGAAGGGGTGTTGTCACTTTGTTGACGCAATAGTCGAATTGCTCTAGTCTATCAAAAATAGTTAGAATTTTGACTATCAACCCGAAGTTTCCTTGAAAACTGGGTTTTAAGAGTGGAAATGCTGATAAAGCTGGTGGGCTAATTCCTTAGATACGCCCGGAACCGAGGATAGGTCTTCCAATGGTGCGGCTTGAATCTCCTTCAACGATTCAAACCGGTTCAAAAGGAGCCTTAAGCGGTTGGGGCCGATTCCCTTCACTTTACGCAGAAGTGAGGTAACAGCTTCACGATCCCGGATAATACGATGGTATCCCACCGCAAAACGGTGTGATTCGTCCCGTACACGTTGCAAAAGATGGCGTGCCTTCAAGTGGTCCCTAAAATTAACTGGGGTGGCTTGACCCGGCACAAAAACTTCCTCTTCCCTTTTCGCCAGGGAGGCCAGTCCATAACCATTCTTAAGTTCAATGTCCAAAACCTCTTGAACGGCGTTCAACTGGCCTTTCCCACCGTCTATCAAGAATAAATCAGGCGGAGGATTCCCCTCCCGTTCGAGAAGCCTCAGATAACGGCGCATCATCTCTTGGTGAGCGCGAAAATCATCTTGCCCCGAAAGATCCTTGATCTTGAATTTTCGATATCGGTTTTTTTCGGGAATTCCATCCTTGAATAGAACCGCCGAACCCACCGTAAAGGCACCTTGAAGGGTGGAAATGTCAAAACAAGCGATATGACGCGGCAGTTCCTTCAATGCCAGAAGGTCTTGTATCTCCTTCAAGAGATTGGTCCGTTGGGTATTCTCCCTTAAAGCGGCCAGGACATTTTTTACCGCTATCTCCATCAGCTCCCTTCGCCAGCTCTTCTCCGCTTTTTTGACCTGAACCGCTGTTCCTTTTTGAACGTCCAGCCACTTTGCCAAGACGGGCTCAACGTCCCAATCGGAAGGGATGAGTATTTCCTCGGGAAGGAATACCCCGGGAGCGTAATATTGCCTTAGGAACTGGGGGAAAACCTCCTCCAAAGCCTCTTCCATCTCGTTGTCAACCGTTAATCGGATATGGTCAATGACCTTCCCTTGCCGCAATTGGATAACGGAGACAAGAACCTTGCCTACTTCTTGGGCAAACGCAAATACATCCACATCCTTCTTTTCCGGGCTTAGCACCGCGTAGTTACTCTGCATCTGTGAAATGGATTCCAGGAGGTCACGTAATTTCGCCGCCTCCTCATATTCTTGCCGTTCCGAAGCCTTTAACATCTCCCCCTTGACATGTTCCATGAGATCGTCATGTCTTCCTTCCAAGAACCACTGGACTCTCTTGACCAGCTGGCCATAGGCTTGTTTTTGGATCAATCCCACGCAGGGTGCGGGACATTGTTTGATCTGGTAGCTCAAGCAGGCTTTTTCCGCCTTGCCGTCGATGTCAATATCGCAGTCCCTGATGTTGAAATAACGGTAGATCATCTTCACGATCTCCCGAAGTTTAAGGTTTGGATAAGGGCCGTAATATTTCGAGCCGTCGGCCGAAGGCCGCCTCGAAATGAGGACCCGGGGGAAATTTTCGTGGGTTGTCAACTTGAGATAGGGGTAACTTTTATCGTCCCGCAAAAGGACGTTGTACCGGGGGTGGTTTTTTTTAATGAGGTTGCTTTCAAGTAAGAGGGCTTCGTTCTCATCACCGGTCAGGATGAAATCAAGCGTCAGGGCCTGGGAGACCAAAGCCCGCACCTTTGGGTTCTCTTGGCCCTTTTGATTAAAGTAAGATGCGGTCCTTTTCTTGAGGGAAAGTGCCTTACCCACATAAAGCACCCGGTCTCCGGGTCCCTTGAAGAGATAAACTCCTGGCGAATCCGGAAAGGAAGCCGAACGGTCCTTCATCTTTTCAAAATTCGATGATCTCTCGGATTCCGGCAATTTAATCCTCAATTCAAGAAACGAAAAGCCTTTCCATCGCGAATCTCAAATTGGGCTTTTGATTCTTTCCCTTAACCGTCGGATCTGGTCACGAAGTTCGGCGGCTTTCTCGTATTCATATTTCTGGGCATACCCGAGCATCTCGTGTTCCAGGGCCACGATCTTTCGGGGGATGGCTTCTGGTATAAGATAAAGCTCCTCCTGGGGTTCGGCGGCCACCGGCACGGTGTAATAATCAGCCTCGTAAACCGTGGTCAAGAGCTCCCGGATTTGTTTCTTGACGGTGGCGGGCGTAATGCCATGCTCCTTATTGTAAGCGCCTTGAAGTTCCCTCCGCCGGTTGGTCTCGTCCATGGTTTTTTTGATCGAATCCGTCGATTTGTCGGCGTAAAAAATCACTTTGCCCTCGACATTCCGGGCCGCCCGGCCGGCCGTCTGCATAAGCGACACTTCCGATCTCAAGAATCCTTCTTTATCCGCGTCAAGGATGGCCACCAGGCTCACTTCGGGCAAGTCCAGGCCCTCCCGGAGCAGGTTGACCCCCACCAGTACGTCATAAGTCCCTAAGCGAAGGTCCCGGATGATGCGGATGCGTTCAAGCGTTTCCACGTCCGAATGGAGGTAGGCCACCTTTATGTTCAGCTGTTTGAGGTAATGGGTCAGGTCTTCCGCCATCTTCTTGGTCAAGGTGGTGACCAATACACGTTGTTGCCGCTTGACACGGTCGCGCACTTCCCCAATGAGGTCATCCACCTGGGAAACCGCTGGCCGGACCTCCACTTGCGGGTCCATGAGGCCCGTCGGCCGGATGATCTGTTCGATGACCTCACCCTTGGATTTTTTAAGCTCGTATTCCGAGGGCGTGGCCGAGACGTAGATCATCTGTCCAACCTTGGCCTCGAATTCCTCGAACCGTAGCGGACGGTTATCGAAGGCACAGGGGAGCCGGAAACCGTATTCCACCAGGTTTTTTTTTCGGGCGTGATCGCCGTTATACATCGCCCGCAACTGGGGCAGGGTGGCGTGGGATTCGTCGATAAAAGTCAGGAAATCCTTCGGAAAATAATCCATCAGGGTATAAGGCGGCTGGCCCGGCTTGCGGCCATCAAAGTGACGGCTGTAATTCTCGATACCAGTGCAGTAGCCCATCTCCTCGATCATTTCGAGGTCATACATGGTCCTCTGTTCAAGGCGCTGAGCCTCCACCAATTTCTCGGCCCGTCTCAACTCCTGGAGGCGAATCCGGAGTTCTTCCCGAATATTCGAGACGGCTCCCTGCATGACCTTTTGTGGCATAACGTAATGCTTTGCGGGATAGATGGCCAAAACCTTCCGGTGATTGAGTGGCTTCCCGGTGACCGGATCGATTTCCGATATTTTTTCAACCTCATCCCCGAAGAACTCGATTCTGAATGGGTTCTCACCGTAGGCCGGAAATATTTCAAGAACATCCCCCTTCACCCGGAATTTTCCACGGCTGAAATCAATGTCATTCCGATTGTACTGAATTTCCACGAGGCCTTTGAGAAAGGCTTCCCGGGGAAGATCTTGCCCTTCCCGTATCACCAAATGCATCTTTTCATAGTTTTCGGGGGAGCCCAATCCATAAATACACGATACCGAGGCCACGATGATGACATCTCGGCGTTCTTGAAGGAGGGCGGTAGCTTCCAGACGAAGGCGATCCAACTCCATATTAATGGAGGCATCCTTCTCGATGAATGTGTCGGTCGTGGGTATATAAGCTTCAGGTTGGTAATAATCGTAATAGCTCACGAAATAAGCCACGGCGTTTTCCGGAAAAAATTCCTTGAATTCTCCATAAAGTTGGGCGGCGAGAGTTTTGTTATGGGAAATGACCAAAGCGGGGCGCTGAACTTCTTGAATGACATGGGCGATACTGAAGGTCTTGCCGGATCCGGTGACCCCCAAAAGGGTCTGATTTGGGAATCCCGCCCTTAAGCCTTTGCTTAGTTTATCGATGGCCTGTGGCTGGTCGCCGGTCGGCCTGAAGTCAGATCGAAGCTTGAATTCCATAAAACCATTCTCAGTCTATTAGGGATTCATTTCAAGTTGGGCGTTCCCGACAAAAAAAAAGCCCGCTCCCGAAAGAGAGCGGGCTTTGAAACTTGACCTCAGTAAAACTTAATATCGTCTACCGTCAGGTTGTAACTTTGTCCCGATCCTATCCCATTTTCAAATTGCCATTGAAGGCTTTCCAAGTGGGCCTTGTCCAGGTTCGTGGCTCCAAACTGCTGTCCCCAGCCCAACTGGGTTGCGGCCGCAAAGGCAACGGTGACAGGAGCCCAAACTCCATAACCCGGGTTGGGTTCAACCGCGCCATAATCGTCGTTGCATTGCCCCGAAGCCCCAGTGCAATTTCCACCACTGGATGTCGGAAGGGTCTGAATGGTAGGAATCTTGAAATGGTAGCTGGAAGCGTAACCCCCGGAGCCTCCGATCATAACGGTGAAAATAATGCCCGTATATGCGCTTGCGTCATAAGAAATCTTCGGGCCGGAGGTGACATTGACGAAATCAAAACCCATTCCAACGTATGGGCAGTGGGAATAAGCCGCGCAGGAATCCGAACCACTGCAAGCAGGCCCGCAAACACCCGTGATATTGGCGGCATATCCCGGACTCCCTCCCGCAAGATTGCTCCCCGGTGTGCTCATAACAAATGTATTTGAAACAGGTGCCGGAAACCATTGGGAGGTGCCGTTTCCAGTGTAGGCGGTGCTGCTTCCCCAGACATTACCACAGGAATCGGTCACGCCCTGGTCATAAAAGACATACCAATAACCACTCCTCCCGTTCGTTCCACAAGTACCATTAGGGAAAACCAGGATTTGGTTGTCGTTGTCTTCGGCATTATCGATAAGGCTGCAATTGGGGACATAAGTAGCATTTGTAAAGGAAATGTCATCCACCGCCACATCCACGTTGGGAGTAACGGCAGGATTTCCTCCAACCTGCCACTTGATGCCGATAATACTGGTCTTGTCAAAGGAAACGGGGGTTCCAAAGCCGACCTGGTAGGTTTGGGCGAAGAACACGGTGACTGGATGCCAAGCGCCATCGGCAGGCACAACCCCGTTCAAGCTGTATCCATAATCATCCCCGCAAGTGGCGCTACAAGTACCTCCATTGGAGGCGTTTTCCGTTTGCGCGGTCGGAAAGTTAATCCTCACGTTAGGACTCGTTCCGGCGGCGATTCTTATCATGAAAGTTACCCCGGTGTAGGCGCTGGCGTCATAGGGCCCTTGGGGGTTGACAAAATTTAATCCCATACCCACGAAAGGAGCCGTTACGGCTGCGCCCAAGGAACCCGTGATTCGCGCCGCATAGAGAGAAGGTCCACCGGGTATGGCCGTCATATCGGTCATGATAAAGGTAGCTCCAGCTCCACCGGTCGTCCCCCCAATCGTTCCGTTCCCGGTATAAACTACGCTATTTCCGTTGGTAGGCGCCGGATTGTCATCATAAGTAAACCAGTAACCATTGCGCCCTCCGCTTAAATCTATCTGATTCGTTTGAGATTCCAAATCATCAATCATGTTGGTATTCGGAGGTGGAGTATTCGTGACGGTATTTGTCGCCGTACTCGTTGCGGTAAGCGTTGGTGTTCCCGTAGCAGTTTTCGTGGCGGTGTTGGTTGGAGTACCAGGAGCGGGAGTGTTAGTCGGAGAACTTGTGGGGGTCTTTGTGGGGGTATTAGTAGCCGTATAGGTATTGGTCCCAGTATTAGTCGGTGTTCCCGCAACCACAGTTGGTATCCCATTAAGGGGCGTAACGGCCAATTGGCGGGTACAGCCAATAATGAGGGAGATTCCGAGGAAGGCCGTAGCCGTTATTCCCAAAGTGATCTTTCGCCATAAACCCATTGTCCGACCCTCCGTTAGAAATTTTTAGATCAATAAAATTGGCTTTCGAAGCCTATAATTTGTACCACATCATTTCTGCATTTTCATCTCATTAAGAGGGAAAAATACTGGTTTCGGAGCGTGGAAAAGCAAAATTAAAACGTGAAAAAGTGCGTATTTGGCGAGGCAAGAAAGAAAAAGCGCCCGTGCGCATGCCGAACCAACATCAATTGATAGGATTTTGAGGAATTAAACCGGTTTCTACCAAGTTCCTCAGGGCACACAATACTGTTTAAATGCCCTTCAACCGAAGAATATCACGCAATTTTTCCCTTACATCCTCATTGTTGGGCTCATCATTCAGGATCCGTTCGTAAATCTTCAGAGCCTCCACGTAAAGCCCTTGTTTGGCATAGATGTCAGCCAAAGTTTGGCGAATAAACGGATCTTCCAAGACTTCAGCAGAAGAAGGCCCCGGCGCCGCCTCAATGACAGCCTTCGGTTGGATCTCATAAATAGGGGCCGGTGGTTGGGATATGTTCTTTTCTTTTTCTTTCTCAAGTCGGAGTCTTTCCATACCCTGAAGAATTTCATTATTGATCTTAGCTTGAGCGGCTTCTTGTTCCTGTTTTTGCTTTGCGTAACTTTTCCTCTGTTCCTCCTCCAACCGACGCTGCTCCTCCTCCTTTTTGAGAGCCGATTGAAGCGCGGCTTCCTTTTCCATCTTTTCCTTGATTTCCCTTTCTATCTGCTCCCTCATTCGTTGTTCGAGGGATGTTTTGGTTTGTTCTAATTCCTCTTTAAGGCGTTTAAAAGAATCCTCTTTCTCCTTTTCAAGTCGCTGGCGTTCCAACTCGAGGTTCCGTTGCTTCTCCTCATATTCACGCGCCAACTCCTGCCGCATTTCCCCTTCTTTGTTGCTTCGCTGAACTTGTTCGAGCAGTTTAGATTCCAATTCCTGTTTGAGCTTTAATTGTTCCAATTCCCGTTTGGTTTCCAATTCCCTCTGTCGTTCTTGGGTCACACGGGCCTGTTCTTCCAATTCCCGTTTCATCTGCTCCCTTAACTCCCTTTCCAAATCAGCCTTAATTTCTTCGGGCGAAGGATACTTTTCCGCAGGTTCCATGGATCGGGCCACCAAGGCGTAAACCTGTTGGAGCCTTGTCCGGATATCCGGTAAGTTCGGCCAGCGTTTCAGCATGTCCAGATAGTTATCGATCGCCTGTTCATACATGCCTTTTTCGGTGAAATTTTGGGCTTGGGTTAGAAGGACCATCTGTTGTTCGGCGTCGTTCTGGGCGATTTCCTCGGGCGAAGGACCTGCGGAAATTTCCGGGGCCGTTTCCGGCAAAGGGGCAACCAAGTGCTGATCCAAGGGATATTGTTGAGCCGTTTGGTTTTGAGGATCCAATTCAAGGATAGTCTGGCGGACTTCCCGGGCTTCATCGAGGAGGTTTTCATGAAAATAAACATCAAGAATGCGGAGGTAAACCTGGACCGCCTCGGGAGTTTGGTTCAGTCTCAAGCAAGCTAAAGCCAGATATTTCAGGGCACCGACATGAGAATCCTGCTGTTTGAGGAATTTTTCGAAGGCTGAACGGCTTTCTGAGTATTTCTGCTGATTGAAATAAATAACGCCAAGGTGGTAATAGGTGTTTTGATCCCCTAAATCAATCGTCTTTTGAGCGCACTGCTCGGCTTTAGTCAATTCATTTCGGCTGATATAAATCTCAATCAGGTCCTGGAGACTCTTGATCGCGGAGGTTATTTGCCGGGCCTTGATCAGCAACCCAGCTAATCTCTCCCGTGCGTCGATATTCATGGGGTCTAATTCCGTGACCGCTTGAAGCACCTCCGCCAAGCGCCCGGATTGGGTGTCGGGATCCAAATTAGCCGCGAATCCCATGAGCGACTCAACCGCTTCGAACTTTAAACCCTTTTTCCCAAGCAAGCGCGCATATTGCAGATTTGCGTCCATGCGGGTGGGCTCGGCTTTGAGGACGGAGCGATAGATCTCTAAAGCCTTATCGGTTTCCGATTCTTCAAGCTGGAAAGCCCGGTCGAGGTATTTGTCAATCAGGTTCTTGACCGCGTTCAACAATTCCGGGTCGTTGGGAACCATTTTGAGCATGCGTTTGTAGACTTGTAGCACCTTATCAACCTGGTTTTTCTGGTCGTAGCCCTGTGCTACCAGGTCGTATTGTTGGAGGGCTTCCCTTGTATCCCCTTTTTTGGCGTAGATATCCGCCATCATGTTGTGGACATTTAGGTCCTTGGGATCAAGATCCGCGAGCTTATGGTATTCCTCGATAGCGCGATCCCAGTCGCCTTTTTGGTAGTAGGAATAAGCGGTTTTAATAAGGACGGTTTTATCTTCGGACACTTCGGAAGGGCTCCTTCGAAAAATCGCGTCCCCATTAACCCGTCGGGGGCGGCCGGTTAAGGGAGGGAAAACAATCTAACATAGCCCCTAGCACGGGCCAAGGGCTTTGTCGGAAGGAGAGAGTGTGTTGAAAAGTAAATGCCGCCCGTTATTGGACGGGCGTCATTTCAATGCAGGTAATGGAATAAGGAGGGAAAGTATATTCAAATCGGTTCCCTACTGTAGTTGGACAAGTCAGATGGGCTGGACCGGTGTTGACCACCGCGCGGTACAAGTTTTCACTCCATTGGTATTCCTTGGAACTCAACTCAAAAAAGTCCAATTTGAGTTGCCCTGCCACTTTGCTCCCGAGGTTCAAGACTGTTTTGTAGGAAGTCTTGGGATTGCGGTTAATAACCATGACGTACTTCCGGCCACGCCCAGTGCTGGCGTAGGTTGAGAGATCCTCCGTGCTGGAAGCCGCTTGGTAGAGCGAGGTCCCAAAGTAGTGTTCCATCATGTAAAGCGCCCAGTAATGGGCGCGCGGAGCAAAGGGCCGAGTGGTGTCGTTGTTGGGGTCGATCATGCCGTGACCGCCGCCCTGGCCAGTTTTTTGTGTGAACATATCCCAAATGTTGCTTTGATTGACGCCCCAAACCATCATTTGTCCAAGGTAATCAGCCGCAAAGATGCCGTTGATGAGGCGGGCTGTCGTCGAATTCTCATCCCCGGAGTTCCATTCGCTGACCGCAATTTCGATTTTCTGATAGCGATCCGGAACATTTTTCTTAATGGCTTCCCGAATTTTAGGAACAAATTCAGACCAGATGCTGGTTTTGGAGAGCAGGTTTGAATCGCTGTCGTTACTCCAATAGGGATAACTGTGAACCGAAACAACATCCACATAGGCGCCGCACTTCTCCAGGAAACCCTCCACCCACCAAGGAGCCGTAGCGGGGGCCAGCCAAGGTGAACCTTCCTTGCGTTCGCGGTTATCCACTTGGGCGATCGTGGGGCCCATTATCTTGATTTCGGGGTACTTCGCCTTGATGGCCTTGGCGAATTCAAGGTAGTGCTCACAATAGTTGTTGATCACCGTCCAGTACTGGGTTTGGCCCTGGTAAGTGAGGGCGGGCTCATAATCCGGCTCGTTTCCCAGCTCGACGTAATTGACTTTCAAACCCTGCGCCTTAGCGTCGGCAATCCAGTCCAAGGTATTTTGGACATCGGCCGTCATGATATTAGCAATCAGAAGGGGTTCTCCATTTGGCAGGCTTTTGATGTAATCCACCATGTTCTGCCATTTCGTGTCGGGAACCCACTGCACCGAAACCCCATCTTTTTGAAGATCCTCGCCGGTTTTCCATCGCCAGGTATTGCCGTAGGCCCCGCCGGGAACACGGATGTAGGAGGAAATATCCGATGTTAATTTTAAAGAAGCGGGGTCGGTGAACCACTTCGGCTCATACCAGGCCGCGATATTGTTCCCAAACATATAGTGCGGGTTAATACTCCGGATTCTCTTATCAAAAAAGACGTCAATGGCGGCAGGCTTGGGTGTACCTGCGCTGGAAACAAGGGTAACTGCCCAGTTTATCGGCTTGGTTGCCTTGACCGAGAGCAATTCCTTTGTCACTTGGTAACCAGGGGCTATCACCTCGGCGGCGTAATCATCCTCAGGCACAGTCAGTTGGAATGAGCCGTCTGCGCCAGCGGTGGCCAGATTCTTGGCGAGAGCGATGACAGCTCCAGGAACGGGGACACCTGCGGTAGTGACAACGGTTCCCTTTAATTGGGTGGGAGCTCCTTTGACGATGCCACGGATATTATCCACAATGGCGGGGCCGACAATGGGCCCGCCGGAATTGAAAACCAGGTAAACTTTCGTGACGCCACCCTTGAACTGGGTGCCGTCCACGTCCGACCGAAGATGGTTCCAACCTTCTTTTAGTTTCAACTTGATTTCATACCAGTTGTTCGAAGGGCTTTGTGTGACAATGTAAAATTCGCCATAACCGGCTTTGGCCAGTGCCCCACCTTGTAAATAGACATCCAGAGACATGGCTTTGAAAGTTTCCCACTTGTCTGCCATGGGCACATCAGCACAAACCGCCAAATTCTGGTTCCAGCCTTGGGATCCATCGGCGTCAATTCGCAGGGAACCGCTTCCTTCGGTAAGAGTTGTGCCGTCCTGAGAAACCTTTCCCTCGAAACCACCAACCCCGTCGTTGAAACCCCAAACCAGAACACCTTGGGTGGATGCATTTTTAGCACCTACACTTGGATCAGTTTCGACAGAAGTGGCCCCCGGCATTCCCTGTTTAGGAGCGGTATTAACGTAAACCGCCTGGCCGTTGAATTGAAGCGTCCCCCAACCCGAAGGATCTTGCCAGCTCTTATCGCTTTTGCCCCAGGACAGCTGGACAGTGCGGGTCTTGGCCATAGCTCCCACGTCATCCAAGGACACGTCAAACGCAATGGACTTTCCGGGGCCAACATTAATTTTATAAAGGTAGAGCAAAGGAATCGACGCTTCCAATGTGTACCCCGTTTTGGTGAGCTTGGTGGCGATCTTGGCCCCGGGAATATCGCCTTGATCTGTCATGCAGTAAACTTCAGCCCCGTCACCGTTTTTGCCTGGCGAAAGCATGATTTGAAGGTCAGTAGGTGTATAGGATTTCCGTTGGGGATTCGTTGTGTCGGTTCCGATATAAACTTCCAGGCCATCTCCATTGTAAATATCACTGGCATTAAAGTTGTTGAACTGGGGGGTTTTGCTGGAAATATCGGCGGCGATATAAAGGTTTGACGCATCATAGGTGACGAAGATCTTGGCGCTCGCGTAATCCGGCCCGGTCCAATCGTTTTGTCCAAGCACCACGTTTTCTTTTTGGTCAAGGGCGATAACCGGTTGGGTCTTCCAATCGGAAAGGTCACCATCGATTT
>Ga0335069_10011588_pt1 | contig 12425 bp, 12 predicted proteins | sample Lox_Sample_11_FD_206714 | JGI IMG/M metagenome (GOLD analysis project Ga0335069, IMG submission 206714) | Soil microbial communities from Loxahatchee National Wildlife Refuge, Florida, United States - Lox_Sample_1.1 | ecosystem: Environmental > Terrestrial > Soil > Wetlands | place: USA...
CCGCCGACGACACCTCGAGGCGGACTCCGGCGAAGAGGGCGGCAGGGTCGGCTGCGGACGCGCGGGCGACGCCGCGCCCGAGCATCAGGTCCCCGCCGAAGAGAAGCTGCGCGACGCCGGCCGGGCGGGTTGGTTCCCCGCCGGCCGCCGGCGGACCGGCACCAGCGGACACCGCGGCGGCCGCGAGCAGCGCCGCCGGCCCCACGCGCAGCATGCATTCAGGCGCAAGCCTCCGCATCAGCCGATCCCACGGTGTCCTTCAGCGCCATTGTCTCTCTCGGCTTCCCTGTCCACCTCCAGGCAGAGGGAGCGACACTCCGCACGGACGCGCGTCAGCAGTGGCCGATCGCGACAGTCGCGGCAGGCCCCGTTCTTGAACGCAGTCTGGCCGTCGCCGGTGCTCTGGCGGCAGTAGCTCGTCTGTGAGACGCGGAGGAGCGCCGTGTGGTTCTGCAGGAGAGACTCGTCGTACTGCGCGAGAAGGGCGATCGTCATTCCGGAGTAGCCGCTGTCAGTGCTGCTCGTTTGCCGATCCGGGCCGCGGCCGCTGTGCGGGTAGTTGTCGTTCTTGTAGACGTCGATCCAGCGGGCAGCTTCGCGGACGCTGCTCAGCGCGGCGCCGCGCATCGCATCGACTGCCGAGAATCCGTCGCCGGCGCAAACGGGCACGCCGGCGTCGCGCCAGGCCGACTGCCAGTCGCCGAGCAGCTGGCCGGTTGCGGCGGCGTTGTGGTTGACCGCGCGGACTCTCGAGCCGGGCAGCGTCTGTTTGATGTCGTCCGAGTAGACGTTGTTCAACCGCCAGAGGGCCCAGAGCGCACGCCGGTGTGCACCGGCGAGGGATGCGGGGGGCTGCAACGCGTATGGCTTCGCGTATTCGATCCGGCTGACCGAGAGATTGGCTCCCACCCACGTGTAGGCGTCGGCGATCGTCGGGCTCGCCGGCAAATGGCTGGCCACCGTGCGATCCATACTGGCCTTCGCGCAGGTGGCGGTCGCCTGCGCGCGATAAGCATCGGGCGTGAGCGCGGCTCGGCACGCTCCCGATACGGCGTCAGCCTCGCCGAGACCTGCGAGCGAAAAGCACAGCGCGCGGGCACGCGGAACGAACCCGCGCAGATTTCGATTGACGGCGCGTCGACGTGGCGCAGGCAGACGCGCGCGTCAGCAATGGCCGAGCGCCACGGGCGCCCCAGGCCCACTCTCGAACGCGGTCTTGCCGTCGACGGTGCTCTGCACGCAGTAGCTCGTGCGTGTGACGCGGAAGAGCTTCAGGTGATAGTGCAGGAGATTCGCGTCGTAAAGTCGCCCGAGCAGGGCGATGGTCATCCCGGAGAAGCCGTTGTCGGTCGTGCTGAGCTCGCGATCCGGGTCGGCGGGACTCCCCGCGTAGTTGTCGTTCGCGTACGCATCAATCTGGGGAATGGCCTCGCGGACGTGACTCATCGCCCTGCTGCCGGCTGAGCTCGCCAAGGGCTGCCCGCCTCCGCAGGCAGGGACACCTGCGTCGCGCCAGGCGTTCGTCCATTCTCCGGCCAACCGGCGGACCGTCGCACCGTTCTCCTTGAGCGCGGTCACGAAGTCCACACCGGCCCGCAGCTTCTTGACTTGGCCGGCAAGAATGCGGTTCGACTGCCAGAGGGCCCAGAGCGCACGCCGGTGCGCATCGACGAGCGACGCAGGCGCCTGCAGCGCGTACAACGACGCGTACTCCTCCTGGTCGATCGCGAGAGTGCCTGCATACAGCGGCAGGAAATTGGCGGTCGTCAAACTCGCTCCCGACTGTCCAAGGGCCATGGTCTCCGCCTTGGCCTTCGCGCACACGGCGCCGGCCTGGACGCGATAGTCACTCGGCGAGAGCGCACCGGACGCAACGGCCGGGAGCGCGAGTGCGACCGCTACCACGGCAAAGAACCAGCCCGGACGGACGACCGTCATGCCCTGGTTATCGGCTACAGGTACCGCTGAGTTAACTGTCGGCAGCGCGCTCGAACGAAGTGCGAAGGAGGCCGCGGGAATCGAGCCCGCGCAGAGGGCCGTGCGGGACACGGCCCAGGGTCTGACCCCGGGACACTGAGCCGGGAGAGTCGAATTCGCGTCGCAGCCGCACCGAACTGCCACCGACCGGCTTCGGCTGCGAGTTTCAACTGCCGTCGATGGAAACCTCAAGCGGCCGAATCCTCCGACCGATGCCCATCCTGTGTTTCGGAAGTGCCGCTACTGCGGGGGTGTCCTCGCGCGTGCCCGAGCGCCGCTCGAACTCTGCCCTGCTTGCGAGAATTCGCCGCTCTGCGACCGGTGCGGCCACCCGCGCTCGGAACACGTCCGCGTCTATGTCCGCGGTGGCCCCGCAGGGTGCAGCAAGATCGTCGGCGACTTCCAGTCGATGAGGAGTTGGCGCTGCGCGTGCGACGGCTTCCAGCCGGTGACGGGAAGCCTCGCCGAGGCATCCTTCGCGACCACCGAAGCCGAGCCGCTCCCGCCACTCCGGACAGCCTAGGACTTCGGCAGCGGTGGCATGGAGGGCGGCCCTGCGGACACGGCCCGGGGTCTGACCCCGGGACCTGGCCTTCGGAACTTCGTGCGCTCCCGCCGCCGCGCCCGACATGCGCGGGCGCGTCCCGGTGCGGCCCCGCCACGAGTTCGCTCTCGCCGAGACCTGCGAGCGGAAAGCACAGCGCGAGGGCACGCGCGCGGAGCGCGCATGACCCGCGCGAAGCGGGCGAAGCAGAGACCAACATGGAGGCGGCGGGAATCGAACCCGCGTCCGCAGCCGCACCGGAGGAGCGTCTACAAGCATAGGCTGCCCTTTCGCTTCGCCCGCCGGCCGGAGTGCAGCCGCCCTACCGACGGACTAGCCATCCTTTGGCGTCACGCTCCGGGCGATTGGCTCTCCCTCGGCGCCGAGCCCGTTGGTTAGCGCCGCTCCGGGCCACGGGCCCAACCCGGATGGGCGTCGCTACCTAATCGAGATTAGGCAGCGAGTGCGAGCTGTCTGTCGTTCGCACTTGCGTTGTGCCGGTGGATTAACGAGGCCAACCGGCGACCTCGGCTTGCAGCTCAACCGGATGTATCGACCACGTCGAAACCAGGTCGCCCCCGTATGTTCGTTCACCCGAATTGTAGCCGGGTCCGGACTCGGGCTCAGTCCCGGACGGACTTCAGCTCGCGCTCCATCTGCCGCCGCGCGTCGCGCTCGGCGATGTCGCGCCGCTTGTCGCGGAGCTCCTTGCCGCGCGCGAGCGCGAGCTCGACCTTCACGCGGCCGTCCTTGAAATAGAGCCTCGTCGGGACGAGCGTGAACCCTTTCTCGCGCACCTGCCCGTAGAGCCGGTCGATCTCGCGACGGTGCAGCAGCAGCTTCCGCGACCGGTCGGGATCGTGGTTGGAGCGGTTGCCCTGCCCGTACTCGGGCACGTGCAGGCCGAGCAGCCACGCCTCGCCGTCGCGCACCTCCGCGTAGGCCTGCTGCAGCGTCGCCTTTCCCTCGCGCAGCGCCTTCACCTCCGTCCCGGTCAGCACGAGACCCGCCTCGAAGCGGTCGAGGAGGTGGTACTCGTGACGCGCACGCCGGTTGTCGGAGATCAGCTTCTCGCCCTTCGCCTTCGCCATGCGGCGAAGTGTAGGGACGGTTACGCGGCGTTCGAGATCGTGCGACCGGCGCGGCTCGGCGTCTCGACCGACGAGTCGCCTCTCTCGCCCGCGTCCTCGCGCGCGAACGTCGCGACGACCTCGGCGATCGCAAGCCGCGCGGCGAGCGGGAGCTCGGCGAGGAGCGGCGTCACGCGGCGGAGCTCGTCGTGCCAGTCGAGAACGCGGTCGCGGCGTTCGAGCGGCATGGTCTCACCGTGCACGCGGGCTCCCGTCTGGGAATCCCCCGTTACCGCGAGGCAACGTGGCGAAAGGGTGATCCGGCCGTACCGCTTTCGGGGGGAGCACTAGGCGCCGGATGCCGGCCAGGTGGAGGACTCGAGCGGATTGAGCATCAGCTCGTCCTCCTTCCAGAGATGCACACGGATGAGCGCGTCGAGTCCGTACAGCAGCTCCTGCAGCGTCGCGACGTCCTGCTCGTCCGCCTCGGCGAGCTTCGCGATCCAGGCGCGGATGGCGAGATGGTCGTACGCCATCGCGGCGGTCGCGAGCGGCGAGCCCATGCGCGCCGCCGCCTGTGGATAGAGCACCTGCTCATCGACGTGCGTGTGCGGCTCGACCTTCTCCTGGAGGAACGCGACGATGTCGGCGAGGAGCGCGAAGCGCTCCGACGGATCGAGCTCCGGCATCCGCCTCGCCGCCGATCGGAGCTCGCTCGTCCAGGCGCGGAACTCCTCGTGGCGGTTGTGGAACTGCTCCTCGCTCATCGTGGCGTCAGCGTGACGGAGTCCGCCGCGGCAGGCATCGGCGGGGCCACCGAGCGACGGTACGGGTTTTCCCCGGTGGCTCAGCGGCGGCCCGCGCGATACCCGCGCGCCATGAAGCAGCGGTCGCAGAGCGTCGCCCAGGGAGCGGTGCGCGCGCCGCAGGCGCGGCAGCGGCCGATGGTAGGGTCGTCGATCTCGGCGCGCAGCTCGCGGACGACGCGCGCGGCCGCCTTCTCCTCGAGCGCGGCCGCCCTCTCGATCGTGACGCCGGCGACGCCGGGGTACTGGAGCGCGAACCAGCGGAGGATCGAGGCCTCGCGGGCGGCCTGCTCCGCCTCCTCGAGCCCGGCCGCGTCGAGCCGGCCCGGGTCGAGGATCCAGCCGATCACCGTCCGCTGCGGGCGGTCGCCGGCGAGCGCCGCCGCGAGCGTCCCGAGGAGCGCCAGCCCGTCCTCGTCGATCGGCGCCTGCATCAGCTTCCACACGTCGGCGAGCTCGAGCCGGCGGCGGCTGTGGTGCAGCGCGTCGCGGACGGCGTCGAGCCGGGAGAGCAGCGGCTGGATCGACTCGACCTGGAGCCAGCCGTCGACGCTCCAGTACGAGAGCGCGGCGTGACGCCACGCGTGCAGGGCGGGCTCGAGCTCGTCGACCTCGCGCACGTTCAGGTCGGAGAGCTGCGGCCGCAGGCGGCCGCTGTCGACGACCCGGTAGCCGCGGTGGCCTCCCGGCAGCTCGACGTGCGGCGTCAGCGCGTCGCGCACGAGCTCCGGATCCGGGTCGGACCAGGGGACGCCGGTGAGGACGCCGACGTGCCCGCGCTCGTGGAAGCCGTAGCGGCCGGCGCGCCCCGCGATCTGCGCGATCTCCCACGGCTCGAGATCGCGGCGCTCCTTCCCGTCGAACTTCGTCGTCTCCGCGAACAGCAGCGTCTCGCAGGGCAGGTTGACGCCGTGGCCGAGCACGTCGGTGGCGGCGCACACCGCCGCCCTCCCCTCGATGAAGCGGTCGATCTCGACGCGCCGCGACGCGAGCGGCATCGCGCCGTACAGGCACGCGACCTTGCCCGGGTGCAGCTGGTTCAGCTCGCCGGCGAGGCCGATCACCGCGCGGCGCGAGAAGGCGACGACGACGGTGCCCGTGCCGAGGCCGACGATGCCGCGCTTGCCGACCCAGTCGAGCGGCGCCTTCCGCTCGAAGAAGCGGATCTCCGCGTCGGGGAACGCGTGCTGCACGAGCGGCAGCGCCTCGACCGCACCGAGGAGCAGGATGTGGCGGTACTCGCCGCCGAGCATCAGCCGCGTCCACGCCGAGCCGCGCTCCTCGTCCTCGGCCCACTGCACCTCGTCGAGCACGAGCGTCTCTCCGTGCAGGGGCGCCATCTCGGCGGTGCAGCAGACGATGGGCGCGTCGGGGTTGACGCGCTCCTCGCCGGTGACGAGGCCGACGCGCTCGTCGCCGAGCTCGGCGGCGAGCCGGCGGTGCGCTTCCTGGGCGAGCATGCGGAGCGGCGCCGCGTAGATGCCGCGCCCGGTCTCGACGAGGAAGCGGAGCGCGTCGTGCGTCTTGCCGGAGTTCGTCGGCCCGAGGTGCGCGATCACCGTCTCCGGCTCCGTGCCCCGGTCGGGCAGCCGGACGGTCAGCTCGGAGACGGGCTTCCGCCGCGGCTGGCGCGCGCGGTGACGCTCGCTCCGGCTCGGGCGCTTCTGCCGCTGGTTCCGTCCGTGGGCCATTCGCCCCACGGTAGCGGCGGCGCCTATTGGAAGACACGCTGGTCGCCGGGCGCGAGGTCAAGCCGCACCGTCTCGAGCAGGCGACCGTGCCCGTAGACGAGCAAGCGAGCGACCGAGTCCGCCGTCGCCACCGCCGCCTCGAACTCGCCCCACGTCGATCCGCGCTCGTACAGCGTCTGGTGGATGCGAGACGGGCCGTCGGCGAGTACGACGCGGTCGACATCGCCGCGCGCCACGCCGACGAGGTAGAGCGGATGCGCGCCGGGAACGGTGGCGCCCGAGGGCGCCGTCCAGGTCATCGTCGCCGCCGCGCCGAAGACGTGTGCATCCGAGAGCTCGTGCGGGCCAGGACAGCGCCAGACGACCGGCTCGTCGCCGCGCAGCATCACGGCTAGACACGTCGTCGTAGGAGTCTCGTACAGAGTCGGCGCGGCGAGAACCGCGAGCACCCCGCGGCGATCGGGTCGCACCGAGGCGAGCACGCGGACGCGCCGCGAGTCGAGGACGGCGTGCGCGGCCGCGAGCTGCGCCGCTGCCACCTCGACCGGCTGCACACCGGAGACCGGGTAGTCGCCGACCATCTGACCCGGGCGCCAGCCGGGAAGCCCGTCCGACCAGACCCAGCCGGCGGCGCCCGCAGCGTCGACGGCGGGCCGGTGCGTCGGGATGCGGGGCCGGCCCGAGCCGTGGCGGACGAGGATCGCCCCGCCCGCGGCGAGGCACGCGACGACGGCGAGGACCGCGACCGCCGACGTTAGACGCAGGCTCACGCAGTCTTCATCGGCTGCGAGGCGTCCCGCCATGAGTCGGGCGTACGACTCCCGGGGTCGACGCGACGTCAACGGCGGCGTCCGCGCCGTTGAACGAACCGGGACGCATCTGCGAACCACCTGTGACGGGTTCGCCGGTAGCGTCGATCGCGAGGGCGGAGGGAACGCGGACCCCACCCTGGGTGGGGGAACGGGCCGGGGCTGGCCGGCCGAGGCGCGGACCGGTTGGCTAGACCTGGAGGAAGCGGCGCAGCGTGATCCCCGAGCCGGCGGCGCCGAGCAGGAGGCCCGTGCCGAGCAGCGCGAGCGCGTTCAGCGCGAACGGGAGGGCGTGCACGTCCGACCCGCCGCCGATGTGCGGGAGGATCGACGGCAGCGCGATCTCCTTGCCGAGGATGAGCAGGATCACCGCGAGGAACGCGCCGCCGAGGCCGCAGATCAGCCCCTCGAGCATGAACGGGCCGCGGATGAACCAGTTCGTCGCGCCGACGAGCTTCATCACCTCGATCTCACGCCGCCGCGCGAAGATCGACAGCCGGATCGTGTTCGCGATCAGCAGCGTCGATGCGGTCACGAGCAGCACGACCGCGACGAGGAAGACGATCCAGATCACCTCCGCGATCGTCAGCACGCGGTGCGCCGTCTTGTTCCCCCAGTTCACCTCGTCGACGCCGGCGTAATGCGCGCGCTGGACGGCGGCGCCGAGCTCGGGCGTGTACTCGCCCTTCGTCGGCGTGACGACGTACGAATCGGGGAAGGGGTTCGACGGCAGCTGCGTCTTGAACAGCTCCGGGAACTTGCCCTCCATGATCTTGTACGCCTTGCCCTTCGAGACGAAGGTGACGTCCTTCACGCGCTTCGTGTCGGCGCGGAGCTTCTGGCCGACCGCGTACTCCTGCGCGGGCGTCGCGGTGCCGGCGAAGTAGACCTTGACCTGCAGCTCCTTCTTGACGTGGTCCGACCACGAGAGCACCCACGTGCCGAGCGCGATGAACAGGCCGAGCAGGAACATCCCGATCAGCACCGTCATCGTCGCAGCGAACGTCGTCGAGAGGTTCATGCTGATCGAGGACCACGCCTCGGAGAACAACAACCGGACCCTGCTCATTCGGAGGTGTACCCCCCACGCCGCTCGTCGCGTGCGACCCTGCCGTCCTCGAGCGCGATCACGCGCTTGCGCATCTTGTCCACCATCTCGCGGTCGTGCGTCACCATCAGGATCGTCGTACCGGCGCGGTTGATCCGGTAGAGGAGCTGCATGATCCCGACGGACGTGTCGGGGTCGAGGTTTCCGGTCGGCTCGTCGCAGACGAGCAGCGGCGGGTGGTTGACGACGGCGCGCGCGATCGAGACGCGCTGCTGCTCGCCGCCCGAGAGCTCGTCGGGGAGCGAGTTCATCTTGTGCGCGAGACCGACCATGTTCATCACCTCGGGCACCTTGCGCCGGATCGAGGAGCGGCTCTCGCCCTGCACCTTCAGCGCGTAGGCGACGTTCTCCGACGCGGTGCGGCTCGGCAGCAGCTTGAAGTCCTGGAACACGCAGCCGACGTTCCGGCGCAGGAGAGGCACCTTGCTCCCCTTCAGGCGCGTCAGGTCGCGGCCGCCGACGAGGATCTTCCCCTCCGTCGGCTCGATCTCCTTCAGCAAGAGCTTGACCAGCGTCGACTTGCCCGACCCGGAGGCGCCGACGATGAAGACGAACTCGCCCTTCTCGATCACGAACGAGACGTCGCGGAGCGCGGTCACGTCCGGCTCGTAGATCTTCGTCACGCCCTCGAACACGATCATCGAGCCGAGGCCGGGGACGGGCTGCAGGGTCGGAGCGGGCGCGGCCTCCGGCGCGGACGGCTCGGGGATCAGCGGGGCGAGCTCTGTCTCGAGGTCTGTCACGTCGTCCTGTACCGGTGGTGCGAAAAGTCGGGGGGCGGACTGGGCCGGGCCCGCGCCGGTTCAGATGGCGGAGCCCCAGTCTACCGGACGGTTCGGCGGCCTACGATCCGTTTCCTGCCGCCTTGAGCAGATAGGCACGAATGAAGCCGTCGAGGTCGCCGTCGAGCACCGCCTGGGTGTTCCCCATCTCGTAGTCGGTGCGGTGATCCTTGACGAGCTGGTAGGGGTGGAGGACGTAGCTGCGGACGGCGTTGCCGCCGAAGCCCATGCTGACGCCGCCCCGCTCCCGGGCCAGCTCGGCCTCGCGCTCCTCCTCCGCGCGCTCGGCGAGCCGGGAGCGGAGGATCTTCATCGCCGTCTCCTTGTTCGACGACTGGCTGCGCTCGTTCTGGACGGAGACGACGATGCCGGACGGCAGGTGCGTGATCCGGACGGCGGAGTCGGTCTTGTTCACGTGCTGGCCGCCGGCGCCGGAGGAGCGGTACGTGTCGATGCGGAGGTCGTCGTCGTCGATCTCGACGCTGACGTCGTCGGCGAGCAGCGGCGCGACGATCACCTGCGCGAAGCTCGTGTGGCGGCGGTGGGCCGAGTCGAACGGCGACAGACGCACGAGCCGGTGCTTGCCGCGCTCCGCCTTGAGGATCCCGTACGCGTTGTCGCCCTTCACCGTGAACGTCGCGGACTTGATCCCGTACTCCTCGCCGGGGCTCGTCTCGAGCACGTCGGTCGGAAAGCCTCGGTCGTCGGCCCAGCGCAGGTACATGCGCAGCAGGATCTCCGCCCAGTCCTGCGCATCGGTGCCGCCCGCGTCGGCCTGGATGGTGACGACGGCGTCGCCCGCGTCGTACTCGCCGGAGAAGAGCGCGTCCTCCTGCAGCCGCCCGAGCTCGCGGCGCAGCGGCGCGATGCTTTGCGCGACCTCGTCCGCGAGGGACTCGTCCATCGCGAGCAGCTCCTTTGCGTCCTCGTACTCGCGGTTCAGGCGGTCGTAGCGGTCGAGCCGGCGCGTCAGCCGCGCGTGCTCGGCGGAGACGGCGGCGGCGCGCTGCTGGTCGTCCCAGAATCCCGGCTGCGCGAGCTCCTCCTCGAGCCCGGCGACGCGGCGTCTCAGCGAGTCCGGGTCAAAGGTAACCACGGACCCAGTCGAGCTGGGCCCCGATCTCCTCGAGCTGCTCCTGGAGCGAGAGTTCGCGTTCGTCCGCCATCGCGCGGGCCATGGTAGCTAGGCGCGCTTCGTGTCGCGCTCGTACGCGCGGCGCGCGAGGTACACGGCGGCCACCGTCCAGATCGCGAACACGATCCAGCCGCGCGCGCTCCAGCCGTGGCCGCCGATGCCGATGTGCGCCGCCTGGACGAGCCAGTACGACGGCAGCCCCTGCGCGATGTCGTGCATGACGCCGTGCGTGACCGGGAACCAGACGCCGCCGAGGATCGCGAGCGCGGCCGTCGTGCCGCCGAGCGCGGGCCCGATCGAGTCCGGCGTGAGCAGGTGCCCGAACAGGATCCCGAGCGCCGCGAACGGGATCAGCCCCACGAGGATCAGCGCGGTCATCCGCAGCCACTCGCCCGCGGACAGGCGCACCCCGAGCAGCGACCCCGCCACGTAGAGGAGAAGGATTGTCATCAGCGCGAGCATGTAGCCCGTCAGCACCTTCGTCCGGAAGTACGTGCGCGTCGACAGCGGCGTCAGCCGCAGCTGGCGGTTCCAACCGGTCGCGCGCTCGGCCGCGATGCGCGCGCCCGAGCCGAGCACCGCGTTCATCGTCCCGAAGCTGACGAGCCCGACCATGAGGTACAGCGGCGCGGAGATGCCCGTGCCGCCGAGGCTGTGCACGTGCCGGTTCGGCATCGCGATGAGGAAGTAGAGGACGAGCGGGAAGCCGAGCGCGAGGATCATGAAGCGCTTGTTGCGCAACGTGCGCAGCAGCTCGTACCGGGTGTACGTCGCGACGTTCACGGGCCGCCCTCGACGCGGGTCAGCTCGACGAACGCCTCCTCGAGCCCTGCGCCGGCGATCTCGATGTCGCGCGCGGCCGGGAAACGCGCGAGGAGGGCGCGGATCGCCGCGTCCGAGTCCGAGCACGTGAGGACGACCGCCTCGCCGCGGCGCTCGGCGCGGGTCACGCCGACGAGCGCCTCGAGCTCGGCCGGCGCCGCATCCGGCAGCGTCGCCCGGATGCGTCGCTGGCCCACCATCGCCTTGATCTCCGTCGGCGGCCCGTCGGCGACGACGCGGCCGTGCGCCATCAGCACGGCGCGGTCGGCGTACGCGTCCGCCTCCTCGAGGTAGTGCGTCGCGAACAACACCGTCTTGCCGCGCGCGGCGAAGTCGCGCATCGTCGACCAGAACGCGCGCCGCGACTCGACGTCCATCGCGACCGTCGGCTCGTCGAGCACGAGCAGATCGGGGTTGCTGACGAGCGCGACCGCGAACCGCGCCCGCTGCGTCTCTCCGCCGGAGAGCTTCTGCGTGCGGCGGTCGGCGATCTCCGCGATCCCCGTCACCTCGACCGTCTCGTCGACGCCGAGCGGCCTCGGGTAGAGCGACGCGACCATGGAGATCAGCTCGCGCACGGTCAGGTCGCGGATCAGCTGGCCGGTCTGCAGCATCGCGCCGACGCGGCCGGCCGCGACCGCGGCCTTCGGCTCGCCCCCGAACAGGTGCGCGGTCCCGTCGTCGGGCTCCTGGAGGCCGAGCAGCATGTCGATCGTCGTCGACTTCCCCGCCCCGTTCGGCCCGAGCAGCGCCACCGTCTCCCCGAGCCCGATCGAGACGTCGATCGAGCGAACCGCCTCGACGACGCCGTGCTCGCCGGCGAACGACTTCGTCAGCCCGGTGAGAGTGACTCCTGCATCCACCCGGTCATCGTGCCGGAACGGCGACCACCACCGCCAGGACTACCAGAACCTCGCGCCCATTGGGGCCTGCTCACGTCGCCTTGTATCGGTACGGGCGAGACAGCGCATGAGCGGCACGCCGGGCTCGCGAATGCAGGCCGAAGCTAACGCAAAGCGTTAGCGGCGGCCGAACTCACTCGAGCCGGGATGCCGAAGGCACCACGGCTCGAGCGACACAGCGAATCCACCTAGAGCGACGTGGGCGCGCCGCGGCCCGCCGCGGGGAGCCGGGACCGCGCTCCCGGCGGAGCGCTCGACACGCGACGCCACTCGTGCCTGACCCCGTTGGAGAAGCGCAGCTTCTCCAACGGATCACGCGCCGTGGCACTTCTTGAACTTCTTGCCGGAGCCGCACCAGCACGGGTCGTTGCGGCCGATCTTCTCGTGCGGGCTCGCGTGGATCGTCTGCGTCGCGGCCGGCGCCGCAACCGCCGCCGTGCTCGCGCCTCCGGCCAGCGCGGCGTCGATCACCTCGGCGCCCGCCGACGTCTGGTGCTCGTAGCGGAGGTTCCCGTTCCCGCCGGACGCCGCCTGCGGCACGAACTCCTGCTGCTGCGCCTCCTGCGGCGCGAGCTCGGCGTGGAACAGGTGCAGCACCACCTCGGCGCGGATCGCGCGCCCGAGCTCGGTGAACATCCGCTCGCCCTCGGCCGTGTACTCGACGAGCGGGTCCTTCTGCGCCATCGCGCGCAGGCCGACGCCCTCGCGCAGGTAGTCCATGTTGTCGAGGTGCTCGCGCCAGCGGACGTCGACGACCTGGAGGATGACGAAGCGCTCGA
>Ga0335069_10011589_pt1 | contig 12425 bp, 13 predicted proteins | sample Lox_Sample_11_FD_206714 | JGI IMG/M metagenome (GOLD analysis project Ga0335069, IMG submission 206714) | Soil microbial communities from Loxahatchee National Wildlife Refuge, Florida, United States - Lox_Sample_1.1 | ecosystem: Environmental > Terrestrial > Soil > Wetlands | place: USA...
AGACGCGCGTCCTTCGCGAGCGCGCGCGGGACGTGCGTCAGCAGCGTCGACTGCTTGGCGTTGCTCGGGCAGCCCAGGTTGCAAAGCCCGAGGTTGGCGCAGTCGCGGACGCTGCGTGCGGTCGGCGCCGACGACCAGCCCAGCGCCCGCGCACCGCGTCCGAGCGCGTCGGCGTTGCGGCTGAGATGCGCGGCGTCGGTGGGCTCGGCGTGCATCTCCTGCCACGCGCGCTCGACCCAGGGCGCGAACGCCGCGTCGGTGAGACCGCCGAGGCCGAAGCGCTCGCGCCAGGCCGCCAGCACCTCGGGCGGCGTCCGGTAGCAGACGGCGTCGTTGATCACCGTCGACCCGCCGACGCACGCCCCGCCGTAGAGTGCGAGCCCGCTGTCGCCCGCGAGCTGCATCTTCCACAGCCGCGCGGTCATCTCGCCCTCGTCGCCGGTGAAGTCGGCCGCTCGCCAGAGCGACCCCGCCTCCACCATCACGACGCGCAACCCGGCCTCCGCCAGCACCGCCGCCGCCGGCGCCCCACCCGCCCCGGTTCCAACGACCACGGCGTCCGCCCGCACGCTCACACCACCTCCAAGACATCCTCCTCGTTCCGACACTCCCCCCTACCACACTCGGGGGAGAACTCGCGCCACGGCCCGGCGCGAACAGGATCTCGGGGCAGCGGAGCGGGGCGTCGGCGGAGCGCCTATGAGGCGCCGCCCGCGACGCGGAAAGAGGCCAGCGCCGCGCGTCGGCGCCGAATCGAAGCGAAGCCGGCGCCCCGCTCCGCTGCCCCGCGCCCTACTCCTTCTCCCCCGCCCCGTCCGGCGACGCGAACTCGCCCACGTACCGCATGCCGCGCTCGAGCACCGGCAGGATCTCGGGATCCGTCTCGCCCGCCTTCTTCGGCTTGTAGGCGATGGCCGGGGCCTTCACGAACTTCCGCACCAGGCTCTCCAGCGAGTAGTCCGCGCCCTCGAACTCCGGCGTGTGGTGGATGGCGCCGGTCGGGCACGGCTCGCTGCACAGGCCGCAGTACATGCACTTGCCCATGTCGATGTCGAAGCGGGTCATGACGAGGCCGCCGGCGGCCTTGTCCTTGGTCGCGTCGATCACGATGCAGTCGATCGGGCAGGCACGCTCGCAGGCGAGGCACCCGGTGCAGATCTCGAGGTCCACCTCGAGGATGCCGCGGTAACGGAACGGCAGCGTGTCCTGGATGCGCACGCCGTCGGGCAGGCGGTCCGGGTACTCGACGGTGTACGGCTTGCGCACGAGGTGCGACGCCGTCACCGCGAGGCCGTCGGCGATGGTGGCGACCGCCTCCTTGAGGTTCCTGAGATAGCCGCCGAGTCCCATCGCGCTCACAGGGGCACCCGCGCCGTCGACAGCGGGTTGAAGCTCAAGTGCTTGCGCTGCAGCTTGGCGCGCTTGATGTGGTAGCGGACGCGGCGGAGGAAGCCGAGCGTCGCGACGCCCGCGGCCGCCGTCAGCGCCCAGCGCACCGCCGGCACGCCGTGCGGGAAGACCACCATCCAGACCGCCGTGCCGATCAGGTTCACGAACGCGATCGGCACCAGGTACTTCCAGCACATCGTCATCATCTGGTCGACGCGGATGCGCGGCAGCGTCCAGCGGATCCAGATCGCGACCAGCACGCCGACGAAGTACGACTTGCCGAAGAACGTGACGAACTCGAGCAGCACGCGGAGCGCGGGCGCGTCCGTGAGCGCCCACGGGATCTGCCAGCCGCCCAGGAAGAGCGTGGTCGCGATCGCGCCGATCACGTACAGGTTGCCCCACTCTGCCATGAAGAAGAGCAAGTTCCGCATGCCGCTGTATTCCGTCGCGAAGCCGGCGACCAGCTCCGACTCCGCCTCCGGCAGGTCGAACGGCGTGCGGTTCCCCTCGGCGAGCGCCGACACGTAGAAGACGACGAACGCGAGCGTCGCGAAGGGGTTGTCGAACACGTGCCAGTCCCACGGCGCCCAACCCTGGTGGCCGATGATGGTCTGCATGCTGAGCGAGCCGGTCAGCATCACGATCGGGAAGATCGAGAGGCCGGCCGGGATCTCGTAGCTCACGATCTGCGCGGCCGAGCGGATCCCGCCCAGCAGCGACCACTTGTTGTTCGACGCCCACCCCGCCATCAGGATCCCGACCACCACCAGCGCCGTCACCGACGTCACGTAGACGATGCCGACGTTCATGTCGCTGATGATGAGCGGCCCCGCGAACGGGATCGCGACGAACGCGCCGACGAAGCCCAGCATCACGACGTAGGGCGCCAGCTTGAAGAGCGGCGCGTCCGACGCGGTCGGGACGATGTCCTCCTTCAGCATGTTCTTGATGCCGTCGGCGAGCCACTGGAGGAAGCCGGCCGGCCCGGTGCGGTTCGGCCCGATGCGGCTGTGGATCCGCGCCATGATCCGGCGCTCGACCCACGTCGTGGCGCCCGCCACCGGCAGCACGAAGCCGAACACCACCACGCCGCCGAACACCAGCATCGCGCCGAGATACGCGACCCATGCCGGCACCCCCGCGGGCACCGCGCCGGAAGCGATCAGTCCGTCGACGAATTCCTGCATCAGCGATCGATCTCCGGCGCGACCAGGTCGAAGCTCGCGATCACCGCGATCAGGTCGGCGATCATCAGGTTGCGGCTCACCTTCTGGATCATGCTGATCGCGGTGAAGGAGCCGGTGCGGATCCGGCAGCGGTACGGGAACGCGGTGCCGTCGCTCACGACGTACCAGCCCTGGTCGCCGCGCGCGCTCTCGACCCGGTAGTAGACGTCGCCCGCCGGCGGCTTGAAGTTGCGCGGCACCTTGGCGATCACGGGACCGTCGGGGATCTGCCTGAGACACTGGCGGAGGATCCGGCAACTCTCGCGCATCTCCCGCATCCGCACGATGTAGCGGTCGAAGCAGTCGCCGACCGTGCCCAGCTCGCCGCGCCCGACCGGGACGTCGAACTCGACCTCGGGGTAGATCGAGTACGGCTCGTCCTTGCGGACGTCGTACTTGACGCCCGAGCCGCGGAGGTTCGGGCCGACCAGGTTGTAGTCGATGGCCTCCTCGGGCGTGATCACGGCGACGTTCACCAGCCGCTCGGTGAAGATCTTGTTGAACGAGATGAGGTCATCGAACTCGTCGATGAGCGGCTCGAAGCGGTCGAGGAAGGCCGTCGCCTTCTCTATCCAGCCCGGCGGCAGGTCCCAGGCGACGCCGCCGATCCGCATGTAGTGGAAGGTGAGCCGCGCGCCGCACAACTCCTCGATCAGGTCGTTGATGTACTCGCGCTCGCGGATCGCGTGGTTGAAGGGCGTGAACGCGCCGATGTCCATCGCCATCGAGCCCACCGAGATCAGGTGGCTCATGATGCGGCAGAACTCGTCGGCGATCACGCGGCAGTACTCACCGCGCTTCGGGACTGCGATGCCGCCGAGCTTCTCGGCCGCCGCGGCCCAGGCGTGGTTGCAGAACATCGCGGCCACGTAGTCGACGCGGTCGGTGTACGGGATGAAGCCGTGCCAGCCGACCTTCTCCGCGATCTTCTCGATCGAGCGGTGGAGATAGCCGATGTCGGGGATGGCCTCCTTCATGACCTCGCCGTCGGCGCGGACGACGAAGCGCAGCACGCCGTGCGTCGACGGGTGCTGCGGGCCCATGCTGAGCGTCATGTCCTCGGTGGAGAGGCCCCCGCCGTTCGTCGGACGCTCGATCGAGACTTCGAATCCGGACAGCCCCATCGTTCCCCTTCAGGCCTTCAGCAGGCTTTCCCGCGACGTCGGGATGCCGTGGTACTCCTCGGGCTCGACGAAGTCCTTGCGGAGCGGGTGTCCGGGCCAGTCCTCCGGCATGAGGATGCGGCGGAGGTCCGGGTGCCCGGTGAAGCGGACGCCCAGCAGATCGAAGACCTCGCGCTCGAGCCAGTCGGCGGTGCTCCAGAGGTCCGACACGCTCTCGGCGACCGGGTCGTCGCGCACCGCGTTCACCTTCAACACGAAGTGGTGCCGGTGCTGGTACGAGAACAGGTGGTAGACGACCTGGATCGCGCTCTGCTTCGGGTAGTCGACGCCCGAGAGATTCGAGCAGCAGTCGAACGCGAGCGCGGGGTCGGACTTGGCGAATGCGCACACCGCGTGGATCTGATCCGGCGGCACCATGGCGCTCGCGTTCGTGCCGGCGCCGACGAGGTCGCCGATCGCCGCCCCGAAGCGGGCGCGGAGCGCGGAGTGGATCGCCGCGGCGTCGAGCCCCATCTAGGCGCGCACCCCGACGGGCTCGGTCTTCCGCACCAGCCACTTCTCCTGCTGGATCTTCTCCTGGAGCTTGGTGAGCCCCTCGATCAGCGCCTCCGGCCGCGGCGGGCAGCCCGGCACGTACACGTCGACGGGGATCACCCGGTCAACGCCGTCGCACACCGAGTACGCGAGCTGGAAGAGACCGCCGCAGTTGGCGCAGCTCCCCATCGACACGGCGTAGCGCGGCTCGGGCATCTGGTCGTAGAGGACCTTGGTGCGGAGCGCCATCTTGAGCGTCAGCGTGCCCGACACGATGATCACGTCGGAGACCCGCGGCGTGGCGCGCGGCGCCATCCCGAAGCGCTCGAGGTCGCCGCGCGGGCAGCCCGCCTGCATCATCTCGATCGCGCAGCAGGCGAGCCCGAACATCATGTACCAGATCGACGATTTCCGGGTCCAATTGAGGAGGTCGTCGACCTTGGTGGTGAGCGCCATCTCGGGCGCCGAGTTGATCAGCGACATGGGGAGCCTGCTCTCCTACGCGGCCCGGCGAACCGGAGTCCGTTCCGCCGGACGCGATGCGGGAAGGCGCTTCAGCCATTCGAGGTCGCCCTTGACCCAGACGTACACCAGGCCGACGCCCAGAATGGCGAGGAACGTGACGACTTCGAGGAGCACCGTCAGTCCATTCCCGTGCTCGACCCAGTCCTTGAAGACCGCGGCGACGGGATAGATGAACGCCAGCTCGACGTCGAAGATCACGAACACCAGCGCGATCAGGTAGAAGCGGATGTTGAAGTTGATCCAGGCGCTGCCGCTGGGGGGCTCCCCGCACTCGTAGGTGGAGAGCTTCCCGGGCGTCGGATTGGACGGCCGGAGCAGCATGCCGAGGCCCAGCATCAGGCCGCACAGCACGAACGCCAGTGCGAAGAACACGAGCACGTTCGCGAAGTGAAGGTACATGCGCTTCCCCGGTATCTCCCTGGATCTACGGTGTCAACGAGACGATCGGGGGTCTTTTAGCAGCCCCGGGGGGGCGGGCGAAAGGAGCGCGGGGGACGGGCGATGCGGCAGGGCATGTCTTGTCAGGACGCGGGCCGCGAGGATACAGCTTGCTCCGGACGACGGACGCGAGCCATGGAGGCACGCTCGATGACACGGACGCCATGGGCCCTGGTCGTGCTCGCGCTGGTCGCGGCGGGCTCGGCCCACGCCGGGGACGACGCCGGACGGAAGCTCTACACCCGCTACTGCGCCTCGTGCCACGGGCGCGAGGGGCGCGGCGACGGTCCCGTCGCCGCGGCGCTGGGCGAGAAGCCCAAGGACCTCACGCAGATCGCGGCCGAGCACGACGGATACTTCCCGCTCGACGCCGTCGTCGAGGCCATCGACGGCACCCGGACGATCCGGGCGCACGGGGTCTCCGAGATGCCGGTCTGGGGCGAGGCCTTCCAGGTGGAGGCGAGCTCGCCGATCGAGCAGGAGATCCTGATACGGGGCAAGGTGATCGTCATCGCGACCTACGTGCGGTCGCTACAGGCCGCGCCGCGCGCCTCGCACTGACCGCGCCGCCGCGCGCTCGGATCCAGGGTATCGCGCGGCCGGGTTGCCTCCCGGCCCCGGGACGGAGACAACGGGAACCATGACCCCGCTCCTCCACCACCATCTGGCGGCCTCCTGGCTCTTCCTGGCGGTCAGCCTCTGGGGCGCCTGGTTCACGTTCAACGCCTATCGTCCGATGGCCACCCATCGGTACCTGTCGATCGTGAGCTTCTTTGCGGGATGGCTCACCGCGGAGCTGGCGTTGCACCACATCGCCTGGCAGGCGGTCGCCACCCTGGGATTCGTCTGGGCGGGCGCCCTCGACGCCTGGCCCGGCCGGGTCGGCCTGGCGATCACGCTCGTCTCGTGGGCGGGGCTGGCCGGCTGTCTCCGCAGCGCGCGGACCGCCGAGGCCGTGGTCGAGCGGGCGCTCCGCGCGGCGCTCGGGGACGACTATCCCGCCCGCATCCGCCCCGACCTCGCGGCCGCGCTCGCGCCCCGGATCGACTGGGCGCACATCCTGTTCCCCTTCCGCGTCCGCCACCCCGAGGTCGAGCGCATCCGCGACGTCCAGTACCGGCGCGTCGCGGGCGTCAACCTGAAGCTCGACGTCTACCGCAGCATGCGGCGCCCGACGGGCTGCCCGGTGCTGCTGCAGGTCCACGGCGGCGCCTGGATCGTCGGCAGCAAGAACGAGCAGGGGCTCCCGCTGATGCGGCTGCTCGCTGCGCGCGGCTGGGTGTGCGTGTCCGCCGACTACCGGCTGAGCCCGCACGCCACCTTCCCCGAGCACCTGATCGACCTCAAGCACGCGATCGCCTGGATCCGCGAGCACGTCGCGGAATACGGCGGCGACCCGGACCTGCTGGTCGTCACCGGCGGGTCGGCCGGCGGCCACCTGGCGTCGTTGGTGGCGCTCACCGCCAACGACCCGGAGTACCAGCCCGGGATCGAACACGTCGACACGACCGTGTGCGCGTGCGTATCGTTCTACGGCGTGTACGACTTCACCGACCGGCACGGCATGTGGCGGAACCTCGGGCTCCGCGATCTGCTCGAGCGCCAGGTGATGAAGGCCGCGCTCGACGAGGCGCCGGAGGCCTATGAGCGAGCCTCGCCGATGTCCTGCATCCACGCCGGGGCGCCGCCCTTCTTCGTGCTGCACGGCAGTCGCGACACGATGGTCCCGGTCGAGGAGGCCCGGCGCTTCTGCCAGTCGTTCCGGGAGACCGCCCGGGCGCCGATCGTATACGCCGAGATCCCCGGGGCGCAGCACGCGTTCGAGATCTTCCCGTCGCTCAGGTCGGCGCTCGTACTGCACGGGGTCGAGCGCTACCTGGCCTGGGTCGTGACGCAGCGGCGGGCGGCGCGCGCCCCGGCCGCGCCGTCCCGCAGCGCGGCGAGCTGACCAGACCACCCGGGCGCGGCGTCAGTGCGCCCGCCCCTCGGTGATCGCGATCATCTGGTCGAGCGCACGCCGCGCCTCGCGGGCCAGCTCGGCCTGTGCGTCGGGCGACAGCCGCTCCCGCACGCCGGTGATCTCGTCGACCGCGTCGCCCGGCAGCACGCGGTTGAGATCGGGTCCGCGTCCCTGGCGCAGGAGGTCGAGAATCGCCACCAGGTGCGGGGGGTCGTTGCGCGACATGGTCGCGCACCCGCAGCCCAGAGCGCCGAACTCCGGCGACGGGATGTCGGCCATGTTGACGACCTCGACGCCGCGTAGCGCCCCCTGCTCGCGCGCGTTGCGGACGAAGTGTCCCTCGGTCGCGATCGCGAGCCGGCTCCCCGGCGCGGCCGTCGCGACGGCGTTCCAGAGGTAGGCCGTCGATCCGGCGCCGTCGGCGACGTCGACCACCGGCTTCGGGCACTCGGGGTGCACGAGCACCCGGTAGCCGCGCGCGCGCCAGTACTCGACGTGAGCGGGCTTGAACACGGTGTGGACGCCGCAGAAGGCTCCCCAGAGCACCATCCGCGCGCGGTCGAGCCGGTCGCGCTCCGCGGCCGGAAGCACCTGGATCGACTGCTGGCCGCCCTCGACGCCGCCGCCCCAGTGGAACAGCTCCGCGGGCGGAATGCCGACCCAGCCGGCCACCACGTCCCCCAGGTGCCGGTCCGGGACGAAGAAGATCTTGCGGTCCTGGCGTACGGCCCACTCGACGATCGCCTTCGCGTTCGAGCTGGTGCACACCGCCCCGCCGGTGCGCCCGGCCATCGCCTTCACGCGGCCCGACGTGTTCATGTACGCGACCACCAGCAGGTCGTCGCCGTAGCGCGCGTGCAGCTCGTCGAACACCGGCTCGACCATGAAGTCCTTCGCGAGCATCTCCATCGTGCAGCCGGCCTTCGGGTTCGTGATCCAGACCTCCTGGTCGGCGGCCGCGAGGATGGCGATCGCCTCGGCCATGAAGTGCACCGCCGACTCGACGAAGATCTTCCGCTCGGGATGCCGCACCGCCTGGAGCGCGAGCTGGTACGAATCGGCGACGTGCCCGCCGTAGCGCTCGACGAGCTTCACGATCTCGCCGCCCATGTAATAGTGGGCGAGCAGCATCACGCGGTCGCCGAGCGCGGCCAGCGCCGGCCGGATGTAGCCGTCCATCCACGGGAGCACCGTCTCCGGCAGGCGGTCGGGCAGCGCCAGGTACTCCTCGGCGTAGGGCGCGAACTCCGGCTGATACCGATCGAGCGGGAGGTCCTGCTGGCAGATCGGGATGTCGGGCACGATCTGCATCGTGGTCGGCATGCCCGAGTGATGCCCCAACCCCGTGGACCGCGCCAGACGTCGTCGCCGACGCGCCCCGACGGGGCCCGCCCCGGCTCCCGGCGCGGCGGCTGGCGCGGGCGGGGCTCCGGCTACAGGATGGCGAGCGCCACGCTCGCGAGCTTCCCGCAGTTCCCGGAGACGATCACGTCGCAGCTCGCGTCGAACGTCACTTCCTGCGTCGGCGCCTGTGCGATCGCCTGCTGCTGCGCGTTCACGAGGCTGACCGACATCAGGTACGCCGGGCTTGGTCGCGCCGCACCGGGAGCACGATGGGGTCGCCGGTGACCGCGTCCCTGCCGACGTGGACGACCGTCCGGAAGGCCGCCGCGAGGTGCCCGGCCGTCAGCACCTCCTCCGGCCGACCCGCGTGCGCGACGTGACCGTCCACGAGCAGCACGATGCGATCGCAGTAGAGCGCGGCGAGGTTCAGGTCGTGCAACACCGCGAGCGCCCCGACGCCGCCGTCGCGGCAGAGCTGCCGGACGACCTCGAGGGTCTCCACCTGGTGCCGGAGATCCAGGTGCGTCGTCGGCTCGTCGAGCAGCAGCACCTCGGGCTCCTGCGCGAGCGCGCGGGCGAGGAGCACGCGCTGGCGCTCGCCGCCCGAGAGCGCACCCAGCGGCCGGGCCTCGAGGTCCGCGAGGTCGAGGCGCGCGAGCGCCGCGCGCGCCACCACCAGGTCGTGCGCGCGCGGGAACGCCAGCGACGGGAGGTGCGGCGCGCGTCCCATCAGTACGGTCTCGAGCACGGTGAAGCCGAGGACGAGCGGCGCGTCCTGCGCCACGACCGCGACCCGCCGGGCAACGGCGCGCCGCGGCTGCTCCGCCAGCGGCCGGCCGTCGAGGCGCACGACGCCCTGGCGCGGCGCCAGCACGCCCGAGAGCACGCGCACCAGCGTCGTCTTGCCGCAGCCGTTGGGACCGATCACGCCCACGAGCGTCCCGGGCGTGACGCCGACGCTCACGTCGTCGACCACGTCGCGCGCGCCGTAGCCGGCGGCGACGCGTTCGGCTGCGAGCACGGCGCTCACGCCATACCCCGCCGGAGATCGCGGCGCAGCAGGAAGACGAAGAACGGCCCGCCGAGCAGCGCCGTCACCACGCCCACCGGCAGCTCGGCGGGCCCGAGCGCCACGCGCGCGAGCGTGTCGGCCCACACCAGGAACGCCGCGCCGCCGAGGAACGACGCCGGCAGCAGCAGCCGGTGGTCCGGCCCCAGGATCAGGCGCAGCAGGTGCGGCACGATCAGCCCCACGAACGCGATCATCCCGCTCACCGACACCGCCGCGCCCACCAGCAGCGACGCCGCCAGGAACACCATGCGCCGCACGCGCTCCACGTCGACGCCGAGCTGGAACGCCCCCTCCTCCCCCGCGGCGAGCAGGTTGAGGTCCTGCGAGTAGCGCAGCAGCCACACCAGCCCGACCGACGCGTACAGCGCCGCCGCCCCCACCACGGCGTAGCTCTGCGTCGAGAGCGAGCCCATGATCCAGAACAGCACGCCCTGCGCCTGCGCATAGCTCACGATCGCGTTGACGAGCATGATGCCCGCCGCTGCGATCGCGTTGCAGACGACGCCGATCAGCAGCACGGCGTGCGGCGCCGTCCGCCCGCCCGCGCGCGCGCCGAACGACACCGCGCCGATCGTCCCGAGCGCGCCCAGGAACGCCGCCGCCGGCACGAGCGGCGACACCGGATCGGCGCCGGCGATCAGCGCCAGCACACCCGCGAGCGCCGCCCCCGCCGACACGCCCAGCACGTGCGGGCAGGCGAGCGGGTTGCCCAGCAGCCCCTGGAGCGCCGTGCCCGCCGCCGACAGGCTGCCGCCGACCACCGCCGCCAGCAGCAGCCGCGGCAGTCGCGTCCGGAACAGGATCACCGCGTCCGGCGTCGACGGGTCGCCGAGCGCCGTCCCGAGGCTCGCGTGCGACGGCCCGATCAGCAGCGTGACCGCGAGCGTCGCCACCAGCCCGAGCGCGAGCGCCGCCAGCGTCGCCGTCAGCCGCCGCGCGGTGAGATACGGAGCACGCACGCGTCAGCCGGACGGCGGTCCGATGTCGGGGTGGATCGCGTGCGCGAGCGCGGTCGCCGCCTCGACGACGCGCGGTCCGGCCCGGTAGAGGGTGTCCGCGGGAACGGTCACGACCCGACCCTCGCGCACCGCGGGCACGGTGTCCAGCGATCCGAAGAGCGACTGGCCGCCCGCCTCCGTCCCCATCGCCGTGTCGACGATGACGTCGGGCGCGCGCGCCACGACCATCTCCAGCGACAGCTGCGGCCAGGACTGGCCGACGTCGGCCGCCACGTTGTCGCCGCCGGCGATCGTGAGCAGCTCGTCCTGGAGCGTGCCGCCGCCCGCGACCACCAACGGCTTGTGCCCCACGACCAGCAGCACGCGCCGCCGCGGCAGACCGGCGACCCGGGCCCGGACGGCGTCGAGCCCGTGCTGGAGATCTTCGACGAGCCGGGCGCCGGCGTCGCCGAGCGCGAGCGCGTCGGAGAGTGACCGGATCGACGCCCACAGGTCGGCCAACGTGCGGTCCTGGACCACCAGCACGCGGACCCCGGCGCGCTCGATCGCGCGCACGCCTTCGCGGTTGCCGGGCGACGGCACCACCGCCACCAGGTCGGGCCGCGCCGCGATCACCGCCTCGACGCTCGGCGAGAGATACCCGCCGACGCGCGTCACCTTCTCCGCCGCCGGCGGATGGTTGCACTGCCCGCACACGCCGACGACACGGCTCCCCGCGCCGAGGGCGAAGACGATCTCGGTCACCGACGGCGCCAGCGACACGACGCGCGCCGGCGGGCGGGCCGGCCCCGGCGTCGAGGCCGGCCCACCGCATCCTGCGACCGCGACGGCGAGCGCCGTCGCGAGCATCCTCCTCACTTGCAGACGAGCTTCTTCCCGAAGACGCACGCGCCGACGCCGGGGAACGTCGCGTCGCCGCACTGCCCGGCCCGGTCGAACGCCAGCGTCGCGCGCACCGGGAGATCGCCGGCGTCCGTGACCGGGAGGCTGGCGTTCTTCCCGGTCACCGCGAACTTCAGGAGACCGGGAGTCTTCGGCGCCGTCTTCACCGCGAGCTTCGTGATCCCCTGAATGCCGGTCTTGCTGGTGAACGTCCAGGCGGTGCCGGCCTTGTTCACCTTCCATCCGGCCTTTGTCGCCTTGTCGTAGGCGCCGGCCGGGAACGTCGAGTCGAGCGTCCCGTCGTGGGTGATGACGAGGCGCGCGCCGTTCGCGACCGGATCGAGCGGGGCCGGCGGGAGCTGGAGCTGCCCCTTGAGCGCGATCCCCTCGTCGCCGGCCGGCGCGGTGAAGTTCTTCACCGTCAGCGCCGCTTTGGTCGCGACCGCCGTGCCGATGCACGGGTCGCAGGCGTCGCCGATGTCGTCGCCGTCGACGTCTTCCTGGCCGGGGTCGGCGACCGCCGGGCAGTCGTCGTCCACGTCGCAGACGCCGTCGCCGTCGGTGTCACGGCAGATGGCCGTGATCTGGCTCACGCCGAAGTCGAGCGCCAGCACCTCGTCGCGCGCGGCGTCGAAGAACAGGTCGCCCGAGAAGCCGAAGCCGTGCGCGCGCTCCGTCGTGGCGCCGGTCGCGTCGACGGCGAGGATCGTGCTGCTTGTGAAGTCGGTGGTGAAGCCGCCGCTCACCAGCACGAGACCCTCGGAGTCGATCGCGAGCCCGTAGGCGCCCGAGAGCCCGCCGACGAGCGGTCCCTGCGACACGCCCGCGAGCGTGTATCTTCCGACCGAGCCGACGAAGCTCCCGTCGACGTTCGCGACCAGCAGCGTGTCGTCCGCGGTGACCGCGAGCGCGCCCAGGAAGTCGAGCCCGGGAACGATGGTGGCGACGGTCGCGCCGGTCACCATCGCG
>Ga0335069_10011590_pt1 | contig 12424 bp, 7 predicted proteins | sample Lox_Sample_11_FD_206714 | JGI IMG/M metagenome (GOLD analysis project Ga0335069, IMG submission 206714) | Soil microbial communities from Loxahatchee National Wildlife Refuge, Florida, United States - Lox_Sample_1.1 | ecosystem: Environmental > Terrestrial > Soil > Wetlands | place: USA: Florida...
GTCGGCCTAACCGCCTCGGCGCCAGCTGCGTATTACGTGATCACCGGACAATTCGATGATCGCGCCTGGATGCTCTGGCTCGCCAACATCCTGTTCGCCGGCGACCAGATCCATTACGTGCAGCTGCGGATTCACACCGCAAAGATCCAGGGATTCCGTGCCAAGTTCGGGCACGGCTGGGCATTCGCCCTCGGCCAAGCCATCATGACCGCCATCATTACGGTCGCCTGCCTGGCGCGGCTCATGCCTCCAATCGCCTCGCTGGCCTTCGCCCCGCTGCTCTTCCGCGGATGGTTCTACTTCGTGCAGGAGCCGACACAGCTGGTCGTTCGCCGCCTGGGCTGGAGCGAATTGAAGCACGCCACCGCGTTCTGCGTGCTGCTGATCGCCGCGTTTATTCTGGCGAGATAGGCTATCTTCTCGACTCTGAAATAACTTCATAACAGTGTCATCCTGAGCGGAGCAGCAGGAGGCGCAAAGCGAGTCCTGCTGCGTAGTCGAAGGATCCCTACGCACTCGACCAACTCCGAGAAATCTCAGGGAATTCTCCCGTTGGTGGCTTGCGTCGGGTTGCTTTTGCGTTGGGGTTCGTGGCTCCGCTGGCAGAAACCACGGTCGCTGCGCTCCCTGAACGGCCGATGGCGGCCGTTCCCACACCACCTGGACGGCCGAGGGCCGTCGTCTCCACAGTTTGGCGCGCGGGGCGCGCGCCCCACACTTGCTCACCCCACGAACTGATGCTTGGCGGGCGAGGATTCGGCCGCCTTCCTCCTGGCGCTCTTGCCAGTGCGGGTCTTGCGGATCGTCCGTGTGCGGCTCTTTTCTCGCTACTGCTGGGAGTCGGCTTTTTCATCGAGCACGGCGCCACCCGGCCTCGTTTTCGATTGGATCGAGGACTTGATTACAGTTGCTGAAATTCCGAGACATATAAGGCCGCGTGCTAGCTGCCGGGATCGAGCTGGAGCGGCGCGAGGTATAGAGTGAGGTATAAAGTAGGGGCAGATTCGACTGTCTTAGGGCAACAATCACTTGCCATCGTGCCCGTCTTGCAAACGCTCACGCTTTTCTCAATACCCTTATTTTGTAGACCCAACCTGCTTCCTTGCCCTCGTCCAACTCTTTAGTCAGCTTGGCGTGCTCTCGGAAGCACTCGACATCGGCCTTATCGTTCCGGGACACGTCCCCTATCACGAAGTAGCCTCCAGTCTTGAGAGCGTCGAAAACGATACTGTACGCCTGAAATCTCTTTCTCCCCAAGTTATGGAACACGAGATTCGAGACGACGAGATCGTACGGGGCGTCGGGCTTCAGGGGCTTGGTCAGATCATGCTTCAGGAATGACGTTCTGGAGCCTATTCCGAGCAACTTCATGTTTTCCTCGGCCTTCTTCATCGACATCTCTGCCAGGCTGGCATGCCGGAACAGATCGATTCCCGTTACGTGCGCGTTGGGAAAACACTTTGCTGCAACGTAGACCAGAAACCCGAGTCCGCATCCAGCGTCGACAATGCGGAGTGGTGCGCTTGCAGGAAAGAGCGGGCGAAGGAGCTTCGAGAATGATTTCTCAGCCCGCTTCCTGATCTCATTCGATTCTTTCGGGGTGGAATGATGATAGGTCCCGAAATCTGCTTGCCGGGTGTTGGTTCGACGGGGATTGGGGGACTGCCTCAACTTCCCGGCCTTGCGCTTGACTGCCATCATTTCTAGTCTCTCCTCCACTTGTCAGTCTTGTTCCGCTGGAGCTCATTTAACGATTGCCGTCACCATGGTGAGCCAGTTGGCAGGGCTTTTCCGCCTATAGCAATAGGAAACCCTACGCGTCCTCGGGCGCAAGCCCTGGAGATGCGAGCCGCACTCTCAGGAGAACACCATGACTGCCATCACGTTCCGCCGCTGCCGTTTTGCTGTACTCACGTTGGCGTTGGCTATGCCTTTCATTGTCGCTCAGGCGCAAACGTACACGGTGCTTCATAACTTCGTTGGTACCGATGGATGTTGCGCTACCTATCCAAGCCAGATGGCTCAGGGCGAAGATGGAAACATCTATGGAGCGACTACGAGCGACGGTTCGGGTGGGTACGGCACGATTTTCAGGATCACTCCAGCGGGCGCCTTCACCGACTTGCACGATTTCAGCTTCAGCGATGGTGCCGGACCGCAGGGCGGCCTCAGCCTGGCATTGGATGGGAATTTCTACGGCACGACCTATCAGGGAGGAACGCACTCTCGCGGCACGATCTTTAGGATCACGCCTGCTGGCGCATTCACCTCTTTATATAGCTTTAACGGCACGACCGATGGCGCATATCCGCGCATCCCTCCGGTGATGGCGCAGGACGGGAATCTTTACGGCGTGACCGGGGACGACACGAACGCGGTCTTATATAAGCTCAGTTCCGCAGGAGCGTTCTCAGTGGTAGGGACGCTGGCCACGAAGAGTTACTCACCCCTTCTGCTGGGCATCGACGGGAACCTCTACGGCACCACGCTTGGCGGCGGAACCTACAACAGTGGAACCGTATTTCAGTTTTCGCCCTCAGCCAAGACGATCAAAACTCTTTTTTCCTTTCACACGGAATGGTCTCCGCAGGGGCCGCTCATACAGGGAGTCGATGGCGCGCTTTACGGGACAACGGGATCGGGGGGCACGGGAGATGGTGGTTGTGTCTTCCGCGTTACGACCAGCGGTTCGTACAAGGCGATTTACCAATTCACGGTCTCCGGAACAACCGACGGACGCTATCCCCAAACCGGCGTGGTGCAGGGGAGTGACGGGTTCCTCTATGGAGTCGCCTCCGATGGCGGGGCTTTCGGGCTGGGCACACTGTTCAAGGTCAGCACGAGTGGCATAGGATTCCAGGATCTCTACGATTTCCAGGCTGCTACCGGCGATACACCTAGTTCGGCACTTCTGCTCCACACCAACGGCACACTCTACGGAGAGACCTTCCATGGAGGAACGCACGTTGCCTATGGAACAGTTTTTAGTTTCACGAACAAGCTGAAGCCGTTCACCGCGCCCCTGGTTTTTCATTCGGCGAAGGTCGGAGGTTCGGTCAGCCTGCTTGGCCAGGGATTCACTACAGCTACAGCGGTGAACTTCGGAGCTACGGCAGCAACGTTCACGGTAAAGAGTGACACGTTCCTTGTAGCCAAGCCGGCCGCAGGTTCAACGACTGCACAGATCACCGTCAAGGAACCTTCGGGGAATCTGCTGACGTTCCAGAAGTTCAAGATCGTCCCCTCGATCACCGGCTTTACTCCGACGAGCGGACCGGTCGGAACTCAGGTGACGATCACGGGCATGAGCCTCTCGCAAGCTACGTCAGTGAAATTTGGCGGAGTTAAAGCGACTACTTTCACGGTGAACTCGAATACGCAGGTGACGGCGACCGTGCCGTCGGGAGCGGTGACGGGGAAGATAAGCATCACGACTCCGGGAGGAACGGCTAGCAGCGCTTCTGTTTTCACTGTTCAGTAGGACCAACAAGCGAACGGGTAGTGTCAGCCACAGGTATCGGAAGTCAAAAGCTTGGACGGCGAAGGTCGCGAAGCGATTCTCAGAAGCAGTTCGCTTGAATTCGACTTGTTGCAATGGACTGAGGATGGGTGGTTGGGTTTACGGGACGATCACTGCCGCTCCATCGATCTGGTCAGCCTTGACGGCCATCAGCGCTTCGTTGGCTTGGTCGAGCGGGAAGACGGTCACCTTGGGATGGAGTCTGATCTCGGCGGCGAGAGCCAGAAAGTCGCGGGCGTCGGCGCGGGTCATGTTGGCGACGCTGCGGATCTGGCGCTCGCCCCAGAGCAACGTGTCGTAGTCGAATTCAGGGATGCGATCGAGGTGGATCGCATTGATCGCCACCACGCCTCCCTTGCGCAAGCTGGAGAGCGCTGCGACGACTACGTCGCCACTCGGAGCGAAGGTTACGGCCCGATCCAACTCAACCGGAGGCTTGTCGGTTTCGTTGCCCACCCAGGTTGCCCTTAGCGACTCCGCGAGGGCGCGATGCGATTTTCCGCGAGTCGAGACGTAGACCTCACATTTCCAGGCCTGCAGCACCGCGATTGCGAGATGCGCCGACGCGCCGAAACCAAACAGGCCGACGCGTTCGCCTTGCTGGACCCCGGCTACGCGCAGGGCACGAAAGCCAATGATGCCTGCGCAGAGCAGGGGCGCTGCGTGCAGGTCGTCGAGCGCATCGGGAAGCGGAAAGACAAAATCTTCGCGCGCAAAGGCCAACTCGCCATAGCCTCCTGCGACGGTGTATCCGGTGAAGGTCGGAGAGTCGCAGAGATTCTCGAGTCCCTTCTGGCAATACGGACACGTGCCATCAGTTCCACCAACCCATGAAACGCCGACGCGGGAACCAACAGGAATGACATCACTTCCTCCGTCGATCACCTCACCGACAATCTGATGACCGGGAATGATCCTCACCTGTTTAGGAGGAAGCTCCCCTTCAACGATGTGCAGGTCAGTGCGGCAAACACCACAGGCGCGGACGCGGAGCAGAATGTGTCCAGAGCGCACGCGTGGGTCGGCTACGTCGACGATTTGAAGAGGACGTTCTGCAATTGGAGCAGGCGAAGCGAGGATGGCGGCTTTCATGAGGGAGACTTGCCAGCACTATGATGCCAAAGTTATGAGCCGTATGGATGATTGCTAGTATGCAAACCTACGAATCGGCGCGCGATTTCACTGCCGGCGGGGACGCAAGTCCGCTGGCCCGTGGGCCTATTCTTTCCCTGCGATTTGTCTTGACTTTCGGGGTAATCGAAAGTAATAGTTTTGACTCGTAATAATATGAAACCTTGCTTGGAGGCTGCTATGCGTGTGTACCAGAGTCGCTTCTCGGGGTTGTGCGCGGCTTTTCTTGTTTGCTTCCTTATGGTGACGACTACCGCTTTTGGGCAGGCCAGCTACACCGCCCAGGTCCGTGGAGTGGTGAAGGACCAGAGCGGTGCGTTGGTCACCCGGGCCACGATCACGATCACCAACGACGCCACTGGAATCGCAGTAACGGCGCATACGGACGATCACGGCCTATACATCCTGACTGGCCTACGGCCTGCTGTATACACGATCAAGGTGGAGGGAGCGGGATTCCGGGCGACCGAAGAAAAAAACGTTGTGCTGCAGGTCGATCAGCAAACGACGATTGACTTCACCATGCACCCGCTGGGCGTGATCACCACAGTGGAAGTAACCGAGGCCGCTCCGATGCTGGATACGGAGAACGCGGCGATTGGCACTGACGTCACGAACGAGTACGTGCGCGACATTCCACTGTACGGACGCAATCCGTTTGGACTGGTCTTTCTGGCAGGCGGAGTGACAGAAACTTCAGGTTCAGATCTCGGCTATCCGGCGGGGACAAACTTTGTCTCCAACGGCCAGCGGAACGCCACAGCCCAGATCACGCTGGACGGGAGCCCTCTGAGCGCGCCGGAACAGGGTGAGGGCGGAAATTCCAACGTTTACTTTCAGCCATCGGTGGAGATCGTTCAGGAGTTTAAGGTTCAAAACAACAGCTTCTCTGCGGAGTTCGGAAACAATGGCGGCACGATCGTAAACATGGTGCTCAAACAAGGTTCGAACGCTTTTCATGGCAGCGGTTGGTGGTACGGGCAGAGGTCGGCGTTCGATGCCCGCGACTTCTTCAACACCGGAGAAAAACCAGACCATGTGCGAGATCAGTACGGCTTCTCCCTGGGCGGCCCGATCATCAAGAACAGGACATTCTTTTTCGTGGACTTCGAGAAAATCCGCCAGCAGGATCCGACCAACCTCGAAGGAATCGTCCCGACGGACTTGGAACGCAGTGGTGACTTCTCACAGAGTCCAGCAAACTCCAATGGAATTTTCAATCCGTTCGAATGCATTCCGTCCGGTAACCCCGGAGAGAGCTGCACACGCAACCAATTTGCGGGAAACAAAATTCCTGAGGCTGACATCGACCCGATCGGGAAGGCGATCTTGAATCTTTATCCTGAGCCGAACATACCGGGCGCGGCCTTTCCAGATCCGAACTGGCGCAAGGTCATCATTGGGACCGACCCAGGCTGGCAGTTTGACGTGAAGGTGGATCATCAGTTCACTCCCAGTCACAAGATCAATGGGCGCTACAGCCGCCACCACGACCAGGCGACGGCTCCGACGGTTGTTGGGAATGACGGGGACGGCTACATCTATCTGACAAACGTGCAAAATGGAGGTCTTGAGTACGACTGGTCCGTCACACCAACTGCACTCTGGACGAACCGCTTCAGCGTGGATCGCGTGCACGCTCCCGGCATGAGCAACAACTATCCAACGCTCAGCGACGTTGGGCTATCTCAAGAGCTTGCGGCCAACGGTCTCTCCCGCATGGCAACCATTGGGGTCGATGACCCGTTCATGCAGCTGTTTAATCAATGCTGCGTTGATACCCATTTCGCACACACGTTAGTCAGTTACTCCTCCGGTCTGCAATGGGTAAAGGGAAGGCATTCACTCAAGTTCGGTGGCGAACAGCGGGTCTTCTTCAATAACTTCTGGCAGCCCGACAATCCCACCGGCATTTTCAACTTTTCACGAGACGTGACCGCCTCACAGCCGAATAATGGCCTGGGCGACAACAGTGAGGGCAATCCGTTCGCGACGATTCTTCTTGGGTATCCGCATGACGCCTCGCTGCACCTGGTACCCGCAGTGGCGGACAAGTCAAAAGAGACTGCCTTCTACATCCAGGACGATTGGAAGGTCACGCCCCGACTCACGGTGAACATCGGCTTGCGCTACGAATGGAGCACGCCGTACAACGAGCGATACAATCGTCTTCAATTCAACGATTTCACTGCCGATACCGGAATCAACATTCCCGTGGATCGCGATCAGCAGGGATTGTTCCCTCAATTTGGGCAGATCGGCGATATCAAGGGAATTTCCGTTTTTCCAACCTCCAGCCATCGCAACATGAATGTGGACCGGAACAATTTTGCTCCGCGATTGGGCTTTGCGTATCAGCTGGCCAATAATACCGTGCTGCGTGGTGGCGCAGGCGTTTTCTACGGAATGAACGTTGCCACCAATTTCCAATATGCCGGTCCAGCGTTCGCGAAAACGGCGAACATGTATTTCACCAAGGATAATTTTCAAACCCAATTCGCGACGCTCTCCGACCCATTTCCTTCACCGGCACCCGGCGTACCCGGCCTGGCACCGCCGCAAGGAACCAAATACGGCAAGCTGGCGCAGTGGGGTTTTGGAAATTCGAGCGACCTGGATACTGGGACTGCGCGCAATGCTGAGATCTATCAATGGAACCTCGGCATCCAGCACCTGTTGCCCGGACAAATTGTCATCGGCGTGGATTACTCTGCGAACCGCAGTACGCACCTGCCCTGGGCCGGCGCAGGCGGGATTTCCACTCGCAATCGCAACTTCCTTCCGTCATCCATTCGCAATCAGCTAGTCGCGACGCTTAATCCGAACCATGAACCTGAGGACGTTAACACTGCCGTGTCGGATTATCTCAACACGAACGTACCGAATCCCTTCCAGTGTTTCTTTACCACAGCGGCCGTCATGACGGGCGCATGGTGTCCAGCAAGCCCGATTTTCGACCCGGCCGACGTGGCCGACTCCCGATATGTCGATCCCACGATTCCGCAGCAGCTGCTTTTGGAGCCCTATCCACAATTTGATGGCGGGTTCGAGGGATTGCCGAAATTGATCGCCACCTCCTGGTACCACTCATTGCAGATTCGGTTCCAGAAACGGGCCAGCCACTACATCAGCTTCGAGGGCAACTACACTTTCTCGAAATCGACGGATGACTCCTCTGCGGGACGGAACGCATGGCTGGGGAACCTTCAGTTCGACAACCCCCAGTTGCTCGACGATCTGAGGGCTGAGCATGGCATCAGTGCCAATGACACTCCGCATCGCTTGACGGCTGCCATCATTTTTGATCTTCCATTCGGAAAAGACCGCTGGATTGGACGTGGAATGAGCCCGGTGCTGGACGCGATTGTCGGAGGCTGGGCACTGAATAATGTTGTCACCTTCCAGTCTGGGCAGCCGGTGACTATCTACAATTCCGCCGGCCTGCTGGTCGACGGCAATCAACGGCCGAACATACTGTGCCCGCAACTTTCCACTGGGCTGAGTTACCGCGATGCGGCAATTTCAGGAGGGAGCGTCATCAACCAGGATTGTTTTGGCGATCCAGGCGATAACATTCCGGGAACGGCACCCCGCTACTACTCGAACCTCCGCGGAGACGGCATTCGTAATCTAGATACTTCATTGTCGAAGGAGTTCAAGATTCACGAGAATCACGAACTCCAGGTGCGGGCTGAAATGTTTAATGCATTCAACCATCAGCGCTTTGCGTTCCCGGATTTGGGTTCGGGAGATGGGGCTCTGGGCACCGTCACATCCACCACAAATAACTTCCGCAGAATGCAGTTTGGAGCACGGTACCAATTCTAGCGGCGTAGCCGTCAGACACTTAATTGACCCACGACACAGAACAACGGGGGCGAAAGCCCCCGTCTTGTGGCACTTCAAACGCGGCCATCGAAGCGCCGCTCTTCCACAGTCTATCGGTTCGGATTTCGGCATGACAGCTGCGGTGAGCGTGTACTCGGCGCACCAACGGAAGGGGTCGGGACAATAGCACCGGCGGTATTTCGGAAGCACAACCGGAGAGATACGAGAATCGCAATGAAACTCAGATTGGGATTTGCTCTTTTGTTAGTCTGCGCAGCCGGGTTAATGGCTGCTCCTTATACCGACAATCAGAACTGGACGAATTACGTTCGCATCGGCGCCTACGGACTGAGGGGCGGAGATGCGGCCGAGATTGTCCGAAAAGCAACAGAGAGCAACGTGTTCGGGATCGAAGTGGACAACGACATCCCCGGACGTTATGAGAGCTTTCTGAATCCAGAGGCGAAGCTGAAGGCTATCCGCGATGTTGCTGAAGCTGCGCACAAAGTGGGCAATCACGCGTTCGTTTACATCGCGGGAACAGAGTGCATCACGGCACACGGGGATAAGGTGCCACACACGCTGGCCAAGGACCATCCCGACTGGCTCCAACGGAAGATCACCGGTGAGCCGGCGGTCTTTGGTGGGGGAACGGCATTCTGGATTCGGCCGGGCGATGAAGACGTTTGGGTGAGTCCGTACGCTGCGGAGTGGCGTAAGACTTACATGGAACGCGTGCGGCAGATTGCTCAGACGGGGATTGACGGAATTTATATCGATATCCCGTATTGGATGACGCACTTCGAAGGCTGGGAAAATTCCTGGGCGAGTTTTGATGACTATACAGTGGCGGCCTTCAAACAGAAGACCGGGTTGGATGCGAAGCACGATATGAAGATTGGTGACTTTGCGGATCCGGGATTTCAGAAGTGGGTCGATTTTCGAATTCAGACCATCACCGATTTTTTAACAGAGATTGATCATACGGCGAAGGGAGTAAATCCGGAGATCAAGACGATTCCAGAGATTTATCCGGGCATCGAAGAAGAAGCTGTGAGGGTGGGATCGGATGTGTATAGCTTGTATGCCGTAGTCGACACGATTGCGCACGAATATGAATTCGGCAATAGCGGCCACATGGCGTCGGAGCGCAATCCGCTGGATTGGTTCCGATATCAGGTAGGGATGCACACATTCCGGGCGTTTGCGCAAGGCAAGGCAACGTGGATTCTGAATTACTCGTGGGACGGCGACAAAGTCGTCGACAAACGGGAGTCGATGATGAATCTCGCGATGTCGCAGGTAATGGATGGGGCAAATTTCTGGGATGCGCCCGGACATTCGATGGCAGGATCAAATGATCTGCCGACGAGAAAGAAGATTTTCGATTGGATTCAGGCGCATGAGAAGACGTTCTATCTGCCGCGTACGCCGATCGATCCGATTGGCGTTTATTTTTCGCCGCAGACGAGAAATTTCCATGCTGAGGACTTCTTGGCGTCGTATCGCGGAATTTTGGTCCTGCTGATGCAGAAGCATCTGGAGTTTCAAATAGTCACGCCGAGGACGCTGGCTGAATTTCATGGGAAGACGCTGGTGCTGCCGGATGTGCGAGTGCTGGATCAGAGTGAGCAGAATTGGATGAAGGATTTCGTCACGGCGGGGAAAAAACTAGTTATTACCGGGGCAGACGTCACGGAGTTGGGAGACGCCAAGAACGTTGTGAGAATACCGCAGAACCCGGGGAAGGCGTACAACACCCAACTGGAAAAAGATTTTCAGAGCGCGTCGCCCGAGTCTCAGAAGGAGTTCTTCTCCAGTCTGGAGGGAGGAGATACGGTGCGCATTGAGGCCTCCACCGAGATGGCGACTTCAATATCGCGTACGTCCGACGGGCACATCAATTGTTTCTTTGCCAACTTTGCAGGGCTGAAGGCCGGGTCGAATCCGATCCAGACGCCGCAGAATGGGGTAAAGGTGACACTCACGGCGAAGTCGTCCAGGAAGGGATTCTTCTTGCCGTTCATGGGACAAGTGCAACCTCTGCAGGGTGCGCAGAATGGCGAGGCGGTTACGTTCACACTACCCACGATTACCAAGGGTGCAGTGTTCTGGGTCGAACCTTAGGCAATCGTAGAGTTGCAGGCATGCGGCGGCGAGACGCCGCCTTGACAGCCGTCGAGGGCGCCGGCGCTACCGTCGAATGATGCGTCCTCGTAATCGGCTCTACTGTTCCCACTTCTTGGAGCGCGAGACTGCTTCGTTCCAGCGATTACGCAACGCTCGTGCTTGCGATGGCGGCATCTTTGGTTCGAAGCGGCGATCTGAGGCGGATTTCAGTTGATCGGAGTTTTGCTCCCAGAATCCCGTTGCCAATCCTGCTAGATAGGCTGCACCGAATGCCGTCGTTTCCGTTACCGCCGGACGTACGACTGTTACTCCGAGGATGTCAGCCTGGAATTGCATGAGAGCGTCATTTGCGGCGGCCCCGCCGTCGACTCTCAACTCGCTGACCGCGTCGCCAGAATCGCCGCGCATCGCATCCAGCAGATCGGCGACTTGATACGCGATGCTCTCGACGGCGGCCCGCGCTAAATGCCCCGCGGTTGTGCCGCGGGTGAGTCCGAAGATCGAGCCTCGAGCAAATGAATCCCAGTGAGGGGCCCCTAATCCGACGAATGCGGGGACGAAGTAGACTCCACCGTTATCGGGAACGGAACTGGCGAGAGCTTCAATCTCTTCGGATTTGCGAATCAGGCCGAGGCCATCGCGTAACCACTGCACGACTGCGCCGCCAATGAAAACGCTGCCTTCGAGTGCGTACTCAGTTTTGTCACCAATCTTCCATGCGATCGTAGTGACCAGTTTGTTCTTGGAGGGTACAGCACGCGTTCCCGTGTTCTGGAGCATGAAGCATCCGGTGCCGTAGGTGTTCTTGGTCATGCCCGGACGGTGGCATTGCTGTCCAAAGAGAGCGGCTTGCTGATCGCCCGCGATACCTGCGATTGGAATTTTGTCGATGCCTTCAATTTCAACTTGGCCATAAACCTCGCTACAGGAACGGACTTCGGGCATCATCGAGTGCGGAATGCGGAACAGGGTGAGCAGGTCTGGATCCCAAGCACCATTGTGGATGTTGAAGAGCATCGTGCGAGATGCGTTGCTGACGTCGGTGGCATGGATCTTGCCGTGCGTGAGTTTCCAGACGAGCCAGCTATCCACAGTACCGAAGGCGAGTTTGCCTGCGTCGGCCAAAGCGCGCGCTCCGACAACGTTGTCGAGCATCCAGGCAATCTTCGTAGCGGAGAAGTAGGAATCGATCAAAAGGCCAGTACGCTGCTGAATGAGTGGACCCTGGCCATCGCGGGCGAGTTGCTCACAGAAGGCGGCGGTGCGTCGGTCTTGCCAAACGATTGCGTTGTGGATTGGCTGGCCGGTTTCGCGATTCCAGACGATTGTCGTCTCGCGCTGATTTGCGATTCCGATCGCAGCAATATCATTCGGCTGAACGCCGGCGCGAGTGAGAGCCTCGATGGCGACGGCGATTTGCGAGGAGGCAATCTGCTCGGGATTGTGTTCGACCCATCCGGGCTGAGGAAACATTTGGTCGAATTCCCATTGCGCGGAGGCGCGGACGGATCCTTGCTGATCGAAGAGGAGAGCGCGTGAGCTGGTGGTGCCTTGGTCGAGTGCGAGAAGGTATTTGGGCATAACAATAATTTCTTTCGCCCCTTCGGGGCTGGTTACGAGACTCTTAGGAAGTGGCGAATACCGAAATCGTAGAGAGCTGCGCCGGCCAGGCCGCCCAATAATGGAGCGACGACCGGGATCCACCAAACGTGAGTTCCATCGGTGAGGCCATTGTTTCGGAAGCCGGCGACCACCGTGAAGAGTCGAGGGCCAAAATCGCGAGCCGGATTAATGGCGTATCCGTGCATGCCGCCG
>Ga0335069_10011591_pt1 | contig 12422 bp, 9 predicted proteins | sample Lox_Sample_11_FD_206714 | JGI IMG/M metagenome (GOLD analysis project Ga0335069, IMG submission 206714) | Soil microbial communities from Loxahatchee National Wildlife Refuge, Florida, United States - Lox_Sample_1.1 | ecosystem: Environmental > Terrestrial > Soil > Wetlands | place: USA: Florida...
GCGAGCCGTCAGGCTGGCCGACGGACGCCGCGCCACGCCCCGCGCTCAATGAGCCGGTGACCCATGAGAGAGTGAGCGCGTATTTCCCCTTTAATCCCGTAGCGTCGTTAACGGGCTGGCCCAATTGGCCGGCCAGCATGGAAGCGATCCGGTCCGTGGTGGCCGAGACATCCCGCCAGCGCGCTTTGTTCCCCATCATAGCCATCGACATCCCGGCGCCCAGCTCCGGAAAACCGTCGCTGCCCAAGCGGGGCCCCCGAATCGGGCCGTTCCCAGCCAGCGACGGCGGGGGAGCGTCGCCCGGCGGCGGCGTTTCCACCGCCTCCTGCATCTTGATGCCGCCCTTCGCCACCACCAGATCGTACCCTTGCATCTCTTTCGGCTCGCGGTGGACCTTCAGTCTGAAGCGCTCCGTAAGCAGGTTTTGCCACATGAGTCTGATCTGCTCTTGCGTCGCTCCCTCGGGCACTCTGACGTCGACTTGGTAGCGGTCCACCGAGGGGCCGGCGCCGCCGGGAATGCCCGGAAATTCGTAGCGCGATACCCCGTACGCCATCTGGATCAGGTTGGTGAGGGTCATATTGGTGCAGGCGATCCGGCCCGGGTCGCTGGGACAGCCAACGGTCATCACTTGCCCGGTGGGCGGCGGTGAAGGCTTGATAGAAGCTACCTCGAAGGTTGGGGACTGTGCGCAGGCGGAGGCGAAGGCTGCGAGCACGAGAAGAGCTTTCACAATCCTAATCTCCTTTTCCGCATTGTACGCGAACAGGTTCTGGCGAGGGCACTAGCATTCCTGGTGGGCCAGCATTCCATTCATTGGACTGACGCACGATCAAGCTGGTAGAACTGTTGGGAATTGCGGTTTCGCCGGACGGATTTCGCCAATCCAACCGCAATCGCGGATAATCAGGTCATGAAAGCAAATGGCGACTATTTCGCAGGCGTCGTGCGGCGCGGCGCGGATGCGGTGGCGGAAGGCTTGGAGCTCAAGCCGGTGAGTGGCCCCGTCAAGAACGCCACGGGCCGGATAGCGATCACCTTCGCCATTTTGCTCATCGGGGCTCATGTCGCCATGTCTGTCGTTTTCGCGCAATCCAACGTTCGGCCGCCTGTCACGCAGGCCCCGTCGCTACCGGCCTTCGATGCGGTTTCCGTAAAGCCGTTCGTGCCCACCGGCCCTTGGCATCGCAACCCCCAACTCGATCCGAAGCGCCTTTACATGGAGGGCTGTTCGCCCGAGGAAATGATCGTCTACGCCTACGGCATCAATTACAACCAGATCGAGGGGCTGCCCGAGTGGGCGAGGCGCCAATATTTCCAGGTAGAAGGCGTGACCGAGAAGCCTACCGCCCGCGACCAGATGCTGCTGATGTTGCGGCGCGTGTTGGCGGAACGTTTTCAGTTCGCGTTCACCGATACCGATACCATGCGGCCTGTCGACGCTCTGGTGGTTTCACCCAAGGGGTTGAAGATGAAGCCTTCGACCTCCGACACCGACTGTGGCAATGGCGTCATCAGCTTCGACCGCGTGAAAGCGGCCAAGTTGCCCCCAAACTCTAGCGTTCCGTTCGCGGGTTGCACGGTCGCCGAACTTGTTAAGGCCTTCAACGCGATCAGGAGCCGCGAGCCCGGGTTGCCAGTCATCGACAAGACCGGCCTCACCGGCCAGTACTCCATGTTGATATGGGAGCGCGGGCCTGAGTGTCAGGAGATCCCCGGCGGCGGCCAGCATTGCGACCCAGCGGAAACTCTTGAAGATGCCGTCAAACGCGAACTGGGTCTGGAGTTGGTGAAAACTAACGCCCGGTATCGCTTACTGCACACGACGAAGATCACACAGCCTTCGGCCAATTAGTTAGAAGAGACGGGGCAGGATCAGGCTGACGGATTTCGCCAACGGATTTCGCCGAGGTGGGCGCGGCGGGGCCGGAGAATGGGAACGTCCGGACGCAATCCGCGGGCGCGCCGGGTAACCGCGGGCGGCTGCATCCGGAAAATCGCGCGGATTTGCGGGTACTGGCGAGATTCGACATGCTTCACGATGGGGAGCCACTTCAGGTCCTTCCTTCTCATTGAGCTTTGAGGATTCATTTCATTCAAATATAGAAATCTGGTAATATCAGATCCGGTTTGATACTCCGATGCAATCGACTCTCGGGCTTCGCGTTCTGGCGGCCGGCATCCTGGGACTCGCGGCCTTCGCGCAGCAGCCGGCCGGGGACCTGACGCTGTCAGGAACGGTGACGAATTCAAAGACGGGCGAACCCGTAGCACATGCGCTGGTAAGGGCGATAGTCTTCGGACCGGTCGCCGCTCAAAGCGGCGAGGGCGGAGCGATTCAGCGCCCGACGGTTCAGCAACGGGTCTGGAGCATGCTCTCCGACGCAGCAGGCTCGTTTTCATTCCATGGCCTGCCGCCGGGCCGCTACAACTTCTTCGTGAGCAAGCCCGGCTTCACATCGGGACCGGCCGACGCCGGCGAGGCGGCCGGACTTCACCCAATCGCCGGCCGCCCGGAAGACGACGAATCCGTTGCGCTGACCACTTCGAAGAACGATCTCCGGCTTACGCTCTCGCCCCTGGGAGTGATCACCGGCAAGGTGTCGGACCAGGACGGGGTTCCCGTCCGCGGCGTCGACGTGGCGATCGCCCAGGTTTCGATGGCGGACGGTTTTAGACAAATTTCCGCGAGGGTCGCGGATACCACCGATGACCGCGGCATTTACCGCATTTACGATCTCTCGCCGGGGGAATACTACCTGAGGGCAAACGGGATGACGGGCGGCGCCGTACTCTACTTCAGCAACGCCATGCCCGCCGATACGACGGAGGAGGCGTTCGCGCCGGTCTACTTTGGGGGCAGCGCGGCGCTCGATTCCGCCCTCCCGATTCACGTGGAGGCGGGAAGCGAGGCGCGCGCCGATGTTTCCGTGACCATGGACAAGGCCTACCGCATACGCGGCGTGCTGACGAACCGCGGCAGCGGGCCCGCTCCTACGTTTGAATTGCGCCAAGGCGGCGAACCGGCGTTCTCGAGACGCACCAACCTCAGCGGCGTGAACGGAAGATTTGAGATGGCGGATGTGGTTCCCGGTTCGTACACGCTGCACGTCACGCAAGCGAAGTCCGTGGCAGACGTGCCCGTAACGGTGAGCGATTCGGACCTGACCGGAGTCAGGGTGACGCTTGCCCAAGGCGTAGCCGTGCCGATTCGGTCGAATTTTTCAGGCGGCGAAGACGACGGGAGGGCGTGCTGGGCACGGCTGCATGATTCCAGCGGCCAGCAGACGCTTTTGGGGGCGCCACGCCCCTTCTATCCCGGCGAGCCGGCGATCGAGGGCGTGCTGCCCGGGAAATACCACGTAGTGCTCGTTTGTTCGGGCGGCTACGTCCATTCGGCGGTCTTTGGCAGCCAGGACCTGCTGGCGAATCCGGAGATCGCGATCCTGCCCGGGGCGCAGCCGCCTCCTATCGAGATTCAGGCATCGAGCGGAGGGGGGAGCGTGTCCGGGACGCTGGCTGGGGCGAACGACGGCGCGGCGGTGCTTCTCGTACCGCAGTTCGCGGGGTCCACCGGGCCGCAGGTCACAGAAGCGTTCGAAGCCGACGACGGCGGCGGCCTGACGTTCGAATTCGAGGATCTCGCGCCGGGCTCGTACATGGCCTATGCGTTCTCGAAACTCGACGAGCTGGAGTACCGGAACCCGGCCTTCCTGCAATCCCTCACTGGGGGAGTCAGCGTCCGGGCCGAGGACGGTCATGAAACGGCCGTGAAGATGCAGGGGGTGGTCCGATGAAGCTGCATCAGCTTTCACTGCTCGGGCTGCTGATGGGCGCGTCGTGCTGTACGGCGGCCGATCTCTACCGCGTCAGCGGCGTGGTGGTCGACTCACGGACGAATCAGCCGATGGCAAAGGCGCATGTCCGGATGCTGGACGCGCATGGCGTGGTGGCGGCGTCCCTGGTGACCGGAGCGGGCGGGCAGTTCGCTTTCGACCTGCCCGAGGGCAAGTACGACCTGACGGCCGGGACGCGCGACTTGCAGCAGCACTATGGCAAGAACACGGCGGGCGGCTACGGGACGGGGATCGTTGCCGGGCCAGGCCAGGATACGTCGAATATCCTGTTCCGGTGGTCCACGCCGGGCGCCATATCCGGCAAGATTGTCGACCAGGACGGCGAGCCCGTGAGATACGCCAAGATTGAGCTGCTTCGTTCCACTGTGCTTTTCGGGAAGCGTCAGACCGCGCATATCGAATGGGCGCACACGAACGACTTGGGGGAATACCGGTTTGCGCCGATAGGCATGGGTTCGTATTATTTCGCGGTGACCGCATGGCCCTGGTATTCGGGACAGGCCGCTCAGGGGTCGGGGTATGGCGAACTGAACGCGGCGTATGCGACGGAGTACTACCCCGGAACGACGGACCCCGCGCGCGCCGAGCTGCTGGCGTTCGCCCCGGGGGAAGAAGCCAGAGCCGACTTCACGCTTACGCGGGTAGCCGGCGAGAACCTGACGGTCGCGCCCAACATCGCGCCCGGCCAGCAATGTACGGTGAGAGTGACGCCCGAGGGAATCAGCGGCTCAAAATCCTACCAGGAGCAGACCGTCGTGACGCCGGGGGCGCGAGCCGACACGCCGGGAGCTGTGATTCAGGCGGTCTTCCGGTCGCTCCCTCCCGGACGGTATACCGCGAGCGCGACTTGCCAGGGCAACGGCTCCAGGACTTCGGCAAGCAAGGCGATACAAGTGAACGGCGTGGACACTACCGTGGATCTAGCCACGCGGCCAGAGCCGGTAGTCAGCGCGTCCGTCAGCCTGAAGCACCCGGCGGCCAGGCCCCACGGAACACTTCTCTTCAGGCTGGGGAACGGAAACGGCGATTACCTTGTGAGTTCGCCGCATCCGGACGGCAGTTACGGGCCCTCCGACGTGCCACCAGGGCGCTATGAGCCGGAGTTCGATAGCCCGGATGGCTACTATCCCTCGGAGATTCACGTGACGGGCGCGGATTATCGCGACGGATTCATCGACATGCAGGAGGGGGAAACCATCACCATCCAAATGGTGGCGAGCGACGAACTCGGGCACGTGATGGGTTATGCGGTGCGGGATGCCAAGCCGGTAGGAGGGGCTATTGTAGTCCTCGCGCCGCGCGAACCCAGCGCACTGCATCCCCCGCTGGCGTATCAAAGCGACAGCGACGGCAGCTTCGACTTCCCGCATACGCCGGCGGGCGACTACCTGCTGTATGGGACGACGGACTTGAACCTCGTCTACACAGATCCGGCGGCTTATGGCCCGTTGCTGGCGGGCGCTAAGGCCATTCGGGTCGAAACCAAGGGAGAGTACAAGGAAACGGTCACGATTCAGGACGCGGCTCATGCGGGGCGCTAGGCATCTTTCCCCGGGCTGAAGGAGGCGCGTTCGCGGCCGGCTGCGTGGAAGCGGCCGGCTCGCCGCGCGGGGCCGCCGTTTGGAACTACTCGTAGCGGAGGGCCACCACGGGGTCCAGCCTGGCGGCGCGGCTCGCGGGCCAGAGGCCGAAGAACACTCCTACTCCGACCGAGACTACTACTCCGGCTATCGCGGTGGAAAGCGGGACGGAAGTGGGCAGCGAAAAGGCCAGCCGGGCCACGAAGGAAATCGCCCATCCTACCGCCAGACCGAGCACGCCTCCCATGGTGGTCAGCACCACGGCCTCGGTGAGAAATTGCAGCACGATGTCCGCATTGCGGGCGCCCACGGCCTTGCGGATGCCGATTTCGCGCGTCCGTTCGGTGACGCCCACCAGCATGATGTTCATCACCCCGATGCCGCCCACCAGCAGGCCGATGGAGCTGATGATGATCATCACCAGAGCCACGGTGGCGGTGACGTTGTGGAACTGCTCGATCATCTGCTCCGACGTGGTGATGTAGAAGGAATCCGGCGCGTCGAATTTGTCGCGGCGTTCGGTGCGCAGAATGGCGCGGGTTTCGTCCTGCGCCTTCCCGATCATGCCCGGGTAGGCGATCACCATGAGCATGTTCTCCTTGAGGTTCGGGAAAATCTTGTGCATGGTGAAATACGGAATGAGCACGCGCGTATCGTCCATGCCGGAGAGGTACATGGCCGGGCGGTCCATCACGCCCACGATTTGAAGCTGGTGGCCGTCCACCTCAATCCACTTGCCGATCGGGTCCTCGTTGGGCAGGAGCTGCTTCTGCACGTCCTCGCCGATCACCACGACGGGCATGTGATGCTCGTTCTCCACGTCGCTGAAGAAACGCCCGTACTTCATGGTGGTCCCGCCGGCGGCGTAGCCTTCTTCCGTGCCGCCCAATTCGATCTGGTAAAGGTCATTGCCCTTGTAGCGGGCATTGTCCAGGCCGCTGTTGGACATGAGATAGGGGCTCACGTACTGCACCGAAGGGCAGCGCGCCGCCACGGCCCGCGCCTGCTCCACGGTGAGCGGCTTGCGGGCGCGCTCCTCGCGCGTGGATTCTCCCATGGCCGGAGTCTTGGTCACGATGATGGTGTTGGGGCCGAAGCTGCGCATCAGGTTTGAAATGGAACTGTCCAGGCCCTGAATGATGGAGCCCACACCGATGACGGCGCTGGTGCCGATGATGACTCCGAGCACCGTAAGAAACGAGCGCATCTTGTGCACGCGCACGGTTTCCATGGCGAGTTGCACTCCGGAAGCGAATAGGGCGCCGGTCATCGTTCCATCCTCAAAGCTTCAATCGGGTCGAGTTTGGCGGCGCGCCGCGCGGGATAAATACCGAAGAAGAGTCCCACCGCCGCGGAGAGGCCCACGCCCACCACCACGGCGGTAACGGGAATGGACGAAGGCACGGGGGTGAAGTTGGCCACCAGCAGCGAAATGGCCCAGGCGATACTCACGCCGATGAGCCCGCCCGCTCCGGAGAGCATGGAAGATTCCACCAGGAACTGATTGAGGATGTCCTTGCTCCGCGCGCCCACGGATTTGCGGATGCCGATTTCGTGGGTGCGCTCCGTGACGACCGCCAGCATGATGTTCATAATCACTACCCCGCCCACCACCATGAAGACCGAAACCACGCCGATTGCGGTGGCGGAGATGGCCGCGGTGAGCTGATTCCAGAAATTCAGCAGGGCGTCGGAGGTGAGCATGGAGAAGGTATCGTCGTCCCCTGGCTTCAGATGGCGGTAGGCGCGCAACAACATGCGCGCTTCATCCTGCGCCTGGAACAAGTGCTCATGGTCGATGGCCATGCCCTCATAGAGCATTCCTTGGCGCGCGCTCCATTTGTGGAAATAGGATTCGGCGGGGATCACCACATAGTTGTCCTGCGATTGCCCCAGCACGTTACCCTTGGCCTTGGAAACGCCGACGACGGTGAAGGGAGTGCCTTCTACGTCTATGGTCTTGCCCACGGCGTCGCTTTCTCCGAAGAACTTGGTTTCCAGGTCGTGGCCGATGAAAGCGACGTCCATGTGCCGCTGATTCTCCACTTCGGAAAAGAAGCGCCCGCTTTCCGCCTGGTAATTGCTGATGATGGCAATGGAGGGTGAGGCGCCCCGCAATTGCACATTTTCCGACCGCTCCTTGCCGCGGTTCACGGTGACCGTGCGCGTTACCGAAATCCCCATGTGGCTGGTGAGGGTGACGTGGGACTGGAGAAAGCTGAACTCCTCGCGCGTTTGCAGGGGATTCCGGCGCTGCATTTCGAGGTACTTCTTGGGGTCCCATTGCATCATGACGATGCGCGCAACGGTGTAGCCGTCGGCCCCGAGGTCGGTGACGTTCTGCGCCACGACCACGTCCATGCCGCTGATGACGGACATCACCGAAATCAGCGTGGTGGTGGCTAGAATAATGCCCAGAAGGGTGAGAAAGCTCCGCAGCTTGGCAGCGCGAAGGGATTGGGCGGCGCCTTTCACGGCCTCCCAAAACGAGGCAGTCCCGGTCCTCATCTAATCTCTAAGACGGTTCATACGGCCGGATCGTAGCTTTTGTTCCCGCCATCCAATGCAAAATCATCTCTTGCGCCCAGAAACGCGGCCGGCCGCGCGCCAGGAAGCCCAAATGGCCTCCGTGCTCGGGCGCTTCCAGGCGAATCCAGGGGTTTCCGCGGACGGATTCGGACTCGAAGACAGAAAAAGGGATAAACGTGTCGTCTTTTGCCTGAATCAGCAGAACCGGGATGCGCAGGCCCGGCAAGTACCTGAGCGCGGATTGCGTCTTGTAGTAGTTCAAGGCGTCGCCAAAGCCGAACGACGGCGCGGTAATGCGGTCGTCTATCTCCCACAGCGTGCGCAAGCCCGCCAGTTCCGCGTTTCCGAATCGCCCGGTGGCGCGAAGCCGCGCCAGCATGTGGCGCACGAAGCGCCGCTCATAGAGCCGGTTTTCCCAATGGCCGATGCGCCGCGCGCTGGCCTCCAGATCCACGGGCGTGGAGACCGCCGCGACGCCGCTCAGCAACCCGGCGGCCTCTTCGCCAAGTTCGCCGGCAAGTTTGAGCGCCACATTCCCGCCCAGGGAAAAGCCCGCCACAAAGATGGGAGCGGGGCTCTCCTTCCTAAGGACGGGCAGGACGGCGAGCAGATCGCTGGTGAGCCCGGCATGGTAGAGCGTGTGACAAAGATGCTCCGTGCCGCCGCAGCTTCGCATGTGGAAGCGATGCGCCGCGTAGCCGGCGGAGACCGCCGCCGCGGCCATGCCGCGAATGTACCCCGAGCGGCCCGAGCCCTCCAGGCCGTGCAGCAGCACCAGGTGGCCGGCCAAGTCCCCCGCGGGCCGCTGCGATTCGACCAGCACCTGAACTTCGGGCTCGGTGCGGAAGAGCCTGCGTTGCAAAGCGGCGCCGGGCGCCTCGGGACGCTTCCAGAAGTGCGCCGCGATGGTCTGCGCGTGGGGGTTGCGGAACAGAGGGCGAAAAGGGGGCATGGGTGGCGCGAGACTCCAATGTACTTCCTGGCGCCGCGAGGCGCCAGCGCGCCACGCCTCATGCCATTGCGCGGAAATAGTAGGATAGAAATGACGTATGCGTTTCCAACTGGCTGTACTCCTGGCTTTTTCCGCGCTAGCGCCGGCGCAGCCCGCGGAAGCTCCGGCAAAAGCCCCGGCAGAAGCTCCGGCAAAGCCGCCCGCGAAATCGGCGGCCCACGCCTTCATGATCGACCGCGTCGGCGCCGCTCCCATCAGTCTCTCGGCGTATCGCGGCAAGCTGGTGATGCTGGTCTTCATCAACACGGAGTGCTCGCATTGCCAGGAGTTCACCGAGAAACTGATTCCCATCGCCAAGGAATACGGGCCGCGCGGCGTGCAGTTTATCGAGTGCGCCGTGAATGGGGACGCTCTTCTGATGGTCCCCGGCTTCGTGGATCGATTCCACCCGCCCTTTCCGGTGGGCTACAACACGGACAGGCCCCAGGTGGAGAAGTTTCTTGGGAGGCAGATCCTCTACGTTCCGAGCGTGACGTTTCTCAGCCGGACCGGGAAGATTGTGGGAGACTACCCCGGCGAGAGCGACTTCATGAAGAACGGCCCGGAGAACACGCGGGCGGAATTGGACAAGCTGCTCAAGCCAGCCCCGCCGCGCGCGAAGAAGGCCGCCGCCAAACCGGGCGCGGAGGGCAGCAAGTAGTGCGGCTCTATTTCACCACTTCCGCGGAAGTGACGTAGTAGCCCGTGTCTTCCACCACGACCTTGGCCCGGATGTGGTCGCCGACGTGCAACTTTAGGAACTCCGAGTCGGGTTTCACCGGGTACTCCATGGTCATGGCTTCCATCCAATCGCCAATAGGGCCTGCCTTGATGGTTGCGGTCTTCGTCGAAGAATCGAGAGCGACAACATCGCCCTGCATGTCGTACGTCTTGGCAGGCGCCTTATGCGCGCATCCCGCCAGCGCAAGGGCGGCGGCCAGCACCAGGAAGAAGCGTCGGATCATCGTTCCCCATGATCGCACGGAGCCGGGGCGGAGCGGCGGCGGGGCGGCGCCCGGAGCCAGACCGTGCGCCTAAGTTCGCTGATCCACCGGGCCCGCGCGGTCCGCCGGGAGGGCCCGGGAAGCTCGACGCAGCATCTTTCCAGCCGCTGGCTGGTGGCTACGGCGGTCATGGCCAGCGCCGTGATGGAGGTGCTCGACACCTCCGTGGTGAACGTCAGCCTGCCGCACATCGCCGGCAGCCTCTCGGCCACCACGGACGAAGCCACCTGGGTGCTGACGTCTTACCTGGTGGCCAACGCCGTCGTCCTGCCGATTACCGGCTGGCTGGCGAACTACTTCGGGCGCAAACGGCTGCTGCTGGCGGTGGTTACCGGGTTCACCATCGCCAGCGCGCTATGCGGCCTGGCCCCGAGCCTTCCGTTTTTGGTCTTCTTCCGCGTGGTCCAGGGCATGACGGGCGGCGGGTTGCAGCCCATTTCCCAGGCGGTTCTCCTGGAGGAATTTCCGCCCGAGGAACGCGGCAAGGCCATGGCGTTCTGGAGCCTGGGCATTATCGCCGCGCCAACGCTGGGCCCGACCCTGGGCGGCTGGCTCACGGATACCTACTCCTGGCGCTTCGTGTTTTACATTAACTTACCAGTCGGAATCATAAGCCTGATCATGATTTCGCTGTTTCTGTACGACCCGCCGTACATCAAGCGGCGCGGCGGCATGCGCATCGACCTGTGGGGGCTGGGCATGCTGGCTGTCGGCATGGGCGCCCTGCAGGTCCTGCTCGATAAAGGGCAGGAGGCGGATTGGTTTGGTTCGCACTTTATCGTGATCCTGGCCATTATCGCGGGCATCGCGCTGCCGGCCTTCGTCCTCCGCGAGTACCTGACCGCCGAGCCGCTGGTGCGGGTGCAACTGTTCGCCTACCGCACCTTCACTTCCGGCATTGTTATGGTGACAGTGCTCGGCTTCGTGCTTTACGGCAGCCTGGTGCTGCTGCCTCTTTTCATGCAGACACTGCTCGGATGGACGGCCGTGACCGCGGGCATCTGGACCAGCCCGCGCGGCATCGGCACCGCCATGTGCATGCCTCTGGTGGGCTACCTGCTGGGCAAGGGATGGGACGGCCGCAAGATGCTCTTCTTCGGCTGCGTGGTGACGAGCTTCGCCTTTTTCAGCTACTCGCACATGGACCTGCAATCCGGCACATGGGACATCTTCCTGGCCCAGTTGAACCAGGGAATGGGCATGGCGTTCGTCTTCGTCCCGCTCACCACCATCACGATGGACCCCATTCCCCGGGCGCTCACGGGCTACGCCACGAGCCTCTACAGCGTGATGCGCAACATCGGGTCGAGCGTGGGCATCTCCTTCGTGACCACGTGGGTGGCGCGCCGCTCGCAGTTCCATCAATCCGTACTGGCGTCGCACGTGACGCCTTACGGCGTACGGACCAGGCAATATCTGAGCCAGTCGCAGCGGGTGTTCGAACAGGGCGGCTCGGATTGGAGCACGGCCAGCCATCAGAGCGCGGCGGCGCTCTACGGCCTGGTGCAGCAGCAGGCGGCGCTGCTAAGTTTTGTGGAGGTGTTCCGGGTGATGGGGTACCTGTTTTTGCTTTCGGTTCCTCTGGTCTTCATTATGCGGAGGGCCAAGTCCGCGCGCGGGGCCAGCGGGGCGCATTAGGGGCGGTCGGCGGCGGGATGCTCTGGGCTTACGCCTTTAGGACTCATGGCGGGGCCCTAAACCAAAGCTAGCCCGGAAAGCAGGCCAGGAGGCCCGCTCCACGGCTCCGGGCGGCGTTGCTAGATGCTGCACGGAGGGATGCCGACGCCGTCGTCTTCCAGGGCCGCCGCCACGCGCAGGATGGTCGCCTCATCGAACGCCGCGCCGGCGATTTGCAGGCCCACCGGCAAGCCATCCGCCGAGAGCCCGCAGGGCATGGAGAGCACCGGCAGGCCAAGCGTGTTGAATGTCCGCGTGAGCCGCGTGGCTTCCAGGCGCGCGTCCACCTCGCGCCCCTCCAGGCGAATGGCGGTTTGCCCGATGCGCGGCGCGGCATGGGGCGTGGTGGGCAGCAGCAGGCAATCCACCTCGCTCCAGACCTTGCGAAACTCACGCGCCAGCGCGCGCCGCAGACGCTGCGCGTTGAGATATTCCGTGGCCGGGACGAGCGTTCCCTGATCCAGCAGCGCCAACACATCCCTGCCCAGGCTGGCGCGGCGCTCGGGGCGCGGTTCGGTCACGGACGCCGCCTCGGCCAGGAGAATCACTCGCCCCACCGCATTCAGGGCCTCCAGGTCCGGCGTCTCCACGGGCGTGACCAGGGCGCCCAGCGCGGTGGACCGCGCCATGGCGCCGCGCACGCAGGTCTCCACATCCCGGCTGAGCCCCTCGAAATAGCGGGCGGCGAACCCAATGCGCAGGCCGCGAATCGAGCAGCCATCTTCGGGGACGAAGTCCACCACGGGATGCCGTGAAGATTCGGGATCGCGGCGGTCATAGCCGG
>Ga0335069_10011593_pt1 | contig 12422 bp, 10 predicted proteins | sample Lox_Sample_11_FD_206714 | JGI IMG/M metagenome (GOLD analysis project Ga0335069, IMG submission 206714) | Soil microbial communities from Loxahatchee National Wildlife Refuge, Florida, United States - Lox_Sample_1.1 | ecosystem: Environmental > Terrestrial > Soil > Wetlands | place: USA...
CACCGATTCTGGAAAGGGCAACTCGGGGTCTTCCACCATCACGCGGCGGACGAGCGAGACGAATAACACGCCGATAATACTTCCGACAATCATCAGCGAGGTCGATTTCCAGTAGGCATCTTTGGGGGCGAAGGACGGCCAGGCGCCGGCGATCAAGAATGCCGGAAGCGTGAAGATCGCGCCCGCAGCCACCGATTCGCCGATCGAGCCCGCCGTGCGTGTGATGTTTTCTTCGAGAATCGAGCCTTTGAACAAACGCAACACCGCCATGCCGATCACTGCAGCCGGATACGTGGCCGCGATGGTGATGCCCGCGCGCAACCCGAGATAGGCGTTGGCTGCTCCCAGGATTACGGTCAAGACGAGACCGATCAAGAGGGCACGGAGGCTGAACTCGCGCATCTGCACGTTTACGGGTACAAACGGGCGAAACGGTTTTTGTTCGTTCATCGGTCCACAATCATATCAATTGATCTGGAGTTACGAAACGAGCCGATGGATGGCTTGGAGTTTTTCCCAGAGCGATGCGAGGAGGTCGAGGCGGAGGGCGTTGGGACCGTCGGAAAGAGCGCGCTCGGGAGCTTCGTGAACTTCGACGAAGATGCCGTCTACACCGGCCGCGACCGCGGCGCGAGCGAGGGTGGGGATGAACTGCGGCTGTCCTCCAGAGGTGCTTCCCATTCCGCCGGGAAGCTGGACGCTGTGCGTGGCATCGAACACCACCGGCCAGCCGGACTCGCGCATGATCTGCAAGCCGCGCATGTCGACCACCAGGTTGTTGTAACCGAATGATGAGCCTCGCTCGGTGAGGATGATTTTGTTGTTTCCCGTGGAGGCGACTTTTTCAGCGGCGTTGCGGATGTCGTGCGGGGCGACGAATTGGCCCTTCTTGATGTTGATGGTGCGGCCGGTCCGTCCGGCTGCAAGCAACAAGTCGGTCTGACGGCAGAGGAAAGCGGGGATCTGCAAGATATCCGCGCCCTCAGCCGCGACTTCAGCTTGTGAGGGCTCGTGGATATCGGTGAGAACTACATAGCCTTCGCGGCGGAGCCCGGCGAGGATCCGAGTGCCGTCCTTCAATCCCGGTCCACGGTACGAGGACAGACTGCTGCGATTCGCTTTGTCGAATGACGCCTTGAAAATGAACTGGCCAACAAGTTTGCGGATTTCAGTGGCCAGGAAGTGGACGTGCTGCTCGCTTTCGATCACGCAAGGGCCGGCGATCAAAACCAGCGGGTGACCGCGGCCGATTGGAGGAAGGGCGCTCAATCGGCGTGTGTGAACTGCTCGGAGCGCACTCGCGGAGTCGTCTTCAAGCGGCTCTGTCGGTTCTTATACGATGCTTCGATGAAGGCCGCGAAGAGCGGATGCGGCTCCATCGGTTTGGATTTGAACTCGGGATGGAATTGGCATCCCAGGAACCACGGGTGGTCCGGGATCTCGCAGATCTCGACATAAACGCCATCGGGAGTTTGGCCAGCGATGCGCATGCCGCCTTCGCTCAGAACCCGCTCGTAATCGCGATTGAACTCGTAGCGATGACGATGACGTTCGCTGATTTCTCGCTCGCCATAAGCGGCGCGGGCGAAACTGCCGTCTTTCAGAATGCAAGGATACGCGCCGAGACGCATGGTACCGCCGAGTTCGTCGACGCCTTTCAGTTCGCGCAATTTGTAGATGACGCGATCCGGCGTTGAAGGATCGAATTCCGTGGAGTTGGCCTCGTGGAGGCCGCATACATTGCGGGCAAATTCGATGACCGCAGTCTGCATGCCAAGGCAAATTCCGAAATACGGCACGCGGCGCTCGCGAGCATAACGGATGGCCAAGATCATGCCTTCGACGCCTCGTTTGCCGAATCCGCCGGGAACCAGCACGCCGTCGTATTTCTTCAGCTCGGCCTCGCATTCGGGCCATTCAAGCTGCTCCGATTCGATCCAATGAATGTTGACCTTGACCCGGTGCGCGAGCCCGCCGTGAAGGAGTGCTTCTTTCAAACTCTTGTAGGAATCTTCGTATTCGACATACTTGCCGACCAGAGCGATGTCGACTTCATCGGACGGGTTCTGCAAACGCTCCAGCATTCCGGTCCAGCGGCTCAGGTCGCGCTCGGAGGCTTCCATGCGAAGGAGGCGAAGGATAATCTCGTCGACGCCTTGTTCGGCGAAGGTCAGTGGGACCTCATACACAGAGCTGACATCGGTTGCGGTGATGACGGCTTCGACATCGACGTCACAGAACAGAGCGATCTTCTCTTTCATGTCCTGCGGGAGCGGGCGCTCGGAACGGCACAGCAGCATGTCAGGCTGAATACCGATAGCTCGCAGCTCTTTCACGCTATGTTGCGTGGGTTTTGTTTTCATTTCCTGCGCCGCTGCGATCCAGGGAACTAGCGTGACGTGGACGAAGGCGGTATTGTCGCGGCCCAGTTCGTGTCGGAGCTGGCGGATCGCTTCCAGGAACGGCAACGACTCGATGTCACCGACGGTACCGCCGATTTCAACGATGACTACATCGACATCCGCAGCAACTTTGCGCGCCGCAGCTTTGATTTCATTGGTTACGTGCGGAATCACCTGGACCGTTTTGCCGAGATAGTCGCCGCGCCGCTCGCGATGGATGATCTGTTCGTAGATCCGGCCGGAGGTGAGATTATTGCTTTGACTGAGATCGGCGTGAGTGAAGCGCTCGTAGTGGCCAAGATCGAGATCCGTTTCGGCGCCATCGTCGGTCACGTAGACTTCGCCGTGCTGGAACGGACTCATTGTTCCGGGATCGACGTTCAAATACGGATCGAATTTTTGCAGCGTTACGCGAAGACCCCGGCTTTCCAGCAGACAACCGATCGATGCAGCCGCAATGCCTTTTCCAAGAGACGAAACCACGCCCCCCGTAACGAAGATGTACTTGGCCATTGGCATTCCCTTCCCCATTTATTTATATAAAGACGGCTCAAAGAGCGCCGCCACATGCTCCAAATCCTCCGGCGTGTCGACGCCCAGGGATTCGTAGTCGGTTTCAATCACACGGACGCGATAACCGTTTTCGAGCGCCCGCAATTGTTCTAAGCGTTCCGCCCGCTCGAGGGGACCCACCGGCAATCCGGAATAGGCAAGCAGGAAATCGCGCCGATACACATAAAGGCCGATATGTTTGAAGTGAACGGCGCCGCCCTCGCGAACGTACGGGATGGGGCAGCGCGAAAAATAGATGGCATTGCCGCTGAGATCGGAAACGACCTTGACGACGTTGGGATTGGTGACTTCAGCGGAGAATTCGATGCGCTTGGCGAGCGTGGCCATCGGCGCTTGGTCGTCCTCTAAAAGCCCGAATACCGCTCCGTCGATCGCGTTGGGGTCGATCAAAGGCTCATCGCCCTGGATGTTGACGATGACCTCGGCGCTGTCGGATTCAGCAACTTCGGCTACGCGATCGGTTCCCGAGGCGTGATCGGCGCGAGTCATTTGCACCGGCGCCGAAAATTTTCGCGCGGCGTCACGGATTCTCTCGTCGTCCGTGGCGATGATTACCTTGCTGAGATATCGTGCCTGGCAGGCCCGCTCATACACGTGCTGGAGCATGGGCTTGCCGGCGATAAGGGTGAGAGCTTTTCCTGGGAAGCGGGAGGAGGCAAACCGGGCGGGAATCACGCCCAGAATTCTGGTCTGCACAATCGATCTTATCATAGCGATGCGCTTTAATGAAATAGTGACGATCGATGAACAGCTTATCTACCTGAAAAAAGGGCTTGCGGAGCTCATTCGAGAGGACGAATTACGCGAGCGCCTGACTCAGTCGGCGAAGACCGGCAAGCCGCTGCGCATCAAAGCGGGCTTCGATCCAACCGCGCCCGATCTTCATCTGGGTCACACAGTTCTGATCCGGAAAATGAAGCATTTTCAGGATCTCGGTCACACAGTGATTTTTCTGATTGGCGATGTGACCGGGTTGATCGGCGATCCGACGGGTCGCAATACGACGCGGCCCCCGATGACGCGTGAAGAAATCAATCGCAACGCGGAAACCTACAAGGCGCAGGTATTCAAGATTCTCGATCCGGAGAAAACGGAAATCCGATTTAACAGCGAGTGGCTGGAGCCGCTGAAGTTCATCGACATTATCAAGCTCTGTTCCAAGTACACCGTGGCGCGATTGCTGGAACGCGATGATTTCACCAAGCGGCTCAAGGAGAATACGCCGATCTCGTTTCATGAGTTGCTGTATCCGTTCGGGCAGGCCTACGATTCGGTGATGCTCCAATGCGACGTGGAAATGGGGGGAACGGATCAAAAGTTCAATTTGCTGGTCGGGCGCGAGATACAGCGCGATTACGGGCAGCCACCGCAGATTGTCGCCACTACGCCGCTGCTCGAAGGCACGGATGGCGTAGAAAAGATGTCGAAGTCCAAGGGCAACTACATCGGGATCACAGAGCCGCCGAAGGTCATGTTTCGCAAGGTGATGGGCATCAGCGACGCGCTGATGTGGAGATATTGGGAACTGCTTACGGACAAGAGCCTGGCGGACATTGAGAGAATGAAAGCAGAAGACCCGATGACCGTGAAGATGCGGCTGGCGAACACGGTCGTCGCGGATTTCCACTCGGAGCAGGCGGCTCAACAGGCGGAAGAGGATTTCAACCGTGAGGTCCGGCAACATGAGATGCCTGCCGATATCGAGACGATCCGGATTCCGTTGAATGCGGGCACGAGTTTGCCGAAGATTCTGGTCGGCGCGAATCTTGTAGAGTCGCGAACCGATGCGGAACGCAAAATTAAAGCGGGCGCGGTAGAGATCGACGGGGTGAAATACACTGAGTTCGCATTCAAGCCGGAGAAAGCGATCGTGATTCGCGTTGGAAAGAAGTGGAAGCGGATCGAACCTTAAATGTTGCTGTTCAGCGACAACCTGACCCAGAGCATCGATGCGCTCCGCCAGCATAAGCTGCGCGCCGTGCTGACCATGATCGGTCTGACCATGGGTGTCGCGACGCTGATTACAGTGATGACACTGGTGCAGGGCGCGAACGCTTATGTCGAGCAGAAGATCGCGCGGCTGGGCACCAATGTGTTTCAGGTCGCCAAGACGCCGTTTCTCGTCACCGATTTCAACCTGGTGATCAAAGCGCTGAAGTACAAGAATCTGTACATGGACGATGAACGCGCGATCGCCGAGGAGTGTTCGGACTGTGAGATTGTCGGCGCCTCGGTGAACAGCACCGCGCGGTCGCAATATCGTGACAAGGAACTGACGGACATCTCGCTGATCGGGCACACGCCGACGATGGTGGACATCGATTCGCGCACGGTTCTCGAAGGGCGGTACTTCACCGAAAGCGAGAATCAGCGGTCGGCGTATGTGTGCGTGATTGGCGACGATCTTGTGCAACATCTTTTCCTCGGCGCGAATCCTCTGGGCGAAATTGTTCGCTTGGACAATCAGGAATTTACGGTGGTTGGAACGTTCGAGCGGATCGGGTCGGTGCTCGGGCAGGATCAGGACAATTACGCCATTATTCCGATGAACACGTTCCTGCGGATGCGAGGAACGCGGACGAGCATCACTATCCAAGTGAAGACAGGACCAGGCAAGGCGTTTGAAAATGCCCAGGATCAGGCGCGGTTGACCTTACGCGCGCGCCGCCACATCGGGCCGGAGGCCGAGGAAGATTTTTTCATCGGGACCAAGGACAGCTACATTTCGCTATGGCAGAGCATCAGTTCGGCGTTCTTCGCGGTATTCATCATGGTCAGTTCGATTTCGGCCATCGTGGGCGGGATCGTGATCATGAACGTGATGCTGGTGAGCGTGACCGAACGGACCAAAGAGATTGGTATCCGGCGAGCCATGGGCGCAACGCAGCAGGACATCATGCACCAGTTTCTGTCCGAGAGCGTGATTCAATGCATGATCGGCGGCGCTATCGGCATTTTCATTGGATTCCTGTGCGCGGTTGCCTTGCGGACATTCACCTCGTTTCCAGCGTCGGTGCAGACCTGGGTGGCGGCCCTGGGGCTCGTGCTCAGCTCGATTATCGGGTTGTTCTTTGGGATCTATCCCGCAACGCGCGCCGCAAAATTGGATCCTGTTGTAGCGTTGAGGTCCGAATGACGCGCCACGAAGCAACCGAGAACCTGCTGGTGGCGATGGACACGCTGCGTACGCACAAAGTGCGTTCGGGACTGACAATCCTCGGCATTGTTATTGGTGTGACGTCGGTGATTTCTGTGGCGTCCATCATCGATGGGCTGAATGGTTTCATACAAGCCAAGGTCGAATCGCTTGGGTCCAGGACTTTTTTTGTAACCCGAATGCCTGGGGGCACCGACCCCAACCGGCTGCCGTTGAAGATCCGTATCCGGAAGTACATCGAATACTCGGATGCCGCGTACCTGCGCGAGACCTGTCCCGACATCGAGACGGCGACGGCGTTCGGGACGCGCGCGTTTTTCCTGGGTCAAACCAATGTCATTAGCTATGAAGGACAGCGCGTGGAACGCATTTTCCTGCGAGGCGCGGAGCCGGAGTTGGCTACCGCGATCCCCGCGTATGCTGTCGAGCAGGGGCGCTTTGTGTCGCGCTACGATGACGATCACGCACGGCAGGTGGTGGTGCTGGGCGTCGATATCGCCGATTCGTTGTTTCCGCACGTCGATCCGATCGGCAAGATCGTGCACTTGAACGGGGAACTTTTCGAAGTGATCGGCGTTTTCGAGAAGGACTCTGGATTCTTCAGTGCCGTGGGGATCAACCAATTTGCGATGATTCCGATGAGCAGGTTTCGCAAGGACTATCCGAACGACAAAGAACTCGCCATTGCGTTTACTGCGGCCAGGGGCGTGGACGTCCAGACCGCGAAGGACGAGGTGACCGATGCGATGCGCCGGCGCCGGCACGTGCCCTTCAAAGAAGAAAACGATTTCGAGGTCATCTCGCCGGACTTCATTACATCTCTGTGGAATCAACTTACCGGAGCGCTGGTGATCCTTACGGGTATCATCAGTTCCGTTGGATTGCTGGTAGGCGGTATCGGTGTGATGAACATCATGCTCATCTCGGTGACAGAGCGGACCAGCGAGATCGGCGTGCGGAAAGCGATCGGTGCCCGCAAATCGGATATCCGGCTGCAATTCTTGTTTGAGGCCACGGTCCTGTCCTGCACCGGCGGTGCAATCGGCATCAGCCTGGGTGCTATCATTGCGTTCGCGATCCGTCATCTGATTCCATCCATTCCGGCAACGCTATCCTTGCTATGGGTGGGTTTGGGCGTGGGAATTTCACTGGCCGTTGGCGTGTTCTTCGGGTATTATCCGGCGAACCGCGCCGCGAACCTCGATCCGATTGTGGCTTTGCGTTATGAATAGACGCCATCTTGTCTGGAAAATGAAGCAGCGCCAGTTGCTCACTGGCGAGCGTACGCTCATTATGGGCGTGCTGAACGTCACTCCGGATTCGTTTTCCGACGGGGGCAAGTATCTCGATCCGGATCGAGCGTTCGCGCGTGCTGTGGAGTTGGAAGAGCAAGGGGCGGACATCGTTGATATAGGCGCTGAGTCGACGCGCCCGGGATCCACGCGAGTGCCCGAAGCCGAAGAACTGCGCCGCTTGATCCCTGTACTGAAGCGACTCCGTGGAAAAATGACGGTGCCGATCTCCGTGGACACTTACAAATCTGGCGTGGCCGAGAAGGCGCTGGAACATGGCGCGGAGATTATCAACGATCCGTCCGCACTGACCTTCGATGCGCAACTGGCGCGTGTGGTTGCCAATCACGATGCCGGGCTGATTTTGAATCATATGCGGGGGACGCCGGAGACCTGGGCCAAACTGCCGCCGCTAAAAGATGTGATGTCGGCGGTGCGGCTCGATCTCGACGCATCGGTGCACCGCGCGGTGCGATCGGGCGTGGACCGGTCGAGAATTGTAGTGGATCCAGGGCTGGGATTCGGAAAGCGCAAGGAACAGAATGCCGAGATTCTGGCTCGCCTGCGGGAGTTGCATGAGATTGAACTTCCGGTACTGGTGGGGCCGTCGCGGAAGTCGTTCTTATCGCAGCAGTCCGGTCCTGCTGCACAATACGCTTCGGCGGCGGCCGTTACGGCCGCCATTCTGCAAGGCGCGCACATTGTCCGCGTGCACGACGTCGTGGAGATGAAGGCAGCGGCGCAGGTCGCCGATCAGGTTCTTAGCTTCGCTGGCATTTTGGACAGTAGTGCGTCCCGCGTCCCCCTAGCACGATCCGCCGGATCGCCGACCCACAAGTAGGACACGGTTCACCGGCTCGTCCATACACCTGATGCTGTAATTGGAAGCTACCTTTGGCGCCGTCGGCGTCGACATAGTCTGAAATCGAAGAACCTTTCGATCGGATCGCAGCAGCAAGGATATCGAGCATGGCGCGATGCAATTTAGTGGCGCGTGGCGTACTGAGGCGCGAGGCGATCGCGCGCGGATTGATGCCTGCTTCGAACAGCGCTTCATCGGTGTAGATATTGCCCATGCCCCGCACGAATCGCTGGTTCATGAGTAACGGCTTGATGCGCGAATGTCGCTTCTTGAGAAGCTTCAAGAAATCGTGGAGCGGGATATCGAGCGCGTCAGGACCGAGGGTCCCCGCACGATCCAAGAAGCCGGGACTCCACTCGATGCGGCCGAAGTGGCGAACATCGTCATAAACCAGCAACCCCTCATCGAGTTCAAAGATCGCGCGCGCGTAAGGACCGGGCTGAGCATCGAGCAGGAGCTTGCCAGTCATGCCCAGGTGGATAGTGAGCATGCCTTCATCCAACTCGAGCACGATGAACTTGCCATGGCGCTTTACCGACTTCACCGGCTGATTTCGCAATCGTTTGGCAAGCGCCGGGAATTTCTGGCGAACTACGTGATGCGAAAAGAACTGGGCGTTGACGATGCGGCGTCCGGTCAGCTTGGGCGCGAGGCTGCGGACTACGGTTTCAACTTCCGGCAGCTCAGGCACGAGTCTGCGGGTCCAGCAGGATGTCGTCGCCTTCGACTTTGACTGCGAAGCGATCGAGTTTGATCGCCGGATCGAAGTCGTTTTCGCCGGTGCGGCAGTCATACGCCCATTCGTGCCACGGGCATACGACGATGTTGTCCTGCATGGTTCCCTGCCCTATTGGTCCGCCAGCGTGCGGGCAGATCCCCCACAGAGCGTGCAGTTCACCGCCGCTGTTGCAGATAGCGAACGAATCTTCCCCCACGACCACTTCCGTCACCGATCCAGGCGGAAGTGAAGACAACGAACCAACCTTCACGAAAGCCATAAAGGATTGTTGTACCACGCATGGTGCGTGAAGAGGCCAGTCTGGTTCCCGAGCGATCAGTGACGGGGAATGCGCTACGCAAACTAAAGAGAAATTAATGCCCTGCAACCCACTGATTTCTTAACAGAGCCGACGCATGGGCGCGTCTATCGGATGGGAAGCCCCTCCGCTGGTGTATATTTGAGAATCGTAGTTTAGCCAGATGCCCTTCCAGATTCAACCAGTTAAAGAGTTCCTGGTCAGGCCCGCACTGCCTCCAAGCATCTCTAAGATGAGCGATCTTGCCTACAACCTGCTCTGGAGCTGGGACCATACCATTCGCTCGCTCTTCCGCCGGCTAGACCCGGTGCTTTGGAAAAACTCCGGTCATAACCCCGTGCTAATGCTCGGTAGGGTCCCGCAAGCTACGCTGGATCGGGCGGCAGCAGATCAAAGATTCCTGGCGGCTTACCGTAAAGCGTGCGAGCGGTACAACACTTATTTGGAACGGTCTGAGCCGCCTGACGATCGCTTGATTGCCTACTTCTCAATGGAATACGGCTTGGTCGAGTGCATGCCCATCTACTCAGGGGGCCTTGGCGTGCTTTCGGGCGATCATTTGAAAGCATCGAGCGATGCCGGCATTCCACTGACCGGAGTCGGCTTGCTCTACCAAAAGGGATATTTGCAGCAGTCGCTCAATCCTGACGGCTGGCAGCAGGAGCGAAATCCGGTCAACGACTTTTACACGTTGCCTGTGCGTCCGGTGCAAAGTGCCGATGGTCGCGATCTGACCGTTCAGGTGAAACTGCCGACCGGTCACGTCGTCATCAAGGTCTGGTGCATGGACGTCGGGCGCGTAAAGCTATATCTGCTGGATACGAACATCCCCGAGAACGATCGCCAGGAGCATCGCGAGATTACGGATCAGTTATACGGCGGTGACATCCACACTCGTATCCGCCAGGAGATTGTGCTGGGCATCGGTGGTCTTCGAACGCTCCATCAATTGAATTTGAAGCCAACGGTGTGGCACATGAATGAGGGCCACTCTGCGTTCCTGGCGGTGGAGCGGATGCGCCTGCTCATCGAAGAAGAGAACCTGACGTTCGAAGAGGCATTTGAGGCCTGCCGCGCGAATAACGTGTTCACGACTCACACGTCGGTTCCGGCGGGCATCGACCTCTTCGATTCCAACCTGTTATATCAGTATTTTGGCGACTACTGCCATGAGAGCCGGATCCCGTTCGACAAGTTCCTTGCGTTAGGACGGTTCCAGGCGGACCAACACCAGGAGCCCTTCTCTATGGCGATCATGGCGATCAAGACCGCTGCCTTTCGGAACGCTGTCAGTTGCCTCCATCGCCAGGTTTCGCAGGAGATGTGGCAGGAACTATGGCCCAAGCTCCCGGTTTGGGAAGTACCAATTACGTCGGTCACCAATGGCGTTCACTTGCCCACATGGCTCAATGGGGATCTGGCACAGCTCTACGATCAGTACCTGCAGCCGGACTGGCGGGAACGTTATCCGGACCCGAAAATTTGGGATCTGGTGGAAGACATTCCCAACCAGGAGCTTTGGGAAGCCCACCGGCGGCGGAAGCGGTCGCTAGTGACATTCGTTCGCGATCGCGTGGTGGCGGCAGCCGTGGCACGAAAAGCTTCCGCAGCCGAGCAGCGCCGTTTAGCCGATGTCCTAGATCCCGATACGTTGACGATCGGTTTTGCGCGACGGTTCGCTACTTATAAACGAGCGACGTTGCTGTTCCGCGATATTGAACGGCTTAAGCGGCTGCTGGTGAATGCGGATCGTCCAGTGCAGATCGTTATCGCCGGCAAAGCGCATCCCAAGGACCTGCCTGGCAAAACGCTGATCCGTGAGATCATGCAGCTTTCGCGCGATCCGGAGATTTCCAAGCACATCGTCTTCGTCGAAGACTACAGCACTGAAGTTGCTCGCGAACTGGTTCAGGCAGCGGACCTGTGGCTGAACACACCGAGACGGGGCGAAGAGGCCTGCGGCACCAGCGGCATGAAGGCTGGCATCAACGGTGTTCTGAATCTGAGCATCCTCGACGGCTGGTTTGATGAGGCGTACGAGATCTCGGGAGGCTGGGCGATCGGCGACCGCGAAAGCTATTCCGAGGATCAGGACGAAATTCACGCCCGCGCGATCTATTCGATCTTCGAGAATGAAATAGTCCCGATGTATTACGAGGCCCGCGATGAGGACGTACCGGTGGAGTGGATGCGCCGCGTCAAACAATCGCTGATGCACTTGAGTCCGCAGTTCAACAGCCAGCGGATGGTGGGCGAGTACATGTCCCAGCTATACGAACCCGGCCATCAGGCGAATCTGGAAATCTCGAGAGACAGTTTTGAACCGGCGCGCAATCGTGCGAACTGGAATGAGCAGGTGGAGAAAGTGTGGAACGACGTCAGTTTTCTGGAGGTCGGACCAGGTCCCGATGTATCCGTGCTGACAGGCCGGCCGATTCCGATGCGGGCAGTAGTAGACTTGGCTGGGCTTTCTCCGAAGGACGTGAGGGTGGAAGCGGTGATCGGACGAGTGGGCGTCAACGGCAACCTAGAAGAGACCCAGGTGATGAGCCTTCCTTCGGTTGAGCAGCAAGGTCACACTTTTGTGTTCCTAAAAGAGTTCGTTCCGCATCAAACAGGTAGGCTGGGGTACTCGCTGCGCATCAGTCCTAATCACTACGATGATCCGTTGACCCGGCCGTGTAACGCACTCCTGAAATGGAGTGCGGGTTAGTCCTTGGCCTAGGCCGTTCTAGTAAAGTTTCTTGTTTTATCAAGTTGTAATCGGTTAACTAACATTTTTCTGTAGCTTCTCAGAGTATTCTGTGGTACATAGGTATTTAGGCGAGCGGGTTTCGACTTTCCAAGTTGCCTTGCCGATCCCCGCTGGTTTCCTCCGATTGATCCTACAAAAGGCACAGGTATGAACCTGTAACGGACGCTGCCCAAACCGGCGCGACGTTCGAAAGCACGAGAATTCCAGGAGTCGACTTCACACATGGACGACGACCGTAGATATAGACAGCACGGCTACATGGATTCGGACCGCGAATCCAGAGACCGTCGCCCCGCAGACCGACCAAAACCATCCGGTCCCCGCCCCCCCGTCGGTGTGAGCGG
>Ga0335069_10011594_pt1 | contig 12421 bp, 10 predicted proteins | sample Lox_Sample_11_FD_206714 | JGI IMG/M metagenome (GOLD analysis project Ga0335069, IMG submission 206714) | Soil microbial communities from Loxahatchee National Wildlife Refuge, Florida, United States - Lox_Sample_1.1 | ecosystem: Environmental > Terrestrial > Soil > Wetlands | place: USA...
CCTCGAACTCTTCAGGCTCAATAACCGCATGCTCGCAGCAGGGGATCGGCTCGTCTCAGACCTCGGCCTGACGAGCGCGCGCTGGCAGGTGCTGGGCACCATCGTCGCGGCCGAGCGCGCGCAGCCCGTCGCCTGGCTGGCGCGTGACATGGGCGGGAATCGCCAGAATGTGCAGCGAATCGTGAATGATCTGGCAGCAGAGGGGCTCGTCGCCTTCCAGCCGAATCCGCATCATCGACGCGCGCAGCTTGTTGTTCTGACCGACCAGGGGAAGGAAGCCTTCAGTGCGGCGATGAACGTCCAGACGCCTTGGATCAATCGGCTGGCCGACGGCCTTCGGGTTGCGGACATCGAAACGACTCGCGATGTGATTTCGACGCTTCGTCAGCGCCTCGAAGCGAACGGCGAGAGCGACAGCGACTGATCGGGGCGGCTGACGAACTCTAATTCCGCCGCCGCGCTGGACGTAGCGCGCTGTTCAGCGTGCGGGGCCCTGAGGGGTCCTGCCGGTGTAAACGGGCTGCGTGTAAGACGATGGCTGTGTCGGGCGTGTGGTGTGGTGACACGCACGATCGCGACGTCAATGCGGCGCGAAACATCCTCGTCGCGGGGAAGTGTCCCCCGTCCGTTCGCGGAAACGAGCCATCGCACTGGACTGCGCCGCCGAGCCGGGCACCCCGCCCGCGGGAAACACGGACAGCGCGGACCGCGGCGGCGACCTGAGCACCGGAGGTTGTTGGAGGCTTCGCATGACCTCACTCACTGATTTCACTCGGAGCACCTCATGTCGCGCGGTCATTTCACGTTTCCGCCCATGTCTGGTGTCACCGTGCGAATGGGGCGAGTGCCGATCTTCGCTCCGGTGACCTCGTCCACGGCGACCGCCTTGATTTCCGTCCCGGATTCGGCATCGAAAAAGCGCGTCAACTTGCCTCCGCCCCGGTACTTGCGTCCCCACGCGCCGATGATGAATAGCACCGGCAGGAAGTCCCGCCCGGCCGCGGTCAGCAGATATTCCTCTCGCGGCGGGTGCTCGGAGTAGAGCCTCCTCTCCAGCAATCCCTCGTCGGTCAGCGTCGCCAGCCGGCGCGTCAGCATCGACGGTGCGATGCCGAGGCGCTTCCGGAACTGGTCGAAGCGCGTCAGGCCGGCATGGGCATCCCGAAGGATCAACACGCTCCAGGCGTCACCGGCAACCGCCAGGCTGCGGGAGATCGGGCAGGGGTCGTTGCGACTCTTTTCACCGTTCATACGTTTTTGATAGTGACAAACTTCCAAAATGGTAGTAATGTTCGTCTCAATTCGATAGTAACACCCTTGAGACAGCCGATCCACCACCGTGCGGAGACCTGGTTTATGCACAACAAGAATGCGGGCTCCACCCTGGAGACAGCGGCCACTTCAGGCGCCGGCCAAGCCAGAACGGCGCGACCGATGGCCCCTGTGAAATGGAAGGATGTGGAGACTCGGTCGATTGCCGTTGACGGCGTGAACATCGCCTATCGGGCACTCGGCCCCGACTCCGGCGTGCCGGTGATCTTCCTGCACCACCTGATGGCGGTGCTCGATGACTGGGACCCGCGGGTCATCGATGGCATCGCCACGCGGCGTCGGGTGATCGCTTTCGACAATCGTGGGGTTGGTGCGTCGGGCGGATCCGTGCCGACTACCATCGAGGAGATGGGGCGCGATGCCATCGCATTCATTCGTGCCCTGGGATTCAGCCAAGTCGACCTGCTCGGGTTCTCCCTGGGCGGCGGCGTCGCGCAAATGGTTGCCTTGCAGGCGCCCGACCTCGTTCGCCGGGTAATCCTGGCCGGAACAGGTCCCCGGGGCGGTGGCGGCATTGCAGAGGTCACTAAGGTCGCTGCCATCGCCTACCTCAAGGCCGCGTTCACGCTAAGCGACGCCCGGAACTTCCTCTTCTTCCCTCGTACTCCGGAAGGCAAGCGCGCCGCCAAGGACTACTTCGCCAGGCTGAAGGAACGCACCACGAACCGCGACAGGCCGATTTCCTTGCAGGCGCGGCGTGCCCAGCTCAAGGCCATCATGAACGCGGGCAAGAGTGCCCCCGACGACCTCTCCGTGATTACCCAACCGGTGTTCGTCGTCAACGGCGACCGCGACCTCATGGTCGCCAGCCGCCTGTCGGCCGACATGGCCCGTCGCCTGCCAAACGCCCGGCTGACGATCTATCCGGACTCCGGTCACGGCGGCGTCTTCCAGCACCACCGGGACTTCGTGCCGGCGGTTCTCGACTTCCTCGCCGACTGATCCAAACAGAAACGACGAAAGGTCAAAGATGAAAGCCCAAACGATGAAAGCACTCACCTTCAAGCGCTACGGCAAATCACCCGACATCGGGATTGCCGACATCCCCCGCCCCACGCTGAAGGACGACGAATTGCTGGTTCAAGTCCGCGCTGCCGGCGTCAACCCAGTCGACAACCTGATCACCTCGGGTCTCTTCAAGCCTGTCCTGCATTTCCAGCTTCCGGCCACGATAGGCAGCGACCTCGCCGGTGTGGTCACGGAGGTCGGCAGTCGCGTGACGCGTTTCAAGCCAGGCGATGCCGTGTTCGCCAACATCTTCGACCCGGGCAGTGGCGCCATTGCCGAATTCGCAGTGGTGCCGGAGAGGCTTGCGGTCCTGAAGCCGGCCAACCTGGACTTCGTGCAAGCGGCCTCGATCCCGATGGTCGGACTCACCTCCTGGCAAGCGCTCAAGGAGCGCGCGAATCTCCGGGCGGGCCAAAAGGTGTTCATCCCTGCGGGCTCCGGCGGCGTCGGCACGTTTGCGATCCAACTGGCAAAGCAGATGGGAGCCAAGGTGGGAACGACGACCAGCACCGGCAATGTCGAACTCGTACGTCGCCTTGGCGCAGACGAGGTGGTCGACTACAAGAAGCAGGACTTCGAGGACGTACTGCGAGACTACGACGCGGTACTTGGCACTGTCAGGGGTGATGCGATGGAAAAGTCCATCGGCATCCTCAAGCCGGGGGGCAAGATCGTCTCCCTGGTCGGGCCGCTGGACGTGGCCTTCGCCCGCGCCCGACGGCTGAACTTCATCCTGACGTTTGTGTTCGGGTTGATGAGCCGAAGGATCACGCGCCTTGCAAAAAAGCGGGGCGTCACCTACTCGTTCCTCTTTGCGCGCCCCGATGCCGCTCAACTCGGGGAGATCGGCAAGCTCCTCGAGACGGAACGAATCCAGCCGGTCATCGACAGGGTGTTTCCGTTCGAGCAGGCGAAGGACGCCCTTGCCTACCTCGCCCTGGGGCGTTCCAAGGGAAAAGTCGTCATCAAGATGTGACGGACAGGCGCTTCCGCGCAGCCAACACGTCTCGACAGGCGCTCAACCTCCAAGACAAACAAACCATGACCTCATCCCCAAGAATCGCTGTTGTCACCGGTGCTTCTTCCGGCATCGGAGCCATCTACGCCGACCGCCTGGCGCGGCGCGGCTACGACCTCCTGCTCGTCGCGCGGCGCGAGGATCGCCTCCGGAACCTCGCCGCGAAACTGGAACAGAGTTACGGCATCCACGCCGACACGCTGGTGGCCGATCTGGCACAGGTGGACGATCTCGCACGCCTTGAGTTCGTGCTCGCGGGTAATCCTGCCATCCGGATGTTGGTCAACAACGCCGGCATTGCCAGGCTGGGCACTGTCGCCGAGACCCCGGTGAAGGACTCCTTGGCGCAGATCGCGTTGAACATCACTGCCGTGACGCGCCTGACACGGGCCGTAGTACCCGCGTTCAGGGAACGCAACGACGGCGCCATCATCAATATTGCCTCGGCCCTGGCGCTTCATGCATTGCCAGTGAGTTCCGTGTACAGCGGCACGAAGGCTTATGTGCTCAATTTCAGTCGCGGCCTGCAGCAGGAACTCGCCAATACCGGCGTCCGGGTTCAAGTGGTACTGCCGGCCGCAATTGCTACCGATCTCTGGGACAACTCCGGCGTTCCGTTGGTCGCTCTGGCGCCGGAAACCGTGATGCCAGTCGAGCCTCTTGTGGATGCCTCATTGGCCGCATTCGATCAGGGCGAGTCGGTCACCTTGCCGTCCATGGCTGATACGAGTGTTTGGCAACGATACGACACGGCGAGGTCCGAGCTCTTCGCTGCGCTTCAAACCGGCACTCCTGCGCCACGGCTCATTGCGACGTCGTCACGCATCGGGCATCGGTGAGTTGCAGACGCGGCGATGGAGCGGGCCATCGCCGCACTCGTAATTCGCGCAGTTCCAACGCGCGATTCGCTCGAACGTCGCCACACAGCGCCGCCGGAGAGAGGGATCCGCTCCCGATCGCGGACTTGGCCCTCTGGATACGCGGCAGCGCTACTGCCAGTGATTAACTAATCGATTCTTATAGAAATCTGGCGGAGAGAGAGGGATTCGAAGCTCAGGCATTCGCGAAATCAGTAACCTATCGATTTATAAAACAATTTCGCCCGCTCGAATCCCCTGCCGCCCCCTGATTTGGCAGTAGATTTGGCAATAGCATCAAACTGCAGAATCGGGTTTTCAGACCTCGCTCTCGAAGAGATTATGGTGTCCGCGCGGCACACGAATTGCCGATGGAGCAGCGGATAGGCCGACTCTCTGCGCTCGTCCGGTACCGAATTCTGCCCATGGAGCCCCGGTGGGGCGTCCGTTAAGCTGTTGGACGTGAGAAACCGGATCCCAGTCAGGTGGGCGCGAAATCCGTTGCTGGCAGCGGTGCTGCTGGTTGCGTTCTTCTCACGTGCCCTGGTCCCGGCTGGTTTCATGCCCGGTCCCGGCGGGCTGATCATTTGTGACGGCTATAGCCCTGCCCATAGCGTCGCTACGCACCCGATGGCCCACGACATGTCCGCGATGGACATGTCCGGCATGGATATGGCTGGGATGGACATGGCGGGCATGGCCCACCATGGAAAACATTCCTCACATGACGGTGGGCGCTCAGATCACGAGGGCTCCTCCGTCTGTCCGTTTGCCGCGGCGGCAACCACCATGGCCAGCGGCCATACCGCATTCTTCGCGGTATCCGCAGGGGTTGAAGCCGGTTCGGTACAGCTTCCAGACCAGCCCTTCGTTCGCCGCGGCACTATCGTGCCGACCCGGCTCCCCAGAGGGCCTCCGGCGCAAGCCTAATCCCGTACGGCAGCCGCTGCCGACGGCTCACTCGGTATTCCTGCATACCGCTCGAACCTGCGCACAGATCACGCGCAGTTCGACGCATACGGGTTTGATCTGAGAATTGAAAGAGCGCTCCGGCAAAAAGGCCGGGCGGCGTTCGCTTATGAGTCGTCTGTCGCGCGCATCAAATCGCTTGCGCCTTCGAACTCAGAGAACGCTCATGAATCCTAGTCGCGCCCAGAAACGATCATTCACATTTGCATTTCTATGCCTCACAACTCCCTTCGTCGCGTATTCCGCCTCCCCGGCTGATGGACTTCGAACAACCAATAGCGGCACGAGCGGTGCCGGCAATATCGAAGAAGTTGTCGTCACCGCCTCCCCGTACAACGTCTCGCTGGAGTCAACCGCGACCAAGTCGGATCTGCCGGCGGCAGCATCCCCCTTCAGCGTCGATCTCGTACCCCGTCATCTTTTCGACGACAAAGGCGCCCTCACGATGGAAGAGGTGCTCCAAAACGTCGGCGCCCACGGCACCGACACGAGCGGCTGGGGAGCCAAGAGCTTCTTTCTGCGTGGATTCGAGGTCGACAACTACTACGTCGACGGCGTCAAGCAGGCCAGCTACACGCAGCTGGACCCCGCCCTGATTCAACAGATCGACGTGCTTCGCGGCGCCGCCGGCAGCCTCTACGGACGGATTGATCCGGGCGGCGTCATCAACGTCGTAACTGTCAGCCCCAAGGACACGCCCTCGATCTCCGCCGAGCAGACAGTCGGCGCGTACCATCTCTCGCGGACGGTGCTCGATGCGACCGGACCCGTGGGTGACTCGAGACAGTTGCTCTATCGCCTGACCTCGGTATACCAGTTCAACGATTCCTACCGTGACTATGTAGTGAATCGACACTTCAGCCTTGCGCCGTCCCTGTCATTCCGCATATCGGACCAAGAACGCATCGACCTGAAGCTCATCTACCAGAACTTCTTTGACACGAACGATTCCGGCTTGCCTCTGGTGCCAGTTACCGTCAACAACGCTGGCCTGGTCACCCAGTGGCGTTTCCTCAATGCCTCCGACCATCTGCATATCGGGCCCACCGGCAGCGGCTACCACGCCAAGACCTACGCCGCGACGCTCACGGCTCAACACGAACTCAATGAAAACTGGAGTGTGAAACCCACGCTTGGCTGGTATCGCATTGACCAACCCGGGACCGAGGGGGGTTACACCGAAGATATCGCGCAACCGAACGGCGACTACACCGGCTGGCAGAATCAGCCGGCCGGCGGATGGGGATCGGCAAGTCCCCGAATCGCCGACATTTACGTCGGCAATCCTTCGAACTTCTTTCAGGAGCAGGAGTTCGCGGAAGTGGATCTGAACGGTAGATTCTCGACCGGTGGACTGGATCACCGCGTGCTCATCAGCGCGGAATACTTCAATTACAGGTACTCGTATCAGGTATGGACGCCATCGACCGGCCCGCTCCCTATCGACATTACGCAACCGGTGTACCAATCGATCGACCAGTTCGCCAGCCGCGCCGACCCCGCGCAGATCGCCTTCGGCAGCTCAACCAAGGACCACTGGACTTCCTTCACGTTGCAGGACCAGATCACTTACCGGAATCGTTTCCGGTTGATCGCAGGCCTGCGTTACGACCGATCGGTGACGAGCCTTGCATCACCGACGGGCAACTGCGTCGGTTGGTACTGCGGCTATCACGACTCCAAGGTCACCCCACGACTGGGCATCAACTTCGACATCACCCCTGCCCTCGCCGCGTATGCGAGTTACTCGCAGGGCTACGGCGTGAATGAGTTCTGGCAACTGTACGACGGGAGCCTCAGCAAGTCGCAGACTTCTCGCCAATCCGAGGCCGGGCTGAAAGGCCACTGGTTTGGAGACTGGCTCGAAGCGCGAGTTACTGCCTTTGACCTGGCAAAACGCAATATCGTTGTCTCCATCCCGATCAACTTGTTTCCGGGTGGCACGTGCGTCGCCCCGGATTACACCGGCCGCGCTTGTTTCGAACAAGTCGGTACCTTTGGTAGCCGCGGCGTCGAGTTCGATCTCGAAGGCAAACTGTCGCAGCGCGTAAGCATCAACGCGTACTTTGAAACGCTTCATGCGAAAGTCGTGGACGGTGGCAGTTCCGCCGGCGCCGTGTCGTATCCCGCCGGTCAACCGCTGCGCGACGTTGCGCCGCAGTCCGGGTCATTGTGGCTGCAGTACAAGCAACCCAATGGATTCGGATTCGGGGGTGGCCTCAGCGGGATGAGTTCACGCCCCTTCAATTCGAACGGCACCTTTGCCTTGCCGGGATACCTGCAGACGGATCTGGCCGCGAGTTACGAATGGAAGCAGCAGGCATTGAAGTGGAATGTCCAGCTCAATCTCAAGAACGTCACTAACGTGCGTACTTATGATCTCAACTGGAGCGGCGACAGCGTCATCCCAGGTGCCCCGCGTACCTTCCTGCTCTCTCTACGTGCGACATGGCAGTAGGCCACAATGGGGACATCACCGATGACTAACGTAGGCACAACTTACCGACGGAATGTCGCGCGCTTTGCATTTGCAGCCCTTGTCGCGCTCGTCGTTAACGCGGCGTCCGCGCAAGAACCAAGGCAGCTCGATGAGGCAGCGATTGCGCTGAGCGACGTCCATGCCGTTCGCACGAGCGGTGCCCGAAATGCAACCGTCGCCGTGGATTCAACAACGGGGCGGACCTACCTTGTCTGGGCGCAGGAATTCACGTCCGCGACCAAGGCGGGGACCGGTCATCACTTGGACCCTCGCCTATCGGTACTTTTCGCTAGGTCTGACGACGGCGGAAGCACTTTCGGACCACCGAGCACGCTCAACATACCAACGGATCGCGTCACGACGGCGGCCGTCAGCGCGGCGAAGGTCCAAGTGGGACCGAAGAGTGAGGTCTACGTCCTGTATCCCCACCAGGATCCGCACTTTAAGCTGCTTGGCATGACTGTTCGAGAGCAGGTGCGTTTCCTTCGCTCGGAGGATGGTGGCCGCTCATTCAGCGCTCCGATCGAGGTCGGCTCGTCGGCATTGGAAGGCGTGGTCACCTCGCTCGGCATGGTGAATTTGTTCGCTGCTCCGGACGGCACGCTGTATGCGTCATGGCTCGATACGCGCGCCACCTTCGAATACGTCGCCAAGCATCATGAATGGCCGGGCTTGCGCCAGTATTCGTCGCAGCTCCGTGTCGCCCGCTCCACGGACGGTGGCCACTCGTTCGAACCCAGTGTCGTGGCCGCTTCGCCCGTCTGCGTCTGCTGCGGCACTCGCGTCGCCCAAGGGGCATCCGGACCGGTTTATGCGAGCACTCGTGGCATTGAATGGCCGGACGCGGGCGAGAACGCGGAGTCGGTCCGCGACCTCCTCGTCGCTCGCTCGGCGGACCGTGGGCAAACCTGGTCGAGCGCGACGAAGATCCACGATGACGGATTCCGGATCAACACATGCCCGGACGTGAACGCGGGGCTCGCCGTGGATTCGACGCAGAGACTTCATGCCGCCTGGTACACCGGCAGTGCGAAGAATCCCGGTATGTTCTATGCATTTTCCTCCGATGAAGGACGATCCTTCACGACGCCTCAGGCCTTGCTCCCGACGCGAGCCGCGCCCTATGGAGGCATCAAGCTCGTGCTGGATAGCAAGGACAATGCGTGGATCGTGCTGGAAGACAGACGCAGCGACGCAACCCTTATTCATCTGATACGCGTGGGGCGTGACGGATCCATTAGCCGAGCACCCCCTTGGCCGGGAACGAGTCCCGATCTGGATCGCCTCGGAGATGGGATCATCGTGACCTGGAACCAGGGGCACACCGGTGACGACGAGAGTGCCGGGGGGCTGTATACGCGGACCGCGCGCGTTAGGACTCCGTGATGGCGCTCTTTCAGGCCGCTCTGTTTCGCCGCGCTCTGCTCCTCCTATCAGGAACTGCGTTTTTTGCGCTTCCCTTCCTAGGCGCGACGGCCGGGACTCCGGGCGACGCTGATCCCTCTACTATCGCCCCGCCCTACGAGGCGCGCGAACTGGGGTTGAACTCCCGCGTCAGCCTGAGTGCACTCCGGGGCAACGTGGTGCTGCTCAACACGTGGGCAACGTGGTGCGCGCCGTGCCTGCAGGAACTACCGGCATTTGGGCGGGCGCAAAGACGCCACCGAGCAGCGGGCCTTGTAGTGGTGGCGGTCAACATCGACGAGGGTACCTCAGACGAACGGGTCCTCCAGTACGCTCAAGGGCTTAGGCTCCGATTTACGATCTGGCGTGATCCCACGAATCGATTCGCGCGGACGTTTGACGTCAGCGGAGTCCCCGACACCCTGCTCATTGATCGGACGGGCCGCATCGTCAAACGGTGGATCGGACCCATGGATCCGACAAGCACTGAAAACGCGCAACTCATCATCACGACGCTCACTAAACATGCTGATGCCGATGACCAGAACCGCCCTGACCAAACAGGTTTCAAAGAGGGCGAGCCATGATCAAGGGGTTGCGGGAAACCATGAGACTCCTAGGAGCGTTTGTCGTTATGGTGTGCGGCGCTACGGCTCCTGCGGCGCCGGCTGCGGACACGAATGACAACGGGCGCATCCTGAGCGATGAACCGTGGCCGACGCTGCCTGCCTGGGGCGATTTGGACGATTTCACGCACGGCTACTTCTCGCGATCGGTCTACGAGCACGCCCGGGCCCAAACTGACTTCGAGATTCGGGACATCCGATATCTCAGCGACGGTCTTCCCCTGCGTGGAATGCTCATCCGGCCGCGGACACCGGCTGGCAAGAAGTGGCCCGCCATCATCTTCAACCGCGGTGGCACTGGCGACTATGGCCGGATCGGCAACTACGGAGTCCCCTGCAAACAGGAAAGCGATTCCTGCCTCTATATCGTCGACCTGTTGGCGCTCGCAGAGAAGGGCTTTGTGGTCATCGCGTCGGACTATCGCTTCCACGGCCCGACCGGCAAGCGCGACGAATGGGGTGGCAAGGACGTGGACGATGTCCTCAATCTCATTCCGGCCCTCAAGTCGATGGACTTCGTGGATGTCGGGAGGCTCTACATGCTCGGCAAGTCCCGCGGCGGAACCATGACCTATATAGCCGTGAAGCGCGGAGCGCCAGTCAGGGCGGCGGCCGTCATCGCCGGCCCGTCGCTGCTCAGCGCCGACACACGATCGTTCATTCACGGCGATTGGTTCCTCAAGGGCAACGAGTGGTTTGACGGCGCTCAGAAGGTCTGGCCGGACTACGAACATCGGGCCGACGAGTATTACGAAGTGCGCTCTGCCGTGCGCTGGCCGGAGAAGATCAATGCACCGCTACTCATCATGCACAGTCGCACGGACAAGCTCGTTCCTGTCACTCAGGCGCTTCTCATGGCCGAGGCTTTACAGTCCCACGACAAAGAATACTCGTTGGTGATTTACGGGACTGACGGTCACTCGCTTTCGGCGAACATGGAAGACCGGACGCGTCGGATCGCCGAATGGTTCGATCAACATGGGGCGCATGATTCAAGTCGATAATATTCCATCGGCCGTAGCCACCCGTCGCGCCCCGACGGTGAGCTGCCTGCAGTCTGATAGCCGTCTGCTCTTGGCGTCGGCCGGCGTACACTCAAGCAACAGATTCAAGCGGGACAACCGGCATGAACAGACGAGAGGTCTTGAGCGTCGCTTCTGCAATTGCGCTGACCGGGGTCGCCTCCGTCGCGAGCGGTGACGAGCCATTGTCCACTTCCGACGACCACCACGGGTCTGGCACGCCGCATTGACCTGCGGTTCGATCGTGTGGCCATTCTGGCTGTGAGTTCTCATGGTAATTGAGGGGGATATGGAATTTGTATCCACCCTGAAGGTTAGTTCCCAGCTCCGCTAGCGTGAGCCGAATCGGAGATAGCTGTTGGATTCCCGCGTAAGCAGTTTCAGGAACCTCGTATTCAGGAACAGCTTGTTCAGTCCGACTTGCTCGTTACTCAGGATGCCCACTTCCGCGAGGCTGTGCAGGTAGACGGACGCCGTCTGGCGCTTGGCGATGCCGGCCTCGACGACGTTCTCGATCCGGCAGTACGGCTGGACGAAGATCAGGTCGATCAGCTCGCGGCTGTATTGCTTGGGAACCAACTTGCGCGCGTAGTCCGCAGTGTCCTCAATCAGGGTCCTGACCGCCGCGATCTTTCCCAACGTCCACTCGGCCGTCTCCTCGACGGCCCGCAGCATATAGAGCAGCCAGGGCTCCCATTGGCCGCTGGTCGTCACTGCAAGGAGTCCGTCGTAGTAGGCCGCCTTGTTCCGGATGATGTACCGCGACAGATAAAGGACGGGCTGGTCGAGCAGCCCCTGCTCCACGAGCATCAGGAGATTCAGGACGCGGCCCGTACGGCCGTTGCCATCCGTAAACGGATGGATCGCTTCGAACTGGTAATGGGCGACCGCCATGCGAATGACAGGGTCGAGATCCGCTGCGTCGTGCACGAAGCGCTCCCAGTTCCCGAGCTTGTCGCGCAGGCGGGACTCAACGTCGGGAGGCGTGTAGATGACCTCACCGGTCGCGTCTTTGGTGAGTCGCGTACCCGGCACCTTGCGCACCGCCATGCGCGTGTGCTTGATGATGCTGCAGATGTCCTCCGCGGTGCGCGTTGTGAGCGGCCGCTTCCTGAGTGACTCGAATCCGGCCTTCAGCGCCGTCCGATAACGCAGGGCCTCCTTGGTCGCCGGATCAGCTGCCAGTGAATCCAGCCTCGCGTGTCGAAACAGCGCGTCGCTCGTCGTGACGATGTTCTCGATCTCGGAACTCGCCTGCGCTTCCAGCAGCGGGATCGTGTTGATCAGGACGGTCGGGTTCGGAATCAGCGCGGTGGCCTGCCGCAGCGCTGCCAGCGCTGCCCTGGCCTTGACACAGGCCTTGAGCACCGGCCTGGTCTCCAGGTCGACGGCCGGCGGCAAGTCGGGCAGGTCGTTGTAGGGGCGGGAGGGATCGAAACCCATATGTCGAAAATTATCAGAATTATCGACATTAGACCAACGCCATGTCGACTGGATCGACATCGACGGTGTCGGACCGAGTGGCCGAGACTGAGAGGCAACCTGACCCGGCCTGAGACGCGGCGAGACTGTTCGAGATTTCGCAGCTCGCGATATGCGTCGAAATCCCGGCGCATAATCTCGTAACGCGTTGATCTTTAAGGAGAAAATTGGCGGAGAGAGAGGGATTCGAACCCTCGATGGGCTTTTGGCCCATACACCCTTAG
>Ga0335069_10011595_pt1 | contig 12421 bp, 4 predicted proteins | sample Lox_Sample_11_FD_206714 | JGI IMG/M metagenome (GOLD analysis project Ga0335069, IMG submission 206714) | Soil microbial communities from Loxahatchee National Wildlife Refuge, Florida, United States - Lox_Sample_1.1 | ecosystem: Environmental > Terrestrial > Soil > Wetlands | place: USA: Florida...
CAGGGTTGCCCCGGCGGCGGCCAGGGCCATCATACGGGCCTTCACGGCAAGGGGCCCCGGCTGATCCACGATGCTGGTGCACAGCGCGCCGGTGGCGGCCAGGACCGCGACGTCGCGCCCGAACGCCGGCGCCATGCCGATGCCGACGACCGCCATCCCCAGCGACACGAACAGTCCGTTCTCGAAGTGGATACGGAAGAGGGCGATGGCCAGCCGTCGCGGCACGGCGGCCAGCGGCAGGCGGCTTATCACCAAGGCCGGCATGGGTTTACCTGAGCCTGTGGACCCCCTAAAAGCAACACCGCTGCGGAGATTTCACCCGGAAAACCGGGGGGTGGCGGCCAGAGGGACGCGTGTTCAAGAAGATACTGATTGCCAACCGGGGCGAGATCGCCTGCCGAATCATCAAGACTGCCCGGCGCATGGGCATCGCGACGGTGGCGGTTTTTTCCGACGCGGACCGCGATGCCCTGCACGCCGAGATGGCCGACGAGCGGGTGCGGATCGGGCCAGCGCCGGCGGTTCATTCCTATCTCGACACCCACGCGATCCTTGAGGCGGCGAACAAGACCGGCGCGGAGGCGATCCATCCCGGTTACGGATTTCTCTCCGAGCGGCAGGCATTCGCGGAAGCCGTGACCAAGGTCGCCGGCCTCGAGTTCATCGGGCCGTCGCCCGAGGCCATCGCGCGGCTGGGTGACAAGATTTTCGCCAAGAAGCTGGCGCGCTCCATCGACGTTGCCACCATCCCAGGCTACGCCGGTCAGATCGTCGATCTGGCGCATGCCAACCTGATCGCCGAGGAGATCGGCTATCCCGTCATCGTGAAGTCTTCTGCCGGCGGCGGCGGCAAAGGCCTGCGCATCGTGCGCTCCGCCAAGGAGCTGCAGCAGGCGCTGATGTCCTCGCACAACGAGGCGCGATCGAGTTTCGGCGACGACCGTCTGTTCATCGAGAAATTCGTCTCGCCCACGCGGCACATCGAAATCCAGATTATGGGCGACAAACACGGGCACGTGATCCATCTGGGCGAGCGCGAGTGCTCGATCCAGCGCCGCTACCAGAAGGTGATCGAGGAAACGCCGTCGCCGTTCCTCGATGCCAGGACACGCACCGCGATGAGCGCCAAGGCCATCGCTCTGGCCAAGGCCGCCGGCTACGACAGCGCCGGGACCGTCGAATTCGCGGTCGACAAGGACCGCAACTTCTACTTCCTCGAAATGAACGCCCGGCTCCAGGTCGAGCACACCATCACCGAACTGGCGACCGGCCTCGACATGGTCGAGTTGATGATCCGTGCGGCGGCCGGCGAGGAGCTGCCGCTTGCCCAGGCCGATGTTAAGCCGCAGGGCTGGGCGCTGGAGGCGCGCATCTATGCCGAGGATCCGGCGCGCGGATTCCTGCCGTCTTCGGGCCGCCTCGTGCGATTTCGTTCCGCGCCAGAAGGGCGAGCCGGCCGCGGCGGCGCGCTGGTGCGGGTCGACACCGGCGTGCACGAGGGCGAGGAAGTCACGATCCACTACGATCCGATGATCGCCAAGCTCGCCACGCACGCCCCGGACCGCGCCACAGCCATCGAAGCGATGGCCGACGCGCTCGACGAAGTGGTGATTTCCGGCGTGAAGAACAACGTTGCCTTCCTGAGCGCGGTGATGCACAACGCCCGCTTCCGCGAGGGGCGGCTGTCGACCGGATTCGTCGCCGACGAATTCCCACACGGCTTCCGCGGCCGCCAGATGGACAAGGCCGCCAAGCGGCGTTTCGTGGCAGCGGCGGTTGCGGCCAAGCTGATGCGCACGACGCGCGCCAGCGGCATCTCCGGTACGCTGAACGGCCCCCACAAATGCGCCGAGTCCTTCGCCGTGCTGCTCGACGGAGCCACATTCAACGTGCATCAGGCGGCGCTGAAATCCGGGCACCTGTTCCTCAACGTCGACGGCGAAAGCTATTCCGCCGATATCGACTGGCATCCGCTGCGGCCGATCCTGCGGCTCAAGGAAGATGGGCGCAGCTACGCCATCCAGATCGTGCGGCTGGCGGGCGCCTATCGCCTGTCGCAGGGCGGCTATCAGGCGTTGGTCACGGTGCGGTCGCCGCGCGCCGCCGAGCTTGCGAAGTTCATGCCGAAGCGGGCCAAGGCCGATAGCTCGAAGCGGCTATTGTGCCCCATGCCCGGCCTGGTGGTATCGATCAACGTCGATGTCGGCCAGGAGGTGAAGGCGGGCGAGGCCCTGGCGGTGGTGGAGGCGATGAAGATGGAGAACGTCCTGCTTGCCGAGCGCGACGGCACCATCGGCGAGATCCGGGCCAAGACCGGCGACAACCTCGCCCTCAACGACGTGATCCTCGAATTCGCATAGGTTGGCTCCGGCACTTACGAACGTTCGGCAGCATCACCGGTCTTCTTTTCGAAACCGCAGGTGACAAGCTCCGCGCGGCCGATCACGGAACGATGTTGATCGATCCCGTGTCCGTATGCTGCGTTCCGATTGTCGCAATATCGTTGAGGGGCGAGGCCAGCGAGATGCCGGTCTTGGCCGTCACGTTCAAAAGCTGCGTGATCACCGCGCCGGTCGAAGTCGATTCCCCGATGTTGCCTGCCGACACGAGCGTCACCGCGCTGGACGTGCCCGATGTCTCGAGCGTGCCGTTCACGAGCAGATTGTGACCCGATGATCCGGTGGTCGTTAGGCTGATCGAGCCGGTCCCCGCGTTCACCGTTCCGCTCACCGTTAGTCCCTTGCTGTTGTTTAGGGTGAAGTTATGGGCGTTGGTGTTGAACGAGCCGAGATTGACGACGGCGTTCGCAGCCGTAAGCGCAACGGTACCGTACGAAGAGCCCGTCAGCGTCTTGGCGTTGACGATGCCGCTCGCGTTGCCGCTGATGCCGGCCGCCGATGCCAGCGTTACAGTCCCGCCGCTTACCGTGCCGTTCAAAGTGATGCTGTCGTGCGAGCCTTTGGTCGTCAGCGTCAGGTCGCCGGTTCCGGTATTGACCGGGCCTGTGACGGTCAGGGAACGGGCGTCCTTGAGCGAGAAGGCCGCGTCGCCGAGCGAGCCACCGGACAGAAGATTGCTGATCACATTGGAGGCCTTCGAAAGATCGGTCGTTGCCTTGGCAGCCGCGATCAAGTTGTTGGCCGTGATGACGCCCGCGGAATTCTGCGCGATGCTCCCTCCGGTGGTGAGAAGGCCCACAGTGCCACCCGCAGTTATCGGCGCATCGATTGCGATGTTGGTGGCCCAGTTGAAATCCATGGCCACGTCGCCGGGCGTGTTGATTGCCGCATCGATGGTGAATGTCGGGGCAATGCTGACAAGCCCCAGATTCGGCAGTCCGTTCACAATCGTCTGGACCGAGTTATAGGTGCCGATGGCGTCCGCAAGCAACGGCGCGATTGCGGCATAGGAACCGCCCGCGGTTCCCTCGATCAGGTAGTTCTTGACGATGTTCACCGAGTGCAAGCTGCCCGTGGCATTCGAGTTCAGCGTCGCACCGGTGGTGCCCAAACCATAAATGAGGACGGGAGTGCCGCTGGACGGGATCGCGCCCGGCGAGAGTAGTTCGTAGTAATAGCCGTTAGCGCCGGAGGCCATCGACACCAGAGTGTGTTTTGCACCGTTCACCAGCACCGAAACATCCGCGCTTGCTACGGCGGTGCCGCCAGCCCCGCTCAGAACGGTGCCGGATATCACTTGCGGCGTTCCGCTTGGAACCTGCCATTTGAGGTAGGGGTAGGTCTGACCCGCGACGATGCCCCAGGTCGATGAAGAGAAACCTGTCAGAAGGGCAGCTTGAAGAGCTCCGGTGGTAGCGCCGACGGCGCCAGGATAGGCGCCGTCGCTCGTCAGGCCGCTGGTGTTCCTGTCCCATGCGCTGTTCATGACCGAACCGTCGTCGTGGCCGACGAATCCTCCGACGCTGGAGAGCCCGCTCACCGCGCCGGTGGAGAACGATGTGACGATTGAGCCCAGATTAGTGTTGAACCCGGCGAAACCGCCTGCATCATCGCCTGAGCCCTTCACGGAACCCATAGCGTAGCAGTCCTCAATGTAGTTCTCGTTGTATCCCACGAACCCGCCGGCGTAGGTGCTGCCGGTCACGGCGCCGGTCGCATAGGACTGGCTGATCTCATTGGAATTCCAGCCAACCAGACCGCCCGTGTACGTACCCGAGTTGGAAACGGCGCCGGTGGCATAACTGAACTCGATCATGCCCTCGCTGCTTCCGGCGAGGCCGCCGACAATATGAGCGCCGCTGACGGTTCCGGTTGCGTAGCTGTACATGACAAGGGTGTCGTTGAAGCCTATCAGTCCGCCAATGTTGGTTGCTGCGCCGGTTCCGCTCACGCTGGCGGACGAGTAGGCGTGGCTGATGCTTCCCGTGAAGCTGAATCCCACAAGTCCGCCGACATACTGCGCGCCCTTCACCGAACCTTTGACCACGCCGAGGTCGCGTATCGTTCCCATCGAATGACCGAAAAGTCCCGCATATGAACGCGTTCCGACGTCGACCTTGAGATTGGAGATCGTGTTGCCGAGGCCTTCGAACGTGCCGTTGAATCCGTGCTGCGAGTTGAGCACGGCGCTTGTGGCGTCGGTGCCGATTGGGATCCATCCCGCCGTGGATGAGGCGTCCAGCGAATTGGCAAGCGCATAGCTACTCCCGAGGGCGTTATTGACATTCTGAAGCGCCGTCATTGTGCCGATCAAGGTGTAAGCTTGGCCGTTGATGGAGAGCGAGCCCTGAGTAACGCCGCCGACTAGGTCGGTGAACGCCACGTGCTCGCCGCTCTTGATGATATAACCGCCAGTGCCGGTTTTCAGCGCCAGCCCGCCCGATCCCGTGATCGTCATGGACGCGTTGAACTTGATGTCGTGATAGGCATCCAGCGTTAACGTGTTCGATGAGCTCCAGGTTAGGTCCTTCGCCACGGTTATGTCGCCGGTCTGCGATCCGCCGGTGCCCGTCGAGATCGTGACGTTGTTCGAGGCGAGCGCGTTCTGCAGGTCCGTGACGTTGACGACGGAGTCGTTGCCGTTGGCGGTGTAGGTGCCGGTCGTGTGGCTGGTCGTGCCGTTGGAGATCGTCACGTTGTAGGGATCGAGGCTCCAGGTGCCGGTCGCGCCGTGACGTGCCAGGGTCGACACGCGCGCATGCGCCACGTCCAGCACGTGGCCCGAGGTTTCCACCGTGCCGCCGTCGCCGGACTTGGAGCCGCCGCGCGCCGCCGCCGTGCCGTGGAAGGCGGTGTTCTGCGAGATCACGCTGATCGTGCCGCCGTCGCCCTTCCACCTGGCCGAGGCATCGAGGCTGGTGTGCCGGTTGCTCGTCACCGATGCGGTATCCCAGCTCCCGATCTCGATCGCGCCCCCACCCTTGGCGCCGGAGGCGTCGATCCGGCCCCCCGAGAGGTCGATGCCGCCATCGCCCGCATCCAGCACCACCTTGCCGCCCACCTGCTGGGCCGCCGTGGCCGCAATCACGCCCCTCATCGAGATCACGTTGGTGACCAGGTCGGCCGCCGCCCTGGCGCTCAGCACAACCGTTCCGCTGCTGATCCTGCCGTTGTTGACGACCAGCGCTTCCACCGGCTTGCCGTTCTTGCCGATCGCCGCCGCCACCACGTTGCCGTCAACCGGGAAGCTGACCAGCCCGTCGCCCGTGAAGTCCACCGTGAACACGTTGGAGGCTCCCAGGGTGACGTTGCCAAGCCTCGCCGCGATGACGCCGTCGTTGCGCACCGCCGGCGCGATCAGTCCCACCACCCCGCCGGCTGCCGCCGTGATCTTCCCCTTGTTGACGATCTGCGCATTGGCATTGCCCGCCTGATCGAACGTCGCCGTTCCCGAGGCCAGGTCCGCATCCGCCGCATCGCTCGTCGTGGCGATCAGCGAGCCGACATTCACCCGCGCGCTCCGCCCGAACGCGATGCCGTTGGCGTTGATCAGAACCACCTTGCCGTTGGCGAGCAACCTGCCCAGGATCACCGAGGGATCGGCTCCGCCGATGCGGTTGACCGCCAGCGAGGAGGCATCGGGCTGGACGAACTTGGTGGTCTCGCGCTTCAGGATGTTGAAGCTGTCCCAGTTGATGATGACGATCCTGGTTGCCTGGTCGATCTCGACGGTCTTGGCATTCGGCGCCGTGATCGTCGCCGTGCCGCTCGCCACCGTTCCGCCCGTCGGATTGGCCTTCGCCGCTCCCAACACTCCCATCACCAGCGCCGCGCTTGCGCATCCGATCAACAGACGATGGGACAACGAAACCAGACGGGACGCGTTGCGTCCCTGCCGAAAATCGCGCGACATGGATTCCCCTTTGAGAGAAAAGCTGGACCGCGCTGGCCGCCTCCGCACCAGCACACGTCAGGGTCGCACGAATTTGCGGAGCTTGGTAGCGGATGCGCACGATCGATCGCCACGTCGATGTCAATGGTCTGCCTGCAGACCGGACAGTGCGCCTGACTGAGTCGTGCGTTTTATGTCTCTGACTCCAATTGTCTTCTCAAACCGCCGCGCAGGAATTTGCGGTCAATCCGCAGACGCATTCGCGCACGTCCACAGACGCGTGCAACGGTTTCGTCCTGCGTTGCAGAGCGACTCAGCAGTGGACCTCGGTTCCCGTCGAGTAGTCGAAGCCGACCAGCGGGTGGTAAGACGCCGAGCAGCCGTTGATAGAGCCGCCGTCCAGCATTCCCACGACGCCGCCGACATAACTTCCCGTGCCGCCGGCGGGCGAACCGTTTGCAGTGATGCTGGTCAGAACTCCCGCCGGCATGTTGAGACCGATCACCCCGCCGACCTGGCTGTAGTCGGTTCCGCTCACCGAACCGCTCGCATAGCTGTTCGAGACCGGACCGTCGTTGGTTCCCACCAGACCGCCGTCGGAGGAGTGCGAGCCGCCGAGCACACTGCCCGTCGCATAGGAAGAGGAAATCGACGAACCGCCGAGACCGCTCCAATTGAAGTAGCCGACCAGCCCGCCCACGTTCGCGTCGGGGCCGCCAGTGACCACGCCGCCGGCGTGCGACGAAGTGATTCCGACGTTGTAGTTTGTGAACCCGATCAGGCCGCCCACATTGGCGGCATCTGAGGTGTCGGTGACACTTCCCAGCGCATAGGACGAAGTGACGCTTACGGTCCCGTCCGAGCTGCCGGCCGTGCCGATGAGCCCGCCGGCGTTGGCCGCCGCTCCCGACACCGTACCCTTTGCATAGGAACTGTTGACCGTGCCCGCGGTCATCTCGCCGATGAGACCGCCGATCGAATCGCCGTTGCTCACGGCGCCCTTGGCATAGGACGAAGTGATCGCGCCCTCGTTGTGACCCACCAGACCGCCGACGCTGCCGCCGCCGCTCACGGCCCCGGTCGCGTAGGACTTGGTGATCGTGCCGGCGTTGAACTCGGCAAGGCCGCCGACATAGGAGCTGAGTCCCGGCTCGCCGCCCGTGACGGTTGCGCTCGACCACGACGAGCTGATCGTACCGCGGTTGCTGCCGACGAGGCCGCCGATATAGCCGAGACTGTCGGGATCGGTGACCTTGCCCTTCGCGTAGCTGCCGCTCACGGTTCCCATGTTCTTGCCGACCAGCGTGGCGACGATGCTTCCCGGGAACGTGTTCGTCGCCGTGACGTTGGTCAATCCGACGTTGCGCACGATGCCCTTCGATCCGACATATCCGAACAGCCCGACATAGGTGTACGCCGTGCCGCCGCCTGCATACTGGGACGAAAGCGTCAGGTCGTTGATCGTGTGGTTGAATCCGTCGAATGTCCCGTTGAAGCCGTTTCCGGAATTGTCGACGTTGCCGAGAGAATCGAGTCCGATCGGCTGGAACGACGACAGCGTGCTGGCGCTGATGTTGGCATTCAGGGCGTAGACGCCGTTGAGGTTCTTGCGGACGTTGTTCAGATCTCCGGAACTGTCGACCGCCATGTAGGCCGTCAGTTTCGAGCCCGAATGCAGCGTCACCTTGCTCGAGAACGAGGTCGGCGCACCGTAGCTCAATGCCCGGTAGATCACCCCGACGTTGCCGGTCGAACCGGACCAGTTCGCCGTAATGCCGCTGCCGAACGTCACCGTGCCGGACTTCTGCGCGCCGTTGTCGGCGTGCAGCATCAGGCTGCCAGAGCCGGTGTTGGTGATCGCCGCGTTGACGTTGAGGTTGCGGTAGGCATTAAGCGTCAGCGACCCCGTGCCGCTCCAGGTCAATGCCTTGGCCACGGTCAGATCGCCGCTCGTTGAGCCGCCGCCGTCGATTTGCAGCGTCGTGTTGGTGCCTGCCGCCAGCGAACCAGTGATCAGCGCCGTGCGCGTCGAATCCAGCGTGAAGTTCGCCGCCTCCAGCATCCAGCTGCCACCGTTTCCCGCGGTGATCGTGCCGGAGACCGTGAGCGTCTTGCCCGCGGTCGTGATCGCGCCGCCCGTGCCCGAGGTGCTCGTGTTTTTGGCGCTCAGCGTCTTGCTCACTGCCGTCGTTCCGGCCGAGGTCACGCTGATGCTGCCGCCGCTGGTGCCGTCCGCGTTGAGCGTGCCCGTCACGCCGACGTCGCCCGCGGCCCCGCCGTCAAGGACGATCTTGCCGCCTACCGAGGACGCAGCCGTCGCCGTGACCGTTCCCGCCATCGAAATGACCTTGGTCACGAGACTTGCCGCCGTGCGCGCGTTCATGGCGATCGTGCCGCCCGAGATCGTGCCCGAGTTCTGGACCAGCGCGGAAACCGGCGTACCGCTCTTCACCGGCACCGCAGCGATCGTCCCCGTAACCGGAAAGCTGATCAACCCGTCGCCGGAAAAGTCCACCGTCGCTTGGTTGGAGGCGCCCAGCTGCACCGTGCCCAGCTTGGCAGTGATGGTTCCCGTATTCGACACTGCCGGCGCGATCAAGCCGACTACGCCGCCCTGCGCCGCCGTGATACTGCCCTGATTGACCACCTGCGCATTGGCATTGCCTGCCGTGCCGAACGTCGCCTTCTTTGTCGCCAAGTCCGCGTCCGTGGCATCGCTTGCTGTCGCCACCAGGGAGCCGACGTTCACCTGCGCCGTCGAACCGAAGACGATGCCGTTGGCGTTGATCAGGATGATGCGCCCGTTGGCGTTGAGGTTGCCCTGGATCTGCGAGGGCGACGAGCTTCCGATGCGGTTGACGGCCAGTGAGGTTGTCGAAGGCTGCACGAATGTGGTCGTCTCGCCGCTGGCGATGTTGAATCCCTTCCAGTCGATGATGACGACGTCGGTCTTTTGCGTGACCTGCAACGTGCCGGTGGCGGGCGTGGTGAGCTTCACCGATCCGCTCACGACCGTCGATCCATAAGGATTGGCCAGCGTGGCCGGAGCAAGCGCGAGGATCATCGCCCCGCACGCGGTCGACGCCTTGAGCGCGCGCGAAATACCGCGCAGCACGGAACCGTCGGAATCCAAGCTCATGACTTCCCCCCGATTGCGGACGTCGGCCATTCTAAAGCGCGGAAGCCGTTCTCGACAGGAATCCGCCGTGTCAGGTTAACTGGCCTCGGTATGGCATCTTTCGCGGAATAGCGATTGCGTCGCAGTACAAACACAGGCGCGCGCGTAGGAAAACGAGTTCGCCTATGTTCCACAAGCCTTTGATACACATTGCGACAGCCATCCGGCCTTGTGCCGCACTTGCGTCCGATCCTCAATTCGCGACATTCCGTCTCGTTCGCGCCTGGCGCGATCCGCCGGGACACGGGCGAGACCGAGATCAGAATCCGGCGGAGATCGCCACGAACACTCGCCCGTGGCGATTGTTCTCCAGCGCCACATCACGTCCGAGGGGCTGCGCATATTCGGCCCAGCCCGAGAGATTGTCGTTGATCCGCCAGCGCACGCCTGCACCGGCGGAGGCCGCGCTGTCGCTGCGCCGCTCCTGCGGCAGCAGCTGGCCGCGCCGCATCGCATATCCACCATCGCCGAAGCCGTAGAACTGAAGGCCCTGCAGCCCCAATTCGCCCGCGAAGCCGGCGTTGTAGCGCAGTTCCAGCGAGGCTGTAGCGCAGTCGTCGCCGACGATCTCGCTGTCGTCGAAGCCGCGGCCGAACTGCATGCCGCCGTAGCCGCACTGTTGCGACGACAAAAGCCCCCGCGAACTCAGCTGCCCCGAAATCGAAGCGAGAGCATCGAACTCGTCGCTCAGCCGTTGCAGACGCATGGCGGTGACATTCAACGCCGTGAAAACGCCGCTGCCCGAGGCACGGCTGCGCAAGGGAACGGATGGCGTCGTGGCGCCGAAGACGGGAAGGCCCTGAACCGCGTGCGCGGCGGCCGACCACAAGCCCGATGCATTATAAACCCAGTAGGTGCCGCCCACGCTCAGCGTATAGACGTGGTCACGCGAGTTCGGCAGCGACGCCAGACTGCTCTTGAGCCATTGGCCGGACACATAGGCGTCGAGCTGCAACGTCTCGATCCGCGAGCGGATCAGGGGATGTTCGGCGCCGAGCCTTGCGGTGATGCCGTTGGAACCGAATCCCGCGGCGGAGAGCAGCGGCACGCTGGGATGCGAATCCGAGTAGGAGCCCGCGGCCACAAGCCTGGTGCCGTTGTTGCCGAGCGGCCACGACGTGTCCACCGAGCCGTAGCGTAACTCGTTCAAGTCCGTGGAAAGGAAGCTCCGGAGGCCGATCGATTCCCCGAAGCCCAGAAGTCCGTCGGCGCGCGCGTTCAAGTCCAGGCGCCAGGGTCCGAGTGCGCGCGAGCCACGATTATCCTCCGTCCAGCCGCCGGAAAACGCCTTGTGCTCGACGTGGATCACGAGGCGGGTGGCCCCGCGCGGCGCATTCTCGATGCGGTCGAACACGCTGCGAACGGTATAGCCCGGAATGTCGTTGGCGAGCAGCAGGAAACGTTCCAGCGTCGCGGTGCGCAGCGGTTTGGACACGAGGATGTGTGCGGCATACCCCGTGAGAACGGGAGGAGTATCGTCGCCTTCGAAGCGATACTCCGCGACGTAGCCTTCGATCACCAGGATCTGCGCGCGGCCGTTCTCGATAACTTGCTTCGGCACCACGGCGAAGCTCAGGGCAAAGCCCTTCTCCGTGTACTTGGCGGTGATCGCGTTCGCCGCGGCGTACAGATCGGCGACCGTGCCGTCACGCCCGATGAAGTTGTGATAGGCCTTTTCCAACTCCTCAGCGGAAATCGCGGTTGCCCCCGTGATCTCGATGGCCGTGAGGTGAAGCGCAATACCGGCGGCGTTCGGCGGCGCTTCGAACCCGCTGGGCGGCGGGATCGAGAGATTGTTCGCCGGCGGCGGCGGCGGTTGTTGATTGAGTTGCCGCTCGATGCTGCCGGGCGCGACAGTGGACGGAACGGATTGCGCATGCATCCCCGGCGCGGCCAGCGTCAGCGCGCCGCAAAGCAACGCAATCGCGATTGTCCTCTTCAAAACTGCCCAACCCCCCGCGCAGCGTCTGGCGCTGCGCACATCGTACGTTGCGGCGAATGCGGCCGTCCATTACCTTACGTGAACGTTCCGCGTTTTCACATTTCATCGCTATATATCAACAAGTTAAGAAGAACTCGGCGGATGGGCGCGGGGCGCGAGGCCATATCGTTCGCGCGCTATGAACTTCCGTCCGTGACGCTCTTGGCGCAGGCGAAATCAGCCTTCGCCCGCCAGCGCCCGCCGCAGTGGAGCGAGATAGGATGCATAGGCGCCAGCGCGGCCCACCGAGCGGGCATAGATCGGCTCGCGCACCTGGGCGGCGCTCAAGGTGTGGACCACGCGTCGGGTGCGGTGAAACGAGAGGCAAGCCTCGTTCCAGGGCAGGCCCGCATAGGCGACGATGCGACGCGCCTCGGTCTCAAAATCCGCGACGAGCGCTTCGTAGGAAACGTCGAGAATGGCGCCCTCGGGAAGGACGCGGCGCCAATGGTCCATCAGCGTCTCATAGGCGCGATAGTAGCGCCCAAGTTCGCCGAGATCATAGCTGTAGTCGATGTTCTGCGAGAAGAGGTTGGCATAACAGGAAAAGCAGGTGTCGAGCGGATCGCGCCGCACGTGAACGATGTGCGCGTTGGGCAGGGCACAGCCGATCAGCCCGCAGAGCATGAAATTTGCCGGAAGCTTGTCGACGATGCGAATTGCCTGCGGCGCCTCGGCCCTGAGCCTCGTCACATAGAAGTCGCCGAAGCGGCGGAAATCGGCCGCCTTCAGCCGCGCCATGGAATCTGGAAAGTCGGCGCCGAGATGTCCCTGACCCAGCAGTTCGTGCAGATACATCAGTTCACCGGCGCCGAACGCGCCTGGGTGGCTCGCCAGGATCTGCTCGACCAGAGTCGTACCCGAACGCGGCATGCCGACGACGAATACCGGGAGCTCCGACGGGTTGCCCCCACCCTTGAGGGTGGCGATCGCATCGACCGTGAAGGCGGAGGCCATGGCGCCGAGCAACG